>JAEEGK010003379.1_pt1 | contig 39783 bp, 18 predicted proteins | sample 8958771 | NCBI WGS metagenome assembly JAEEGK01 (sample SAMN16246547, study PRJNA631951) | gut metagenome | biome: gut microbiome; feature: rumen; material: SC-attached | host: Bos | place: Iran: Karaj | collected 2018-10
ATGGGGCTATCGGAGAGAGTGAGCGCATCAGGAGAAAACCGGCGCCCGACACTGTCTTGGAGGCAATGAGGCTGCTGGGTGCGAAGAAGGAACAGACCATCTATATCGGTGACAGTGATGTGGACATCGCCACGGCGAAAGCATGCGCCATTCCTTGTGTCAGCGTGCTGTGGGGATTCCGTGACCGTGACTTCCTCCTGGCACATGGAGCCACCGTCTTCATCTCACAGCCCGAGGAGATGGTGAAGATGGTGTCAGAAGTTGAGACAATAATTCGTCAATAGGATATCTTGAACATATAAGGATATTGGCGATAGCCACTCACCGTCTTTATTTCAATCACGCCATTGGAGCCTTGCGAACCCCAGATATCGGTGGCGGCGGCACCTTTGATCATTGCGATGCTCACGATGTCTTCAGTGTTGACGTTGAGGAATTTTGCAAGTTTCTCCTTATTGGCGTAAGAGAAGTTGAATTTTTTGGTGTCGGTTTCCCATACGTCGCCATTGACGACGATGAGGGGGGCGTTGGAGCCTTTTGTACTCGACACACCACGCATGCGCATGGAACTGCGGGGGCGTGTCGCCATCACGCCTTCGTGATGCTGGGGCGCTCCCATCACCACGAGGTAGAGATGCCTCAACTGCTTATTCTTAGGGATGCGCAACACGGGGGCGTTGACGGCACCGTAGATGCATTCATCATCGAGGGTGACTCCCACGAAGCCGTAGCGCAGGTTGTCACCTTTGACACGCACCTTGAACGTTTTGGCATTGAGGTCCACGCGTTCGTCCAGCAGGATGGCATTGAAGCCATAATCCTCGGGCAAGTTTTTGGGACCTAGCCATCCTCCGCCTTTGTCCTCCAACTCGGTGTCGAACGTACAGGCATAGGGACGTGTCTCACGCCGTGCATGCTGGAAATCGAAATTGACCAGATGCTGATAGCCTCGGAACATTTCGTCGCAGAATGCTCCCTGGTCAAGTCCGTACATACGCATGTAGGTCGTCGCCGCGTCTTCACCTGTTCTGTGTTGACGGTAAAGTTCAGCGATGCTCTCCCGTCCATGCAGGTCGCTCCACCACTGTATGACGTAAGGCGAATGATAGATGTTGTCCATGGCGAGATACGCCTTGTGGGTGAGTTTTTTAAATGCATCGAAGTGATACTGCTCGTCCTTCACCCAGTCGGGATTCACCTGCCAGAGCATCCACTGCGACGTCATCTCGTAGAAGCCGGAACCGCCCCAGGCATCGCCAGTGCTGTCGGCAGGAATCTGCAGTTGGAAGGAATGGCCGAGCTCGTGGGCAAGGCAGTTGAGTTTGCGGTCCTGAATGCGGTTGGGAGCCACCCACAGTGCACCGATGAAGTTGTCGTAGGTGCCACCATAGGCGGTGCCGTCGAGGGAATACATGACCATGACCATCATCTTATACTGGTCGGCCTTGGACCTGGGCAGCGTGAACTTCAACGTGTCGCGGAAGAAATGATAGAACGATTCGACGCGCTGCTCGAGATTCTGCAGGTCGAAGCGCATGGGGTGACCGTCGAGGGCAGGCGGATTCTGCAGGTCGTCGCCGAAGCCCCGCTCCCAGAAAAAGATGAGGTTGTCGGTCTGCGACGAGCGCTGGTAGCACCACTGCGACGCGGTGTCGTTGAGATTCATGCCCTGCAGATCCTCGGGAATAAAGATTTTCTTTTGTGCAACGGCAGAAGCCGAAATGGTAACAATAAAAACAGCAAGAAGGATTCTACGCATGATGTGTCGTGAGAATAAAAAATGTGGAGATGGGACCTTGCCCATCCCCACATAGAGTTAACTGAAAAAGAAGGAGTATCAGTAGCCCAGTCCGATCTTTCCACCCCAGTTGAGATACCACGTGCGGGTATCGTTGAGGTCGGCCTGGATGAGAGAGCGCATGGTGCCGGCATTCTCTGCACCACGACGGTTGTAGACGCGGTTGGCGAGATACGACGGGTCGTTACGGCGGAGTGCCACACGCATGAGGTCGTAGAAGCGGTAGCCTTCGAAAGCGAACTCGAGTGCTTCCTCGTCGACGATGAGGTCCTCGACCTTCGCAATCTGATACTGCAGGCGAGCCGACTCGTCGGTGAGGAGCGTGTCGTCGGGCATGACATAGTATTCGTTCACCGAAGAGTAGCCCGAGCCCACAGAGTGGATGCCCATGGTGGTGGGACTGGTGCTACCCAGCGGCTCCTCAATGACATACTGGATGTTGGGGAAGTCGAACTGGCTGATCCACACGCTATCGGCACGATAGTAGGGGATGACCCGCTCGGCGATGACCTGGTTGTTCACGCCGTTCTTCAGGAACTCGAAGGCAAAGCGCGGATAGCCTGCACGGTTGAGGGCTTCTGCCAAGCGCAGGTAGACCATCGCCCTACGATAGATGTGCACATTGCGTGAGCTGTACTTGTCGAAGACGGAATAGTTCTTGATGCGCTTCGAGCTGCCGCCAACATCATGCACCAACACATTCTCCTCAGAAGTCCAGGAACGGCTCAGGCGCAGGTCGCCCGTCTGATAGTCGGAGAGTCCGTCGGGTGCATACGACACGCTACCCTGCGAATTGACGTGGCAGTACTTCTGGGCTGCCGAGAGCTGGATGATGCTCTGCGAAGGAACAATCGAGGACTTGTACTCGTTGTTCACATTGCAGTTGAAGAGATTGCGGAGCTCGCTGTAGTTACCCTCAGAAGGAATGGAGTCGCCAGGAATCATCGTGATGAGTCCAGAGTTGGCGCCCGCACTCTCCGTACTGAAATTGTTTAACGACCAGCTGTCAGACCACGACATCCAGTGAGCATCGTCGCGTGCCCAGCGAATGCTGTTGGTGCCAAACGGATAGGAAGAGTTGGTACCATTGCGTGTGCTGATGTACTTGTAGTAGTTGAGGGCTGCTTCCTTGTAGTTGCCTGCCCAGAGGTTGAGGTCGCCCAGCAACACATAGATGGGGAAGTAGAAGAGCTTGGAGTTCGTACTACGGATTTCCCCATAGTTAGGAGTTTCTACATCGGCATAGGGAGCGATGTCGTTGATGAAATACTGGCAGACTTCCTTGATGCCATACTTCGGGTAGTCCATTTCCGACTCTGCCTTGCTCAGGATGGGCTCGGTGACGAAGGGAACGGAACCGTAGTTAAGGACCAGCTGCAGGTAGGTCCATGCACGGAATGCCTTCACGGCAGCATACTCACGCTCGAAGACCAGCTCGTTGCGGTTGTTGCGCAATGCCGTGTCGCACTTGGCAAGATAGTAGTTGCAGTTGTTGATGACGGCATAATAGTCGCGTGGAGAATTATACATGTTCTCATCGCTGATATTGAAGAAGGCCACATCGCGAAGATCGGCAGAAGTGAACTCGGTAATATCAGAGAGGTCGCCACGCATCTCGCCCAACAAAATCGTTCGGTCGGCGATGACCTGCATCTTATTCATGATGCCTGCCACTGACCACAGCGTATCGGTAGCATTGTTGAGGTGATCCTTGTCTGCATAGATGACCTGGTCAGACTCCTGGTCGAGGAAGTCGCTACAAGAGACAAAGCCGCAGACGGCGCAGATGGCGCAGATCAATATACTTAGTTTCTTCATAATCATGAATCTTTATTCGAATTATCAATTTTCACGTTTACAATGAGGGATTAGAGGTTGATCTTCACACCGGCAACAAAGCTGCGGCTGAGCGGCAGACGACCGAGGTCGATGCCCTGACCGATGACGTTGTTGGTCATGGTGAACTCAGGATCAGCACCCAGATACTTCGTGAACGTCAGCAGGTTGTTGGCCTGAATCCAGAACTGGAAGCCCTGCAGGAAGGTGGAGTGCATGGGAAGCGAGTAGCTCAGTGTGACGGTCTTCAGCTTCAGATAGCTGCCATCCTCAATCCAGCGGTTGCTGAAGCGGCTGTTGCCAAGGGGATCCTGGAACGTTGCCTTGGGGATGTCGGTGACCTGTCCCTCAGTCTGCCAACGGCGTGTGAGAGCGGTGGTCTGATTCATGAAGCGGCTGCCTCCTTCGAGCTGGCTGCGCATGTAGTTATAGACATCGTTGCCGAGGCAATAGTTGAAGTCGATGTCGAGCTTGAAGCGCTTGTAGGCCAGCGTGGTGAAGATGTTACCATAGATGTCGGGGTTGGGATCGCCAATGAAGGTGCGGTCGGCCTCGGTGATCTGATGGTCGCCATCAAGATCGGCGAAGTGAACGTCGCCGGCACCAAAATAGTTGCGGTCGATGCCATTGGCAGCCATCACATACAAGCCAGCAGAGGAAGCCTCTTCGCTGGTGGCGAACACGCCAAGCGACTTATAGCCATAGAAGGCATTGGCAGAATGGCCAATCTCCGTGCGGACGGTAGCACCATAGACATCGGTTTCGAAAGCCGTCTGGTTGTCAGAGAGCTTCGTGATCTTGTTCACATAGTGGCCCATGCTGGCACCGAGCTCCCACTGGAAGTCCTTCAGCGAAAGCACCTTGCCCACGGCCGTAACGTCGAAGCCCTCATTCTTCATCGAGCCACCATTCGACCAGTTGCGCTCAAGACCAGAGAGGAAGCCCAGCGTCTGGAACATGAGCAGATGGTCGGTGTTGCTGCGGAAGTAGTTGAAGCGTACGTTCAGGCGGTTGTTGATGAAGTTGCCTTCGAAACCGGCATTGAAGCGCTTCGTGGTCTCCCACTGCAGGTTGGTGTTACCGATGTTCTCGAACGAAAGACCGGAGACGACATTGAGGAAGTTGTTGGAGCTGAAGTAGCTGCGTGCAGCATAGTAGTCGAGGTCGTCGTTACCGCTGACATCGAAGCCTGCCGTCAGACGGAGGTAGTCGATGCCGCGCACACCAGCGAACCACGGCTCATTGCTCATCACCCATGAAGCCTGCACTCCGGGGAAGATACCCCATGCCACACCGAATGCTTTCAGGGCGTTGTCGGCATCCTTGCCGAAGCGAGAGGAAGCCTCTGCGGTGAGGTTGGCCTGCAGGTAGTAGCGCTGCAGGTAGTTGTACTCTGCCTGTGCATACCAAGCAATGGAGTTCCAGTTGTCGTTGGTACCGAACGTGTGCGGATGGTCAAGACCAGAGCTGATGGTAGGAATCTTATCGCTGCTGGTGTTGTAGCCGAGCTGCGAGCTCATGGTGTAGCTCTCCCAGTTGATGCGGGCACCACCGAAGAGGTGCAGGTAGTGGGCAGCAAAGCGGTTGTTCCAGTCGAGACGTGTGTCGCTCATCACTGAATTCTGCTTGCCAGCCATCGAGCGCACCTCGTTGTTCACGTAGGCATTTACACTCGACACATAGTAGCTGGGCACACCATTCAGCGGGATGTACAGCTTCTCGTTGGTGTTAACGAGGTTGTAGCTGAAGTGCTCGCTGAGCGACAGGTTCTTGTTGAACTGGAACTTAGGCGTTACCGAGAGGTTGATCATGGAGTTCTCGAAGCGGTTCTTGTTCTCTGCATCACCAAACTCATTGACTGCCAACGGGTTGGCAAGTTTGTAGTTGTAGTTGGTGTAGTCGGCCAAGGCCTCGTCGAGGTAGCTCTCGTCGGTCACGTCGACATAGCTGTCGGAGAGACGGCCACTGGCAAACGTGTAGGGGCTGAGCATCGGGCTCTTGGCATAGGCCAGGAAGGCTGCCGATGTGGGAGTGCCCTCGCTGTAGTTTGCAGGAGCACCATCGTTGCGCAGATTGCGAGTCTGGTTGGCAAACGATGCGTCGAAGCGAATCTCGAACTTATCGGTGAGGTGAATATCGGTATTGAAACGGATGTTCAGACGGCTCATCGTGTTGTACTTCAGCGTGCTCTGGTTGGTGATGTATCCGAGCGAGAGGTTGTAGTCGGCCACATCGTCACCACCTTCTACGTTGATGCTATAGTTCTGCGTGAGTGCAGTGTGATAGACCAACTCTTTCCAGTCAGTATTGTTGTGATACTGCGGATAATAATAATAGGTGGGATCCTCATTGAGGAACTTGAAGTCCTTGATGGTGGTCGAAGTGGTCTTCAGCAGGTCGGAGGCGTAGCTCTTGTACTGGCTGGCATTCATCACGTCGATGAACTTCGGCTCGAGCGTCACACCAGCGGAGATGCTGGCAGTGATGCGGGTAGCCATGCTGTGGTTACGACGCGTGTTGACGAGCAGCACACCATTGGCACCCTTGGCACCATAGAGGGCTGTACCGTTACGAACCACCGTGACACTCTCAATGTCGGCGGGGCTGATGTTCGTCAGGATATTGTTGTAATAGCCTTCGTGAAGAGTGGTACGGCCATACTGCTGGTCGAAGATGACGCCATCGACGACGACGAGCGGTTGTGCATTGATATTCAGCGAGTTAACGCCATTCATAAACATCACGCTACCGAGACCGGGAATACCGCTGCGGGAAGTGGTGTGCACGTTAGCACCAAGATGCTTCTGCACTTCTTCCTCAATGGAGACGGCATTGGAGAAACGGAAGTCGGCAGCCGACTCATCGGCAGTGACATTCGTGCCCTTGGCATACTCTGCACTGAACGTGACAGGATAGAGCAGCACATCGCGCTGGGCTTCGTCGGCAACGAGGCCGATCTTTGCCATGTTGCGTTCAGGGGCACTCACTTCGAGCGACGTGGCGAAAAGAGGAACCTTGATCTCATAGGTGCCATCGCTGTGTGACAGCGCACTATAGCCATCAACCTCAGCCACTCGCACCATAGCACCAGAGATGGGTGCCTTGGTAGCGGCATTGAGCACACGACCCTTGACGACACGTGTAGGATATTGCTTGCGCGGCTTGGCAGGTTTCTCCTTACGGGGAGCATCCATCAGCTCGCTATCGTCCTCCTGAGCTGCCACGGGAGCTACGCTCAGCATGAGGAGAGAGAGGCAATATAATATATATTTTTTCATATCGGATTAATCTTAAAGGTTATTACTATAGAGCACGCTTGGCACTTTCCTCTGTGGCTGTCTCGCGATGAGGCACCAGCAGGATGCAGTCAAGGCGCAGGCGACGTGTGAACGTAGCCGTCTGTGACGTAGACACATTCACTGAAATCTTGAACGTGGTCTGAGCATCGGCCAGTCCATAAGCGCAGGTCGGGAAGACAAACTTCTCGCTCAGAAGCACCGTATCGACCTCTTGCGACCAGCTTTCAAAGTTACGCGAGGTGACTTGCAGACGACGAGTGGTGGTGCCGCCCGTCTGGTCGCAGATGGTCATATCAGCATTGAAGCGACTGCCCTTGGCAGCTTCCTCTAAGGCCAGCGTGTCGCGAGCCAACACAGGAACGATGACGGCATAGACGTCGTATTCCACATTCGAGAGCTGTCCGGGAACCTTGAAGGTTACCGAAGGATTGGCGGTAGCCACCTTAGGCTCAAACTCTACGAATGTGTTGCCGGAAACCTTGTTGTAGAAGGGGTTGTCGGGCTGCACCTCATAGATGGTGACAGGCTCGTTGACATTCGTCGTTTCCACGATGCCCTGAATCTGCTCGGCCTCCACCTTGATGGTCTGCATGAAGGTTTCGAATTTCGACACATTGAACTTCGATGCCTTCAGCACATTACCATTACTACAGGTGACACTCTCCGTGCCATCGAACACGCCACCCTTGTCGAACGGCTTGAAATAGATGTAGTACGGATCGAGGTCGCGTGCGCGGCGAACCAGATAAGAATTGGCCACCGTCGACACAGCCGAGTCGCGCAGGGCGACATCGGTGTTGCGTGTGCGGCTAAAGACGGTTCCGCCGATAATCGACATGCGCGGTGAGGCAAACACGAGCGAGTCGCGCTTTGCCACCTGGTTGTGGTAGTTGAAGTAAGGAACATACTCTTCCACCATACGATTCCACTCAGCATTTGTGGGAGCCACCATCCAGTAGGTGCTGTCCTCTGAATTGATTTCGCCCTGCAGGGTGAAGATGTCGTTACGCAGGTCGGACACGGAGTCGAGATACTGCGTCTGACCATCTACAATCTCACCCGGCACACTCTTTGCAGCGTTGAATTCGTAGACGCTATAGCTGTTGATGAAGTTATAGACGCTGTCGAGGTCCTTGTCGTGCTCAAGATATTCGAACACACTGGGGAAGTAAGGCAGCTGGCGGCTCAGCGTGAAGAGAACGCCGTTGTTGTAGAGTGCGTTCGTCGACTTCAGGGCTACACCACCCAGGCTGTTGCCAGTGAGCACCTCGTACTTGCCGTTCATCATCGTAATGGAATCGTTGGTGAGCGACGACACGGGGTATTTGTAAAGCGTCATGTGGTTCTGCAAGAACTGTTTCACTACGGTGTTGTCGTCGGTGCGCACACCAGCAGCCTTCTGTGCCTTGTAGGCAGCAATGAGGCTGTCGGCCTGTGCCGATGAAAGCACATCGTCGGTGGGAGCGAAGACGGAGAACGTCTGGCTGCCATTCAGCAACAGATCGTAGCCGCATTCCTTCACCACACGTGTGAAATTGCTCAAGTTGCCGTTCGACTGGATAGCGGACCAAAGTGTTCCGCTATCGACAGTCGATGCATCGTAGTGCTCGTTCCAGTCGTCGCTACACGACACGCTGATGAGCAGCGCGGCGGCAACGGCGAAGGCTGAGCCTATCTTGTTGAATTGATACTTTTTCATATTCATTCGGTTTATTTTGTTGCTTAAACAAATCGGTTGGATTAGAGCATGTCCTCCATAAGACCTTCATCGGTCACACCATAGACACTCTTCGGCACAAGCTCCAGATAGTCGAGCATGAACTCGTTGTTATTACCCTTCTTCACCGATACGCAGCGGATGCGCAGATAGTGGTCCACGTTCGGATCCATGTGAGCCGTACAGATGACCATGCGCAGCGTCTGAGGCTGGGTTGCGAAGATGGTCGTCGTAGAACCACCGGCACCATTGTAACGATAGCCACCGGCAGCACCGCGATAGAAGCCCTTGTTCTTCATAACCTTCTGGTCGGTAGCCAGGTCAGGCGTCGACATTGTGGTATAGTCACCCTTCCAGTCGGAACCGACGATAGAGGCATGGTCGAGCTGACGAGTCATGTCGAGCGGGATGCCCATTGGCTTGTCGTCGAAGTAGAACTGTGCAATACCACGGGTGGGCTCAGCAGCATAGCCGAGACGCACCTGCCAATCGCCTTCATAGGGAACCGGCGGGAGTTTGAACGTGATATCGAAGTCGCCCATCAGGTTGAACTCATCACCCTCGTAGCAGTCGTAGTAGTCGTGCGGACGACGATAGATGAAGTAAGAATCATTGATCGTCACACCTTTCAGATAGCCATTGGGGAAATAGTAGTTGCGGCCATACTTTGCTGTTTCGTCGTAGTCGGGATCCTGATACTTACGACCACCGTTACGCTCATTCAGGCGAACATCGTTTGTCATCAGCTCAGGGAAGATGGTCGAGAAGTCCATGCGGATTCTCATATTGTGAGCGATGTCACGTGTGGGAACATCGAAGGCCAAGATATCTTCCACATAGAAGTAGCGGCCGTTCAGGGCATCCTGCTTAAACTCATCTTCAACACGCGGGATGATGCGCACACCGGGGATGGTGAACTCATCGTCGTAGCGGCGGTTGATGTAGCGCTGACCTACCGTGCTGCCACCGGCCCACTTACGAACGGTCAGGCGCTCGAACTTCATCATGGTGTGAGGCAGCATCGTCTCATACCAGTCGATGGGGTTCATCACCGTTGTCAGAATACCTATATCGGTATAAGGAGTGAGGTAGTTCCAACCCTTCACATCGCGGTCTAGGATGTGATAAGCCAAGAAGCGATACAACGGGTTCTTCGGATGCTTAATATGAGCAAAGTCGTGATAATCAGCATTGGCATCCTCTGGATACACTTCGTCGTAGATTTCGCAGGCTTTCTTATAAAGATCCTCCACGGTGGTGATGTTGTACTTCGCCCGCAGCGTGGAATCGGTAGGAACGAACACCGTGAATCCAAAACGCTTTTCGTCAGGAACCGTTGCCGTCTCCTTGTTCACGTGCGAGGTGTAGCGGATGCGTGGCCAAACAGTATGGTCCCAAGTAGCATCTTTGTATTCGAAGAGCGAATCAGCCAGTCCTGTGAGCTCCATTGCAGATACATAAAGCGAAATGTTAGGATTGGTCTTCATCACATCGATGATCATGCGGTTACTGCTCTCCAGCACTTCCGTGATGGGTTGCATGATACCATTCTCCACAGAGTCGTCCTGCATGGTGAAGATGATGTGTGACGTACCGTTCAGGAACACCACTGCGTTCTCATTGTCGTCAACGCCATGGCTGACTTCAATGTAACGGCGGTTCATGTTGGCCGTATTCAGCACACCGTCCTCCATATCTGACGTGGAGAGCATATTATCAACAAGGTGCGTGCGCGTCAGCGTGTCGCAATCGGCAACCGACAAGTCGTCTATCGACTTCAGTCCACGCTTGGCAAGATAAGCCTGCACGGCATCGTTGGTGGGCGGGAAGCAGGTGTAGGCTCCATAGGTAGCCAGGAGGTCCATCATGCCTGCGCGCTCCACAATAGTAGCAAAATCACTGAATTCGTCGTGGCTCTGCAGATACTCACTCATCATCTGACCCTTGAAGGTATAGAAATTCGATGAGTCGGGTTCATCAGAGCAACTCGACACGAAGCCGAGCATGGCAACGACGACCAATAACATCAAACTATATTTTTTCATTTCTGTCATTCTTTATTGATTAGAATCTATCTTGCGACGTTTCTCATTTGCCGGTGCGCTCGTAAGAATCGTTCTCACCACTGCTGAAGGCAGGATTCTGAACGAGATTCTTGTTCACCTTGATTTCGTCGTTGTTATAGGGCCAGTAAATGGCATCCATACGTGAGAGTTTACTCGAGATGGCCGTACCACCGCTCGATCCCTTGCGCGAGACAACACCCACCAGGAAGTTGGTATTGCCGTCACGACGTGAGCGGCGCACGAGGTCGTACCAGCGCTTGCCTTCGAACATCAGTTCGCGCTGACGCTCAGCCAAGACAAGCTCCTGCATCTGCGACTTCGTGTTGAACTTGCTGTAGTCGAGTTCCTTGGAGCCTGTCGAGCAGTTGGAACGCTTGCTGATGGCATTGATAATGGCAAAAGCTTGCTTGTAGAGCGTGTCGTTCTGCTGCTTGCCAATATCTGTGGAATCGTTGTTGGAAGCCATCTCTACCAATGCCTCTGCCTTCATAAGCATCACGTCGGTCAGACGATAGATGATCCAGTTGGCATGGCAGTAATCCTGTGCATAAGCAGATGCGTAGCTAACGGCATCGGACTTGAGCTCAGCCTTGGTCATATCAATCAAAACAGACTGATAAGCATACTTGTTAATGCCATAGAGGGTCTTCGAGAGAGCCTGTACGTTTTCCCAATAGCGGGTATCATACTTCGACAAGAACACATCGTACACCTCGTCGGGAACGTCGGTACCAATGAAGTCGGCAACTTTAACACTGCCGGGGAAGGTTCTATCGTTACCATAGCGGCTGCTGACAGCTCCGTTAGAAGGCATGTTGTTATTGTTCATGAAGATGAGCTCGAAGATGCTCTCACGGCTGTTTCCGCGACCGAAGATGGCTTCGAAAGCACTACCATAGGTGCTTCCGGTAGCCGAACCATCGGTGATGATGGGGTAGCCGTCGATCATGCGATCGGTGACCGACACACGCGAACCCATCTTGTCGAGTTCGTTCTGGTAGTCAATGGTCTTCGCATCGATGACCATATCGGCATAGCGCACGGCGCTTGCATAGTCCTGCTTCCAGAGATACATCTCTGCCAGCATGGCATGAATGGCATCCTGCGTGATGCGACCACGCTGATAGTATTCCTTCGTCACAGGATACTTCTTCACAGCATCGTTCTGAACACTCTCCAGGTCGAGGATCAGGCTGTCGAGCACATCCTCGAACTTCGTGGCCGGCAGATCCATGGTCTGGTTATCGTCGAGATATGCAACCGTGGTGTAAGGAACATCACGGAAGGTGCGAATCAGGTAGAAGTACATCAGGTCGCGAAGGGCCGATACTTCAGCCTTCGTGGCACGCAGCTCACTCTCGGTGTAGTTCGGGTCTTTCTCAGCCACAGTCGGTGCAAAGTGGAGCACGGTGTTACAACGGTTGATAATGTTGTAGAAGTCGACCCAAGCCGTAAAGCTGTTGCTGGCGTTGATGTTCTCCTTGAAGATGTTATAGAGATCTTTCTGATTTTCAACATTTGTACCGCCCACGACATTGTCGGAACGGAACTCGCCCCAAGCCATCATTCGGTCGATGACGTTCTGCGACTGCATGGCGGAATAGCAACCTGCCACCACGTTCTCAACGTCGGCTTCTTCGTTCCAGAACTTATCGAGCACGATGAGCTCAAGCGGTTCTATCTCAAGGAAGTCGGAGCAAGAAGAGAAAGTGCAAGCACCCAGCAGTCCGATGAGGGCTGATTTGATGATATTTTTCTTCAGTTTCATATTCTTAAGCTTTAAAAATCGACAGTGATACCAAGTGTATAAGACTTTGCGCGAGGTGTCTGACCACCATCGACTGCTGCTCCATAGCCACCATACGACACCTCAGGATCCACACCTTTATATTTAGTGAGGATGAAGAGGTTGTTGGCACTGGCATAGAAGCTCAGGCGATTGATGCCGAGTGCTTTCTTGATGACCTTCGGATCGAACGAGTAGGACAACTGAATATAGTTCAGTCGGAGGAACGAACCGTTCTCAACGAAACGGTCGCTGACCAGCGTGTTATAGTTGGAACCAACGCCATACATTGCTCTAGGAATCGACGTGACATCGCCCTCCTTACGCCAGCGGTAGTTCACAGCCTGCGTCTGGTTGTTATTGTTGATCATGGCCTCACCGTCCAGACGTGCGAGGTTCAGAATCTTGTTGCCCACACGATAGTTGAACTGGGTGTTCAGCTTCCAGCGGTTGTAGTTCAGCGTGAAACCGAAACCACCCGTCAGCTTCGGCAGTGAAGAGCCGAGGTAGACGATATCAAGAGCGTTGATGTTACCATCGTGGTTGATATCTTCATAAATGGCATCGCCGCCCTTGAACTTGTAGTTCTTACCGGTTGCATCGTTGGTGTAGTTGTACATCATGCGAACAGGCTCGCCCTCATCGTCGAGGACCACTTCGCCCGACTCGCTGATGGCAACAGGAGCCGTATGGCCGGCTGCGAGGAACTCTGAACGCTCGGCAGGAGTCATAGCGGCGAATGTGTCGTACTGGTACTCATACACACCCTTGTAGCGGAATCCGTAGATGGCACCGAACGGGTTGTGCAGCTGTACGCGCTGCAACACCTCGCGGTTGTCGTAGAAGAATTCCGAGTTGAGCGATGCAAGCACCGTCTCATCCATCTCGAGAATCTCGTTGGAGTTGTTGCCGAATGTCATGTTGAAGTCGGCATAGAACTTACCCTTCTCGATGATGCGATTGGTGTTCAGATTGAGCTCCCAACCCACGTTGCGCATGGAACCAACGTTACGATAAGCGAGGGTGGAGTAACCAGTGTTGGAAGGAATGCGCACCGAAGGCATCAGCATGTCGCGACGGGTTGCGCTATACCACTCTGCCTGCAACGTCAGCTTGTCGTTGAAGAGGCCGAGGTCGGCACCGATGTCGTAGGTCGACGTGGTCTCCCAGCGCAGGTTGGTCAAGCGAATGTTGTTCGGTACCATCGTACCCATGTCGATATAGCGGTTACCCTGTCTGTAGATACTCTCATAGAGATAGTCCTGGCCAGGCTGGTTACCTACCCTACCCCAGCTGGGACGGATAGCCAGCATCGAGAGCCAGCTGTGTGTCTTCTTCATCCAAGGCTCGTCGACGATGTTCCAACGCAGCGAAACGGCGGGGAACAGACCCCAGCGCTTGTCGGGACCGAACTTCGTGGTACCATCGGCTCGCAGCGAGAAGTCGAACATGTAGCGACCCTTGAAGGCATAGTGCGTGGAGAAGGTGTAGTACATGGAACGCCACTGACTGAAGTTAGAGCTCATGCCCGTCACACGGCCACCGGCCACCGGACTTTCAATACCACCCGAAGGCAGGCTGTTGGCATCGGTACCCTGTCCGTTCGAGCTACCAGAGGTCAGCTCAAAACGTCCCATCGCCATGAGCGAGTGGTCCTTGTTGCGGAAGTGCGGGATGAAGGTCAGCGTCTGCTTCGTGTTGAAGGACACACTCTTCGTGCTTCCCGTGTAGGCTTTATTGACGCCGTTGTTCCATGCATAGGTGACGAGTTCGCTGGGATAGAACTTATCCACATATTCATTAAAGATGTTCATGTAGACGCGTCCCTGCCAGTTCAACTGGTGGTGCTCCTCATCGAGACCCAGCAGGCGGTAGTTCAACTCGAACTCCGGCGTGATGTCATAGGTGCGGTCGTCGAAGCGGGCCAGATGGGCAGAGGCCACGGGGTTCACGTAGCTGCGCTGGTCGTCGCGGAACACGTCGGGAGCGGTCTGCAGCATGGTGTAGTACTTATCGGTGTCCTTGCCAGTCAGCGGGTCTTGCTCGTAGATGCTCATGTTCGGCATCTTCTTGTAAGCCAGCGACAGCAGACCGTCGTAGTTCTTCTTATTATTAGTATAGGTGAGCGAGAAGTTCGTCGAAATCTTGATGCGCTCACTGACGTAGTAGTCGAGTGCGACACGGGTGGAGAAACGGTCGAGCTGCTGCTTGATCACAGAACCAGTCTCATGGTCGAAACCGCCAGAAATACGGAAGGTAGCCTTCTCACCACCACCGGTCACTGAGAGATAATGGTTCTGACGCAGACCCCATTGTGTAACAGCGTCCACCCAGTCGGTATTGTTGTTGTACTGCTCATACTCCGAGAATGTCGGATCGTAGTTCAGCTCACGGATGTTCGAGGCGGCGTCGTTCTGTTCGGGGTTGAAGTACGACTCCTTCAAAAGCATCGTGTAGTCGTCACCGCTCAGCATCTTATAGCCCTTCGGCTGATAGGTGCCTGTGAGACGGAGCGAATAGGTGAGCTTCGGCGCACCGCGCGAACCACGCTTCGTGGTGATCTCGATGACACCGTTTGCACCCTGCGAACCGTAGATGGCCGTAGCGGCGGCATCCTTCAGCACGGTGATGCTAGCGATATCCTCAGGGTTCACGTTCAGCAGCTGTGCGAACTGCTCGTCGTTGGCACTGGTCAGGTCGAAGTTCGTCATATCGACGTTCCACGTGTTACCGTTGACGACGATGAGCGGGTTGGAATTGGTGAGCGTACTGATGGACGAAGCACCACGCAGACGCATCGTCGTACCTGCACCGAGGTTACCAGAGATCGACACAATGTCAAGACCGGCGATACGACCCTGCAGGGCCTCATCGATGGTGTTCATACCCAGACCTTCGAACTCCTTCGTGGAGATGGTCTGCGTAGCAAACGAGATCTCGCGCTCGGGGATGGCCAGACCACCACTATTCAGGCGGCGCTGTGCGACGACCGTCACTTCCTTCAGGTTGGTCTCCGACTTCATTGTCACCTGATATTCTTCGCGGTCGATGGGCATAGTCTGTGTCTTGCAGCCCACATAGCTAAAGCGGATCTTGTCTCTCGTATTACGGATGGGCATCGAGAAGTTACCGTTGATATCGGTCACGGTAGCCTCGATAATACGTCCGCTGCCGTCGATCTCACAGACCGAGGCACCCGTCAGTTCTCCAAACTCATCTTGGACCGTACCATGGACAGCTGTAATCTGAGCCGAAACGCCAAGAGCCATCATGGAGAACAGCGATAGCAATATAAATCTGAATTGTTGTTTCATAGTTTATCTCCTTCCTTTGGCTTCTACTGGAATTGCGTCCACTTCCTCTTGCCACGAGGTGAGTTGTTTCTGCTCGAAGAACAATGGTCCGTCGATCTGGTGTACCACCAGGTCAGAAGCATTGTAGAGATTCGTGGAGTTCACATTGTTTGCATTCTGAATCCAATACTCACGGCCAACCACATTGTAATTGTCGCCATTGGTCAGCACGCGGCGCGTATTGCCCAGCTGGTCGGCAATGGTCAGGTTGCTGTCGTCGGCATTCACCGTGACACTGAAGAATCGGTTGTTCACGGGATTCAGCGTAGAGGTTTCGTATTTCACGTTATTGGTAGGTTCGCCACCGATGTAGACTGAGTTATCCTGGATGTGGTACTTCAGGAAGTTCAGGATACGGTCGGCAACAATCTTACGAGCCGTCTTCAGAGCTGTGGCATTACCGCCAAAGCGCTCTGCGGTCAGTTCCTCGAAATCGGTCCATGTGGGCAGGTAGCCCTGGTCGATGAGTTTCTGAATCTCAGCATTCGTCGGCACGTAAACGGTGTAGTTATAAGCATCGAAGAGGCTGCAGTTGTAGTCGGCGCAGGTGTAGCTGCTCAGACGAGTCTTCAGCAACGGGTTGGCAGAGCCACCATTGAAGAGCAGGTCGAGGAACAGCGAGCAGTCCTCACGCTCCTTCAGGATAGCATAGAGCGACTTCTTACTCGACATGGGCAGACCAGTCTCAATGACATACGACTTACCATTACCAGAAGTGGTCTGGTCGTAGATAATCGACACTGTCAGCGGGCTGTTCTCCTCAATCTGCAAACCACCGGCAACGGTCATCACGCCTTCACGGCCGGCATTCTCCACCTTGATGACGCTACCGCCCTTCGTGCGATAGTACTTATGTCCGTCTTCCACATTGCCCACGATGATCAGGTTGTCGAGCAGGTCCTTCAGACGGTTCTGCACCTGAGCGTCGCTGGCGTCGCTGAGCGGACGGGCATCCTCCACGATCTGATGGTTCACCAGGTCGTAGGTGTAGCGATGTGCACGCACGGTCTTGCGGTCAACGTCGTAGTAGAATTCATAGAGCACCGACGTTGAAGCACCATACGTACAGGGGTCAACGTAGTACAGCATGGCATCGTTGGTCGGGATGATGAAGCTATAGTAGGAGTCCATAGAGTTCAGATACGGCTCGAAGTCGAGGTTCTCAATGGCCCAGTAGATAACGTTCATGGTCTGTTCGTTCACCAGTGCGGGGAACGACACCGACGAATAGCTGGCGGGGGTGAACACCTTATTTAATAAATAGACCACACCGTTGCAAGCCATGAAGCAACTGTCGACGTGACTCTTCTCAACACCCAGCGAAACCTTCGTGGTGTTGTCGACGATGTTCTTGAACTTCGAAGGCACGGTCTCTGTGAACGTGCGGATGAGGTTCACGTCGAGCATCTTCACAAGCACCTTCATCGGAACATTCTCCCATGAGCCATACATGTCCTGCAGCACCTTACCATCGTGGTTCCACCAGAAGTCGAGTGCTTCGTTCTTCGGAACGAGGATGGCACCGGCGTCATAGTGCATGTCGCGACCGGTGGTATTGCTGTACATGTACTGGTTCCAACCCGGGTCGAAGCTCAGGTATGCATCGACGACGTGACCATCAGGATCGCTCTTCAGCTCACCACCGTTAGATGTGCCATAGTCACCAGTGTTGCTGGTTTCAGAGAAATACTTCAGCGTGAACACCGAGTCGGTGTTGTTGTACAAGCGGTTGTACTCCTTCGTGGCTGCGTCGTCGTAGTAGGGAGCACAGAAGCGGTCGAGCAGCGAGCTGAACCGCGACATGTTGGCATGCGAGCGAATGATCTCGGCCATGTTTTCGGAAGCCGTAGCCAGGCCGTCGAGCTTCTGGATGTAGCCGTTCTTGCAGGTGATGTCGCGCTCAATGAGCTTCTTGCCGTTCACCCATGCATCGCTGGTCGACGACGAGGCACCGTTGGTCAGGATGCTCAGGTCTTCGTCGGTGATCTTCGTGTGACGCATGAAGACAGGCAGGAAGTGGATCATGGGCTTCGTGGTGTTGTCACGAAGCAGCACGATGCCGTTCTTGTGGTCCTTGTACTTCTCCCAGAACGGCGTATTAGGCATCTGGTCTGGGTAGATGCGAGAGATAGAGTCGAACACCGATGCGGCGGTCTCGCGACGCATACACTGTCCTTCCAGTGGCGGGTTGCCACTCACATTGCTGAGCAACTCCACCAGATAGGCATTGTTCACCATGGCGCTGTTGAACAACAATTTCTTCTGGGCGCTCGTCAGGTCCTCATACTTACGCACTCCCCAATCGTTCGACTTGAAGAAATCATCGTAGACAGCATCGTCGGCGACAAACAGGGTCTTACTACCCGTTTGGCTGAGCACTGCCTTCTGATCCAAGTCGTCGATGAGACGTAGCGTGTACTTGTAGTTCCCATCCGCCTGCAACTGCTCATAGATGGAGTTGCCCAACCATGACGGCTGGCCAACAAGCTCATCCTTGTCGCACGATTGCAGAAGACCGGCACCCGAGAGCAATAGCATTGCTGACAACACTACTGCTCCAGTACGTTTCTTCGATACGTAACTTTTCATTGTTAGTTTTTTTTGATTAGTTGTATTATAATTGTTAAATTGTATTGTATTCTCTCTCACGTCAATCTATCCATCTGCTTGAAAACCAGTCCTGCGCAGGTCAGCGCACTACCAGCTTTACGCTGTGACTCTCGGTGCCGTTCACGCCCTTCAGGATATAGAGGCCGGGGGCGATGTCGGCAGGCACAAGGAAGTCGCCGTCGTGCAGGAAGCCTTGCTGATACACCAGCTGGCCGCTCTGGCTATATAGCTGTACGGGTATCTGCCACTGGCTGACAGCTGTCATGTGAATCGGCAGCGACTCGCCACGTCTCACCACTGTGCGCAGAGGCTCCAGCTTGAAGCGGGCGGCCTCCTGCCACTCGGCACCGTCGGCGATGCCAGTGACGAACTCCGTATCAGTAATGGTCCTAGAATAGTCGTACCACTTCAGTTGTGCCTTCGCGGGCTGATAGACGTTCTCACCCATCTTCAGGCGGTAGTCGAAATGGGCCTTGCGGGTTTCCTCTCCCTTGTAGATATAGTCCGTATTGCACACCACGAGAATGACGACCTTGTTGGCGGGTTCATCGACGAGTCGCATCAGCACATCGCCTTCGCCCTGCACGGGTTCCGAGTAGTAGATGTCGCCCTTCTTCGTGCGATAGCAAAGCATCGCCACCATGTTCTTTCCCAGCGGCTTGAAGTGCACGCTCACAAGGTCGCCCTTGCGGCCGGTGGTGTGCAGCGGTATCTGGTTGGCACCGCTCCAGCCGGGCGTAGTGCGCCATTCGGGATACCACCAACCCAGACTGTCCACCTCATCGCACTTGTACATATTTACATAAGGAGTCATCGGCCAGGGCTTCACCTTCTTCCAATAAGGACTCCACTCCTGCTCCACCTGAGCAAGCCAGTTGTCGTCGAGCAGCTTCTTGCAGGCCTGCGACCACTGACCAACGTCGATCATCGCCTGGCGAGCACGATATTCCATAATCAGGTGCCTCATCTGTTCGTTGCCCAGCGAGTCGGCCATGCCCTCCAAGACACGCGACTTGCAATAGCGCCATATCCAAGGAATAGAACCACGACCCATGATTTCGCTCAGGAAATGTGGGAACAACTCGCCATATTGCACGCCCCCCAGCAGCTTGCGCCAGGTGCAGATCTGTCCGCTACTGCCATACATGTTCACGCCCTCTGCCGAAGGTCCACCGAACGAGTCGTCCTGCAGCCAGCCGCTGTAGCACTCAATGGGCATGAAAGGAGCAATCATGTTGCCGGCACTCAGCCAACCCATGCTCGTAGGAGCTTTACCGCTCTTGACAAGTTCTGCCTCGCCTTGCAGCCACGTATTACCACCCTCATGGAACCAGGCTGAGTTCTTGCAGCCGTCGAGGTCGGCAAAGGTAGCGTGGATGCCCTCATGCACGCAGGCATTCTGCTGCGAGACGGCATCGTTGACATTCATTTTGCGATAGCTGTCGTAGGTGAAGGCGGGATCGAAGCAAGCTACGGGATAATAAGAAATGTAGACCATCGGCCACGACGACCCCTTGTAGTTTGTAGCGCTCTGCCAGCCTCCCAGCTGTGTGTAGTCGTGGTCGCCGTTGATGCCGCTACCCACGATATATACCGTACTGAAGTAGCCGTTGCGGGCACGCTTGTCGGGCGGCCAACCGAATTCATCGCGGAAGAAAGCGAAGTCTTCGTCCATCTTCTTCAGCAGATTCTCGATGGCGAGGTCGGTGATGTACTTGTTCTTCGAACGCGAGCTACCCCAGCCGCAAGCCCACCACTGTCCTTCCATGTGGCCGGTCATGCCCACGCTTTCGGGCAGCATGCCTTTCGAAGGCGGGTCGAGTTTCGGATACTCCCAACGGAAGTCGTAGTTCAGCGTAGGATTGTAGGGGTGGTCTTCCCAACGGTACGACACCGAGGGGTCGAACACCTTGTACTCCAAGGTTGTCACCCTACCGCACTGGCGCTGATACTCTGCCACGTAGGTTCCAGCCAAACGAGCCACCACTGTGGCGGTCTGTGCCGTCGAGCCGTCGGGGAGCGTCCAGTTCCAGATGGGATCTTCCTGCTCACCGTCGGGCAATGTCACCTGCGGAGCCAACACGGGCGGGTTTTCCTCGTCGAAGGCACGCGACGTCTGGTCGGTGAGCACAGCGGGCTGACAGCCCTCGCCCAGATAGCCGAACAGCTTCAGCTCGCGCAGTCCGCATGCCTTGTCGCTCTTCATGTAGATGCGCAACCGGTTGCAGCTCTTCTCCACTGGAGTGGCTGAAAGACCATTGCCGTCGACTTCGGCCAATGTGGCGCCTCGCTGCCAGTCGTGCCCGTTCCACCAGGCCACATAGGCATCGTTGGGCAACAGCAGATTCTCATCGGCTGTAGCCCAATAAGCATTGATCTCTAAGAAATCGTTGTTTTCTTCCCACCGCAGTTCAACATATTCATACTGGCCAAAAAACTCATCGCCATGATAACTGCTCCAGTACTTCGATGCCGTCGTGCGATTGTCATTAATGAGCGAGACAGGATGCTCTGCTTCGTCCACCGACGCACCGACATAAACAGCCTTCACAGACAAATTCACCTTTGTCTGGGCTGACATTGACATACCTATACACCATAGATATGCACAAATAAGGAATAACCTTGTCCGCATCATGAATGCTTCAATTAGGTAAAAATTAATAGAAAATAAGGATGCATTTTGCAATTGCACCGACAAAGATACAACATTTATATTGTTTATGCAAGTTAAATGATGAAAATTTTTATATAAAATTGTATTTTAACACCAATCGCTTTGCTACACGTTGAAATATCGTCCAAAGAATGAAAAAAAAGTCCAACGAAACAATTTTTACATTCATTTCTTTGGCAGTTTACAAATTATTGTGTAGCTTTGCTGACAAATAAATTTTTTACTAACCAAAAATTGTTTTTATGTTATGATTACTACTCATTTAAGAAATCTGCTTACCGCAGTCATCTGCATCTTCGCAGGTGCAACGGCTCAGGCTCAGTTCACGGGTGGTGTGGAACAGTATCCTACCTCCAACTATAGTCAGAAAGCCGTGAAGTTCAGTCTTACTGAAGTAGCTACTCAGGTGGGCACCGATGCCGCTACGCTGGCAGAGGCCTACAATGCCTGGCTTGGAGCCGAGGCCCCTGAAGAGAATCTTTTCTTCCTGGTAGCTGCCGATGGAACGCTCTCTAGCGAGTACAGCGCCGACGGCAACGGCTTCTACATTACCTCTGAGGGTGCTTGGGGCCAGTGGGCACGCGACGATGCTGCTCTTGCCGGCACCTGGTTTGCGAATGCTACTGCAGATGCCGAGAGCGATGCGTTTTCTATCTTAGTCGGTCAGTACCCCGACACACTGAAGGCTGGCGACAAGGTTTCGGCCAAGTTCGCTCTTGTCTATGGTGGCAAGCAGGCCACGTTCGAGGTTTCGCTCTCCGTCATTGCAAAGCCTGAGATCCCCGCTCCCACCACACTCGTTGAGAAGGACCTCAACATCGTAGGCGAGAAGGAAATCGTTGTTGAGCAGTTCCCGCGTTCGGGCTACGACTCCGATGCTGTTCAGCTTGAGATTGGCGACGCTGTTGCCAAGCTGGGCTTCGAGAGTGCAGAACTGCTGGCCGATGTGCTGGGCGATGTGCTCTACTGTACACAATACAATGAAGGTGACATCGAGGAAGGTGGCGGTCTGAAGATGGCCGAACTGACCAATGAGTCTTCTGCTGGAGCTCCTGGTTTCTGGCTGCATGCTGTACAAAACGAAGCCGGTGAAGAAACTGGCGAGTGCGCACGAGCTGGTTATGGTGGCGAAGACAAGTTCTTCGTTGAAACATTTGCTTTCAATGCTGAGACGGGTGTCCTCACCTGTAAGCTCGGTCAGATGCCGAGTCTGCTGAAGGCCAACGAGCAGTGGTGGGTGAATGTTTATCTGCTGCGTGGCGACAAGGCTTATCGCATGAAATACACCTTGAAGATTAACGAGCGCGAGCAGGGCAGCGGTGTAGAAGGTATGAATAAGGTAGGTGAGGATGTCATCACAGCTGAGATCTGGCCCGATCCGACCAACTACACACACGTTGATATCCATCCTGATGTTGACGCTATCGCTGCAGCTCTTGGCTGCGAGGTTGGCGACTTCGGCATGCAGGCTCTCGATGACACTGATAACTGGGGTGGCACTACAGCCAACAACGGTGGTTTCTGGTTCAGCCAGGCTGGTACAGTCACTGGTTATGGAACCAACTCTTACTTCTTCATCGAGCCCGCTACGGCTAACGACTACTCGCTCCTGCACCTGGGTCAGTATCCTGGCCGCATCCAGGTTGGCGAAGAGTATAGCACCAAGCTTTACTTCGTGAATGGTGAGAACTACTACGAGCTCACCGTGATTATGAAGGTTGTTCCGGAGAAGGTCATCGACGGTCTGTTCAAGGAGGTTGCTCGCCGCAGTGTTACCTTCCAGCAGGAGCCTACCAGTGGCTATGAGTGGACTGACGGTATCGACATACCTACCGACTTCATCAACGAGACCCTCGGTACCAGCGACTGGGTAGTCTATGGTATGGCAACTCTCGATGCTGATGGCAACGAGCGCGAAGGCAACGCCAAGTATAGCAAGAGCTACACCATCACTGAGAGCCCGGGCTTCTGGCTGAACAGCGACGGTCGTAACGCCGGTTGGGGTGATCCCGATGCTAAGTTCGGTATCTCCGCTGGTGGTCAGCAGAGTGGCAAGTTTAGCATGCTGCAGTACCCGAACCGCTGCTCGATTGGTGAAGTGCTGAAGACTCAGATCTACTTCGTCAACGAAGAGACTGCTGAAATGGTAACATTCAACGTGATGTTCAATATCGTTTCTGAAATCGTCAACTACGACGAAGTAGGTGCAGAGAATGTGACCCTCCCCGTAAGCATGGAGAAAGACTGCGTCATCGACTTCGACCTGGCTCCTGCCGCTGAGGCACTGGGTGTTACCGTTGAAGAGCTGTCGGCAGAGAGCAACCGCTACCTGAAGGGTCTTGCTGGTGGAACCTATGGCGAAGGCGTGAACATCGCTACAGGTCTTGGCTTCGACGCCAATGGCGATTGCAACTCACAAGGCGACTACTTCTTCTACTTCGAGGACGGCAAGATGTATACTGGCACGAGCACCGATATTCCTGAGGACTTCTTGCTGCCCGTACAGTTCGCCTTCAACATCGACGACAAGATCTACGTTTACTACGCTAACTTCGTTTCTGAAGCCGTTTACACTGGCATCAAGAACGTAGGCAACGAGGCTAAGGCCGACAACCGCATCTTCGACATCAGCGGTCGTCAGGTGACGAAGCCCACTCGCGGCCTCTACATCCAGAATGGTAAGAAGGTCGTGATTAAGTGAGAGAAGAACTGAACGAGTTCGAGTTCTTCCGAACGTGAACGAGCTCGAACGAAGTTCAAGATTGTGGTGAAGTAAGCGAAGAGCTGAAATCAAAACCTTACAATGGGCAATCCTGAGCAAATCGGGATTGCCCTTTTTCTTTTGCAATGATGAAACGCCCACCCGTAGGGGCAGACCCCCGTGTCTGCCCGCCAGCTGCCTGTGGTCCCCTCCTCCTGGGAGGAGGGGTGCGGGGTGGTAGAGAATAATAATGACATAACCTATTTTAAACAAATCATTTGAGAAGAGGTCAAACCTTGTTTTTCTCTACCACCCCTAACCCCTCCTTCCAGAAGGAGGGGACCACAAGTTGGCTCCTGGCACTATTGTTGCAGCATAGCGGCACAAGTTACACAACAATGCTGCGCAAGTGCCAAAGCATGCCTTTTAGAGTCCGAAAGCATTGAGTTTAGAGCCCAAAAGCATTGAGTTTAGAGTCTGAAAGCATTGAGTTTAGAACCCAAAAGCAATGAGTTTAGAACCCAAAAGTAATGAGTTAAGAACACAAAAGCAATGAGTTATGAGAAAGAAGGCAATGAGGTAAGAATGTGGGAGGCATTCGATCAGGATTCGGGGATGGAGATGAACAAAAATAAAGGCAATATAATTTCAGCTTACACAAAGACGGATGGGAAAAAGACCCCAAAGGGGTCACATGTGCCTAACCGCAGGTCTTGACCTGCGGTTTATGTAACTATGCAGGGAACGACTTCGAAGATGTCGCACAATAGCACCATTTGCCTTGCTGTACGACCCCTTTGGGGTCGGGTGTCTGGGGAATGTCAACCACCGCAGGTCAAGACCTGCGGTTACCATAGTGCGACCCCTTTGGGGTCTTACTGCGGAGCGTCTTGTGCCATCTACGATAAAATTGCCAAAAGAAATCGGGCAAACGCGGTTTTTATCACGCGTTTGCCCGATGTTTATGCAGTTATAGTTTGTGGCGTTGCTTACTTCACCACAATCTTGCGACCATTCACAATGTATATGCCCTTCGGGAGATCAGAGAGTGAAGAGGAGGAAGAGGAGACGGAGATGCGGCGGCCGGAGAGATCGTAAACGCCGACATTCTCTACTCTTCTGTCAACATTTTCCACATTCTGAATACCCACGGTGCTCGGATCGGTGTAGTCGATGCTACGCAAAGTGACGTTGACATCGCCGCCGATGGTGATATTGAAGATGAACCGAGCCGTTGCAGTCTTTGAGCCACTCTTGTAGACAAGGGCCTGGCTGATGGTGTACTTCGAGCCATTGGCATTCTTGCCGGGATACTGGCCGAGGCTGAACACAAGCGACGACGGCGAGAACTCAGAGAACACATAGCCGTTGGCATAGGCATTGACGGTAGCCGTCTGGTCGAACCAGTGGCCATAGCCGTTGGCAGTGGAACCGCTCTGGGCGAGCGAGCCATCGGGGTTCACAGCATAGAACATGATGCGGCGGTTGCCAGGACCACTGGCCGACCAACCTTGCATACGACTGTTGATGGACGTGGGCTGCATCTGGAAGGCGGTGCCGAGGGTTGCGGCGGCCTGTCCGCTGATGCTTACGGTCGTTCCGCTGTAGGCATCGGTGCTGCGTGGGAAGGTGACATCGTAGGTGAATGTGGCATCGGCAATGTCGCGTCCGTCGAGGGTGGCCTCAGCATATACCGTGGCATGTTCGCCGATATCGGTGCCCTCAAATTTCACGCGATAGGGCCACATATCGTCGCCAGCCATCTTTTCGTCCCACTGATGCTGGTAGTAGGTCTTCAGGGCCGGCGACACCACGAGCCACAGACGGCTCACACCCTCGGGGAGCGTCATCGAATAGTCCTCGGTGGTCTCGCTGGTTCCCGTTCCATACACCTTATCTTCAGAGAAATACTGGCGTGTGCCGTCCTTCATCAGAGCCACATAGCCCAGGCGGAAGCCACGAGACGTGCGCTGTCCGGCAAGGTTATACTTCCTGTCGGCCGACTTCGAGAACGCTGAGTTGCCATCGAGGTATTCGCCTGGATCGGCATCGAGGATGGCGGTGCCCGGCTTCAGAGCCGTGAAATGCGTGGTGAGTTCCGTACCGGCAGCAGGCACCTTAAGTGGAATGACGTTAAAGCCCGTCGACTGCGGACACGAGGCCAGCGCCACTTGATAGGCGTTGTCTTCTGTGAGCACACAGCGATAGGTGAAGTCGCCGATGTATGGATTGCGATAAGGCTTGCACACATCGAAGTCCCAAGTGGCACAACGGCAGGCATAGTCGAAGTAAAGTCGATAGAGATCCTCCACGCTGAGCTTCTTATAGTCCATGAGCACCTGGTTGAAGTCCTTGATGGTTGTCTCGGGATAGTTCCACACATTGGCTACGGTCTGAATCTCGCCGTAGTGCTGGCAGAGATAGTAGAAGAACCAATACGACTGGTAGCGGTGCCACTCGTGCGTGTAGGCATAGTTGTGACTGTTGCGGAACACGCCGATGCTCTGGTCGAACATCAGTTCCGGATACGACTGATTGGCCTGCCACTGAGCCGTCTGCTCCCAGGTAACGCTACCGTTTCCCACTGCCCCATGGAAACCTGTCTGGCAGGTTCTGTCGGCTCCGTGTCTGGAAGCTTCGGAATAGCACATGTAGTGGAACGAGTGTCCAATCTCATGAGCCACGCTGTGTCCCACGGGTTTACACGTAGAGGGATTGAGCCAGAGTGCCGACACCTGGTAGTCGTAGCCACCTCCGTAGCAAGTCCACTCCTGAGTGTGGTTCATCAGCACCATTACCTTATACTTAGAAAGGTTCGACGACTTCGGGTCTACAAAGCCCAGCGTGTTGAGTTCCAAGTCGAAGAACGCCTCACACTTCGCCAGCAGGTCGTCGATGTTCACGTTGTAGAAACCCGATGTCTCAGAGGGCGACTTGTCACCATAGTATTTATCCCAGAACACGATGACGTTGTCCGTCTCCTTCGAGCGCGACTTCGACCACGTGTACTTGTTGTCAGGATCGCTCTCGGCATAGAGCAGCGTGTCTGAGCGCTGCTGACGCCACTCCTGCGGAATGTAGATTTGCTTCTGAGCAAACGAGGCTACCGTGCTCATTGCCAGAACGCTTAAACAAATAAGAAATCTTTTCATATCGCTAATCATTATCAATTGTCAATTATCAAAAGGTGTTTACCACCAATTCCAACTGATGGTGAAATGCACTTCGACGTTCACTTTCTTCATCACACCACTCACCGGGTATTGATACTGCATACGAACTGTGTGTTCCTCATCATAGCAGTTGTCCTGATAGAGGCCGCAGTTCCAGTTCCAAAGGTCGTTGAACACCTCTATATATACATGGCCTTGAGCGTAGCGACCAGGCTCGCCATTTTCATCGAACCAGCCGCCGAAGACGCCATTCGTGCCGTTTGAGCCCTCGCTACCATCGTTCATCAGCGGCACGATGCTTACCTTTGCCTCTTGGAAATCGTTCTCGCTGATGCCCATCAGCTGCAGCACTTCGCTCTTGTCGATGTGTATCTGATTGCTCTGATGATAGCCGTCGTACCATTTCATAGTGCAATCGGTCGTGACGGTACCGCATACCTGCTCGTCGACAACGGGTTCTTCAGGCTCGGGAATGTCGCGGATGAGCTTCGTCATGAAGTCGCAACGCTTCAGCAACCACTGATGCATCTTCTCCACCTCGGTGCTGAACTTATAGCCGCTGATTGGCCATCGCCCGAATTCACGGGTCATCGGGACGTCCTCAAGATTCTTTACATACTTCATACACTCGTCCCAGTTGCGGCTGACGATGGAATCTTTCACCGATGCCCACTGCTCCTTGTAGGCCTTCACGAACTCCGGACAGCCGAAAAGGTCGGTGAAGAACTGCGGCACATAGTTGTAATTGCCGTTGCGCTTATAGGGATTGGAGCCCATGACGGTCTCCCGATAGTTCGCGAAGAAATAGTGACCGTGCGTCATATCGCCCCAGTCGAAGTCGTAACCGGCATCGAAGTCCCACAGCGGACCCATCACCCACTTGCCGGCACCGTCCTTATGCAGGTAGATGCTACGTGGCGCCGAGAGCTCAACATTATAGACAAACTCCTGAATCTGCAGGTATTTGATGAACGAAGGGATGTCGAGGAGCTGCTGCACCTGCTCGTAGTCCTTGTTCTTGATGGCCTGCTCGAGCTTGGCAAACTCTGCCTTCACCGAGTCCACGGTGTTTGCAGTGGCATATTCATCTTTCGGATATTTCACGGCAGCCGGCATGCGGTAGACCTTCGAATAGAAGTTGTCGCCGGCATAAGGGCTTTCTCCAGGTCCGTCGTCGACATCGAGTGTGAGCAGGATGCCACCCTCGTCGCTGATGTCGACACGGTTCTTGCCTTGCTGCACCTGCTCCGTGAGCTGGTAGATGCCACGATAGTCGCCGTTGATGAACACCTCGACATAGCGGGTATGGTTCGTAAACGGCAGGCCGAGCCACTCTCCCATCTCAAAAACAAAGGTGTTCATGAGGTCGGTGACGTCGCGGTAGTTGGCCAGCAGCACCCAGCTCTTCGCCTTGTCGAGACCAAGCAGCTTGTGCTTCTGGTCGAGTTTGATGCGATAAGGCTTCTTGTCGTACCACAACCAAGAGCTGTTGCCGCGTCCACGAATGGAGGCCGAAGCCGAGTAGTTGCTAAAGGCACCACGGCCGTTCAACAGAATCTGACAGGGCATGTACTCCTCATTCGAGGTGATCTCCTTGCCATTGTTGGTGGTGATATAGAGTTGGAACACCTGATATTTGTCTTTCGTTTCAACGGCAGGCTCGTCCTCGAAGGTCAGGCTGTCGACGTCGGCAAGGCGGAAAGGCACGACGGCATCGCCCCGGACGTGAAGCAGCAACTCGCTCTGGTCGCTACTCACATCGGCATAGGTCAGGCTGTCGGCAATCATGGGGAAGTCCCACTGCGACCATTGCGACGTGGTGTGAACATGAATGCGCTGCTGGGCAAACATAGTTGACGTAGATGCGACGAGCAGCGCCAATAGTAGTGATTTCTTCATATCATGAATATTTACCGCTGCAAAGGTAGCAAAATTCTCACATACTGCGTAAAAGAATCGTCCATTGGAATGATAAAAATGTCTAAATGACACCCAAACATCGCTCATCGGACGTCTGGAACGCAACGATTTGGACGATTTTTCTTTCTCTTTAGACAATATTATTAGGTTATATAAAATTAATGTAGTATCTTTGCAACAAACTATCAACCAAATGATGAAAAAGTACTTTTTCCTGACTCTAACCCTCCTCATCGCCTGCCTGCAGACAACGGCAGCCAGAGAGATGACAGTGACTTCGCCCAACGGGCGCCTGGTGGCAGTCATAGACGATGACGACATGCTGATGATTTCAGTTCGCCTCGACGGTGTGGCACTCGTGGCACCGTCGCCGATAGGGCTCACGCTGGCCGATGGGACCATCATTGGCCGTAACGGACCACTGGGTTTCGGACGCAATTCGGTCATCGTCGACGACGCCGATGCCCCCTTCTATCGCCAGCGCCACATCAAGACGACGGCCAACCAGCTCGAACTGCAGATGAGAAATGGCTTCGCCCTGCAGGTGCGTGCCTACGACGAGGGCGTCAGCTATCGCTTTTTAACAACCCGCAAGGGTGAGACCATCATCAAGAACGAGATTGCCGAATACGACTTTGGTAGCGAAGCAAAAGCGTGGCTCGCCTACTCCACCAACAAGGAGAAGCCTTTCGCCATGGCTTTCCAGAACACCTACCATGAGACATCGCTTGCCGAAGCGCAAGACCTGCCTGCCTTCCTGCCCGTCACCATTGAGAAAGACGGCTGCGTAGGTGCCAAGGTGACGCTGCTCGAAAGCGACCTCAGGCAGTATCCGGGCATGTTTGTCAAAGTAACAAAGGAACAAAGTAACAAGATAACGTTTTCCAAACTGAAGGCTACGTTCGCCCCCTACCCCAAGAAGATGGACTACTATCGCTGGCGTGGCATGTCGTATGTGGCTGAGACGGAAGACTATATTGCCAAGTCGAAGGGTCCTCGCACTTATCCCTGGCGCATCTTTGCCGTGAGCGAGCAGGACACGCAGATGCCGGTGAACGACCTTGTCTACACACTGGCTTCGCCGAATGAGATTGGTTCCACCGATTGGATCAAGCCCGGCAAAGTGGCTTGGGACTGGTGGAACGACTGGAACCTGCGCGGCGTCAGCTTCAAGGCCGGCATCAACACCGAGACCTATAAGTATTACATTGACTTTGCTTCCAAGTTCGGTTTGCAATACATCGTGCTCGACGAGGGTTGGTATGACTCTTCGAAGGGCGATATCATGAATCCTATCGCCGCCATCGACCTGCCGGGCCTCATCAGCTACGGAAAGGAAAAGGGTGTTAGCATCGTGCTTTGGGCGGTGTTCAACGTGCTCGACGAACATCTCGACGAGGCCTGTCGCAAGTATGCCGACATGGGTGTGAAAGGCTTTAAGGTCGACTTCCTCGACCGCAACGACCAAACGGCAGTGGAAATGGCGGAGCGCATCGCCAAGCATTGTGCCGGCTATAAGCTCTTCCTTGACTATCACGGCTTTTATTCGCCTACCGGCTTGAGTAGGACATTCCCCAATGTATTGAACTACGAGGGCGTGTTCGGCATGGAGGAGTGCCGCTGGGCGAAAAAAGAAACCGATATGCCCCGCTACGACGTGACGTTCCCCTTCATGCGAGGGATGGCCGGACAGACCGACTTTACGCCGGGAGCCATGCGCAACGGCACGCGCAGCAACTGGGTGGAATGCTACGAAAACCCCGTGTCGATGGGCACCCGCTGCCATCAGGCTGCCTGCTATGTGGTGCACGACACGCCGTTCACCATGCTCTGCGACGCGCCAACCAACTACGAGCGTGAGCCAGAGTACACGAAATTCATCGCTGAGATTCCCGTGGTGTGGGATGAGACGCGTGTGCTGCAGGGCGAGATGGGCAAGTTCATTGTCGTGGCCCGCCGGCTTGGCGACACCTGGTATGTGGGTGGACAAACCAATTGGGACGGCCGCGACATCGTGCTTCCACTCGATTTCCTGGACGAAGGCTCTTACTTCATGACGCAGCTCTGCGACGGCATCAATGCCGATCACAACGCTGAGGACTACAAACTTGACCTCCAGTGCCGTGGCAATGATGAGACGCTTACCATCCACATGGCGTCTGGCGGTGGCTTTGTACTGAAATTCGGAAAGATCACCGTCGTCGATCATTAATAAGAACACGCGACACAAGGGCGATTCATCATCAAGACCAACCATTGCAGATTATTTATAAAAACCAACAACAATATGAAAAAACTACTTATTATCATGCTGACGGCAGCCATGACGCTTTCCGCCTCAGCAGCCAAGAAGCAACAGCCGAGCGCCGGCTATCCCATTTCACCCGTGCCGTTCACACAAGTGAAGGTGGCCGCGAATTCTTTCTGGGGCGAACGCCTAGAAGCCTCGCGCACCGTCACCATCCCCCTCGCCTTCTCGAAGTGCGAGAGCGAAGGCCGCTACAAGAACTTTGAGAATGCAGCTGCACACCTGAAAGACCCGTCGAAGGTGTTCAAGGTGCGTGGCGTGGGCTATTCGTTCGACGACACCGACCCCTACAAGACTATCGAAGGTGCCAGCTACATCCTGCAGACCTATCCCGACAAGAAGCTAAAGGCCTACGTAGACTCGGTGCTCGACATCATCGCTTCCGCTCAGGAGCCCGACGGCTACCTCTACACTGCACGCACACAGAATCCCGACGACCCACATCACTGGGCAGGACGCACGCGCTGGTCGAAGGAGGAAGACCTGTCGCACGAGCTCTATAACCTCGGTCACATGGTGGAAGCTGCCGTTGCCCACTGGCAGGCAACAGGTTCGACGAAGTTCCTCGACATCGCCCGCCGCTATGCCGACTGCGTCTGCCGCGAGGTTGGACCGAATCCCGGACAGGCCTGTGTGGTGCCCGGTCATCAGATTGCAGAGATGGCACTGGCTAAACTCTATCTGGCCACCGGCGAGAAGAAGTACCTCGACGAGGCAAAGTTCCTGCTCGACTATCGTGGAAAGACCACCATCGTGCATGACTATTCACAGGCTCACAAGCCCGTTATCGAACAAGACGAGGCCGTAGGTCACGCCGTTCGTGCTGCCTATATGTATGCCGGCATGGCCGATGTGGCTGCTCTAACCGGCGACCAGGACTACATTCACGCCATCGATGCCATCTGGGACAACATCGTCTCGAAGAAACTCTACATCACTGGCGGCATCGGTGCCACCTCATCGGGTGAGGCCTTCGGACCGAACTACTACCTGCCCAACATGTCGGCCTACTGCGAGACGTGTGCCGCCATCGGCAATGTCTACGTGAACTACCGTCTGTTCTTGCTCCATGGCGATTCGAAATACTACGATGTGCTGGAGCGTACACTCTACAACGGCCTCATCTCGGGTGTGTCACTCGATGGCGGCGGCTTCTTCTACCCCAACCCACTGGAGTCGATGGGCCAGCACCAGCGTCAGGCATGGTTTGGCTGTGCCTGCTGCCCGAGCAACATCTGCCGCTTCATTCCCTCGCTGCCCGGCTACGTCTATGCAGTGAAAGACCGTTCAGTCTACGTGAACCTCTTCCTTGCCAACAGCACTTCGCTCGACGTGGAAGGTAAGCAGGTGAGCCTTTCGCAGAAGACTCAGTATCCGTGGGACGGCGATATCGCCATCACCGTCGATAAGAACTCGGCAGGAAAGTTCGCCATGAAGATTCGCATTCCCGGCTGGCTGAAAGGCAATGTCGTTCCCAGCAACCTCTATAGCTATAGCGACAACCAGCGTCTGAATGCCACCTGCTCCGTCAATGGTACAGAGGTCGCCGTTACCACCACCGAGGATGGCTATCTGACCATCGACCGCAAGTGGAAGAAGGGCGATGTGGTGCGCCTGCACTTCGATATGAAGCCACGCACCGTCAGAGCTCTGGAGCGCGTTGAAGCCGATCGTGGCATGGTTGCCATTGAGCGCGGACCGCTGGTGTATTGTGCCGAGGCTGTCGACAACGACTTCGACATCATGGGCGTACTCGTGAACCAAGAGCCTGCTTTTGAGGTGCTGGCCAACCAGGACTTCAACTTCACCGCCGACAACGGTGCCCACACCCACCATCTGACAACGCTCACCACCGATGCCCAGACACTCTCGTTCGACAAGCAGGGACGCCTGGCTGCCAAGGATGTGAAGTTGAAACTCATCCCCTACTACGCCTGGTGTCATCGCGGACGCGGTAATATGAAGGTGTGGATGGCACAAGACCTGCGCGCCACACGTCCTTCAGCACCTCCCACGCTCGCCTCGTTGAGCAAGATTGGTTCATCGATGCGCATCCCGTCGCTCAACAGCATCTGCGACCGACTGGTACCGAAGGACGGCGACGACCGCTCCATCCCCTACACCCACTGGTGGCCCAAGCAGGGCTCAACGGAGTGGATTAGCTACACCTTCCCTGAGGCTGCAACCGTCCAGACCTGCACGGTCTATTGGTATGACGACCAGCCCTGGCAGGGTTGCAAGGTGCCCGACAGCTGGAAGATCTATTACAAGGATGAGCAGGGCGAGTGGCAGCCCGTTCAGAACCCCGATCAGTATCCCGTCATGAAGGGTGCTCCCTGCACGGTGAACTTCGACCCTGTGAAGACCACCGCCGTGAAGCTCGAGGTAAAGATTCCCGAAGACAAGTCGGCAGGCGTCTTCGAATGGTCGGTGAAATAATCGATTGAAACGAAGGAGGCTATAGAGACTATAGATGCTATAGAAGCTATAGATGCTATAGGAACTATCGGCTTCCTCCCTATACAAAACAAAAACACAAATGAAAAAAGCATTTCTAACCATCATGCTCTTGGTCGTTGTCGCTCTGTCGGCATCGGCCAAGAGCGTTGTCTTTGTGCTCAACGATAGCACGAAGATGTACTATCCGCTCGCAGAGGCGGTCATTAAGTTCAGTAACAAAGGTTTTAAGGTTGGCAGCGACACATACGAGTTTGCCAGCTTCGACCGTTTCTTCATCAGCAATGAAGATGCTCCGTCGGGCATCTATCAGGCCATCGACGGCGAATGGCAAAAGCAACCCTCTGCCATCTACGACATGAACGGTCGCAAGGTGGCTGACGGCGTGGAGCTATCATCGCTCCCGAAGGGTATCTACATTCTGAAGTATGGCAACAAATCCGTGAAATTCATCAAGAAATAACATGCTATGAAGAAACTCTATTTCGTTAGCCTTCTTTTTGCCATGATATGCACCAGCGCCTCGGCGCAAGACTCTCTATGGGCAAAGGTAAAGAGCGACACACGATTCTACACCAATCAGATGATCGACATCACGGGTGTTGACTCCATCGACTTTAGCGGTCCACGCATCCGCTTTACGAAAGACGGCAAGAAGAGCACACAGACCTATACCAACTTCGAATACTTCAGCTTTCACAACCCCGGCCGTTCGCTCTACTGCCCCGGTGAACTGAAGCAGAACGACTGGGATTCAGAGCAGAGCGAGTGGTGCTTCCAGCGCAGCATGGAGAGCGAACACTTTATCGTGTTCTGGCATGCCGGCTTCGGACTCGACCCCACGAAGGCAACGGGCGGCTATGCTTTCAACCCGAAGAAGATGCTCGACGCTGCCGAAAAAATCTACAAGGTGAACACCGAGGTGCTGGGCTTCTCGCGTCCGGGCAGCAGTTTTACGCTTGACCACTACAAGCACCTGCTTTTCGTTCGTTATCAGAAGGATTGGCTCGCCACGGGTTCCGGCTACGATGATAAGGTGGGTGCCTTCTGGTGCAGCCCCGATGCCGTGAACGATGTCACCACTCTCGGCCACGAACTCGGCCACACCTTCCAGTACATCGTGCGCTGTGACCTCGGTGCCGGCCACGGCTGGCGACAGGGCCTCGGCCCCAATGGCGAAGGCGGCAACATGTATTGGGAGTCGTGTGCACAGTGGCAGTCGTCGCGCGTCTATCCGCAGATGCTCTTCAGTGGATGGGGTGCCGGCTATCCCAGCAGCAGTCATAAGAACCTGCTGCATGAAGAGCCACGCTATGCCAACTACTTCCATCAGTATTACTGGTGCCAACTCTTTGGCGAGGACTTCATTGGCCGCCTGTGGATGGCTGCCGTTGGCAAGGAAGACCCCGTGGAAGTGTATCAGCGTCTGACGGGTCGCACGCAGTCGGAGTTCTGCGACGACATGTTTGAATATGCCCGCCGCACACCTACCTGGGACATCGACGGCATCCGGCAATATGCCAACAACTCGCAGGACATGTTCTCCACCAACATCCACGACACCGACGACGGATGGATAGAGCCCGATGCCAGCAACTGTCCGGAGAACTATGGCTTTAATGTCATGCGCATGAAGCTGCCGCAGGAAGCCGGTGCAACGGTGAAGGCGCAGTTCCGTGGCGAAGCAGGCAAAGCGGGATTCCGTTCGCTCAATGCCGAGCTGGCCGGCTGGCGCTATGGTTTCGTGGCGCTCACGAAGGGCAAGAAGCGCGTCTATAGCGAGATTGGCCGCGACAGCGAAGGCTCATTGGAGTTCCAAGTGCCCGCCGATGCCACCAACCTCTGGTTCGTTACGCTTGGCGCTCCCACGAAACACTTCCACCATGCATGGGACGACAACGACGCCAACGATGAGCAGTGGCCCTATGCCGTGCGCTTCGAGGGCACCGATATGCAGGGACACATCACCTACGACCCAACGGCCGAGCCTCGCGACACCACCATCGTCGTCGAGCGATATGAAACCTACGATGCCAACACCGAGTATGGCATCAGCTTCGAACTCGACATGAGTCCCATCTGTCAGGCATTGGTATGCAGTCCGGAGGCACTGAAGTTGTCGGCTACTACGCAAGACAGCATCCGCGTCTATACCGTTGACGCCGACGGCGAGCTCACCGACCGCTATGCCAACAACTACTCCATCTACTTCCTCTACGATAAGGATGGCCGCGTCATCAATAGCGAGAACGATGAAAGTCCTGTTGACAATGCCCGCTTCTACACCATCTATACTTCCTACAGCAACCGCTTCCTGCTCTATATCGGTGAGACCAACGGACACCAACTCAAGCGCGGCGACACCCATACGTTCGAGATTGCTTTCGTCCGCACGTTGAGTGATGAACGAAAAGTAACGGCTCGCGTGCAGGTAAAAGTCACGATGAACTGACGCACAAGTATTTTTTATAGAGATTATAAAAGCAGAGAATTTGAGAGATATCGTCCCAGTCGACGAGCAACTCTCAAATTCTCTGCTTTTATGGATAATAACGAGGTGAGGTTTATGGTCAGCGAACCATCACCTTTCTGCCGTTCACGATGTAGATACCCTTCGGCAACTCACCGTTCCGCAGTTTCTCCTGGCCGTTTGCCACGCGCTGTCCGGCAAGGTTGTAGACGGCCGTACGACCGACTGTCGGCTGGTCACTCTGCACCTGTTCGATGCCATCGCTTTCGATACACTTCAGCTCAATCTTGTCGATATTGCACTGGGCGCCGGCGATGGTGATGCGGAGGATATGCTCACCGGCATCGAGGTGGCGGCTGATGCCCGTCGTCACAGTCCGGTAGGTATCCCAGTTGTTGTCGCCAGTCTTCGGAACCGTCACGCGGCAGAGAGTGGCAATGCTGCCGTTTTCAACCAGTTGGAGGTTGAAGGCCGAGCCCGAGACACCCGAAGACACCGTCGACACACACGAATACTTACCACCCTCGGTGATGTTCACCGTGTATTCGAGCCACTCGTTGGCAGCCGTGTAGCCGATGGCCGTGCCGCCATTACCCTTCACGAAGTCGACGCCCTCGCCGTCGGAACGATAGTTCACATCGCCCTCGCGGTTGCTATCGGAATCGTGGAAGGTCAAACCTTCACCACCCATGTCGAAGTTTTCAGCCTGGATAATGCCGGGAATGGTAATGGGCTTGCCGCTGTTGTAAGGCGTGCGCTTGCCGTTCACCTTCAGCGTCTTCTTGGCCGAGGTGTTCTCCTTGCCCTCTGCATTGGTGGCGATAGCCGTGATGTAGTAAGTGCCCTTGGTGCTGGGAGAGAACTCAAGAGAATAAGGAGCCTGGGTCAGCGTACCGATTAAGAGGTCGTTAGCAAACACCTTGACATTGTCGATGGCGTTTCCAGAATTGCTGGCAGTCACCTTGATGACGGTCGTATCGCCAACTGCAATCGTCGTCGGCGAGATGGAACTGACGCTCACCAAGATATTCTTGTCCTGCTCATAACGCTTGAAGGTGAGGTTCTTGATATAGAAACCACCCTTGTCGATGTTCAGACAGAGGATGTGTCGACCAGCTGTGAGGGGCTTCGTCATCACGCCATGCATGGTCTGGAATTTGTTGCTGCCGCCCGTCTTGGGAACTTCCACGATGTCGGCATAGAAGGTCACATGGTCAAGGCCATACTCCGTCAGGTGGAAAGCGCCACCAGTGATGTTCGAAGCCACTTCGGCATCGAACGAATAGATGCCATCCTCCTTCACGTCGACCGTGTATTCCATCCAGCCACCAGTCTGCGTGGCAGCCGAGGTACTACGCGAAGCCTTGTTGTAGGAAACGCCCTGAGCACCCTTGTCGTACTCGTTCGTCAAGATGGTGCCAGGCAATTCGGGCACGGTTTCATTGTAGGGAGCACGCTTCGTGGTGGAGCTGAGCACGTTGAAGCGTGAATAGCGCTCGTAGGTGGAGCCGTCGGTAGTCGTGGCCACAGCCTTCAGCGTCTTCCAACCCGTAGAGGAACTCGTGGGAACGGCGTATTCCGTGTAGTAGGGAGCCTCGGTCATCGTGGCAATGAGCTGTGTTCCCAGATAGAGGTCGACCTTCTCGATGGTCTTCGTTGCCATTTTGGCGCGAACCATAATCGGCAGCACATCACCCTTGGCAACCTTCAAGTCGCGTGGTCTGACGTAGATGGAGGCCTCCTTCTTCATGCCGGGGAAAGGACTCTTGGCATTCTTTGCGGCTTCAGTTTCCATATATGAACGCAGCCAAGTCATTGCAGGACGGTCCTTACCGTTCTTGATAAGACCAGAGTTGCCATCGGTAGTCCATGTGGCACCATAGATATAACCCCAAAGTGTGATACCTGCACAATAGTCTTGTTCCCACATATAGGGAATTTGCTCTTTATAAGCCTGCAACTGGATATCGTCGTTGGCAGTACCAACATCGTACTCTGTGCTGTACATAGGCATCTTCAATTCATTATGCAATTTGTCCATGCTTGACTTGAAAGAGTTAAATGCCAAAACTGTTCCGTTTTGATTCAGCATATCATGGGACTGACAGCCGTAAGCATCAATAGGAGCACCAGCATCACGAAGGGTACGAACCAAATCGATATATTCGTTTGTGTTCCACTGGAAGGTGTTGAAGTCATTGTAAATCAGAATGGCATCCGGCCAACGCTCGTAGGCGAGTTCAAATGCCTTGATGAGCCAGTCGTAGCCGGTCTTGCCCTCGCCGCCCAGCGATTCCTTCATCATCGGGTTGCCAGCTTGGTGTGTACCCACGGCCTCGTTCACCACATCGATCATCGGAAGCGTGGCATATTTCTTCTTCACGGCATCATACCACTTCACGATGGATGCATAGCGGTCCTTGATGGACAGGTCAGGGAGCCAGTTGGGATACTGGGCACCCCAAACCAGAGCATGGAACTTGTAAGTGAATTCATGCTGCTTGGCATAGTTGAAAGCCTTGTCGCAGCCCCAGTTGTAGCTACCACGGGTTCCTTCCACCGATCCCCACTTCGACTCGTTCTCGCAGGTAATCTGGTTCCAAAGCTTGTAATACGGGTCTACACCACCTCCTGCATCAACATTATACCTTGTTGTGATGTTGCCAAGGAACTTGTCGGGGTTCGACGACAACTGTGCCTGAGCCAACATGGGCACCAGTGCAGCCAGCAATACTGTAATGATCTGTCTCTTCATGTTCTTTTGTTATTGTTTTATTTTTGATTTCGCTCCGTTGGGCCGGCAGTCTACTCGATTGGACAGACGATTTACTTGATTGAGCCGCCCCTTCTTACGCCCGCCCGTTAAGAATTGGTGCAAAGATACGAGGAATTGAGCGAATAAACAAATCGAAATGTGTTCTTTTTCCACTTTTAAACATATTGCAAAGTAATTGATACAAACGTAAAATTGCTGAATAGTGCTTTTTAGGTCGGAAAGCAATGCTGTTGTGCATCTGGAGCAATGCTTTGGAATATCGGGAGCAATGCTCTAGAATGTCAGGAGCAATGCTTTAATATATCGGGAGAATGCATATCGTTCAGTAAATTAACTTAATTTGTGCGGTAAATTAACTTAATTTGATAAGTAAAATAACTTAATTTACTGAGTAAAATAACTTAATTTACTGAATAAATTAACTTAATTTGCTGAACAAAATCAGTTAATTTGCAAAACTAGGGCAATGGAATGGAGGAACGGGAGCATTGCTAATGTGAAACGAGAGCAATGCTTTTGAAGAGAGAGAGCACTGCTTTTGAGGAATGAAAACATATTGATGGAAATGACATGGATACTAAACTATTTAAGCACTGAAAGTGCGACAGAATACAGGCAGGCGGTGTAGCGAAGCGAAACCCCTGCAAGATTGGGGAAAGGGTGATTAAACCCCGATGGGGTGACAGAAATTCTGTCGGGCCTTCGGCACTTTTGCACTTGTGGTCCTTAATAGCAGGGGTTTCGCTTCGCTACATCGCCTGCCTGTATTCTGTCGCACTTTCAGTGCTCTATGGCGCCAAATTCGATATCATTGCCCAACAAAAAAGGTGGTGACA
>JAEEGK010003382.1_pt1 | contig 39757 bp, 25 predicted proteins | sample 8958771 | NCBI WGS metagenome assembly JAEEGK01 (sample SAMN16246547, study PRJNA631951) | gut metagenome | biome: gut microbiome; feature: rumen; material: SC-attached | host: Bos | place: Iran: Karaj | collected 2018-10
GTACTTCAAAGTCTTTTTTAAATTTTAAAGCAATCTTTTTTATTAAAGTTTCAACTTCTTCTTTTTCAATAAAACCACTTTGATCACTATCAATTTTATCAAAAAATTTATCCATATATCCATTAAATTTTTGTTCATCATCTACAACTTCTTTTAAAGCATTTTTTGCTTTGCTAAATAAACCACTAAACATTTTTTTAATTTATTTATAAAAAAGAAATAAATTTCTAAATAAACAAAAAATTTCAAAAAATTTTATTTCAAATATAAAATATTTTAAAAAATAAAATCAAATAAAAAAAATTAATCAATATAATAGAATGTCTTAGAATAAATTTATTCAATCTCTTTAATTCAGGAAATATACTTTAAATTTTAGGATTCATTCAATAAGAATAAATTTAAAGGGGTTATTCATAAAAAATATAATTATGATTATATTGAAATCATAGTTTGATTTTTGATTGACTGTTTATATATTTTATTATATTTAAGATAAAACAATAAAGTTCTATCTAATAAATCAAATATTTCAAATTACTATTATTTATTATAAATTAATTAAGAAAAAAAAGAAATTAGAAGCATAAAAAAATCAAAAAAATATAAAAAGAAAAAATGAAAAAAATAAAAAAGAAACAAATCTTAAAACTAAAAAAAATTGTAAATCATTTATATAATATTATTTAAATTTAAATAATGAAGAAATTCTTTTTTCAATTATCAAATAATAAATAAAAAAAATTAAACTTAATTATCTTGTTCATCATTAGAATCAATAACAGGCTCTTCCTCTTCATTATCATCATTTTCTTCACTCATTTTTTTCATATATTCATTATAAGCAAATTTATCCCAATCAGTATAATCAGGAATTTTATCAACTTCAGTTAAAGAAAAAGGATCTTTTTGTTCATTTATAATAAATTTATTTAAATTAAATAAAGCATTAAATAAAATAGAAGCACTTTTAGGATGATCATAAAAATTTTGAATAGTCCATTGATATTCTTTATCAGGTGGAATCATATCATATAATTGACATATAATATCATTAAATAAAATAGTTTCATTTTGATTATTTTCTAATCTTTGTTCTTGTTCTTTATAAAAATATTCCATTTCACTTGGAGTGACTATACCATTATCATCTAAATCAAGTACTTTAAACCAATATTCTATACTTGTTCTTGTTGTTTTATCTTCTTCACTTAATAAATACCATAAAAAGTCTTCAAAACACATTTTTCCAATTTGAGTACTTTTAAATTTTCTTGGTACTTGTTGAAATATTCTATCAACTGCTTTTATTCCAAGTGAATGACCATTATATCTACTAAATGCTTCTTTTGATATAAATAATTCTGTTTCTGGTTCTCTATTATTATCTAATTCAAAAAAAATACAATAAATAACATAGAAATGTTCATATGAAAAATATTGTCTTACATTATTTATATCTTCATCACTTACTTTTTTTAATATTTCTATTAAATTTGATTTTTTAAAATCATGTAATGTAATTTTACCATCATCATCACTATCATTAATATAAAATATTCTCATTATAACTGTATCAGAATATTTATGTTGATAAGTTGGATGTTCTCTTAAAAATTCTAATGAAGGATTAAAATCAAGTAAAGCTCTTAAAAAAGGATAAAAATCTTCTCTTATAATAACATTTCTTTCAGGAGATTTAATAAAATTAAAATATTTTTTTACTAAAGAACATCCTCTAAAATTTTCAGTATGATATTTATCAAATTGACTTCTAGTAATTTTTCCTTTTTTTTCTTTATCAATTTTATTAAATAAAACACAATTAAATATTTGTGGAAAACCATAAAAATCTTTAGTAATAGGTAAAAATTCTTGTAAATTTAATTCATTTTTCTCTTTAAAAATACCATCAATAAGAGTATTTTCTTGAGCAATTAATTCAATAGGTAATTCAGGAAAATAAAATTTAGGAATTGTACTTAAATTCATAGAAGTTGCTAAAGAATTTGTAAATGATTCAGTCATTTTTCTTTCTTCATTAATTACTTGTGATTCAGTCATTAAATTTTTTTTTTCTACTTGAAACATTTGAAGAGAAACTGAATTTGGACTTACTGGAGGAATAAAATGTGATGCTGCAATTTGACTATTTGATAATGAATTATTTAATCTATTTGCAAATATTGGATTTGGTGTTCTTAATGCTATATTTTTTTGTTTACAATCATTTATTAATTTTTGAACTAATTGAAGTGTTTGTGGTTGACTAAACCAAGTTATTAAATTTTCTTCCATCATTTTATCACATAATTTATAACGAATATTTTTTTTTATACTTGGATGAATTCTACGTATTTTTTCCATTTTATATTTATGGTATTTTTATTTATCAAATTTGAAAATTTAAATAATTATCTTTTAATTTTTATTTATATTTATTTTTTTATTTAAATATATTTTATTATTTAAATATATATAATAAGAAAACAATAAATAATAATATAAAAGAAATGATATACATTTTATTTTGAATTATTGATTCTTTATATACAAGAGAATATCTAATCATATAAATTTGAAACCAATTAAATGGTTTTTTTTGATTTACTGAATTCCAGCCTCTATTATTTGGAGGATATATATAATCTTCTTTTTTATCAAAACAAAAAGCTTCATTTCTTAATGAAGAATAATTTCCTAACCATAAATCACCATCTGCAGCTCCATTTAATTTTTTTCTTTTTATTTTTGCATTTTTTAATTTACTTTCAATATCAATTAATAATTCATACCAAAATATAAATTTTTCTTCTTCATTTTTTTTAAATAAATAATTCAATTTAATTTCTTCACCTTTTTCATTAGTATCCTTAATTTCAATTGGTTTATTATTATCATTTAAAAGTTCATCATATTGATAAATATAAATTGTAATTTCTCTTCCTGACATATATTCTGGGAAAGAATAACCTTCTAAATTTATATTAAATGCTTTTATACTTATAATTAAATCATCAATTATTTCTTTATTTTCTGAATATTTAATTATTAAATTTAATAAACTTTCTGAAATTATTTTCCATGATTTAGAAATATCTTCATTAGAAATATTTAAATGAATTTTCCAATCTGGAAGAGTATGATTATCTTTACATTGTTGTACTCCATATAAACGTCCTTTCATTGTATATAATTTAACAAATCCATTTGTTACTAATAATTCTATTTTTATTTTTTTATTGTTAATTTCAAATATTTTATTTGGAATTTCATAACGATTTTTTGTTGCATAAGTATAATCAAATCTTTTGTCTAATAATTCCATTTTTTAAAATTTATTAAATAATTAAATATTTTTATATTTAAATAATAAATCAAATTAAAATCATTTTTTGATATCACTTTGTGAATTTATTAAAGTTTGTTCTAAAATATATTCTTTTTCAATATCTTTAATCATTTTCTTTTTAATTTTTTTATCTTCAAAACATTTTTCAATATTTTCCAAATTAACATTTTTAAAAAAATCGGTCTTTAAAATATCAGTAATTAAGAATTGAATAAGTTCTTCATATTCCATTTTTAATATTTCCTTTTCATAATTATGTAACGTCATTATTACAATTTTTATTAATGATTTCCATCCTTTTAAAATAAAATTATCCAATATTCTAATTAAAACTTTTGGAATTTCTTTTTCTAAAATATATTGTCTAGAAGTAAGGAATAAAGTAATAAACCAAGGAGATATAAAACAATTAATATTAACATTCTCACTTTTTAAATAACTATATATTTCAGGTTCATATAATTGAATTAATCTTTGAATAACATAAATGAAATGATTTAATTTTGTTAAATCTTTATCAAAAATTAAATGATATTCAGTATTAAAAAAGAATGATAAAAATATATAAAAAGAATTTTCTTCATCTGTTAATTCTAATAAAAATTCTACAATATAATTCATTCCTTGATAATATTTTATATTACCATTTAAAGTTGAAACTGATGTTAAAATATTTAACATTTTTACTTTTATTTCTTCTGTTTTTTCTGAATCTTTAATATAAGTTCTTATTACATCTTTATGAATATCATTTTTTAATTTTTCTTCATTTAATGATTTTAATATTTCTTGATAATTATATTTCTTTTTTAATTCTGATATTCCTAAAAAATTTTCCCATATTTTTAGTCTTAATTTTATTTCAGTTTTTGAATTTTTTAATATTTTATTATATATTTTCTTTGTCAAAGATTTATGAATATTTTTTGAAACTAACAATAAATTTAAATAATCTTTTTTATCCAAATATTTTAAAGAATAATTGATTAATTTAATATTTTTTTTTTCATCAGTCACATTATTAAATGGAACATAACTTCTAATTTCATGGCCTAAATTTTTTTTTACAGAATAACTTGATACATCAGTATAAATTTGAAAAAAATTTAAATATTCTTGATTTATATTAAAATTTTTAATTAATTCTGAAATTAAATTAATAGAATCAAATGATGAAACATTAAATGAAGCAAATGTTTGAATATTAGATTTAATTATTAATATTATTTCCTTTCTTGCCATTTGATCAACTAAAATAATATTATTAACTTCGACCAATTTATAATTATTTATTAAAGAAATAATTCCGCTTTTTTTTATTAAACTACATTGATAAATATCATCATTAAATCCAATCATTGTTCCTAATTTCATAAAAAGACTATTTTGTTTATTATTTGTTAATTCTAAATCTTTCATCCTAATAATAAAATCATCTATTTTTAATGCCAATTTAACTAGACAAATATTTTTCCAAAAAGTTTTTGTTCTGAAATATTTATTTTTACTTAATATTGATGATAAATATATTTTTGAATTTGTTATTTTATTTTGATAAAATACTCTTTCTGCAAGAAATATTATTAAAAAATTTAATTCAAATTTTTTTGATTTAATATAAGAATTATTCAAAGCTATAAATGAAAAAATTTCTCCTAAGATTTCTAAATTTTTTAAATTTAAAATTTGAATTGAAGTATTTTTTTTTCTTTCAATAAAAAGATTTATAAATAATTTATCATATTCATTATTTTGATTTTTCATTAATTCTAAAAGAGTTGCTATATCATCAAGAGGACAATTATTTTCATTCATTAATTGATCTATAATTTTATTTATAAAATTTTTAAGTTCTTTTTCTTTAAATTGGAAAATTAAATTATTTTCATTTAAAACATATTCATTTGTTTTTATATTATTTTCTTCTTCTGGAAATTCTTCCTTAAAATCTAAAAAATTCAAAAATTTATGTTTTGGTAATCTATCACTATTTTCATTTTGAATATATTTATCTAATTCATTAAATATTAATAATTTATCTTTTTCAATTATTTCAGGAGATATTAATGTATCTATTAAATTCATATATTCTTGTTTATTTTTAATTAATTCACCTATAATTTCTTTATATTTATCCATTATTGATTTAATAGTATTTATTCTATTTTCTTCATTCTTTTTTATTTCTTTTTTTATATTTTTATATTGTTCATTATAAAGAGATATTTGTTTATTATATTTTTCAATTTCACATTTATATAAATATTCAGCACTTTTAATTTGGGATGACATTTTTATTATTTCATCTTTAAATTGTTCATTTGGTTCTTTATTTTGATTTTTTATTTTTAAATTTAAATCATTAAATAAATAATTTAATTTATAATAATTTAGTTTAATCACATCGAGAATTTGAGAATATTTTTTTATTTCATTTGTAATATTATTTAATTTATTGATTTGATTTTGATATATATTTTGTTGTGATTTACCAAAATTTTCTAAATTAAATATAATTTCTTTTTCCATATTATTTGAAATTTCAACTGATTTTGAAAATGTTTTTTCTAGTGAATCTTCTAAAATTTGAATATTATTAAATAATATTGATGATATTAAAACATTTTTATTTTTAAATTCTTTATATTTATTTTGATAAGTTAATGCAATTTCTTTATAATATGAATTAAGAAATTTAAAAAAAATAAGTAATTGAGAAATTCCTTTTAAATTTTGTTCTGAATTTGATAATAAATTTTTATTTTCTGTAATAATATTCATATAATCCATTTTTATAATAATTTTATTATCTTTCTTTTCTTATTTAAATTAAAATTAAGAAATAAGAGTTATATAAAATTAATAAATTAATAAAATTAATTTTATATTTTATGTTCTTACATTTAAAAAGAAATAAGTTAAATAAATAAATAAAAAAAAGCACAATCAAATACAATCTACATTACTTTCAATTTCAAAAAAATATAATATTTACTAAATAATAATCATTAAATCAAAAAAAAATTTTAATTATCAAATTGTATTTTAGCTAATATTTTACTATATTTATTTTTATTTGTTCTTCTTCTAGTAGTAGTTTTCCTAACAACCATATTACCAGTTGTATTTAAACTATAATCTCTTCTTTTATTATTTGTTTCATTAATAAGAGAAAACATATCTTCAGAATATTCATTTAATATTTTTGGCCACATTTCAAATTTATTTGTAACTAATGAAAAATAAAGCTCATTTGGCAAAGGAAAATTAAAATTTAATAAATTAATATACCCTAATTTATTATAATCATTAAATTGTTTCCATTCTAAAAATGGTTGATGAATATTTAATTTTAATTTCGTTGATAAAGTATTATTATTGTTCCATTCATAAAAAAATTTATCACATTTTTGAATTTCATAACCTTTTAATATATCTAATGAAAAATATATTTTCTTATTAAGTTCATTTACAATTATACATTTATGAATAATGTTTTCTAATTTATATCCATTTTTTATTAAATTATATAAAAATTTCATTTCTTTAAATGTTAAATAATATTTTTTTACAATGTCATCATAAATTATTTCAATAATATAAGGATGAAAATGAATAAAAAATACTTTTTTTTCCTCATCTTTTTTCAATTGAATAAAAAAAGAAAATTCTTTTTTATTATTAATTGATTCTAAACTCATTTTTCCCTTAGATAAAAAATTAATATTCTTATCTTCCTCAATATTTAGAATTTTTTCATTTACTTTTATTTGAAAAATATAATGTACTTCATCTCTAAAACTTTTGAGAGAACTTAAATAACATAAAGTTGCAGTATCCCATTTTAAAAAATCATTTTCTAATAAATAGATTAATAATCCTTTTCCAGCTAATTTAATCAATTTTGCTCCTTTTGTTTTTTTTAATTCAATTTTAGGAGGAATTATTTCTAAAGAATAATAATTAGAATTAAATAATAAAGGAAATTTCTTTATTTCTTGACTTCTTTTATCAAAAAATAAACAATTTTCCTTAAATAATTCAAATGTTTTTGATATTTCAATTATCAGTTCTTTTATTAAGTGAGTTAAAAATTCAATTTTATTCTGATTTGTAATTTTAATAATCAATGTTAAAAATAAAAGAAATATATTATATGTGTATCCATAAAAAAATGGTAATATATTAAATGGTAAAAATAATTGTTCTTTTTCATTTGTTTTTTTATTTATAATTTGAATTTTAATTGATTTTAATGTTAAGAAAATATTTTCATGTTCAAATTTTTTTATTTTAAATCCTTGATTTAAAGAAATAAAATTTGAATTTTCATAATTTTTTATTTTTTCTTCAAAAATTTTAAAAGTCTTTTTATACATTACCCATTTTTCATATTGAAATCTATCATTTATTAATGTATAATAATTATCAGGAAGAAAATTAATCATTTCTTTTCCATTATTAATATATTCAATTATATTCTTTTGAAATGGTTTAAAATAAATATTTTGAGATTTAAATCTATTATGTCTTATTGTTTTATTCATATTATTTTTATATTCAGGTTCTGTAAATAATAGTTTTCTTCTTATCCCAAGGTCTAAAGTTGAAGTATAAGATTTTAAAAATTCTTTTGTTTTATCTGATGAATCTTTTTTTATAGTTATTTGTGTTTCATAATTTGCATTTGAATTATATGGTTTTATTTCATTTTTTATATTTGGAAGTATATTAAAATCCTCTGATTTAATTCTTCTTTTCTCTGTCATTGATATTGTATTATTTTTTTCAAATACTTTTATTGGTGTTTTATTATTTTCTTTCATTTCTGATAGAATATATCTCATCATTTTCTTAAATTTATTAAATTAAAAATATTTTTTAAATTATAAAAAAAGTAAAAAATGTTTATAATATTATAATTTTTTTCATTGTATATATATCCTTACATTTTTTAAAGTTTTTAAATAATTGTATATATTTAGAAAAATACTTCATTATTACAATAAAAATATAATTTATGATTTAAAAGAATAATTCTTAATCTATATTTTTTACTCTGAATTTTAATTTTTACAAAAAAAAAGGATATTATATGAAAATAAATGTTTATATTATTTTCAAATAATATTTGATAAAAATTAAGTTTATGAATGGAATTTAGAACAATAATCTTTAATCAAAAGTTGTTTTTACCTGAAGATGATTTCTTTTCTTTATTTGGTTGAGAAAGATATTCACCCATTTTTTTATACAATTTAAAAGATAGAAAAATAATATAAGTATTTGAGAATATAGAAAATTTGATTTTTTATTATTATTTTTTATTTAAAACATTTATATTATTATTTTGATAATAAAAGGAAATAAATTAAAAGATAATAATTATAATTTAAACATATAGAATATTTTTTAAAAAGTATAAAATATATTCATTATAATATTTATTTTTTTTATAAATAAAAATATTAAATTATGAATTCTTTTTTTTTATAATTTTATAAAAAACAATAATAATTCTTTTACCAACATTATTTATAATAAATGTCGAAAAATGAAATAAATGATAATGATTCAAAAAATAATCTATTAAAAACATCATATGAAGGAAATAGTTATGATGGAGAATTTGATGAATTAAATAATGAAATAGATAAAATAATCAATTGGCCAAAAATAAATAGAGAATCCAATAGAAATTTAAATGATTCATTTGAAGAAAACTCCTCATTAAATACAACACCAACTCCAATTGTAACATCAAGTCAAAATTTTAATAACAATTTATCAAAAATAAAAGATTTAAACCAACAGGATTTTTTTCATAATTTTTTTGCATTAACAGGAAATAGAAATGATGATATTTTTAACAACCAAAAAAAAAATATAAATCAATATTCAAAATTAATAGAAAATAATCCATATCAAAAATTATATATACAAAATTTTATAAATAATAATAATAGCAATAATAATAATAATTATTTTGGAGTTTATACGACACCAAAATTAAATTCTAATTTTAATTTTCAAACAATTAATAGTCCTTATTATAATAATAAATTTGCAACTCCAACTTTTGATTTTATTCAAATGAATACTCAATTAACTCCTATTATTAATAATAATCAATTTTTAACTCCCGTACAACCTTTTAATCATTATTTTCAAAGAAATTATCATAATCCTCTTAATTACAATAATCTAAATAATAATTCTAAATTTTTTTCAGTTAATGTAAATAATATAACATCAACTAATCAAAAAACAAATGATGAAATTATTTTAAATAATATGTTAAATAAACAAAATAAATTTAAAAAAAATCATAAAAATTCAAAAAATACACCTTTTAATAATTATGATTATATTAATTCTAATACTAAAAGTCCAAATAAAAGAAAATTATCTCAAGAAGAAGAAAAAGAACATAATAAAATTGATATTGATTTAATAATACAAGGAAAAGATAGAAGAACAACAATAATGATTAAAAATATTCCTAATAAATATACAATAAATACTTTTTTAGATGAAATAAATATTGATTTTAAAAATAAATATGATGTATTTTATTTACCAATTGATTATGGAAATAAATGTAATTTAGGTTTTGCTTTTATTAATTTTGTTGATTCTTTCCATATTATAAATTTTTATGATATGTATAGAGGTAAGAAATGGAAAAGATTTAATAGTGAAAAAACTTGTGAATTATTATATGCAAAAAAACAAGGTAAGAAAGACTTAATTTCCCATTTTGAAAAAGGGAAAGTTTTGTCTTTTGATAGTGAAGATAAAAGACCATTAATTTTACCAACTCCAAATCCACTTCCTAATATAGTTATTCCTATTAAATATTATGAAAAATTTAAAAAATTTTATCCTTATGTACATTTTATTTTTGAAAATGAAGGAAAAGAAGATAGAAAATTCATTTTTAATTCTGAATATTTATTATATGGAAAATAATTGTATTATTAAGATAATTTGGTTTATTTTGAATAATAATTAAATAAAAACATATTAAAATTGTAAATAAATAAGTGGATTTGGAATTAATATAGAACAGTTATTAAATTCTGTTAATTTTGATATAAATAAAGTTTTGAAAAAATATTTGAAATAAATTTTCCTTTAGATTTAAATAAACTTATCAATATCAATTTTAAAATAAAAATAAAAAAATATAAAAAATAATAAATAATATTATAATTTCCAAAAAAAAAACTTTCTGTCTCCAATAAAAAAATAATAAAAACAATTGTCCAAAAAATAAATTTAAAAATTAAAAAATAAATGGATAATCTTTCAAAATCTTTAGATCAAATTTCATTAGAAAAAAAACGTTTTTTTCGTAATAATTTCCGAAATCGTTTTCGTTATCAAAGAAGATTAAATCAAAATTTCCAAAATCAACAAAGAAATAATTTTCGTAAAAAAAATTTTTCTCGTGATCTTCGTAAAAGAGTATCAATATTTAATTTAGACAAATCATATACAAATGAGCAATTAAAATCATTATTTGAACAATATGGAAAATTAACAAGATGTGGTCTTCGTTTAAATAGAATGGGTGAAAGTAAAGGAAGTGGTGATGTTCAATTTGAAAGACATGAAGATGCTTTAAATGCAATTGAAAAAATTAATAAAACTACTATTGGAAATTCAATTGTTGATGTTAGATTTTCTAATAATTTAAGAAGAGTTAATTTAAGAAGAAGATTTAGAAATTTAAGAATTGGAAATAGAAGAAATTTTGGCTTTAGAAATAGAAATTTTAGAAGAAGAATTAGAAATGATAGAGCAAATTTAAGAAGAAGAGGTCAAGGAAGGAAAAGAAGAGTTTTTAAAAGAAGTCTTGGAAGAAGAAGAAGAGTTTAAAGTTTTTTTTTATTTGTTTTATTTTTTTACTTTTTTGAATTTTTTGAATTTATGTTTTTGTTATGATTAATATTTTTTTGGAGGGTTAATTTTAATTTTTGATTTTATTTATGATAAAAATAATAATTTTATATTAATGGAATAAAAGTATTATTTTTTTAATTAATAATTAATTTTTTATTTAATTTTTTAAGTTATTAAATTTTTAATATTTTTTTAAAATGGACCAAGCTTATTATCAAAACGCCTATGAACAACAACAAAATCCAAAAAAAAAAGAAGAACAATTGAAAAAACAACAAGAAATGGAAGAAAAAAGAAAAGTAATGTTACAGAGTTTATTAACAAATGAGGCAAGAGAAAGATGTAATAATTTATTTATAATAAAATATTTTAGTAAGTAACCTTGCATTAGTTAAACCTGAAAAAGCAAGACAAATTGAAGATATGATAATTAGAAATGGACAAATGGGTGCTTATAGAGAAAAAATTTCTGAAGGACAATTAATTGGTTTATTAGAAGGATTTAATGATCAACAAGAAACTAAAATTAAATTCAAAAGAAAAATTGATGAAGATGAAGAAGATGATGATCTTGCTGGACTTTAAAATATGATGTAATAAATATTTTAAAAAAAACAATTTTTTTTAAAAATAAAAATAATTATTAAATTTACTCATTTTTATTATCTTATCATCTTCTTGAAATAAAATAACAATAAATTTTTTTTATTTATTTTTAGTTATTTTTTAATATTTGAATTAATTTCAAATAAATATCTTTAGCACATATTCTGTTAAAGAAGATAAAATTTACAAATTAAAAAATATACATTTTTATTTAAAATGGTTTTTTAATATATAAAAAAAAATCAATTTAAAAAATATTTAAAATTAACAAAACATACAAAAAAAATAAAAAATAAACACATAAAAATAAAAAAAAATACAAAATAAAAAAAAATATAATTTCCCAAAATAAAAATGCAAAGTACAAGTAGTAAATTTTCCCAAAACATGACATTAAACCCTCAACAAAATCCACATCACCGTCACATACCACAAACAAATGAATTATCTCGTTTCGGTCATTCAGTAACATTACGTAAAATAAAAAAAAACTAATATAATTTAAAATAAAAATATAGTAAATCAAAACAGTGCAATTCTCTTTGGTGGAGCAAAAGGATTAAGTTCAAATTATGATATTTGCAATGATTGTTATATTTTTAAAATACATGAAAATACATGGGTAAAAATTACTCCATCAGGAGAAATTCCATGTGCAAGAGCAGCACATGCTGCATGTGCAATATCTCAAACTTATTTAGCAATATTTGGTGGAGCTGCATTAAATGGTATGTTAGCTCCTGATGATTTGTTCATTTTAGATTTAAGTAATGGAGAAAATAATTCAAGATGGATTAAAATGAAAATTAATGGTGAAACCCCTGGGAAAAGATATGGTCATACTATGATTTATTATAGACCTTTTTTAATTATTTTTGGTGGTAATTTAGGTAATAGATTAACTAATGAAGTTTATATTACTCAAGTTGAAGAAAAAATTTCTAATAATGAAATTAAAGATAGTAATATTTGGGGTTTGAAAGATTGTTTAAATTGGATTTTATTAGAAACTAAAGGAAGTGTTCCTTGTCCTAGAATGTATCATGCTTGTGCACTTTGTCGTTATGGTGGTGCACAAAATATGGTTATTTTATTTGGAGGAAGAACTGAAAAAAATGTTCCTTTAAATGATTGTTGGGGATTAAGAAGACATAGAAATGGTACTTGGGATTGGGTTCAAGCTCCTTATCAAAATTATTCTCCTCAAAAAAGATTTCAACATACTATTAGTTTTTATTATAACTTTTTAATAGTTATTGGAGGGAGAAATGATAGTGATATTAAACAAATTCCTATTGAGATTTATGATACTGAAAGTTCTCAATGGGAAAGTGTTGCATTTTTTAATAAATTTAGACATACTTCTTGGATTGTTGAAGATTCAGTTTTTACTCATGGTGGTTTTCAATTAACTGATACTATTGTAGCACAGAATGATATTATTAAAATTGATTTAGTTAAATTATTTAATAGTAATGAAAAGTTAAAAATAAAATTTGATAGATTAATGGAAGAAGAAAAGAAAAGAAGAGCAATTTTAGCACAACAAAATTCAAAGAAAGTTACTCCTACATTATCACCAATAAATGGTCATAGTACTAATCAAAGAAAACCAAATCCAAATAAAATAATTCCAAATGTAAAAGAAAAAAATGTTCCTATGTCATCATTAATGGATAAACCACATATTCAAAAATATGGTGAAATTGCAATGGTATCAAATAATAAAGATGATAAATTAATAATAAGACCAGTTCAATTTGATGAAAATTGGGGTATAAAATCAATAGTTAGTTCATCAGATAAACCATTATGTGATAGATTTTTAGATTATTTACTTCGTCCAGATGATTGGTTAAGAGATGATAATGAAGAAGCAAAAGAAAAATTTAAATTTTCAATTGAAGAAGTTGCTCAATTAACAAAACAATGTCTTGATATTGTAGCATCACAACCAAATATTTTAAAAGTAAGTGCACCTGTTAAAGTATTTGGTGATATACATGGTCAATATATTGATTTAATGAATTTTTTTGATAAATGGGGTTGTCCTAGTGAAAGTATAAGTGGTGATATTATGAGTAATGATTATTTATTTTTAGGAGATTATGTTGATAGAGGAAATTTATCTCTTGAAACTATTTGTTTGTTAATGGCATTAAAAGTAAAATATCCTGATCAAATTCATTTATTAAGAGGAAATCATGAAGATATTTTAATTAATTCTGGTTTTGGTTTTCAAGAAGAATGTGAAAGAAGACTTGAAGATAATAGTGATGAAAATGACTCGCTTTTTTCTTTTATTAATAATTTCTTTGAATATTTACCTTTTGCTGCTGTAATAGAAGATCAAATATTATGTTTACATGGTGGAATAGGTGCAAATGTTAAAAAATTAGAAGATATAGATTCAATAAAAAGACCATTTAATGTAGTTCATGAGGCACAATCAAAAGAACAAAAATTTGCAATGGATATTTTATGGAGTGATCCAACAGATACAGATGAAGAATTAGGAATACAACCAAATATGCAAAGAGATAGTAATGGTTATGGTAATATAGTTAAATATGGTCCAGATATTGTAAAAGACTTTCTTCAAAAAAATAATTTAAGTCATATTATAAGAGCTCATGAATGTGTTTTAGATGGTTTTGAACGTTTTGCAGGTGGACTTTTATTAACTGTATTTAGTGCAACTGATTATTGTGGGAGACATGGTAATGCTGGTGCTATGCTTATTATTAATCAACATATGGCTATGATTCCACATTTAATTTATCCTCCAGATGGTGGAAATAATAATTGGATTAATGATGAAGAATATTATAAAAAGAGACCACCTACACCACCTAGAGTTAGATATAATAAATCAAATTATTAATTAAAAAAAATTTATTTCTTTTTTATCTTTAAATATTAATGTTTTATTTTTATATAAGTTATTAAAATAAAAAATAAAATCAAAAAAATTAAATTAAATAAATAAAATAAAAATATATTTTTTAAAAATAAAATAATATAATATTAACTAAATAAGGACGATGATGACAAATTTATCATATAATGATAATGAAATGCGTATGTTAAATAATAAATATCAAATGCAAAAATATGATCCAAACAGTCAAACATTAAATATGATGAATAGTTTACCACAATATATGTCAACAAATATTAATAATATAATGAATTCAAATCAAGGAAGAAGTGGAAATATTTTAATAAGACCACAACCACAAAATAGAAATGTATTACAATCACAAACTTCTACTTTATTAGGTAATAATATTAATCAAAAACCTGTTACTGTATTTCCAAATGATACTTTTGCTCCTGCACCTAATGCAAGAAATTTAAGTGAGACTCAATCTACTGCTTTTTCTAATAAGGAATTATTATTGAAAGAAAGTGAAAAAATATTTGATGAAATTGAACTTTATGGATTAGTTGTTACTAATGATTTAGTTTCAATTAAAAGATCACAAAAAAAAATTTCTAAGGATGATTTTTCATTACAATTTTATGAATTTAGAAAGAGATTATATAAAAGAATTGATAAAACGCATGATAAAATGATTGATAATATTAAAAAAATGAAAGAAGATTTTATAACTATTAAAAAAAATGTAAATGATAATATGAAAAGTAAATTAAAAAAAACTAAAAAACAAACTGAAAGAGTTCATCAACAATTTAATGTTTTTAAAAATAATATTTCTCAACAGACTTCTGATACTGAAGTTTTATTAAATAGAAATATTGATAAAATTAAAGCTTTAGCTTCTATAATAGGAGAATTTGATGATGAAGAAAGTGAAAGTAGTGATTATGGAGAAGAAAATTAATATAAATGAATCTATAATATAAATTTATTTTAATATGTAAATTTTATTTTTTTTATTTATTAAATAAAAATTATCTGAATGAAAATTTTAATTTATATAAATGTTAAATATATATATATAATATGTATTCTAGGAAAATAACTTTTATTCATTTAAATATGAAGGATATGGTTGAGTTGGTAAAAAGAAAAATAAAATTAAAAACATATAAATAATTGATGATATCATTAAACCAAAAAATACGAAAATTGATAAATTTTTGGTTAATAATACCTTATTTTGATTATAATTTGTATCTGATTGGGATGAATTACTTTCAGATTCTATTTCTTTCTTATTTTTCATTTCATTATTTACTTTACTAATTGCATCTTTTATTAAATTTATATTAAAATTTCCTTTTTGAAAAACTGAATCTGCTCTATTATTTTTATAATATTCTAAGAAATTTTGAAACATTTTTAAATGAAGAACATTTTTCATTTCTTTAGTTAAAAAATTACTTTCATCATTATAAGTTTCAATAAGAAAAATAAATCCTGGAATATTCATAAAATGAAAATATTGAAAATTTTTATATTTTTCCATAAAATCTTCAATTTCATCAAAAGCAATTTTTAATTGTTCTACATTATTAGATTCTGTATAATATTTAATTAAAAATTTATAATTTCTTTTCATAGTTTTCAAAACTTTAAGTTGAATTTCTTGTTGTGTACATTTTTTATCATAATTTTCCCAAAAATCTTTATTAGGATATTTTGAATAAGTATCAAATGCATCTAAGAAAAATAGCTTCAATTGTTTAATTTCAAAATCATCTTTTTCTTTTGAAAAATTAATAATTAAATTATAATGTTCATTAAAAATTTCAGGAACATCAATTTTACATTCTGAAAATATTTTAAAACATTGTTTAATATCTTTTAAAGCTAAAGCATATTCATCCCAATTTGAAGCTTTATTATAAAATCTACATTGACTTCTTCTTAATAAAGCAGATAAATTATTTTCATCAATATCTAAAATTTCATTTAAACAACATAATGCCCATTCATAATGTCTTAATTCCATAAAAGTAATTGATAAACATAATAATATTTCTATTAATATTTCATTTGAATTAATTTCACTTTCATCATCATTTATTATTGGAAGTGATGAACATTCTATTAAATCATTATCTAAAATTGGAATTTGACTTTGAAAAAATCTTTTATAATTTTTTTGTTCTTTAAATTCAATCCATTTTAATAAACTATATGCTTCTAAATAATTTTCTAATGCTTCTCTAAATTTTCTTTTTTTATATAATTTATTACCTTTTTTTTTAATTTCATTAAAATCTATTTTCAAAAAGGAAAAATCTTTTTTTCTTATTTGACAACATTTTTCATAAAAAAATAATGATGTTTTTAAATGAAGAGGATATGATCTTATTTTTAAAGTTCTTTGGAGAAATTCTTTCTTTGAATATTTTCCACGAAATTTAAAAACATAATCATATTTAGTATGAAAAATAATTGGATAATGAAAATTAAATTTATGGTCAATTGGATCATTATTTTTTGAATTTTTAAATTGTTGATTTTTAATTTGAATTTCTTCTTCACTTATACTTTCATTTAATTCAACTTCAGAAATAGTATTTTTATATGGTACTGATTGAATATAATAAGGATCATCTTCTCTAAATGTTTTATTAATATTTTTTGATGTAAAAGTAATACTTTTAGAAGCTATTTTTGAATTCTTAGAATACATTTTTTTTTTTTTTATTTTAATTGTTTTTTTTTTTATTATATAAATAAAAAAAATAACTTTAATAAAAAATTATCATTTAAAAGATAAAAAATAAATAAAAAATAAAACAAATAAAAATAAAATAATATTTAAAACTACTTATTTTCTAAAAAATATAATGGAAGATGCATTTGGTGAAGAAAATTTATTTCAATTAACAAAAACATCATTTTTAACTGTAGGAGGAATAACAAATGAATGTGTTAAACTCTTACCAGCAAAATCAATGACACCTCAATTATTAGTAATAGGTGATGCAAGAGGAGTAATTTATATAACAAAATATAATAAAACAGAACCTGAAATTTTAACAAGAACAAATCAATATCCAAAAGAAATATCATGTATAAGAGTATTAGAAGATACATCATTAAATGAGAAAATATATTTTTCAGTTGGAAATTCAATTTTTCAAACAAATAAAAAATATGATCATAAATTTAAAATAGAATTTAATATGGCTGATGATATAAAAAATTTTTTGATACTTGATAAAACAGTTTGGGCAATTACAAATAATCAACTTATTGAATATGAATTTGGTGAAATAACAGTTGAAAAATCTTCATATGTAAATGATACTCCAATTACTACTTTAACATTATGTTTTATTTTAGGTAAAACTGATCCTTTTGTAATTATTGGTACTGAAGATTCAAAGATTAAATTTTTAAAAGGAGGAGAATGTAAATTTACAATTGCAGTAAAGGGAAATGTAACTTGTTTAACTTTATTAAAAATGAGTAATTATGATAGTTCTGAAGATAGATTTTTATTTGGTACTACTTCAGGAACTCATGGAATATTAAAAGTAAATAATAGTGAAAAAGGGAAAATTGTAAATGAAAATAATATTGGAAGAAATTTAAGTGAAGTTGTTGATATTAAAATGGGAGATATTAATTTTGATAATAAAAATGAAATGGTTTTAATTAGAAGTGATGGAAGAGTTGAAATTTATTCTATTAATGATGATTCTTGTAATATTATTTGTAAATATGATACTCAAGAACATTTAACTGGATTAGATATTGGGAAATTTAAAGTTAAAGATAAAACTGAAATTATATTATCATCACTTTCAGGCTTAGTTTTTTCTTTATGTCCTAATATTCAAAGTAATAAACAAAAATTTCAAACAATTGATAAAAAGACATTAACTAAAAATTTATTTACTGAAGAACAAGAAGTTTCAACTTTACATAGAGCATATGATAGTAAACTTGAAGAATTTAATAAAAAACAAAGTAATGCAAATCAAAATCCTTCAATAAAAAATTCATATAAAATAGATGTAAAAAACTTAATTTTAAATAAAAAAGAAAGTGTATTTGAATTAAATATTTATTCTGAATTTCCAATGGATATGGCAATAATACATTGTGAAAAAGCAAGATTAGATATTTTAGAAGTAAAAACAAAAGATGCATCATTAAATGTATTAGATGAATCATTAGATCAAGAAACAAAAGAACATACTAAATTTTTAGCAACAATGAATTTTAAAGAAGCAACTCATAGATTATATTTAATAATAAGAACATATGAAGGAGTAACTGATAATATAAATGTAACAATTATTCCTGCAAATAAACCAAAAACTGCTCAAATTGTAAGAATTCCAATTTATGCTTTATCTTTTCATAAAAAATATGAACCTGAATATGATGATACTGATAATAATGCTATTCCATTAGAAGAAGATTTAACTAATACTTTAATTGGTGTTGGAATGACTCAAAGTGAATTTGATCAAATTTTACATTTAATTATTCCTAATTTACCTGTTTTTAATAATGAAGATGATCATAATTATATTTTAAGATCTATTTTTTTAAATACTCTTGTTGATATTAAAATTAGTAGATTTAATTGTGAAATTAGAGCTACTTCACTTTCTACTTTAATTACTTTAAAGGAACAAATTACTTATGAAGCTAATTTAAGAAAAAAAAATGTACAGTTTAATACAAAATTTAAACCAGCTTCAGTTTTTAAAATTTTAGAAATTTTAAATCCTAAAATTGAAAAAATATTTAATTTAGAAAAAGAATATACTATAATTAAAGCTTTTAAAGAATTAGGTACAAATGTTCAATTGAATGATTTACCTGAAGAATATATTAAAATTTTAAGTAAAGCTCATGAAATTGAATCAAATTATTCTAAAAGAACTATTAATTTACATTATTATAAAAGTATTGTTGAACAATTATTAATTGATATTAGGAAAGTTCAAAATATTGATGATTTTGAAATTAAAAAAAAAGATATAAATGATGTTTTTGAAGATTATACTTATGAAAAAATTGTTGATGTTTTCAAATTTTTAGAGGATTAAATTTAAAAAAATTTAAAAAAAAGAACCATAATAATAAATTTTTTATTATATTTAAATATTATTTTTAATATTGAATAAATATATTAAATAACTTGTTTTTGAGTAAATTTATTTTTATAAAATAATATTTTTATTTTTTATTTTGAACATTTAATATACAAAAATGGCATCAACTGATTATGAAAAATTATATAAAGAATTAAAAGGAGAATATGATCAATGCATAGCAGATAATGATGAAATAAATAAAGAATATGAATCAACCATTAAAATGTTAACAGACACTGCTGAAGAATTAAAAAAAGAAAAAGATAATTTACAAAAAAAATTAAATGATTCAATTATATCTCAAAAAAATCTCCAAAAAGAATTAAATGCTTTAAAAACAAAAAATTCAGATAAAATGAAAGATATTGAATTATTAAATAATAAAAATGATAGATTTATTGAAGAAATAAAAAAAATTCAAGAAGAAAGGGCAACTTATAATTCAAAAATTGTTTCTTTAGAAAATGATAATGACCATTATATAAATAAAATAAGAGAAAATGAAGCAAGAATTGAAGATTTAACTTTAAAATTGGAAAGTGCTCTTGAAGAAAATATTTCTTTACAAACTGATTTTGATAATTATAAAGAAACTAGTGAAGAACAATTAATTAGGAAAGAAGAAGAATTGAAAGAAGCAAAAAATGAAATATTAAATAGAGAGAAAATTATTAATAGATTAACTAAGGAGAAAGAAAAAGAAAAGGAAAAAGAAAAAGAGAAAGAGAAAGAAAAAGAAAATACATTAGAAATTAAAGAAAAAGAATCAAAAAAAGAAAAAGAAATTAAAAAAAAAGATAAAGATAAAGAAAATACATCAAAGACATTAAATGCAAAGAAGAAAACACAAAAAATTAATAATACAAACAATAAAACAATTCCACAAAATAATAATAAAACAATAAATAATAGTAATAAAAATACTATTACAAATAGTAATAATATTTCTTCTCAAAATAAATCTATTAATACAGAAAATTCAAGTCCAAATAATACAATTTCAAATGCTAATACAATTTCAAATAATACAATTTCAAATTCTAATACAATTTCAAATAATAAAATTTCAAATACTAATACAATTTCAAATAATAATAATATAAGTATAAATAATAATAATAATAAAAATATAATTGAAAATAATGAAAATAAAATACAAGATGAAAATAATAAAACTTCTGAAAATAATAATATAAAATTAAATACTATAGAAAATTCTTCTAAAGTTAATAATATTCAAAATGATTTTAATATGAATTTAATCATGAATGAAAATTTATCAAGAACAAGATCAACAGGAGCATTATTTCCAAAATTTTTAACACCAATTTCATGTATGAATGCAAAATTACCAGAAAAATTTTTTGAAATGTATAAAAAAAGTTTTAATGATCCTGAATTAATAACAGAATTGGTTAATGAAAAAATGAAAACCAAAAAAAAAGAAGAAGAGAATTTATTTGATATTGATGATAGTCATTCAATTATTAATGAAAAAAGAGCTTTTGATTCATTAGAAATTGATGATAATTACTCTTTTGATATTATTTCAAGAAATGATTTAAGCACTAAAGAAAAAAGACTATATGAAAAATTAGAAAAAATGTTAGTTCGTGTTCAACAAAGAAAAAATATTTTAATAACACGTAAGTCAAGGTTTAATGAGAATGTTGACAAAATAGGAATTATGAAGAATAGGAAATATGAAATTAATTAAAAAACATATTTATACTATATATATGAATTTTTTAAATGAAAATAATATAAGATTATATTAATTAAAAAAAAATATTAATATTATTTGTAAAGGAATTTATTTAAAAATAAAAAAAATTCAAAATAATTTTTTTAAGATTTCTTTTTTTATCATTTTCTTACATATTAAAAAATTAAATATATAAATACATATATTGTAATAAATATAATAAAACAATAAATAAATTAATTTCAAGTTTAAACTTTTGAAAAAAAAATAATAATAAACTTAATAACTTATAAAAAAAATTAAATGAATATATAATCAAAAATGAGACATTCAATGTTAAAAATAACTCCAAAAAGTGAACCAACCTTATATCAATACGAAGCAGAAGCAGTATCATGGAATATGGTAAATAAAATAATATCATTATCAATATCAAATGCATTTAAAGAAAAAGTTCAACGTAGAGTTCCAAAAGAATGTAACATATATTTATTAGATACATTAAACACATATATTAACTCTCAATTCATAGCAATTGATAAAGAAGAAGAAAAAAATATTGAAGATGAAAAATTACCTGATTTTAATAATGAAGAATTAATAGAAAAAGATATAACACATAATCAAAATATAATAATAAATGATAATAATAATAATAATAGTAAATTAAATTTAAATTTGGAAAATATTTTTTTTAATAATTATTATAGAGGAGAAAATAAGTGGGAAATAATAAATGAACCAGAAGCAAGTGATTATGATAGATATTCATCAACTTTAATAAATTATATTATTCCTGATAATAAAATTCCAGAAATTTATGGAACAAAATTAGAAAAAGTTATTGAAGAATCACCAACACAAACAACAAATAATTTTAGAATAAATAAAGTTAGAAGAAGTAGAAATGTTGATATGAAAAAAATGAATAAAAGCTCTACTGAAAATCAAATAAATAAAAAAAAAAATTTAGGAGAAATTATGAATAAAATGTCTTTTCATGATATTTCAAGAGAAGAAGATCCTAATGAAATATTTAAAGATTCTGTTAATTTAGATGAATTAAGAGCTGAAAAAGAAATTGAATTAAAAAAAAAATATGAAGAAGAAAGAAAAATTTTAAATGCTTTAAAAAAAGAAGAAGAAAAAAAAAAAGAAGAAGGTCAATTACAAAAACAATATGAGAAAAAAAAATTAACAATTGATCCAAATGGTGAAATTATTTTTGTTAAAGGAGTTAATGTTGATACTTTATCAAAAGAATTTTTATCAATTAAATCAAATATGAAAATGTTAAAAACAGAAACTTTTGAAATTCCACAATTAAGTGAATATTTACCAACAGAAAATAAAGAAAATAAAGATAATAAAGATAATAAAGACAATATTAAATCAGAAAGAAAAATTAGAAGAAGTTCTCTTCCTAAACTTGATTCTAATAATAAAGAAGTTGAAAAAGAAAAGATTTTATTTCCAGGATTTGATAAAAATAAAAATAATACAAATTCATTAGAAAAAAGATTAGAAAGAGGTCCAATTGCACCAAGTGGAAGTTGTTTTGATAGAATAAAATTAGAAATAGGAGTATCAATGAAAGAAAATAAAAAATTTAAAACAGGAGGAAAAGATTTTTTTATAAAATATCATAAATATTCAATAGAAACATATAATAAAAAATTAAAAGATACATTAACATCAAATTCATATGGAATGAGAACACAATATAATCCAAATTATACTTCAGAATTAAAAAAAGATTATAATTTTAATGAAACTGTAACAAGTAATTTAAATCAAGGAAGTCAAACTTCAACTTCATTTAAAAGAAATAATTTAACTGAAATTAATTTAAAATCTATTGAAATGAATTCAACTTTAAATCCATTAATTAAATTAACTGGAACAAATTCTTTAAAATCAACAATGAATGATTTAGATTTAATAACAGATGGTGAAATTGCTAATTTAAAACAGAAAAGAATTAATATATTTAAAAAAAAAACTAGTTATGCTTCTCCTTTTCGTAAAGAATTAAATGAAATGAATCAATTTACTTCTACTTTACTTTCTAATGATAAATGGGGAAGTGGAATTTATGGAAGTGGAAGAAAATTAAATCCTATTAAAATGCCTAATAAACCTTTAAAAAGTGAAATTGAAAGAGAAGTTGGAAAAAGAGGAATTGTAAAAAGAAATAGAGGAGCTCATAGTATTGCTGAGTTTTCTCAATCTATGAGAAATTTTGGAATTAATAGTAGATTTAATACTACTAGTTAATATTTTCTAAATAATTATTTTTTTTTGAAAGTTTATTAATTTGTAAAGAAGATAATTTATTTATTATTTATCAATTTTTATTTGTTATTTTATTTTAGGATAAGTTAAATTTTATGATTGATAATTTCTATTTTTTTAATAAAGTTAAATTTTCTATTTAAAATATTTAAAAGAATGAATTTCTTATAATATTATAATAAATATATTATATAAAATCAAAAATGAATTATTAGAATAATTTATTTAAAAAAAATGATTAAAATAATAATATTAAACTATAAAATCTCTTTTAGAAACCCATCTTGTTTTATCAAATTCTCTAAATTGATGTTCATAATTAGGTTCTTTAAAAACATTAGGAATATATTCTCCATCTTCTTTAGAGCTTTCTTTTTTCATATTACTATTAATAGTTCTTTTTCCAAAAACTCTTTTAAAATCTTCAGGACACATCCATAATTTTTTACTTTCAATAAATTCTCTTCTTCTTGCTTCATCTTCAGTAACATAAGCAGAAGAACATCTTATACTTGGTTTATCTCTAAAAGTATTTAATTCCTTATCATATTTTTTAAATTTTTTATTAAAATTACTTTTAATTCTTCTTTCTTGATTTAATTTAATAACTTCTAAATTTTTTTCATCATTATTTGATTCTGGATTAAAACTTTTCATTTGAAATTCTTCTTGTTTAATATAAGGAAATAACATAGTTAAAACAGATTCATTTTCATTTTTTTTCTTTTGTTCATCTTTTAAATTTAAAGTTTTAGAGTGAGGATCTTTACTATTATTATTACTTTGATTAAAAACAGTTTTTGATTTACTAGAACTCATTCTACTCGAACTATAATTAGAACTACTTTTAGAAGATGAAATACTTTTAGAATGAGGTCTAATTGTATTAGATTTCCTAGTTAATTTATTAGCAGAAGTATCAGTTGTTTGTGATTCTTCTAATATTTTACATATTTCCCTACTTTTTTTTTTATAAAAATCAATTAATTTTTGATCATCCCAACTAGGATCTGGTTTTAAATAATCATAATCATCATTTAATATTTGTTCTGCTGTTAATATAACTGGAGTTACTATTTCAGTTTCAGTTAAATTTTTATTATATGGTATTTTCTTTTTAATAACAGCATTATTTGATAAAAATATCATATCATGATTATTATAACTTAATCCACAATATTTACCTTCTTTAGTATTAAATGATGTATTGTAAAAAAATCTACTTTTATTTACTAAATTTTCAGTGGATCTTGGATTAGTACAATTTAATGTTATTCCACTTGAATAATCTGGTGGAGGTTCTCTTACTACACATCTAAATAATTTTTTTGCTTCTTCTGATTCAAATTGCTCTGTTTTTTCAATATATGATGTTTTTGTTTGAACTTCTATAAATTTTTTAGCTATGAAATTATGTAATAATGTTATTGAATGAGGAAATTGTTTTTGTATATGAAACATTACTCCAATTGAATTTCTATGTTCAATAACCATTGAACCAAAATTTGAATCACATATTACTTTAAATTGATTTATTCTATTATTAACGCAAAAATTATGTTGATACCAAGTTAATGTTGTATTAGCAACAAATTCAACAGGTAAATTTTTAACAAGCCAATGAAGACAATATTGTTTAATAATTTTAATTTTAATTTCTTTTTTAGTAGTAGAAACTAAATCTTTATTTTTTGATAAATGATATTCTTTCATAACATATTTTCCTCTATTATGAAATTTTTCAGCATATAATAATTTATGAATACCAATATTCATAATAGGAACCCATTCATTAGTTGATTTAAATTCATAAACATCACCAGTTACATAATCTAAAAAAGCATCTTCTCTTTTTAAATTAGTTAAATAATGATATGGAATTTTACTTAAATCTTCAATTGATGGAAATTCACCATTTGAATTAATATAATTTTTATATTTACCATTTGTTGCTAAATAATAAATTAAACTTAACATTGCAATTCCACCTGCAAATACAATTTTACCTGTTTTTTCACATAATTCTATTAAACTTAATAATTTAAATCCTTGAGGTAACCATGGTAAATTATTATGTTCTTTTCCATCTATAAATATTAAATCTAATTTATCAAAATTTTTTTTATATTCTAATTTCTTTTCATCAGTTGCTTTTTCATTTGATGGTAAATTATATACAAAATCATCTAATTCATCTACTGAACGATAACTATATAAAAAGTTTTCTATTCCTGATTTAAATGATATTTTTTTTAAAAGTTCTTCTATTATTGAACAAAATCTATCAAATGCATCTTTTCCTTTTTCACTTTTTCCAAAACCATTCACTATTAAAATATTCATTTTTATTTGTTTTTTATTATAAATTAAATTTTTTTGAAATTTATTTATTTTTACTTATTTAAATTTTATTATGGGAAATAATCAAGTTTGTTGTGGAAAAAATACACATTTTGATTTAGATAATAATGCAGAGACTTATATAAGAGAACAATTAATGAAAAGATCAAAAGAAATAAAAGATTATGATAAAATAAAAGAAATATCACAAAATATTTTTGGAGTATCAATTTTAGATATTGAAGAAGATCCTTTAGAATGGATTACTCCAGATTTATATGATAAATTTATCAAACAAATATTTAGTACTAAAACTTCTGATGAAAAATTATTTGCAGTTACTTTAAATTATAATGATATTAATTTATCAATTTCTTCTTATAGAGATAAATTTAATTTACTTATTTTAATTTGGTTACTTGGAATTACTCCAGATGGTAAAATGAGTAAAACACAAAAAAGAGAATTAATGAAATCTATTATTGTTAATAATGATGGTATGGTTACTTTTTCTACTGTTTATAATTTTTTAAAAACATTTTTAGAATGTATGTTAACTGAATTAACTTTTAATTTTAGAAATTATGATGAAAGAGAAGTTAATGAATTAATTACTAGAATTTATAATCCTATTAATGTTAATGAGTATTCAAAATGGCTATCTAATAAATTAAGAAAGTTAGTTGTTAAAAGTAAAAAAAGTTTAACTGAAGAACCGAGTATTAGAAATGAATATATTAATGATGAACAATTGGAAATTTTTATTAAAGAAAATTCATTTCTTTTTTCCCCAGTAGAATTAAGAAATAACTTTTATAGTAAATATATAAATGCTGATTCAACAGCTCCATTAACTATATAATATAAAAAAATATTATCATATATATTATATATAATTTAAAAATAATTTTTCAAATTTTATATTCTTAAAATATTAAAAAAAAAAATAAATCATATCTATCTAAAAACTTCATTTATAACAAACAATTAAATTATATAAATCCTCCATTGAATAATTTCCATCATTATTTCTAGTCAATTCTCCAACTAAAGTAATTATTTCCTGAGTAGATAAATAAAGATTAAATTTCTTAAATCCTTCAAAAATATTATCACTAGAAACCCAACCAGTACCATTTGGGTCTAAAGTTCTTAAAATTTCTATTAAAAACTTCTCAAGACTTTCATATTTATTTCCAGCTGTTCTAATTCTTTCAATAACTTCACTACAATCAGCATCTCTAAATATTTCTGCATTATCTCTCATATATTTTTTAGTATATTCATCACATTCCATTAATCTAAAAGTATAATTATTAATATAAATAGTATTTCCTACTAAAATATCTTTTTCAGAATAATAATTATTTGTATATGGATTTTTTAATCTTTTTCTTTCTAAAAATTTACTATTTATTCTTCCTGAATTTCTATCAGCAATTTCATATATTTGAATTGAATCATCTTTACAATAATAAGATAAAATAAATTTTCTTTCTTCATCAGATGGAACAGGTGATATCATTTTAGCATTAAATCTTAATATATGTTTATCTTTTTTAAATCCATTTGTATATTTTTCATGAATTTTACCAGCTGGATTTAAATAAAAAACTGATAATAAAGAATCTTCTTCAGAACCAAAACCATTATGAGGTGGAATTGGATGAATTACTCTTTGTGGTGGATTTCTTTTCACTTTAATTGGAATCATATCAATACCAAGACTATAAAAATATTATTTTTTTTATTATATATTTATAATTTATTTTATTTTACTTTTCTTTATACCATTTTTTAGTAAAATCATCACAATCAATTAATCTACAAAGTCTATTAAATACATTAACATAATTTCCTAAAATTAAATCTTTTGGTGTATAATATTCATCTTCTTTTTTTAATAATCCAGGACAATATGTAAAATGAGGTTTTTTTGGTAATTTCATTTTATGTAATAAAAGAGGAAAAGGATCTTTTCCATTATTATTAACTTTAATTTCTCTAACTTCAATCTAAAAAAAAACATTAAAATAAAAATTTTAATTTTACTTTTCCATCAGCAAGATAATAATTCATTTTATACATTTTTTCTTCTTTATCATATTTATCATCAAACCAAGAAATATCAAAATTTAAAACTTTTCTATCATTTTCTAAAAATTGTTTTAAACCATTATTAGGATGACCACCTTTTAATCCTACTTCAATATATTCTTTCAATTCAGCAATATTTTTTTTATTTTGTTCAAAATCAACATTTTTAAATTTTTCAGGTTCTAAAACAACTTCAGGAATTATTTCAGGTTGATTTAAAATAATTCCTTTATCAGAAAAATATTTTTTAGTAAAATCATCACAATTACAAATTCTAAATTTTTTTCCAAATAAAAATATATCTTTTCTTAAATTAAAATCTTTCCAAGTAATAAAAATATTTTTAAATCCTTCTTTTTGACATCTTTGTCTTTTAATAAAATAACCTTGTACAATTCCAGAATTTTCTTCTCTTATTTCATCAATATGCATACTATCATCATCTAAATAATAAAAAATATTGCATTTTCTAATTCTATAATTTTCATATGCACTTTCAACAACATGTTCAGTGAAATATCCTATAAATTTTAATACATTTTTATCATATTTTATCCATTGAGGTAATCTTTTTGGAAATGGTAAATTATAAAATGTTTTTTGTGATAAATTTGAATTTAAAGTTTTTTTATTTATATTTTTACCTAAACCTCCAAGTGATGTTGTCCATTTATTTAAAGTTCTAATTGTCATTGGATTTATTGGTTCAAGTTCATTATGCATTTCTAAAAATTTTTTTTTGTATGTTATATATTTATTTTATACCTAAATCTGTATTTTGTTTTACTACAAATATTTGTTTTTTGGAAAAATCTGTTTTGTATGGATCGTTAAATACAAAACCTGGAAAAAATATGCTTTTTTGAGAATGAGATTTTCCTTTCATTTTATGAAATTTTTTTTATATAAAATAAATTTAAATTTTAATTTTTGTTATTTTACAAATATATTAAAAAAAATTATTTAATTTTATCCTTTACAGGTCAAGTATAAATATTTAAAAACAATCAATATCTATAAATATTTTAACCCAAAAAAAATCAAAAACAATAATTAAACAAACTCAAATAGTTAAAAATAATTAATAAAATTGAGAAGTACCAGTACTCATAGGAGAAAAATTATTAATAATATTTAAATTAGAATTAATTTTAACAATATCACATTTAATAGGAATATATTTACTAACAATTTTATCTTCATCTTGAGGAATAATACAATCAGAAATTTCTTTAATATAACTTTTCCATTCATCAATACTTTTTGCTCTAAGTGTTTTAATATTTCTAATAGCAATTTCTTTTTCTTCTTCTAATTTTTTTCTCTTTCTTTCTTCTTCTTCCATTAAAATTCTAAGTTCTTCTTCTTCATCCCATTTTTGTTTTAAAATAGGACAAATTACAATTGGTTTATTATTACTTTCTAAACATTTAATTTTATATTCATTTTCACTTAAAATATCATTTGGTAAATCATTTGAATAATCAACTTCTGGTAATTCAAAAGGAAAAAGATAATTATTTAATTCTTCTGATATTATAATTGAATAACCACCATAAGTTACTGGAATATAATATGGATTAATATATTCTGATAAATTTTGAAATATTTCATCTTTATCTAATACTTTTATTTTTTTTATTGATGTTGATCCTACTAAATTTAATACTCCTTTTAAACTAAATTTTAATAATCCTCCCATTCTAATTACAAAATTACGAAAAACTCTTCCTCTATATTTTGACATTATATCTAAAATTTTTTTAAAATCTCCTAATTCTGTTATTCCAACATTATTTAAATCTGATATTATAATCCAATTTTCAATTTGTCCTGGAATTAAATGATATTGAATAACATAATTTAAAAAATATATTATTGCTTCTTGTATTTCTTCAATTTGGAATTTTTCACTTAATAAAATTGAACATTTTTTAGCTTGACAAATTATAACTGGACGAAATCTTTTATCTTTTCCACATAAAAACATTAATCCTGAATTTAAAATATATTTTATTCTATCATTTATTTGAAATGGATAATATGAATCATTCCATTTAACTGTTTCTTTTATTATTTTAATTGCGTTATTTATTTTAAAATCTGATGCTTGAAGAAAACGAATTGTTTCACTATCAATCCAATATTTTGGAAATTGAAAATTGTCTTTATTATTCATATTATTTTTTCTAATTTCTTCATATAATTTTCTTAATTTTTTATCTTCAAAAGAAGTAAATTTAACATTATTAAATATCATTCTTATAATATCTTCTTTATTCTTTGGATTAACGATAACTTGTTCATCTCTTTTGGGAAAATATAAATATGCTTCAATTGGTGGTAAAGAAGTAAAATGTCTATTTAGTAACTCTTGGTCATATAAAAAATATTGATTATTTTTGGAAAGTTGTTCTGATGATAATGATGGATGTTTTTCTGATGAATTTTCATCTATTAAATCACTATATTCCCTTTGTAACATGATAAAATTATAGAATAATAAATTAATTTATTATTAATCAACATTTAACCAAAAAAAATACATTAATTGTTAAATTAAAATGATTTAAAAGGAAATAATATTTATTTCAAAATATTATAATTCTCTTGAATGATGAAGTCATCAAATAATCAATTTAATTATTTATTTTTTGAAAAATGAAATTAAATTAAAAATAAAAATGATTGAATAATAATTAAAATATAATTACATAATATAGAAAAATAAATTTTAAAACAATTAATTATCAACTTTTATACTCAAACTTATAACATAATAATATTTGAAATAATATCATTTTCCAAAAAAATTTTTTTATTTAAAATATTTTCATTAAAATTTATTAATTTAAATATTATAAAAAAAACCCACAATTTAATAATAAACAAAAAAAAAAATTACAAATCATCAGTATCTTTCTCAACCTCAACTTTAGGAGCATCTTTTCCATCCCACAAATCTCTATTTTTTAATTTAGGTAACTCAGGTAAATTCATAAGTGATTCTCTTCCTCTTAATAAACCACTAACAAACTCACTTAAATTTTCTTGAGTAAAAGCTTTTCTACAAACAGCATATTTTTTCTTATTAAAATTAATAGCAACAACAGCAGGATATCCAAAACCTAAATGAAGTTTATCTTCTAAATCAAAATAATCACCACCTTGAGCCCAAAGATAAAAAATAGGTTTTCCAATATTTTCTTTTCTAGACTTTTTAACATAATCTAAATATTTATTTCTTTCATTAGCAGAAGAATCAGCAATATGAGGTAAAAGTACAAGAATACAAATTCCAGTTCTTTCTTCACAAGTTTCTTTTAAAATATCATTATTTACTAATTGAGTTATATCTTGTTCAACACCATAACCTTCTAATTTTGATAATGCATATTGTACTATTCCACTTTCATCTCTTGGACCATTATATTCTTCTATATTTGATTGAGTTTTCTCACCTGGTGGAAAAATTTTTATTGTTGGATATCCTTGAATTTGATATCGTGATGCTAATTTTTGATTTGTTGTTGCATCTACTTTAGCTAATTTTACTTGACCTTTTAATTGAGTTGCAGCTGCATTCCATTCTGGAAGTAATTTTTGACAATGACCACACCATGGTGCATAAAATGCAACTATGAACATATCTTTACTTTTAAATATTGTTTCATCAAAATTATTATCATCTAATACTATAACATCTTTATCACTTGCAGGTTGTTTTTTTTTTTGTTTATTACTATTATTATTATTAGAATTTGTATTTGTATTTGTATTTTGATTTGAATTTGTATTTGTACTTTGACCCATTCTTTTATTAACAATATCTTTAGCTCTATCAAACATATAATTTATTATTGCTTGTGCACTTCTTGCACTATTATAATCTTGAATATTAGTTTTTGTTATTCCAAAAAATTTAACTGTTGGAAAACCTTGAATACCATATTTTCCTGCTAATTCTTTTTCCTTATCTGCATCTACTGCTCCTATTTTAAATATACCTTTTAATGCTCTTGCTGCTTTTTCATATTCTGGAGCGAAATTTTTACAATGACCACACCATGGAGCAAAAAATTCTATTAACCATATATCTTTTGATTGGAGAACTTCTTTTTCAAATGAATTTTTGTCTAGGAGAATTACTGAAGATTTTCCCTCATAAAATGATTTTGTTAGAGTTATAAGTGTTATTAGAAATATTATTTGAGATTTTGACATTTTTTATTTGTTTTTATATATTATTATTTTTTTTAAATTTTTTTTATAAATATTGTTTTTAGTTTAATTTTATTTGGTTAATATATAAACACGTGTTTTTAAATTGTTATTCAATTAGATGTTTTTTTTTTCAATTTTTTATAGACTATTTTTTATCTTTTTTTGTTAAAGAGAATTATTTAAAAATTTATGAAAAAAATATTAAAATAAAAAAATTTACTTAAAATTTTTTTAAAATTAATGGAAAACACATATGAAAAAAATCCTAAATTATCAAAAGATCTAAATTCAAATGATGAAGTAACTTTAAAAACAAAAATATTCAATTTTTATTATTTAGTTCTCAGAAAAAAAGATATAAATATGTTTTTTTGTAGTTTACTCTTAATTTTAGAAACATTTCAACTGATATCATATTCATTTACATCACCACATAATAATAATTGGAATATATCAGAAAAGAAAATAAAGAATATAAAAATTATAATTGGAGCACCGAGAATTACACCACTTTTAATTTATGTTGATTATGATTATTATGTAATAATTTATAGTGTTTTATTAGGATATATTTTTATTCATTGTCTCCTTCTTACAATGGTAATTAAATTTAATAAAACAAATAGTAAATTTTATCAAATTGGAATAATATTTACAAGATATTTTACAACTCCTTTAACAATTTTTTTAATGATTCCTATTAATGAATTAATTTTACTTCCTTTAAAATGTGAAAATGAACATATTTTTATTATAAAAAATCCAATTAAATGTTGGAAAGGTTTACATTATTTATATGCTGTACTAAGTTTAATTTTTACTTTAATTTTTTACTCTCTTATTATTATTAGTGTATTATTTTATTTTAATCCATTTAATACAAAAAAAGCAACTACTAAAATAAATACTTCAGGAGATTCTTTTCTTTATTTTACTAAATTAGTAATGGTTTTAAAATATATTTTTATTAAAGATGAATATATTAGCATTGTAATTATGTTATTACTTTCATTATTTAATGTAAAAAAAGGATTTGATGAACCAACATATAATAATTATGTTTTAGAATGTATTATTTCTGTAAGAAATGCATCTTTTTTTTGGACAAATTTAGTTTTATTAATAAATAAATTAGCTGAAAATTCGTCAATTAATGGGAATATTTATTTATTATGTTTTGGTTATCCACTTATTATAACATTTAGTATTATTTATTATAGAAAAAAAAGTGAATCTTTTGTTTATGCTTCTTCAAATTTTAATAATATTAATGAATATTTAACAAGAACAAAATATATTATTAAATTAATTGATAATTTCATTGATAAAAATAAAAGTGGAAAATCAAATAAAAGTAATACAGGAACTAAAAATGAAATATTACTTAAAGGAGTAGTTTCTATTCATGAAGAAACTTGTTTAAATGAAGAATGTCCTTTAAAAAAATTTTTAGAAAATTCAAATAATTTTACAATTCAAAAAACAAGTTTACTTCATTATATGAATAATTACTTTAATTTAGGTATTAAAAAATTTCCAAATAGTAGATTACTTTTAATGATATTTGTTCAATTTAATTATGAAAAAAAATATAATTTAAATGCAGCAAAAACATATTTAGCAAAATTAGAAAAGCAGAAAAATACATTAACAGAAGATTATATAATTTATTGTATAAAACAAAATATTCAATCATCAAATAATAAAATAAATGATGTTAATGATGGAAATGAAATGATAAAAGTAGAAGATACAATAGAACAAAAATATCAAAGATTAAAATTTCTAGTTGAAACAACAACTAAATTATATGGTGAATTTTGGGGAATTTTAGCAGCAAATTTAACAAATAATTTAAATTTAAACAAATTATTTTTATTAGGAAATAAATTAAATAAATTTTTAAATGAAATAAATCTATTATGGGAAAATGATTTAAAAAATAAAAAAATTGATTTAGAAAATCAATCAATTGCTCAATTATATGCATATTTCTTAAGAGAAATATTAAAAAATAAAAAAAGAAGTGAAGAAATAACAAAAAAATTAAATGAAGAACAACATTATGAATCAAGAAAAGTAGATGATGAAAAATTTGATATAAATAACTTAGATATTTTATTAGAAAATCAAGATTATGTTTTATATTGTAGAACAAATGAAAAAGGAGATTGTAGTATAATTCAATGTTCAAATTCAATAATTTATTTATTAGGTTTTGTAAAACAAGATTTAATTGGTAAAAGTATAGAAACATTAATGCCTTCAATTTATGCAGAAGATCATTCAAAAATGTTAGCAGGAAGATTAAAACAAATGCATTCTCAATTAACATCACATAAAGAAAATTATAGAAGTTCAGATAAAAAACAAATATTTATTTTACCTAAAACAAAAGTAGGTTATTTAATACCAATTAATGCTAGATTTACTGTTTATAATGATGATGATTTCTCTAATACATATATTATTAGAAGTAAATTTGAAGCTAAAGATACTAAATCAATATATGCATTTTATGTTTTAACAAAAGATGATTTTTCTGTTGATAGTATATCATCAAGTGCAATTAATTTAGGTTTATCAATGGATTTATTAAAAAAATATGTAATTAATATGAATGTTTTAGTAAGAAGTGAAAATAATTTAGAAGCAATATCACTTTATGAAAGATATACTGAATATGAAGAAGAACCAAGAAAAATTACTTGGGTTATGCCTGATATAATTTATCCTAAAAATGATAATCAAAGAAGTAAAGAAGAAGATGTAAATGAATTAATTAAAATTTCAAAAACTAGAGAATATTTATTATTAATATCTAGAATGAAATATAATGAAGAAGAAACTTTAGGTTATTGTTTTAGATTTACTGAAGTTGATAATAAAAGAGGAAATATTGATCCAAATGAATTTAAACCAAATTCAACTAAACATGTTTTATTTGATGTACTTAGATTAAATTATATTAGAACTATTTTAGTTACTAAAAAAACAGGAAAAAGAAATTTAATTGATACTGGAATTTTGCAAGGAAATTCAATAACAGAAAATAATAATTCAACTGAAAAAAATGTAATAATTAAAAAAGAAAAATCAAAAAAGAAAAAGACTACAAAAGGAGGTGATAATGAATATGATAATGAAGATGATGATTCAAATGAAGATGGTGAAAAAAAAATAGAAAATCAATTAACAAAAGAAAAAATAATGGAAATGCAAAATAGAAAATCAGAAGATGTTAAAAGTTTCATATTTACATTACCATTTTATGGTAATGAAATATCATTAGAAAAACATAGACCAAATAAGGAAAAATATCCAGTTGGTAAAGCACAAGAACCAACAATTAAAATATCAATTAGTTCTTTTATAAAAAGAATAGATGAAAAATTAAAAGCACATCCTGATTTAAGAAAAAGAGTAGAAGCAAAACAAATGGCAGAAAATAATTTAGATCCAAATAGTATAAGTTCATCTCCATCAACAAATACAACAAATAATTTATCAAATTTATCAACAAATGAAGGTTCAAATAATAATTTTTCAAATGAATTTTCAACTGATACAAGTGCATCACTTAGTAATATATTTAATGAAAAAAGTGTAACTTACATAACAATATTTAGTTTAATATTCTTTATTTTAATATGTGGAATAATAAGTGCTGAATTTGGAATATCATTAAAATTAATATATGATTCAGATGATAGAATGGGTTATATGGATAAAGCATTTAAAATATTAAATACTTTAGTTTATACTAAATTCTTTATTACAGAAGCAATTTTAGCACAATGTACAGATCCAGTTTATAATAATTTAGATGATGGAATGACAAAAGAAGATTATGTTAAAGAAATGATGAGTGAAATGGCAGATTGTCGTTCTGAATTTTCTGAAACTTATGCTTTTTATAGTAATGCTACTGTTACTTTTAGTAAAGAATATCAAAATTATATTTCACATACTCAAGTTTATATTAGAACTAAAAGTAATGGAGAAGAAACTATTGAACATCAACCTTTTAGTATTGCAATGAGTAGAATACCAACTTCAATTTATTATGTTTCTAGAGTTATGGATGCTTCTACTAGTGTTACTATGGATGATAGAAATGCATATGAATTAATGATGAATTTATTAAATGATTATTTGTTAGTTTGGAGAAATGTTACTGTTTTATTAGTTGATGATGTTAAAAGTCATGCTAAAAGTAGTAAAATTATTCTTATTATTTTTATTTTTTCTTTTATTATTGCTGTTTTCTCACTTTTTATTTTATGGAAACTTATTACTAGATTTATTGATGATAGAGAAAAACCTATTGATTTATTTTTAACTATTAAAAAGAAAAAATTTGAAGAGTTGAAAAATTCTTCTGAGTCTTTTGTTAATAAATTATTAAATAAATTTTTTGGAAATGAAGAAAATGAAGAAGAATCAATGGTTGATTATTCTACAAATATTAAACCTGATGATATTAATATTATTAAATTTAAAACAAAAAATGAATATAAACAATCATTAAAATCATCAAGTGAATATTTATTAAATTATGTAAAAATTGTAATTTTCTTTGTAGTTTTACAAGCTTATATGATCTTTAAATTTTTATATAATAGTAATAATATGAAAAATATTAATAAATTTACAGATGTATTTAATGTAACTCAATATAGTCAAAGTGATATTATTTTAAGTTTAGATGTAGTAAAATCATTTTTATTAAATAACACATATCCAATTTATAATGAAACAGATCCAGATAAAATTAGAGACATTTTCATATATACTTTCTTGTCATTAAGTGATACTTTTGAAAATTTAGTAATTGTTTCATATAATACAAGTTGTTTCTTAAAAGGAGCTTATAATATGAAATTATATAATTATTTAAATAATGAAATAACTTCAATAGCAACAAATGTTGATAATTCATCATTAGAAATTGATTTAGATAATTTATTTGAAAGTACTACAACATATTTAGGAACATTAAGAAATGGATTTAAAGCAGTAATTTCAAGATATTTTGAATTAATTAGATATATTGGAATTATTTATATTGATCCATCAAAAGAAAATAATACTTTATGGAATTATAATGAATTTAAGGAAATTAATAGTATTGCAAAAAATGTTATTAGACCTTGGTATAAAACTGTTATAAGTTTAATGAATGATGAATTTGATGATTTTATAAATCAAATTAAATTATTAAATGTTTCTACTTATATTGTTTTATTATGTATTGTAATTTTATTATATTGTCTTGTTTGGAAAAGTTATGAAGAAAATTTAAAACAATTATTAAAAACTAGTGTAGATTTAATAAATTTAATTCCAGAAGAAATTAAATTCCAAATTGTTCAAAAGTTAAATGAAGAAGAAAATAAAAATGAATAATAAATTTATAATACAATTAAATAAATAAAAATAAAATCGAAAAAAAGTTTTTTTTTATATCCATTAAAAAATTATTTAATTTTCACTTTTTATTTAAGTAAATATAATCTATTACAATATTTTCCATTTGGATCACTAAAAACATTTCTTTGTTCTTCAGTATAAATTTTATAATCAACAGTCATTAACAAATCATCATTTCCATCTAATAAAACTTTAACATTTTCAAAAGAATTTTCAGTAAATTTATTTTGAATTAAATTAATAATCTTCAAAGAATTATTTTTAACTCTATAATTAGTACCATCAATTTCTTTCATTTCATCTAAATAAGGAACTTCTAATTCAGGTTTTTTAGAAGCTTTTAATTTTTCATTTTTTTTAATAATTTCTTGTCTTTCTTTATTAATTTTATTATATTCTTCAACTTCTTCAGGTGTCATTGGAAATAAACCATAATTTTCTTTAATTAAATCTAAAGCCTCATCAGTTAAATTATTCCTTCCAAAATTAATTTCTTCTAATCTCCTATTTACAATTAACATTTCACTAAAAGTTTTTATACATTCATTAGTTAAATTATTTCTAAATAAATTTAATATTCTCAAAGTTGAATTTGTATCTTTTAATCCTTCAAAAATTTGAATAGCAACTTTATCACCAATAAAATCACCCCTTAAACATAATGCTTCTAATTTACTTGGATTTTTAGTAACTAATGAAATAATTAAATCTTGACTTTTTTTTAAATCATTTATTAATTTTTCATCAACAGCATTTTCAATATCATTAATTGAATATTCAATACCATCAATTAATAATTTATCATTCCATTCATAAGTTAAATTATAAACTCCATTTGGTTTATTTAATAAAGAATCTATCATAAAGTCTAAATTAGATAAATTAAATTTATTTGATGAAAATCTTAATGTTGTTACTTTTGATGTTGATAATAAATAAAATAATATTTTTAAAGTGTTTAAATCAACTAAAACATTTTGAAATGATATAACTGTTGGGACTGTTCCTTGTGTTGCTTTTATTGCAGGATGTGCACCTGTTCCTATTTGCTCATAGAAATACATTCCATCGTCATAAAATTTTCCCTTTTTTTTATAGTTATTGAATAATTCTTCTGTTAAATTGAATTTTTCACATATATCGTATGACCAAAATTTTTTACTTTTTAACATTTTTTTCAATTAAATAATTTTTATTTATTTATTTATATTTTTTTAAATCATAATTAAATTATTCAATAATGGAATTATGAATAAATATATTTTTTTTAATATTAACTTAATTTAATAAATTTAATTGCTTTAATAAATAATGATAAAATAAAACTTAATAAATAAAATCAATATTGTTAAATAAATAATTTTTATTTATATTATTTTAAAAAAAATTGCAAATAATTCTCCTTAATTTCAGATTTAAATTTATTAATATCATTTTTATAGAATAAAAAATTATCTTCTTTTTTATTATTTTTAAAAGGATAGTAAATAATTATATCGGCAACTTCACCTAAACTCAATTCTCCTTGATCTTTACTACTTTCAGATGATAATTCTTTCTTTTTTTTATTATCTAAAAAATCATTATTAATTTGTGTTTCATAGATATCTAAAGTATTATTTTTTTTGTTTTGGTCAAAAGATATTTGATTATAATTTATTTGTTCTAATGTTTTAAAATTTGGTTTTATTGGTATATTTTTAGGGTTGAATTTCCTCAATCCATTATATTTTAAAAAATCAGAATTTTTATTTATA
>JAEEGK010003383.1_pt1 | contig 39754 bp, 33 predicted proteins | sample 8958771 | NCBI WGS metagenome assembly JAEEGK01 (sample SAMN16246547, study PRJNA631951) | gut metagenome | biome: gut microbiome; feature: rumen; material: SC-attached | host: Bos | place: Iran: Karaj | collected 2018-10
TTTTGCTAATCCTTTTTTCGTTTATGAAATGGTTTTAGCGGCAAAGGGATTAGCAGCCTTGCTCGCCATCCCCCGCCATTACGAATTGTAATTGTCCGCCGGGTAATCGTCCATAATTTTATTAATATTTTAATTATCGGGTGCAAAGATAATTAAAAATCGCGGACTTGCCAAGCAAATCCGCGATTTTTTGTTTTTTTTATTTCTCAGGAATATCTTCAAGGGTTTTCTTGAGAAGTTGCCAGAATGGAGCCACTGTCTCGATAAGGGCGCGCTCTGTTGTCGTGTGAGGCGACTTCATGGTTGGTCCAAGGCTTACCACATCGAGATGGGGATACTTGCCAAGAATAATAGAACACTCCAGACCAGCATGGTCTACCTGAATGATACCATCTTTATCAAATAAGTCTTTGTACTCCTTGAGCAGCAGATGCAGAATCTCTGAGTCGGGGTTTGGATCCCAACCGCCATAGCTGCCTGCGGTCTCAACTTTCATACCAGCCATATTGAAGCAACTCTCGAGGGTTTTGACAATATAGTCTTTCATATCCTCACGGCTACTACGGGCCAGAATCTTCAGGGAAGCCTTGCCATCACCAATATTGATGATAGCCAGATTACTGGATGTCTCTACTACGTCGGGATAGCTTGGTATCATGCGAACCACGCCGTCGTGACATGCGTAGATGGCATCAATCAAATTGTCTTGAATCTCTACGGGGACCTCTCTTTTTGGAGTCTCCACATCTTCGCATATAACCTCGATGCCGCTCTCAATGCCCTTAAACTCGTCTTGGAAGTCCTCAAGCCAATCGGCTGCCAGTTCTTTCAAGGCTGTAACGTTTTCTTTAGGAAGTGTCAGCACTGCTTCGGCCTTGAAAGGAATAGCGTTGCGCATGTTGCCGCCCTGCCATCCTGCCAGACGGGCCTCACATTCCTCAATGGCTTCACGAACTAGTCGAACGAGCAGTTTGTTGGCATTACCACGTCCCTCGTGAATCTCAAGTCCGGAGTGCCCGCCACGAAGTCCTTTAATGGTGACCTTAACTGCTGCATCGTCAGCATCGGTCTCTACCTCTTTATAGTCAAGTGTGGCAGTAATGTCAATGCCGCCAGCAGAACCAATGACGAACTTACCCCATGTCTCAGAGTCGAGATTCATCAGAATATCGCCATTCAGTTCGCCTAGTGGCAGTGCGTTGGCACCAAACATTCCCGTCTCTTCGTCGGCTGTAATCAATGCTTCGATGGGGCCGTGCTTCAAAGTCTTGTCTTCCATCACAGCCATGATAGCTGCGACACCCAAGCCATTGTCGGCTCCAAGAGTGGTCCCTTTTGCTTTCACCCACTCGCCGTCAATCCATGGCTGGATGGGATCGGTCTCGAAATTATGGGTCGACTCTGGCGTCTTCTGGGGTACCATATCCATATGGGCCTGCAGAATGACCCCCTTCTTGTTTTCCATGCCAGGAGAAGCGGGTTTGCGCATCACAATATTGTCGGCAGAATCTTTGAAAACCTCGACGCCTGCCTTCTTACCGAAATCGAGCAGGAACTGCTGTATTTTCTCCAAATGTCCACTAGGGCGTGGTACCTGGGTCAGTGCATAAAAGTTTTTCCAGATGCACGCTGGGTTCAGATTTTTAATTTCACTCATAGTTATATCGTTTTAGAGTTTATACGCTTTGTAAAAGAGAGTGCTGCCCAAGCCCATACGCCAAGTGCTACGACAAGTAGAGTCTGAACAGTATGTACAATCAGTACGAAATAGAGGGCGTGCTCATCAATCACGCCATAGAGAATAAGCATCGTTTTTACAGCGAAATGCCAGGGGCCTGCGCCATTAGGCGTAGGTACGATAACTGCGATAGAGCCTACGACGAATGTCACCATTGCACATCCTAGTCCAAGATGTTCTGTAAAGTCGAAACAGAAGAACGTGAGATAGTAGTGCAGGAAATAGCTTACCCAGATACCAAGGGTGAAGAAAATGAAGAGGGGCAGGTTCTTGACTCCCTTCAATGAAATGATACCCTGCCAGATGCTCCCGATAGTGGCTTTCACCTTACTATATATATTGAGGCTCTGGAAAAGCACATGTACTAGAATAAGGATGGCAATCACACAGACTGCGGTCACAAGATAACCTGTGGCTGAGAACTTGTTGAAGATGGTATCAAGACTTGTGCCGGTCTTGTCGAAGAACGTACCGAAGACGCTCAGTTCGAATAACAGGGTGAGGCCCGTAATGCCACCTACGACTAGAATGTCGATGGCTCGCTCTGTAACAACTGTGCCTAATGCCTTGGAAAATGATACGCCATCATAGCGTTTTAGAACGCCACAACGTGTGAACTCACCGATGCGGGGAATCATGAGGCTGACAGCATAAGACAGAAAGACGGCATACAGACTTGTAGATGTGCGCGGATGCTCATCTATAGGTTCCAGCGTCTGTTTCCATCGCCAGCCACGGAACATCTGTGCAAGAATACCGAAGGGAAATGACAATAGCATCCATGTCCAGTTCATCTCATTGGTCAGTACATGACTGATACGTCCGAAGTCTTCCCCCCGATACATCCAATACAAAATCGCTCCACCTAACAGAATAGGAAAGATGATTTTGGCAGCGTTGGTCATGATATTCTTCATTTCCATGGGGACAAAGGTACTACAAATCGATTGAAATACCAAATTTTATTTGGATAATTCTGAGATGCAATATACTTTCGAGCGAAGCTCAAAGTACTGAAATAAATTGATACGGGTCAATGAATCAACTGTTTTTCACCCTTTTATGTGATTTTTCTTGTCTGTGTGCGCAAACAGAAGTACCTTTGCAGCATCAAAAAGAACACAGGATAACCTAATTGAAAGATTAGAATAAGAATATGGTAGTATTATTTATGATAACATTTATCGTTGCAGTATGTGCTGCTGAGGCAATGAAAGCTGATAACGGCATGGATCTGAAAACGAAGTAGAAACTGAAAAATGAGAGAAGAAAGCATAGAAGAAGCAGGCAGGATGTGAATCTTGCCTGTTTTTCCTGTTTTTGTTTTGCATTTTACGTAAAAAATACTATCTTTGCACTCATGAAACAAGTTAGACCCAAGAAGAATCTCGGTCAGCACTTTCTGACCGATCTGAATATCGCCAAGCAGATAGCCGACACGGTAGATGCATGTCCTGAAATCCCTGTTTTGGAGGTGGGCCCGGGCATGGGAGTGATGACCCAGTATCTTGTAGAGAAACCAAGACCCTTTAAGGTCGTAGAAATAGACCGTGAGTCGGTGGCATATTTACAGGAACACTTTCCACGCCTACATAATAATATAATAGGTGGCGATTTCCTGCGTATGGATCTTCAGGAAATCTTCGATGGTCAGCAGTTTGTGTTGACGGGTAATTATCCCTATGACATTTCTTCGCAGATATTTTTTAAGATGCTTGATAATAAGGATCTGATACCTTGTTGCACGGGTATGATACAACGCGAGGTGGCCCTGCGCATGGCTTCACAGCCTGGCAATAAGCAGTATGGTATATTGTCTGTATTGATTCAGGCTTGGTATCATGTAGAATATCTCTTTACTGTTGAACCAGGTGTGTTCAATCCGCCCCCTAAGGTGAAGAGTGCGGTGATTCGGATGACGCGTAACGATGTGACCGATCTTGGCTGTGATGAACAGCTCTTCCGTCGTGTTGTTAAAACGGTGTTTAACCAGCGCCGTAAGATGTTGCGCGTGTCGCTGCGTCAAATCTTCAATGGTGATCATCCTGCGTCTCAAGCCTTCTTAGAGGATTCAATGATGACGCGCCGACCCGAACAGTTGTCTATTGCTGAGTTTGTGGAATTGACAAACAAGGTTGAAAAAGAACTGTTTACGAACACAAAATAGGTGTGTTCGCACACAATTGGTTGATTTATATCAAAAGAAAGCCACTTTTTTGAGGAAAGTGGGGCATAATCCATTGCGGATTACAAAAATCGTCGTACCTTTGCATCGTCAAAAGGAAACAATTGACAATCTTCAATAGAAGTGATGATAATACAGAGGTATTAGTTTAAGGTAAATATAGATTGATTTAGGTTTTAGTTAGAGTTAATAGTTAGTTAGAATTTTGGTTTTAGGTTTATTAAATTTGATTTGAGATAGGTATTTTCTAAGGTGTTAGAAAGATTTGTTAGTAAGGATAACAGACGCAGTGGTGACACTCCGTTTCTTCTCAAGAAAAAAGGTTTTTAGTTATTCATAGATTGTTGGCGCCGCCCTCGAGTCGTTGATGACCCTTGAGCGGCTTTTTTTTGTGTCTATTTCTTTCTGAGGGGTTTCCCAACAACTTTCTTCGTCACAGTTTTTTTCTCGATTTTGGATTTGGGTAGGTCTTTTGTAACTGTAGCCTTTAGAATACGGATATCCTCTATGGGACGGTCATTCTTATCGGTCTCAACTTGTTGGATCTTCTCTACAACATCCATGCCCTCAATAACTTCGCCGAAAACGGTATATTGGCCGTCAAGATGAGGTGTGCCGCCTATTGTTTTATAAGTATCAATCATCTCGGGTGTGAGTTTCACTTGCCCCTGAGTGGTTGAGTCCAGTTTCTCCTGTAATTTGTCAATCCGTTTATCATCAAAGATTTTTCCCCATACGATATAGAATTGACAGGCCGAACTCCGACGTTCTGGATTTACATTGTCACCTTCTCTGGCCATAGCCACCACACCACGACGGTGGAAAATCTGTGGCAGACGGAATTCCGCTTCTGTGGTATAGTCAAAATCGCCAGTGCCAAGTAGCTCACCGGGTTTTGCGTGTTTACTGTTGGTGTCGCCACTCTGAATCATAAAGTCCTTGATGACGCGGTGGAAAAGTAGGGAGTCATAAATTCCCAGTTTCGTTATTTTCAGGAAGTTGTCACGCGTTAGCGGAGTCTCGTCATAGAGCGCGATACGGATATTACCAGCGGTGGTCTCGAAAAGGACCTCCGTATTTTTTGTTTGAGCTGTTATAACAGATAGAGAACACTGAATAGTGATTAGTAAAAGGATAAATTTCTTCATCTTTCTTCTTCTTTTTTTAGTTTTAACTTCTCGGCCCAACCGCCTTTAAAAAGCCTTGCCAGGAAAATACTACCACGGAAAGTCAGTTCGATGGCCATAGCTGTCCAAACGCCTTTCAGACCATACTTCGGGGCAAGTGTAGCTGCAAGTGTGAGTCGAACCGCCCACATGGATGAAAGGCTCATGATAGCTGGGATGATCGTGTCTCCAGCCCCAATAAACACACCATTAGCTACGATAGCTGCAGCAAACATCGGTTCTGCCCATGCTTCAATCCTTAATACCTCTGTACCCAGACTGATCACCTCTTCAACAGGCGACATGATACCCATCAGTTCTGGAGCGAATATCCACATCAAGACACCCATCACCGTCATCACCGTAATACCCAGTCCTACGGACAGATAGGCGAATGAACGAGTGAGAATTCTCTGACCTGCGCCGATACCTTGTCCTACAAGGGTTGTTGCCGCCTCGGCGATACCGTAGCCGGGCATGTAGCAGAGGCTCTCTACTGTGATGGCTAGCGAATGGGCCGCAATGGATATCGTTCCCAATGGAGCTACAATTAAGGTACTTACTATCTGGGCAGACCCCATTAGTAGATGCTGTAATCCCATTGGAGCACCAATCTTAAAGGCCGTTTTGATGGTCTCTTCTCTGGGCTTAAATGACCCTGGATGCCCAACTAATGCGAGCATTTTCGACTTTACCAGCAGGAAGTACATCATCAGGCAGGCTGTGACAAACATTGCCATGCCTGTTCCTATCGCAGCACCTACAACTCCCATGTTGAGCACATAAATAAACAGGTAGTTGAAGATGACATCCATCACACACATACCGATGTTCAGCATTGAGGGTATTTTCATGTTGCCCGAGCATTTCAGCATCGAGCCTGCCAGACCTTCCATCTGGAAGAAGATGCCACAGACACCGAAGATGGCGAAATAGAGCGACGCATCACGGGCTATCTCCTCTGTTCCACCCAGCCAATATGGCAGATAAGGCGCAATGACAAGAGAGGTTGTGGAGATAATCAGAGCCCAAAGGAAACAGCACACCAACGACTGACGGAGCACTTTGCGTGCGGCTTCAAAATCGTTGGCGCCAATGAAATGGGCTACTTGTACGGAGAATCCCAACGAGGCTGCGTGGGCTAGTCCCCCCAAGAGCCAGCCGGTCGATTCCACTAGTCCGATGGCTGCAGAAGCTTTGGCACCCAGGTGTCCCACCATCGAGGCGTCGATGAAAAACATCACTGTCGCAGAAATCTGCGCCAGAATAGAGGGAATACTCAGGCTGACGATGAGCCAGAGCTTCTCCCTCTGTGTCATCGTACGACCCTCGCGGATATAGGATAGCAGCAGTTCGCTATTCTTTACTTTCTTCATTCTTTAGTTTATATCTTACTCATAGCTGAACGCCATATAAGAATGAGGTTTCAGCGAAACGGCAAACTTAGTGGCTCTCTTTTTGTTCCAGCCCACCCAGTAGTCCTCTTGTTTGCCTTGGATGGAAGTGCCGTCTTCGAGATTCGCCAGACGTTTGAACCGCTCTGGTTCGCACGCCAGCTTGATGTCTATGGGGTCATCGTTGAAGTTCTCAACAATCAACGTGTGATTGTCGTATAGGAAAAGACTTACCTTGGCAGGCCCCTCAAGATAGAAATCCAAGTCCTGACTCATTGTGCGACGGATCTCTGTCAGCGCTGGAGCTGGGTAGTCGTAGAGGTTTCCCATGTCGTCAGGGATTGTGAGCACGTAGAGATAGCCGTCGGTATATTTGGCTTTGTGAAGAATGGGGAAGCCTGAGACGCCGCCTGTCAATGGACGTCCGGCGCTGACCACCTCCCAACTGTCATTCGTCTGATATCGCACTTGTGGAATCAGAATGTCGCGCGAGCTTTTGCCATATCTGCCAAAGTCGCTGACGAGCGCTTTCAGGTCAGAACAGCGCAGTTCGCACACTTCCGCGATCTTCTCTGGGATAGCCTTCAACAGGCCACTGGTGATGATGACGTCTCTGCCGCTTGTCAGCTGGCCTTTTATCTTTTCCATGATGTCTGGGTCGCCTGCAGCCTGCTCTGTCAGCAGAATGATCTTCTGATCGTTGGCAAAAGTTGGATACATGTCCATAGGTAGACCAATCATACCCAGAAAGTTCTGCAGGAAGTCCTCGCCCAATGCATGGAAGGGCTTATATGACTTGATGCCTATGGGATTGCCCAGTTTTCCCACCAGATTGTCGGCCTTGCGCAGGGTGATGTCGGCAATACGGGCCATCGTGGTGGGAGTTATCGTTTTGTTGCCTTTCTTGAAGGGGGCTCTCATCTCGTCGTAGTCCCAGCTGGTGTCTGTACCCTGCCATGAGGCACGGAAACTGTCGTTTAGGGGGACGTCGAGCAACTGATTGTAGGCAAAGAGCATCACGTCGCGCGCCTTAGCAATAGCCGTAAGATGGAGTTGCTCTGCATAACGGTCCATACTCATCTGAATGCCGCCAGCGTCAACCCATCCTCCTCCGTTGTACCCTGGACGTAGGTTCTCGAAATAACGTATAATGTTGTAGCTCAGATAGTTCTGAAGGTGCTGGGCGCTTGCAGGGTCGCGCGTCTCAGTACCCGTCCAGATGCCGTCAAAGAGTCTTGGTCCGTCTTCAAGATTGAAGCCGAGTCCTTGAAAATGGTCGTACCAGTTAGGATACTTGATGATGACCTTCACCTTAGGATTCACAGCCTTGGCGGGCCCGAGGACCAGGTTTCTGGCTGCATCGTTCATTAGCTGCAGACGATACTCCGTCCAGGTCTTCTTACCTTTCGCAGCCACTTCAACAGGACTCTTGCAACTGGTGAAGAAGAAGTCGTCGAGCAGAAACTCATCGAAATGGCGGGCTGTGGTTTCCGCTATCTTCTGCACCATCTTGCGATGCTCAGGGTCCGAGTAGCAGAAAGTCTCGAAGTCATTACTCTCGTTAATGGTATAAGTGATGCCGCCAGCCACCTCTATTCCCTGTTTCAGGAAGAACTGCTTGGCTTTCTCTATGGTCGCATCGTCGACAAGCAACAGGTCACGATGCGTCTCCAAGAATATCTTGTCTACATCCAACTGGTTGGAGATGGTGGCCCATGAGGTTTCGAGCCACTGGGTATCTTTCATTTTCTGTACCTCGTTGGCACGTACGTAGACTGAGACCTTGAAATGGTTGTGTTTGGCTGATGTGGATAATGTTGCCAGCAGGCATATTGCCATGCAGAGCGTATTCCTGAGTAATGAATACTTTGTCATATCAATGTTTATTTTGGTTGGTAACTAATCAGATGCGATGTTGATCCTACGCTTCGCCTTTAGGCAGGTCGAAAGGAGCAATAGGATTGGGATCCTGACTGGGGATTCGGATGGCGCCGAACTCTTTCTCGTAGCGCATGATATTCTCCTGAAGTGCGGCCAGCAAGCGCTTTGCGTGCTCTGGAGCCAGTATCACGCGGCTCTTCACTTGAGCCTTAGGCAGACCGGGCAGCACACGTGCAAAGTCTATGATGAAATCGCTGCTCGAGTGCGTGATGATGGCGAAATTAGCATACTCTCCCTGTGCCACATCCTGTGGTAATTCTAATTGCAGACCCTGCTGCTCGTTATTCTTTTCGTTCATATCGTTTTTATATTATTCAGATTGCAAATTTACAAAAGATTTCCCAAATATCACGCTGGCTTAGCAGAAAATATACATTATTTAATATATATGACGACTGTTATCTGTAAAGTGGCTTACGATGACTTTACTCCGAGTAAAAGCAAACTTTACTCCGAGTAAAATGGCAGTTTACTCCGAGTAAACTTATAGAATGGTCGAGAAGGTCTTTGTCAGCAGGTTCGACATACTCTAATCCCACTTACAACCTCCATCATTTATTTATGACGTCTTTTAATGACAGCGTCCGATACTTGATAAGTAGTAGTGGCGTTCTCACAAGAATCTTCAAAAAACTGATTTCCAACCAGAATATCTCCCAGAAGTTGAATCTTACTAGTTTCAGATGCCATAACCTGGTCGCTATCGTACGAGAGAACAGACCTTTTTTCTTCCTTTTGTCATACCTGCCGAAGTTTCCCCCCGTCATAATCCCGCGCAACAGGCACTTTCCGAATTTATTGTCTGGAGGACAGAGCATCAGGCTTTCGTCAAGATTCAGCACCTCATCCAACACCCACATCAGGGCGCCAGCGATATTCCATAGTCCAAAGCGCTTCAGCAATGACGCTACTTGCATACGATCGTCCTCTGTCGCATTCTTCAGCAGGCAATAGTAGTCGCAGACTTGCCGCAGTCCGATGCCGCTTGCAAGAAAATGATGCTGTATATGGGCCAGCTGCATCACAAGTGCGAAACTGATTGTCGGCACATTAAACCTGATGTCGACATACGTTGTCTGATTGATTTCCTGCTCCAGCCACTTTTGCAGTCTGCGATTTGTAATAGGATTGAAATTTCCAGACGACGGTCGGAAGTGCACGTCAACCTTGATAGGACCTTCGGTCTTTATGTGAGCATGATGATAGTGAATCATATCATCTGATAGAATCTGCATGTCTTTGAGTAAGGCTACCACGCTGTCACGCCCTCCTTCTACCCAGATGTCAATGTCGCCAGGCTGCCTAGAAAACGGATTCGTGTACAGCCGTGCGTTCGCCTGTCCTTTCAGTATCGCCGACTTGCGTCCTTGTTCAGCGAACAACTTCGTCAATCTTGCTGCCTCCTCATTCAACAGTTTATTCAATCCACGTATTATTTCCGCCTCAGCTGCCCACTTCATTGCCACATCTGTCGGCATATCGGCCCTGTTCTGGAAGCATACGCCAAGCAACGACTGCTTTGCGGCAGCCTTGTACACCCACCGCCACTCATCGTCTGTCAGCACCTCTTCAAAGGTGTTGCCCGTCATTGCAGCCCTCAGCAGCGCATATAGTTTCTTTTCGTTCATATCGTTTTTATATTATTCAGATTGCAAATTTACAAAAGATTTCCCAAATATCATGCTGGTTTAGCTGAAAATATACATTATTAAATATATATGACGACTGTTATCTGTAAAGTGGCTTACGATGACTTTACTCTGTATAAAAGGAGAGTTTACTTCGAGTAAACCTGTAGAATGGGCGTAGAGCTCTTTGACAGCGGATTCGACATACACTAATCCAACTACATTCTTGGAAAATTGGGGCAGTGGTGTAGGTCGTATGGTTGATGCTTGTAAGAATGCCAACCTTCCAGAACCAGAGGTCAATCAGAATGCTGCGTTCGTATGGGGCACGTTCAAACGTGCAACCATACCAGCCTCCCCTTAACCTCAAAACACGAGATTGCAAAAACTTAGCGTTTAAAAGCTTTATTATTCGCTATTGGAACATCTCTAGCAAGTGTTAATGAGCCATTTCTTTGTGTATAGGGCAGTTTGTAAAGCCTTGTTGTTAATGCTTAGTGGTGCAAATGTGGTATACTTTATATATATGGAATTCCGCAAGCGGCTGAATTTCAGATTCTTGCGGAATTCTTGAAGTGATCCATTTGGGTTTTGAAACTTTCTTCTTTCCCCTTAAGTTATCTCTTTGTTTTCCAGAGATTTCCATCTTCGTTAAAAGTGGTTCATTATCTAAGGTGTAACACAGTTAGTCAGTTTCTGCTCCGTCATAATTGCTAACCGCCATTATTTGCATGTTCCCTCTCATAGGGATAACCCGCATTGCAGGCTTCTCGTATGCATTGTGCTTTGCTTTTTCTGTCTTCATAATTGTAATAATTAGTTTTTTTGACATGATTGATTAATTTAGTCTTTAACAGTGCAAAGGTACGAAAATCTTTGTTATTGAGTATGACTATCCTTGTCAAATAACGTTAATAAACAAAAAGAGAGGTCGTCAAAACCTCTCTTTTTGTGATCCGTTTGGGGCTCGAACCCAAGACCCCAACATTAAAAGTGTTGTGCTCTACCAACTGAGCTAACGGATCAACCTTGTTTTTTTTGCAATCTTTCGAAAGCGGCTGCAAAGGTATGCATATTTTTCGAATCTGCCAAATTTATTGGGAGAATTTTTGCTTTTTTTGCCAATTTAGTCGGGCGGAGTGCCTTGTTCCACCTCTTCTGCCTCGCCTTCCTTCGTTACGTAACGTTGATAATATGCAATAAGCAGTGTGGTGAGCGGCAAGGCGATAATCAGGCCGATAAAGCCGAGCAACGCACCCCAGACAGAGAGCGAAAGCAGCAGGATGGCGGGGTTCAGTCCCATAGCCTTACCCATTATCTTCGGTGTCACTATCATGTCACAAATCAGCTGTACTACGATAAATACCAATAGGGCCATCGCTAGGATAATCCAGAAATTCTGTCCCGTGTCGGCCGATTTCAGTAACGCCAGCAATACCGTGGGTATCAGGGCGAAAGTATGCAGATAGGGCACAAGGTCCATAATACCGATCATGATGCCGAGGCCGATAGCCATCGGAAAGTCGATAATGGTGAAGCCAATGCAGAAAAGTACACCCATGATAAGGGCGACAAGCCCCTGCCCACGCACGTAGTTGTTCAGCTCACGCTCTACGTCGAGCATCAACTCCTGCCAGAACGGACGTGCCTTCTTGGGGAAGATGCGTATCCAGTTGTTTGTCAGATACTCGTAGTCGAGCAGGATGAAGAACATATATAATAAGGTGATGAACGAAGCCACAACGCTCACAATGACGCTGTAGGTTTGCCCGAGAACATTGAAGATTCCTGGCATAATCTGCTTGATGCTATCGGTAAAGGTGTCGCTGCGGAAGAATTTCTCTATCTCTCCCTGATTGTCGACCCACCATTGGCTGATGGCAGCTGGAATCGAGGTGATATGTGCAGACTTGTGGATATAGTCGCTTACCAACTGTCCTAGTTTCTCGAACTGTTCAATCATTGGAGGGATAATCAGATAGATGATGCCACTCACAACGGCTATTACGACGACAAGCGTCACGATGATGCTCAATGCACGAGGCAGACGCATGTGGCGCTCCACGAATTTCACAATAGGGTAGAGCAGATAAGCGAAGAACCATGCGATAGCAAATGGTAACAGCACGCTGCTCAGATAGTTGATAAGTAGCAGGATGGCCACAACGAGCAGACCTCCTCCTACCCAACGTACCAGACGGTCAAGAGTGATTGTCTTTTCTTTCATTTTCTTCTTTTATGGCTTTTTGGTAACATTCACGGCACAGAGGCTCGTACTCGGTAGTCTCGCCAAGCAGTACTCGTTGCTCTGAGTCAACCTTGCGATGACTTACATAGGCCAGATTGCCACAACGTACACAGATGGCATGCACCTTTGTCACATCGTCGGCAATGGCGCAGAGAGCAGGCATTGGGCCGAACGGAACGCCTTTGAAGTCCATGTCGAGTCCTGCCACGATAACGCGTACTCCGCGGTTGGCCAACTCATTACACACTTCTACAATGCCCATATCGAAAAATTGGGCCTCGTCGATACCTACCACGTCAATGTCGCTTGTGAGCAGCAATATACTTGCCGACGAGTCGATGGGCGTAGAGAGTATGTGGTTCTGGTCGTGGCTCACCACGTCTTCCTCGGAGTATCTCACGTCGATGGCGGGTTTGAATATCTCCACTTTCTGCTTGGCAAACTGCGCACGCCGTAACCTACGGATCAGTTCTTCCGTCTTGCCCGAGAACATCGAGCCGCACACCACTTCAATTCTTCCAGGACGGTGAGCCTCTCCTGTTAAGTTGTCTGTCATAATGGTGCAAAGGTACGAATAAGCGCATAAAATACCAAATTAATTTGAGTATTTTTGAGCGAAAGTACCTTCGAGCGTGGCTCAAAATAACAAAATACCTTTTAAAAATTGCAAAGATTTTACCTGTTTTTTTGTCAATTCTGAGATTTTACCTTAAATTTGTCCCCTGTTATGGGTATATTGTACATAGTACCGACCCCAGTAGGCAATATGGAGGACATGACATTCCGTGCCGTCCGTATTCTGAAAGAGGCAGACCTCGTGCTGGCGGAGGACACCCGTACTTCGGGTATCCTGCTTAAGCATTATGACATTCGCAACCAGTTGATGTCGCATCATAAATTCAATGAACATGGTACCAGCGCTGGAGTCGTCAGCCGATTGTTGGCGGGCGAGAATGTGGCATTGATTAGTGATGCGGGAACTCCTGGCATCAGCGACCCGGGCTTCTTCCTTGTTCGTGAGGCTGTCAGGGCTGGTGTCGAGGTTCAGTGCCTGCCTGGAGCTACGGCCTTTGTTCCTGCTCTGGTGTCGAGCGGACTGCCTTGCGACCGTTTTGCCTTCGAAGGTTTTCTGCCTCAGAAAAAGGGGCGCCAGACTAAGATCGAGTCGCTGAAGGAAGAACAGCGCACCATGATTTTCTACGAGTCGCCCTATCGTCTGTTGAAGACCCTCCAACAATTTGCTGAGGCCTATGGTGGTGACCGTCAGGTCAGCGTATGTCGCGAGATATCCAAGATTCACGAAGAGAGTGTACGTGGATCGCTCGATGAGGTGATAGCCCATTTCAAGGAAAAAGAACCCAAGGGAGAGATTGTGATAGTTCTGGCAGGAGCCAGCAGTTAATGATAGAATAACATATTAATTTTATAAGTTATGAAAAAACTATTTATCTTAACCATGTGCGTTTTTGCACTGGCTAGCTGTAATGAAGGCGTGAAGAAAGCCGAGCAGGCTGCCCAGCAGCAGCGTGACTCGCTGAATCAGATTATTGCCCAGAAGGACAATGAGATCAACGACATGATGACTACGCTGAGCGACATCGAGGAAGGCTTCCGCGAGATTACCGAGGCGCAGAATCGTGTTACGCTTGCCAAGCAAGGCGAGGGTACCAATACCACTCAGCGCATTAAGGAGAACTTCCAGTTCATCCAGAGTGTAATGAAGCAGAACAAGGAGCTTATCAATAAACTGAAACAGCAGGTTCGTGAGAGTAGTGTGAAGGGTGGTCAGCTGAAAAAGATCATCGATAACCTTACTGAACAGATGGAGAAGAAAGACCAGCAGTTGCAGGCTCTTCGTGAGGAACTCGACAGGAAGGACATCCATATCGCAGAGCTCGATGAGCAGGTGGCCGACCTGAATACTAATGTCAGCAACCTTACGGCTGAAAATACTGAGAAGTCGCAGACTATCTCTACTCAGGACAAGCAACTTAACACCGCTTGGTTCGTATTCGGCACAAGCAAGGAACTCAAGGAACACAACGTGCTCGTAAAGGGTAAGGTGCTTCAGGGCGACTTCGACAAGAGCTACTTCACAAAGATTGATATCCGCATCGATAAGGAAATCAAACTCTATAGCAAGTCTGCCGCTATTCTGACGGCTCACCCTGCAAGTTCTTACACGCTAGAGCGTGATGCCAACAAGCAGTATGTCCTTCGCATTACCAACCCGCAGGCTTTCTGGTCAACTAGTAAGTATCTCGTAGTTCAGGTAAAGTAAGTTCAGACTTGTTAACAATATGATAAAGAAGGGAACTCAAGGAAGAGTTTCCTTCTTTTTCCTTTTTGTGTCATAATGTCGTCGGAAACAGATTTTTGCTTACACTTTGTAATATCGGGCAAAATGACGCAAAATGATTGATTTAAGTCAATTGATAGGTTTTAAAGTTAAAAAAATGCAGTAAAAATGTGATTTTTATATAAAATTATTCGTTTTTGGCGAATTTATGCATTAAATTTGCACCCTGAACTTGAAAAAGTTAAAAAACGTATGATGCTTCCATCGTGGAGCTAATAGTTTAGTTACTTATTATACATATTTAAATATTAATTAATCAAAAGAGAGAGAATTTATGGAAAAAAGACTAACGTTGTTTTTTGTCAGCCTCTTCCTGTTCGTAGGTAGCGCGCTGGCTCAGACGAAAGTTTCCGGTACTGTGCTTTCTCAGGAAGACGGTCAGCCCATCATCGGTGCTGCTGTTAAGGTAGACGGTACAAGTACAGGTATGTTGACTGACGTGAATGGTCGCTTCAACCTGACTCTTCCCGAGGGTTCGAAGACTCTGACCATTTCTTACTTGGGTTACGAGCCCAAGACCGTAACAGCCAAGAACGGTATGCGCGTGTTCCTGAAGAGCGACGCTGCCGCCCTCGACGAGGTTATTGTTGTGGCTTATGGTACTCAGAAGAAGTCAGCCTTTACCGGTTCTGCCGCTCAGGTAGACTCTAAGGCCATCGAGGCTCACGTTTCTTCTAACGTAGCCAATGCTTTGGCTGGTGCTGCTCCTGGTGTGCAGATCGTAAGTGATAATGGTGACCCTACCAACAGTTCTCCAAAGATTCGCGTTCGTGGTGTCGGTTCTATGTCAGCCGGTAACAACCCGCTGATTGTGCTCGATGGTATGCCTTTCGATGGTGCCCTGAACTCAATCAACCCGAACGACGTGGAGTCGATGACCGTACTGAAGGATGCTTCTGCCAGCGCCATCTATGGTGCTCGTGGTGCCAACGGTGTTGTGCTCATCACCACCAAGAAGGGTCGTAACCAAGAGGCTGAGATTAAGTTTGACGCCAAGTGGGGTTCTAATAGCCGTTTGATTCCGCAGTATGACGTGATCGATGATCCCGGTCAGTACTATGAGACTTACTTCAAGCAGCTCTACAACTCACAGATTTATAATGGTAAGACCGCTGCTGAAGCTTATGCTTTTGCCAACAAGAACCTGTACGATGAAAAGAATGGTGGTCTGGGTTACCAGATTTTCACTGTTCCCGAGGGCGAGAATCTGATTGGTACTAATCTGCGCCTGAACCCCAATGCTAAGTTGGGTTACAGCGATGGTCAGTACTATTACACTCCCGACAACTGGTACGACGAGGCTTTCCACAATTCATTCCGTCAGGAATATAATGTCAGCTTCAGCGGTGTTACCGATAAGCTGAACTACTATGCAAGTGCTGGTTACCTGAAAGATGGCGGTATCGTCAACAACTCAGACATGCAGCGTTATACTGCTCGCCTGAACGTGGATTATCAGGTGAAGAAGTGGTTGAAGATCGGTACTAACATGAACTTCTCACACCGTGATGCTGATCAGCCTTCATATTCTACTTCTTCATGGGGTTCATCTGGTAATATCTTCTATATCTGTAACATGATTGCTCCCATCTATCCGCTCTATGTGCGTGACGCTCAGGGTAATATCATGACAGAGGCAGGCCGTACAGTCTACGACTCTAACAATACGAACTTTAAGCGTGCAAACTTCGTTGGTAATGCCGTTCGCGACAACGAGGTTAACCGCACTAAGACTTTCTACGACAACTTCGACGGAAAGTTCTCAGCTGTTGTTACTCCTATTGAGGGCCTGACACTGAGTGCTAACCTCGCTGTTTCAGCACGTAACTCTCGTGAGAACGATCTGAGTTCTACTTTTGGTAGTGCATCTGCTCAGGATGGTGCTGCTTACGTTTATCATTTCCGTTTCTTCAACGTAACCAACCAGTATCTGGCTAACTACCGCACTGACTTCGCCAACAATACCCATCATCTGGATGTGCTGGCTGGTTATGAGCAGTATAAGCATCAGTATCAGTATCTCTATGCTAGCAACGACCGCTTGTTCAATCCATATATCGGTGAAGTTGGTAACGCTGCTGGTTCTGAGAACAAGAAGATGGACTCTTTCACTCAGAAATATATGACCGAGGGTTACCTTGGCCGTGTACAGTACGACTATCTCGAGAAGTACTTCGTAAGCGCTTCTTATCGTCGTGATGCTTCAAGCCGTTTCGCTCCTGGTCATCGCTGGGGTAACTTCTACAGCCTCGGTCTCGCTTGGGAAATGTCTAAAGAGAAGTTCCTGAAGGATGTGAAGTGGATTGATATGTTGAAACTGAAGGCCAGTTATGGTGAGCAGGGTAACGACGCCATCGGTACACTCGCTGGTGATGCTCGTATCTCTTCAACTGTAGGTTGGTTTACACCGTATGCTGACCAGTATGAGGCCTCTTATTCTGATGGCTACTCACTCATTCTGAAATATAAGGGTAATGATGAGTTGACTTGGGAAAAGTCAAAGGCTTACAACATTGGTGTTGACTTCTCACTGTTCAAGGGTCGCCTGACTGGTACACTTGAGTACTTCAACCGTAAGACCTCTGACCTGCTGTACTACAAACCCGTGCCCCTGTCAGCTGGTAACCCCACTGGTGAGTATCCTACCAACGTTGGTCAGATTACCAACAAGGGCGTTGAGTTCAACGTAACAGGTACTATCCTGAAGACCCGTGACATCACATGGACTGCCAACCTGAACCTCACTCACTATAAGAACGTTATCGATGAACTCGATGAGTCTGTACGTGAGAATGGTATCAAGAGTAGCACCTATATCTATGAGGAGGGTGGTTCACTCTACGACGCTTATATGTTCAAGTATGCTGGTGTTGACAAGGAAACTGGTGAAGCTCTGTACTACTACAAGGAGAAAGATGAGAATGGTAAAGAGACAGGTCGCGACTTGACAACTTCTAACTTCTCACAGGCCGAGAAGTATAACTGTGGTAGTGTTCTGCCTAAACTCTATGGTGGTTTCGGTACAACTCTCTATGCTTACGGTTTCGACTTTACAGCTCAGTTCCAGTTCCAGCTCGGTGGTAAGATCTACGACGGTTCTTATCAGGCTCTGATGCATACTCAGTCTTCTGCTGGTCAGGCATGGCATAAGGATGCCCTGAAAGCTTGGACTCCTGAGAATCCTAACACTGACGTTCCTCGTCTGGATGGCGACACTCAGGTAGGTCAGTCAGTTGTTGACCGTTTCCAGATCAGTTCAAATTATCTGAGTCTGAACAACCTGACTCTGGGTTACACCTTCCCGAAGAACATTATCACCCCGTTGACACTCAGTTCACTGCGTGTTTATGTGGCTGGCGAGAATTTGTTCGTAATGTCAAAGCGTAAGGGTCTTGATCCTCGTTATTCACTTGGTATCGGTGGTTATACCAGCGGTTCAGGTCTGAATACGAACTCTTACTCTGCTATGCGTACCATCACTGCCGGTCTGACGGTGACATTCTAAAGAAGTTAAGAATTAAGAATTAAGATTTAAGAGACATATGAAGTTCAATAAAATATCAATTCTCGCAGTTGCCGGAGTGCTGACACTCACGGCCTGCGATGACGTGAACAAGCAGGAACCAGCAGGTGGCATGATCACTCAGAGTCAGTTGACTGATACCTATAGTGCTATCAGTTCTCGTGTTGATGCTACTTTCTCAGGTATGTTCAGCATGATGGGTGAGCCTTATGGCGTATTTGGTACTGGTCGTGGCCGTGCTGACGACTTTGGCTTTGTTATGGCTGCCCTTTCACAGGATGCTGAGGGTGCCGACTATATTTATCCGAACAGTGGTTACAACTGGTTCTCTGTATGTGGTGAGTATACCTCTCGCACCCCGAACTATGCTAACCCCTATATCCGCTATGCCATCGTTTACAATCAGATTAAGATTGCCAACGACATCATCGGTTCACTCGGTGAGGTGGAGGACGCTGAAAGTCAGAACAAGGTAGCTCAGGCTCGTGCAATTCGTGCTTTCGACTATCTGAACCTGGTACCTTACTTCCAGTTCAACTATCAGGGTCATCAGAATGATCCCTGTGTGCCCATCGTGACGCCTGAGACCGCAGATCCTGCCAACAACCCCCGTGCTACTGTACAGGAGGTTTATGACCTGATCTTGAGCGACCTCGATGCAGCTATCGCTGTCCTTGGTGCTGACCGCGATAATAAGTCACGTATTAATATCAACGTAGCTTACGGTCTTCGTGCCCGTGCAAACCTTTATATGGGTAATTGGGCTGGGGCTGCTGCTGATGCCGCTAAGGCTATGGAGGGCTTTACCCCTGCATCAATCGCAGAGGTCTCTACTCCTACCTTCGTTGACGCTAGTGAGCACAACTGGATGTGGGCCATCATCCTGACAGACGATCAGGCCAAGGATCATTATTCAACCAGTGCTTCTTGGCTGTCAAGTTTCTCTGCCAATGCCTATACAGCAGGTGCAGCTTGTTATGCTATGATCAATAAGATGCTCTTCGATAAGATCTCTGCAACCGACGTTCGTAAGGGCTGGTGGGTTGACGAGAATCTGCACTCACCGCTGCTTGCTACTATCTCTTGGGATGGTACAACAGGTGATGCAATATCAACTCTGTATATTGGTGACGTGAAAGAGCCATTCGAGCCATATACCAATGTTAAATTCGGTATGAAGAAAGGTATTGGTAGCACCATGAACAGCAACGACTTCCCTCTGATGCGTGTTGAGGAGATGATTCTGATTCAGGCTGAGGGTCTTGCTAAGAGTGGCAACGAGACTCAGGCTCGTCAGATTCTTGAGAACTTCGTGAAGACCTATCGTGATCCTGCTTATGACAGCACAAAGGGTGGCCGTTCTCTTGCTGACGAAATCTGGTACCAGCGTCGTGTAGAACTCTGGGGTGAAGGTTTCTTCATGGCCGACGCTAACCGTCTGCACAAACCCGTTGTACGTTTTCACGACAATGCTGACAGCACCAATGAGCCTGATGCATTCCGCTTCAACATCGATCCCGATGATCCTTGGCTGCTGATGCGCTTTAGCGATAGTGAGACTAACGCTAATGCTGCTATCATTAACAACACAGGTGGTTCTCAGCCTAAGCAGGATCAGAACCCTGGTCTCCGTGACGGTGTAACAGACTAATTAATGAATTAACAATTAAGAATTAAGAGTTATGAAGATCAATAAAATATTTCTGTTGGCCGCTATGGCATTGACGGGTATGGGCTTCGCTTCTTGTAGCGATGACGATAACTTTGAGCCCGGCAAGCCAGCAGGCAGCAACAACGTATATTTCGTAGATGAGGCTTCTCAGGTGCTGGAGTTGACAGCTACCAGTTTCACCATCACTATGGGTCGTGCCGATGCCGGTAGTGCTCTTTCAGTGCCCCTGACTCAGGTACAGGTTGACCCAGTGTTTACTGTTCCTGCTACAGCAGAGTTCGCTGCCGGTCAGACAGAGACAGAGGTGACCATCCAGATCAGCGCTGAGGCTGTTCCTTTCACCAACTATCAGTTGCGTCTTGCAATCCCTGAGGAGTACACTTCTCCTTACAAGGTGAATGAGAAGGGCTATGTTCCTGAGATGAATGTTAACATCATGAAGGAGGATTATAAGCCTTTCCAGAAGGGTACCTACTACTCACAGTTTAATGATGCAGAGGTGCATAATAATGTTCTGGAATACTCAGAGATGCAGAAGACTTATCGTGTTAAGGTGGTAGATGAGGCTATGGAGCATACTTTCACCTTCACCATCGACGCTAATAACAAAATCCATATCAACGAGAAGCAAATCTATCAGGGCTGGGACTATTCTGATGAGTATGGTGGCGTTTATGCTATGCAGGCTGATGATAAAGAGTCTTTCTATGATGAATCTGATGGTGACAAGACATACATCTTCGGATTCAAGTATGCACTTCCTAAAGCCGGACTTTCTTTCACTAATTCTGCCTATGACTATTTTGTAGTTGAAGAATAATGAAGAAACAAAGATTGTCTATATTGGCATTGGTGGCTATCCTTGGGATAGCCACTTATGCTTCTGACCGTACCGATGCAGAGATGAAAGCAATAGCTAGTCAGCAGTTGCTCGGTGCGATGTCGAGAAACGCGAGTCTTGTGAATAAGAACCTAACTCAGGAGTTGAAGAATGATTATCTCTCTGTATACAGTGCCGAGGGCCGTGGATTTGTGGTGGTCAGTCGTGATGATGTGTTTCCTGCTGTGCTTGGAAAATCCTCATCCGTTATCGACATGAACAACCTGCCAGAAGGTTTCAGCTGGTGGTTGCAGGAAGCCAGTAACTCTATGCAGCGCAGACTGGAAACCGGGAATTGGTATGTCCGAACACGTACCGGTGTGACGGTAGAGCCGTTTCTGACTACCAAGTGGGATCAAGGTATTCCTTATAACCTTCTGTGCCCAAGTGTAGCAAGTGAGCATTGTCCTACAGGTTGTGGCGCTACTGCTATAGCTCAGATTATGAAATATTACCAATATCCTGCTCAGGGGCAAGGCACAGGATCGTATTCGAAGAATGGAGTCCCCAAGACCAAGGAAATCAAGGGGGTCTATGATTGGAGCAATATGTCTGATACTTATGCTAAGACCCAGACCACATTGACAACGACGACCGAAGCTGTGGCAACGCTCATGTCTGATGTCGGTGCGGCTATAGGTATGGACTATACGATTAGCTATGGTGGTAGCCGCCTATCCAATTGTGCAAGAGCACTGGTTGATAACTTCCAATACGACTCTCTTTCGCTTCGCATATTGTATCGTACCTTATATACGGATATGGAATGGCAGGGCCTTGTCTATAATGAACTGACCAATAAGCGACCGATACTTTATGCAGGAAATCCGGAAGACGGTTCTTCTGGTCACGCATTCGTTTTCCATGGTCTTGATGCCGATGGTAAAGTCTATGTAAACTGGGGTTGGAGTGGCTCTTGCGATGGCTACTATGATATGAATATCTTACAGCCGGGCTCTGAGGCAGCACAGAAAGGTGACTATAGTAGCTACAACCAGATGCTCATTGGTTTTAATCCCAGCAAGACGCCTGCTGAGGGCGCGGTAGACTACTCCTCATGGTATACTGACTCAATCTGTATTTTGTCGATTGATCAGGATTATCTGATGCTCACTGCCCGCGGAATCTACAATCGGAACTATCGTAGTTTCCGTGGTAAGATCTTTATCGCCATGGAGAATTCTAACGGCAAAGAAGATGATAATGTTAATATTCTCATCTATGACACTGAAGACGAGGATGGAAGCCCTGTTGAACCCAATTATGGCTTTGTATTTAATACTGAAGATCATGAACAGCTTGGTACAGTGGAATGTATTAATCTAAGGGATAATACAGTGAAACCTGGTACATATCTTGTTACATTTGTTACACAGGGTATCCATGAAGCAGAGCCTTCTCCTATCCGCCAAATTGGTGGCCTCATCTGCCAATATAAGTTAGTAAAGGGCGCTAATGGTGAACTCAGTATCACAGAGAGCCCTGCCTCAACCCCGATTACAGCAATAACTTCTCCAACAGCAAAACAGGTTGGCACAAGAACCTTCTACGATCTCAATGGTCGTCGTGTTGGTAACAATCTGGATATACTTGGGAAAGGTATATACATTAAAGATGGGAAGAAGGTTATGAAATAAAAAATAAAGGCTTGCCAATCGGCAAGCCTTTATTTTATTATTTTCTTTCCCCCTATGATATAAATGCCCTTAGCAAGAGATTCGATGTCTGTGCCTACATACCTGCCGTGAATGTCATAGATGCGGGCGTCGGCTTTGTTATTCCAGACAGTTTTGATAGCAGAGGTTTCCGACATAACCTCTGCCTTCACTTCGTCGAGGAAGAAACGGTTTTTTGAGGGGGTGAACTGGATGGCAATCTCACCTGTACCGCTAATGAGAGACTCGCATTCTGTCCATTGTTCAGGTAATAGTGTATACGACATCTGCGATAGCATCACCTCGTTGCTGCCCATAACCGTTATGCCGATTTCAATTTCATCTTCCCCATAGGGAGCGGCACGGAATGTAAGCTTTGTGTTGCCCGTCACACAGAACTTTGGTGTAGTCACAATACCCTTTGTGACAACATTTCCAAATCTGGCGCATTTATATCCGCCACCTTCTCCTGCCAGCTTCCAACCCTTGTTGTCGGCAATATACTCAGCAGAACCAGAGCTAACGCGCCAGTTGCCATCGTTGCCACCTTCGCCATTACACTGGTCGAAAGTCTCATGAAAGACAACACCACCGATATGTGCTTCGGTATTTGTATCAACGGCACGGAACTTGAAATCAATAGAGCCATCACTATTCTGGCGAATGTCTGTGATGGCTTTACCCAGTAATGTGGAACCGTTAGTTTTTGCATGATACAACGTAAAGGTTGGTGAAGAAGTATTGCTAATGCTATCCTTAAGGTTATAAGGATAGGTATCTGACGATTCATCATTATGATTGGTTATCCCATCAGCAGGCACAATAGACAGGTACTGATGGTTGGTTTTAAATATGTTGTTACCTTTCATAAAGGTGCTTCCTACGGAGTTTACTGCGTTATGATGCCATACGTCCAGATCAAAATCAATATGTGTCACCAACAGACCACTGCCGCCGATTGCCTCATCCCATCCCGTTTGCTGACGATTCTCCAATAGGAAATATTCATTGGGATAGTCATCGTTTACTAACTGATAGATGTTGCCGCCATCACCGATGGGCTTCATACCGCTGACCACTTGATCCTCCATCAGTACAATAGGATCATTCCAACCGATATAAGCCTGTTCAAAGGCTGTATAGTTTGGGGGCAGATAGCCATTGCCGTTGTAGGAGCCATTGCACATCAGATCCCAGGACCCCATGCCGTAGTTGTTGGTATCGACTAAATCATATGTGTCAGGTAGGCCTAGGCAGTGAGAGAATTCATGGCAGATGGTGCCAATGCCATCTATATTTCCTTTGCCATTCTGTTCAGGGCCGCAGGCATAGGTGTTTACGGTAATATTGTCGAAGATAGGTTTGCTGCCGTATGCATATTCGAGTTCAAACTCATGAGGCCAGATTGTATCATCAGAACCGCCATCGGCCTGTCCTTTGCCTGCATAGATGATAAACACCTGATCTGCATAATGGTCGCCATCCCAATCATAGTCGGCAAAATTCACTTGGGCGTCTATGGCCTTACATGCCTCTACCACCATCTCGCCTGGATGTTTGTCTAATCCTTTCTCGCCATTGTCCTGGCCATAGTAGGCATAACCATTCTTCAAAGTGACAGGCCCCACTACATCAAAGTCAAGCTCAAACAAACCGCCGCTCTGGGCTAAGAAGTAATCATGTACACTGCCTTTGAAGTTGCCTTCAATGTAATTCTTACCATTGGCAATATGGCTGAACGTTGTTAAAGGGTCTGTTACCTTGAATGAGAGGTCACAAAACTGTACAAGTATAATCAATCCCTTCTTCTTTCCAGTATATGGGGCGTGATTATCGCCAAGACCACGGGTATGTGCGGTTCGGCGTGAGCGCAACTGCTCACGCTCCATTCTGATGGATTGCGCCTGTTGTGAAAGGGTATATTTGTCGATTAAATGGAATGCTTTTCCTTCTGAGATGTAGCAGTCACCGCTTTCTGTCTGCCAGAAGTGTGTGAACTCATCGCCTTTAAGTTCTGCCTTGATTTGACGACCGTCGGCAAGGAACAGCATGCGCCATTGCCCTGGCTTGGCAGGGACAGCCCAACTTGCAACTGTAAGCAGAAAGGCTGACAGAGTAATTAGGAATCGTTGTTTTTTCATGAATTATATTGAGCAGTTATCGCTTCTGTTTGAAGAAAGATTGCATGAGTTGACGGCATTCTTCTTCCAGTATTCCGCTGGTAACGCTGGCTTTGGGGTGGAAAGCATGTGGGGCCAGGTCGTGGTAGCCGCGCTTTTCGTCTGTGCAGCCATAGACGATACGGGGAATTTGTGCCCATCCGATGGCACCAGCACACATGGTGCAGGGTTCTACGGTGACGTAGAGGGTGCAGTCAGTGAGGTATTTGCCTCCAAGGGTGTTTGCCGCGGCAGTGATTGCCTGCATCTCAGCATGAGCGGTAACGTCGCAGAGGGTCTCGGTGAGGTTGTGGGCACGTGAGATAACTCGGTCCTTGCACACGACAATAGCGCCGATGGGAATTTCACCGGCTTTGTAGGCTGCTTGCGCCTCGTCGAGGGCCATCTGCATGTAACGCTCGTCTTTTTTTTGTTGTTCTTCTGTTATCATGTTGCAAAGTTACGAAAAATATTCGTAACTTTGCAAACGGATTATGGATTTTAAGATTATTCATATCGAAGAGACCGACTCTACCAACCACTGGCTGAAGGAGCATGGTGAGGGTAACATGGTTGTCGTGGCCGATTATCAGACGGCGGGTAGGGGATGTGGCTCTAACTCGTGGGAGAGTGAGCGAGGCAGAAACCTGACGTTCTCGATGCTCATCCATCCTGAGAACATTCTGGCTAAGGAACAGTTTAGGATTACTGAGGTGGTATCAGTAGCTATGTGCAGAATGCTACAGTCCTATATATATAATAAGGTGGAAATCAAGTGGCCGAACGATATATATGTCGGCGACAAGAAAATCTGCGGCATACTGATAGAGAACCGCCTACAGGGCACTGAAATCAAGGACAGCATCATCGGAATCGGACTGAATGTGAATCAGAAAGAGTTCAAGAGCGATGCACCTAATCCGGTATCACTCTATCAGCTGACAGGGCAGGAAACGGACCTCGAAGAGATGCTGATGGCATTCTTGGATTGTTTCGATAGTGAGCTTAAAAGTAAAACAACTTGTTTTACCTACAGAGAGATGCTCTTTAGGAGGGGAAAAGATAGTCTTTATAGAAGTAAAACAACTTGTTTTACTGCGAGACTGACGGATGTCTTACCAGACGGGAGACTGCTCCTTGTGGATCAGGAGGGCCGAGAATGTACTTACGCCTTTAAGGAAATACAATTCATTATATAATATAATAAGGTATATGGCAAGATTTAAGAGAATCCTACTGAAACTCTCGGGCGAGAGTCTGATGGGAAAGCAGGGCTACGGCATCGACCCTGAACGTCTGAGCGACTATGCTAAACAGATAAAAGAGGTTAGCGAGATGGGTGTTCAGATTGGTATTGTGATTGGCGGTGGTAACATTTTTCGTGGTCTTTCAGGTTCGCAGAAGGGCTTTGACCGTGTGAAGGGCGATCAGATGGGTATGTGCGCCACAGTCATCAACTCGCTGGCTTTGAGCAGTGCCTTAGGCGCTATCGGAGTGAAGAACCGCGTGATGACGGCCATCCGCATGGAACCTATCGGTGAATTCTACACAAAGTGGAAGGCCATTGAGGCAATGGAGCAGGGGGATGTGTGTATCTTCTCTGCAGGTACTGGCTCGCCATACTTCACTACCGACACGGGCTCAAGTCTGCGTGGTATTGAGATTGAGGCCGACGTGATGCTGAAGGGCACCCGTGTAGATGGTGTATACACAGCCGACCCGGAAAAAGATCCTACGGCTACGAAGTTTGAGGATATTACGTATCAGGAGGTGTTGGAACGTGGATTAAAGGTGATGGACCTGACGGCCATCTGTATGTGTAACGACAACCATCTACCTATCTATGTCTTCAACATGGATATTGTGGGTAATCTGAAAAAGGTGATGGATGGCGAGCAGATCGGTACGCTTGTGCACAGCTAAACCTCTTCGAACTCAACGTATTCGCCGTCGCCTTGGTTGAAGATTTTCTTCTCCTCGTTGCGATCGTCGATAATAGTGACACCATCGCTCGTAGTTGTTCTGCGAGTGGTGGTGTTACTGTTTGCTTTCTGCTCTCTTTGGGCGTATTGTCTTTGGGCGCGCGCACTCTGCTTCTTATTGCTGCTTTTGAAGTAGTCGTCGCCAAAGGGGTTCTTCTCTTTTTGTTCCTTACGTTTCAGGTTGCGATAATAGCGATCCTCTACTTCCTCTCTGAGCTTCTTGATGTTGTGATACATGAAGTTGATAACTATCATGACAATGATGGTTATGCCAATGAGGCCAAAGATGACAATAGCAAAAAAAATCTTCATGCCCAAAAACGGTTTTTAGTCGTTCTTCTTGCTTGCAACCACCGACAACGCCACATACCAGGCGATGATAGCGGCAAAGCCGCTGACTCCGAGAAGGAGCAACAGGGGGATGCAAGAGAGAACGAAGATATATTTTATCTCATTACCCTTCCACCCCCAGTGCTTGAACTTGAGGGCGAACATGGGAATCTCTGCAATCAGAAGATAGCAGCTGATAAAGGTGCCTGCTAGAATAATCCACTCGATGCCACTGAAGGCAATATCATGTTCTTGCAAACCGACGATGAGCGAACCCCAAAAGAGTGCGTTGGCTGGTGTAGGCAGACCTATGAAGCCTAAAGCCTGACGCTCGTCTAGGTTGAACTTGGCCAGTCGGAGGGCAGAGAATGCTGCCATTACGAATGCCAGGAATGGTACGTATACCAGATGGATATGGAATGTGCACAGGTAGCTGAAGATGATAGCTGATGGGGCAAAGCCGAAGGTGATGTCATCGGCTAGGGAGTCTAGTTCTTTACCAATAGGAGAACTAACGTTCAGCAGACGGGCACTCATGCCATCGAAGAAGTCGAACACGGCACCGATAATGATAAAGAGCAGAGCCATGCCAAAGTCACCCTGAAAAGCAAAATAGGTGGCGATGCAGCCTGAGACAAGGTTGCAGCAGGTGATGGTGTTAGGGATATGCTTCTTGATATTCATTTACTTCAGTTTTGCAATCACGGTCTGGTCGCCTGTGGTTGGCTGATCCATACGACAACGTATCTCGGTTCCAATGGGCAGATACACATCCACACGAGATCCCAACTTAATGAATCCCAGGTGCTCATCGATGTAGCACTCCTCTTCAGGCTTGGCATAGGTTACGATACGGCGGGCCATGGCACCTGCAATCTGACGAACCAGTACGTCCTGTCCTTCGGGGGTGGTAATCATGATGTCGGCATGCTCATTCTCCTCACTGGCTTTGGGAAGCCATGCCTTATGATAATTACCGTTCTGATGGTGAACGAATTTTACCTTACCGTCAACGGGAAACCAGTTGGCATGTACATTCAGCGGACTCATGAAGATAGAGATCATCAGTCGCTTATCGTGGAAATATTCAGTTTCTTCAACCTCTTCAATCACAACAATCTTACCATCGGCAGGAGCAACAACCAATTTGTCGGTATCGCCATTGAAATAGCGGATAGGACAGCGGTAGAAGTTGAGAGCCATGAGCCAGGCGGCACCGAAGATGATCATAAAGATCCAGAAGAGTATATTTATGTGGAGGCCATACCAAATGAGAGCGCCAATGCCTATAATGGCTAAGGCGCTGATGGTCAATTCGTTGGTTCCTTCACGGTGGATTCTTATCTTTTTAAGTTTCTTAATTCTTTCTCCCATTAGTAATATTCAATTGTTCTTTAATTGGCTGCAAAGGTACACAAATTTCACTAAAGATACAAACTTTTCTTGTTTTTCTTTTGGTAATCTCAGGATTTCAACGTATCTTTGAGGCTCAAAACAGAAAGATTTTTAGATAAAGAATGGAAGATTTCGTACATTTACATGTACATACCTACTACTCCATACTTGATGGTCAGTCGAGTATCAAGAAGCTCGTGGATAAAGCTATCGGCGATGGCATGAAAGGCATGGCGATAACCGACCACGGCGACATGTTCGGCATTAAGGAATTTCACGACATCTGCATTGGCGTGAACAAACAGCGCAAGAAAGATGGTCTGGAACCCTTTAAACCCATCTTCGGTTGTGAGATGTATGTAGCTCGTCGTGGTGATAAGAGCTTAAGGGAAACCAGAGAAGACTTGGGTGGTTATCACCTCATCGTGCTGGCCAAGAACTATAATGGCTATAGGAATCTGATTAAACTTGTGAGCAATTCGTGGGTTGACGGATTCTACAACCGTCCGCGTACGGACCGCATGGAACTGGAGAAGTATCATGAAGATTTGATCGTTTGTTCTGCCTGTATTGCTGGCGAAGTGCCGGCGAAGATATTAAAGGGTGATATTGCCGGTGCCCGCGAGGCTATAGAGTGGCATAAACGTTTGTGGGGCGACGACTACTATCTGGAGCTTCAGCGCCACGAAGTGACTGATCCGAATATCCGCGCCAATCGTGAGACGTTCCCTTTGCAGCAGCAGGCTAACAAGGTGCTTATAGAACTGGCTAAGGAGTATGGCGTGAAGCTTGTCTGTACGAACGATGCTCATTTTGTGGATCGTGAGAATGCCGAGGCTCATGACCATCTGCTGTGTCTGGCTACAGGTAAGGACCTTGATGATCCCGATCGTATGCTCTACTCGAAACAGGAGTGGTTCAAGACCCGTCAGGAGATGAACGATATCTTCAGCGATGTGCCCGAGGCCATGGCGAACACGGTAGAGATATTGGACAAGGTAGAAACCTATAGTCTGGATGCAGACCCGATTATGCCCTTCTTTCCGATTCCGGAGTCATTCGGAACGGAAGATGAGTGGCGGCAGAAGTTCACGGAGCAGCAACTCTACGATGAGTTTACCAGCGATGAAAATGGCGAGAATCAGTTGTCACCCGAAGATGGCGAGAAGAAGATCAAAAAGCTGGGAGGTTATGATAAGATATACCGTATCAAGTTCGAGGCTGACTATTTGGCAGAACTGGCTTATGCGGGAGCGAAGAAACGCTATGGTGATCCGATACCCCAAGATGTGGCCGACCGTGTGAAGTTTGAACTCCACATTATGAAGACGATGGGTTTCCCTGGTTACTTCCTGATTGTGCAGGACTTCATCAATTCTGCTCGCGACGAGCTTGGTGTGATGGTGGGGCCTGGGCGTGGCTCTGCGGCGGGAAGTGTGGTGGCTTACTGCTTAGGAATCACGAAGATCGACCCGCTGAAGTACGACCTGCTGTTTGAACGTTTTCTGAATCCTGATCGTATATCTTTGCCTGATATCGATACCGACTTTGATGATGATGGTCGAGGTAAGGTGTTGAAGTGGGTAGAAGATAAGTACGGGCATGAGAACTGTGCTCATATCATCACCTATGCCACCATGGCCACGAAAAACTCTATCAAGGATGTGGCTCGTGTAGAGAAGGTACCCATTGCGATATCCAATGCGCTCTGTAAAGCCATTCCCGATCGTTTGCCCGATGTGGATGGTAAGACGCCCAAGATGAACCTCCCTAATGCCATCAAGGCTGTGCCAGAATTACAGGAGGCAGAGGCTTCCAGTGACCCGCATTTGGCTAACACCATCAAATATGCCAAGATGCTGGAGGGTACGGTGCGTGGTACGGGCATCCATGCCTGTGGCTTCATTATCTGTCGCGATCCGATTAGTGACCATGTGCCCGTGTCGACGGCTGATGACCCGGATTTCAAGGGCGTGAAAACCAATTGTACCCAGTACGACGGTCATGTGATTGAATCAACAGGACTGATTAAGATGGACTTCCTTGGGCTGAAGACGTTGTCGGAGTTGAAGGAGGCTTGCGCAAATATTAAGCGAACAAGAGGCATCGATGTGGATTTGGATACTATTCCTATAGACGACCCTAAAACTTACGAACTTTATCAGCAGGGACGTACCATCGGTACCTTCCAGTTTGAGTCGGCAGGTATGCAGAAATATCTGCGCGAACTGAAGCCCACCGTCTTTGAAGACTTGATTGCGATGAACGCTCTTTATCGCCCAGGTCCTATGGGGTATATTCCACAGTTCATCCGTCGTAAGCATGGTGAGGAACCTATCACCTATGATATACCTGTGATGGAGAAGTATCTCAAGGATACCTATGGTATTACGGTGTATCAGGAACAGGTGATGCTACTCTCGCGTTTGTTGGCCGACTTTACCAGAGGCGAGAGCGATGCCCTGCGAAAGGCCATGGGTAAGAAGAAAAAGGATATCGTTGATGCGATGAAACCTAAATTCATCGAAGGCGGTAAGAAGAACGGCCATGACCCGAAAGTGCTTGAGAAGATTTGGAGCGATTGGGAGGCATTCGCCTCTTATGCGTTCAATAAGTCGCATGCGGCCTGCTACTCTTGGGTCGCTTTCCAGACTGCTTATCTGAAAGCAAATTATCCAGCAGAGTTCATGGCGGCTATTATGAGCCGACGAAGGGACCAGATTACTGAAATCACAAAGTTGATGGATGAGTGTAAGCAGATGGGCATTAATACCTTGGGACCTGATGTGAACGAGTCGTATGAGAAGTTTGGTGTGAACCAGCATGGTGAGATTCGTTTCGGGCTTGGGGCTATCAAGGGTATGGGTGAATCGGCTGCCCAGGCTATTATTGCCGAACGTGATAAGAATGGTCCTTATAAGTCGATATTCGATTTTGCCCAGCGTGTCAATATGAGTAATGTGAACCGTAAGGCTTTCGAGTCGCTTGCTCTGAGTGGTGGATTCGACAGCTTCGGTATTCGCCGCGAGGAGTTCTTTGCAGAAAATGCCAAAGGCGAGCAGTGGCTTGACACTCTGGTGCGTTATGGCCAGTTGTATCAGGCAGAGAAAGCTCAGGCTCAGAACTCGCTTTTCGGAGGGTTCGACGATTTGGAGATTGCCACACCGCCTCTGCCGAAGACCGATGTGAGATGGAGTGACATTGAACGACTGAACAGAGAACGCGATCTCGTGGGTATCTACCTTTCGGCTCATCCGCTCGACGAATATAAGATTATTCTCGATAATCTATGTAATACAAGGTGTGCCGATTTGGCAGATGTCTCACAACTGACAGACCGTGAGGATGTTATTATCGGTGGCATCGTGACGGCCGTGCGCCAGAAGTTTACTAAGAATGGTAACCCGTGTGGTTTTATTACATTGGAAGACTTTGAGGGAAGTGGTGAGATTGCTCTGTTCGGAGAGGACTGGGGGCGCTGGAGTGGTCTGTTCCAAGAGGGAGCTTCAGTCTATGTCACAGCCAAGATGCGTGCCCGTTTCCAGAATAGCAACATCATGGAACTAAAGGTGCAGAATGTAGAGTATATGCAGACCATCAAAGAGAAGTGCATCGACCGCATCACGATCTCACTCGTCACCGATTTGCTGGATGAGCAGATTGTGGCCGATTTGAATGAGATCATTGCCGAGAATCCAGGTAAGACGAAACTCTTCTTCCAATTGCGCGACTCTCAAGGCTCTCATCATGTACTTCTGAAGAGTAAGATGGAAGGTGTTGACGTAAGACATACATTGCTTGAGTATATTGAGCATCACGAGATGCTTGACTATAAGATCAACTGATGTGGCATGGTATTTGCTACACTATTAATGAGACAAATATAGTATTCATCTTTAAAACGAAGAAAAAATGGAAGTAACAATCACAAAAGAGAACTTTGCAAGTTTGAAGGCTGGTAATCTGCCTTTAGTAGTGGATTTCTGGGCTACATGGTGTGGTCCCTGCCGTATGGTGGCTCCCATTATCGAAGAGCTGTCGAAAGAGTATGATGGCAAAGTAGTTATTGGTAAGTGCGATGTAGAGGACAACGAGGATATCGCCGCTGAGTTTGGTATCCGTAATATTCCTACCATTCTGTTCTTTAAGAATGGCGAGGTGGTCGACAAAATCATCGGTGCTCAGCCTAAGGCAAAGATTGAAGAGAAAATCCAGACACTGCTCTAAGTTATGGCAAGTCTTGACGAACTGATTAGGCAGGACGAACTGGAGAACCAGCAGGAGCTGGCATTTATCCGATCTCAGATTCCTGCTGATATGAAAGGAACATTCAGCGATGATGACATCCTGTATATCATGGATAGCATTGTCGACTATTACTTTACCAGTGGCATCCTGGAGGGTAATGAAGAGGAAACGGATATCGATATGGAGAAAGTGGCCGAATATGTTTGTAAACAGGCAAAGGAGGCCAATGTCGGAACCTTCGATCCTCAGGATGTTTTTTTCATCGTACAAGCTGATTTGGACTTTCAGGAACAGAATCTGTAAGGACGAAGCAATCCTTGATGGTTGGTTCGTGCCGTATTCTGATTAGAAAGTACTTATTGAGATATACTCCCTGCTTTATTCAAAAGAAGCAGGGAGTATTTTTTATCCCACACCTCCCTTTTTAGAACACAATGGCGCGAGTGCCGTCTTCTTTCTCAGTAATCTCAACCTTCACGGCGTCTTCGGGCAGAACTTCTTCTATCAGTTCGGGCCATTCGATAAAACAGAGGGCTCCGCTATAGAAATAGTCTTCATAGCCCATATCGTAAACCTCTTCGAGTTTCTTGATACGGTAGAAGTCGAAATGATAGATGGAACCGTTTTTTTCGCTATATTCGTTGATAATAGCAAACGTAGGGCTGGTGATGACATCATCGACGCCGAGTTCTTCGCAGATGGCTTTGATGAATGTGGTCTTACCAGCGCCCATCTTTCCGTAGAAGGCAAATACCTTGTGGTCACCCATGTTGTCGATAAACTCCCGGGCTGTCTCCCGGATGTTGTCGAGATTACTAATTGTTATTTCCATATATATTCTTTTTTATCTTTACTATTTATCTTTTCTTTCCTGTTAGCGTGATGAGTGGTATGATGATTTCTTCCATCGATATGCCTCCATGTTGGAATGTATCACGATAGTATGACACGTAATAATTGTAGTTATTAGGATAGGCGAAGAACGAGTCGCCTGTGGCAAATACATAGCTCGTGGATAGATTGGGCGAGGGCAGTTGGGCCTTCTGTGGATCCTTGATGACGAAGAGGTTCTTGTCATCATAGGCCAGATTTTTGCCGAGCTTGTAACGCAGGTTGGTGTTCGTATTCCTGTCACCCACGATTTTTACAGGTTGAGTGCAACGTATACTACCATGGTCGGTGGTAACAATCACTTTATAGTCGGTTTGTGCCAATTGTTTGAAGAAGTCTGAGATGACGGTGTGGCGGAACCATGAGAGCGTGATGCTGCGGTAGGCACTTTCGTTGTTGGCCAATTCACGTACCATCTTCGATTCTGTGCGGGCATGACTCAGCATATCGATAAAGTTGAACACGATTACGTTCAGGTCGTTCTTCTCCAGTGTCTGGAATTGTTGCAGTAACTTGTCGGCTTCAGCCTGACTATTGATCTTATGATAGGAGAATGAATTCTTGCGACGATAACGTTCCAGCTGAGTTCGGATGAGTGGCTCTTCGTTCACGTTCTTACCTTCTTCCTCGTCTTCATCAACCCACAGATGGGGGAACATCTCAGCAATCTTGTTGGGCATCAGGCCGCTGAAGATAGCATTGCGGGCATATTGTGTAGCGGTAGGTAGGATGCTGAAATAAAGATCCTCTTCTATGTCGAAGTGGTCGCTCAACTCGTTTGCCAATATGCGCCATTGGTCGTAACGGAAGTTATCGAGAACCACGAGGAACACCTTCTGTCCATTGTTGAGCATGGGAAACAGCTTGGTCTTAAAGATGTCGGGCGAAAGAGTAGGGCGGCTCGTATCTCCACCAGAAGCGTTGGTGTTTACCCAATTCAGGTAGTTCTTCTTAATGAACTTTGCAAAGCCGTTGTTGGCGTCTTCCTTCTGCATCTGTAGCATTTCAGTCATATTGCTGTCGGTGGCACTCAGTTCAAGCTCCCAATGCACCAGGCGCTTATAAACGTCTACCCAGTCTTTCCAGTTTTGGCAGTCGAGTATCTGCATGGCTATCTGTTGGAAGTTCTGCTGATATTGCGTCTGGGTCACTTCGGTCTCAATAGCCTTGCGGTGGATGTTCTTCTTCAGGGTCAGTAATATCTGGTTGGGATTCACGGGTTTAATCAGGTAGTCGGCTATCTTTTGTCCGATAGCCTGATTCATGATATTCTCCTCTTCGCTCTTGGTCACCATCACAATCGCCAAAGATGGCTGCAACTCTTTCAGCTTCTGCAGCGTCTCCAGTCCACTGAGTCCGGGCATGTGCTCGTCGAGAAGCACAAGGTCGAAGTTGCGTTCCTTGCAGAGATCGATGGCATCGGTGCCATTGCTGACGGTTACCACCTCATAGCCTTTCTTTTCGAGAAAGAGGATGTGTGCCCTCAGTTGTTCAATCTCATCGTCTACCCAAAGTAACAATCCGTTGGTCATTCTTTTCTTTTCCCCTTTATATTTTTACCAGAAGTCATCCCCAAAGTCGAAGTCCTTCACCTGTTGTTGAGGCTGTTGAGACTTTTGTGGCATGAATTCGTCCTGTTCTTCTTGTTCGTCTATGGTGTCCATCTCCTCTATGTCGGGCTGTTCCATGTTCTCAGGTATCAGCAGCAGTCTCTCTTTGCTGATCTGCATCGGAGCAAACTCCTTCTCATAGAACTGTTGGTACTCGTCGTAACTGAACTGCCGTCCTATCAATGCCAGGTTCGCATTGCTGATGATGAGAGAGCGGCATTGCTTTAGCATCTCCTTCATCTGGTTGCTGGCATAGAGCTGGCGGGCATACTGCGTGGCTTCGTCGTAACTCAGGAAACCGCTCACCATCATACGGTGCAGACCGTTGTCTTCATCAATCTGCAATTCGAAGTTACGAACCAGAAAATTCGTGAAGTTGTAGCGGGCCAACTCGAAGAGCAGTTGGTTCTCACTAACAGAGTCAGGCTGATAGACAAGCATGAAGAGGAACTGCTGGTTGCGCTCGGTGCTGAGTGTGTCGACGCTGGTAGAGTCGTGTGTCAGCGTAATGCTGCGCATGGTCCATACGTCCCCGATATCGAACTTACCGCCATGAAGTCGGCGCCCTTCCTTTACTCCTTTTATAATCATTCCTGCCAGCGGACTGACTTCACTCTCTGGAAATCTCTCAACCACCTCTTGCAGACGGCTCATGCAGCCGTCGCCGTCTCCATCGTTTAACCGGCTCAGACCATCGATGAAGAGGAACTTGGCACGATTGCTGCCTTGTGGGAACCGTTTCTCTGAAAGAGCGGTGTTCGCCTTCACGACGTCGGCTCTGCTGTCCTTGAATGCTTCATAGGTGGTGGCATAAAGAGAGTCTTCAATATGTTCACCGAACTTGGCGTTCTCTACGTAGTAGGGGTCGGTAAGGAGAGTGGTCCACTCACTATTGGGGTGATTGGCCTTCAGGTGGGTCAGGCAGTTGTCTGCCTTCAGGTTGTCACCCTGCCGCAGATAAAGTAGATACAAGTGATACCAAGCTTCGTCCAGGTGTTCATAATCGGGGTAGTCTTTGGTCAGTCTGCCCAAATGTTTCTCGCAGAGACGCAGATTGTCCATCTTGTCTTTCAGAATGATGCCTGCATGCAATAGTGCATCTTTCAGTAAATCATGACAAGCAGCCTGTTGTTCTGCTGTAAAGGGTATCTGTGCTAAGTAATACTCACGCTGATGGGGATTGGTTGCCATAGAGTCTGTCGAGGCAATGGCTTTTTCTTGAATGTCCATACCCTCTGAAGACTCTTTGGTATCATTATCGAGACTGATGACGGTCTGATTGATACGTTGCCAGTTGTCTATGTTCTCTCGCTTGCCCCATTGGCGCTGGAAGGAGGCTTTTCCTTGGCTCACGGCTGTGGGATTGTAGAAATACCAACCACCGCTGGTGGCTGAAGGCGTGGAGATGGTTGGATTAAGATTCATATCGGCATTGGCAGTTATGGTCTCCTGTTCCAACAGCGCATATTGCTCCTCTTTCTCTTTCTTCTTCAGCTCATTTATCACGCGGTCGATAGCCTTGTTGCGCTCAGCTTCTGGCATAGCGGCCAGAGCCAGCAGAGAGTCCTGAAGTTGAATGGTGTTGGTATAAGGCACCAGCTCGTCGAGAATCCTGGAGCGACGGGAGAGCTCCTCATAGTCAGTCCGTTCCTTGTCGAGCAGACCAATGGCCTCGCCATAGCAGCGTTGGGCATCGGCAAACATGTCTTTGGCCCAATATATATTGCCTAATGTCAACAATAACACGCCCTTCTCTATGCCGTTTCTGGTTGATCGGCGACAGCCTTTCTCATAGGCGGCGATGGCCTCGGTGGTGTCACGTTGTGTCATGTGGATATTGCCAATGGCATAGTATACCTGGTCCAGATATTCCGTATTATTGTCAGAAGCCGCCATGCGTCTGAGTTTACCAATCATCTGACGGCTATTGTTGCTGGCGGCAACCTCGGTCTGTGCGATGCGGGCATTGAACTGCAGTTCGTAGGGCGGATGACATCCCGCCACTTTGCCAAAGGCGCGATAGGCCTCGTCGCGATTGCCCAGTAGCTTTTGAATCTGTCCCATCAGGAACCATTCTCTTGCCCGCTGGATGTTGCGCCGTTCGTGCTTGATGACCTTTCGCAGGTAAGGCACAGCTTTCTGGTAGTCGCCCTGACGAATGTAGTAGTTGGCATAGGTGTAGTCCCAGTCCTTGACGGCCCTGAAGTCCATGGAGTCGCGGCTCATGTTGCGAATCACGTCCTCTGCATCATATTTCCATCCCAGTTCGGTATAGCATTTGGCGAGCCACGCACGGGCCAGTCCGTTCATCAAGGGCTGTGTCTGATAGAGTCGGGTCATATATGAGAATGTGGCGGCAGCCTCGTCGAAGGCACCTTTCTGGAATTGTGCTTTTCCCATCAGCAGCCAGGCTTTCCATATAAAGGGGTTATACTCCCTGCGCCCCAGCCACTCGCGGTCTTTTGGTGTTTTCCGCTTGCTGTTATCCCATTCGGGTTTGGCTTTGATGCTATGCTGGTGGATGGCTTTCTCACATTTCTCGATAGTGCGGTCATACTGACTCTTACCGATGTCGCGACTCTGCTTGTTGCCAACTATGTAGAGGGGAATCAGTTCGGTATAGTTGTCTTTGTTGCCTTTCTCTTTCTCAAGATTCCCCTCGATAAAGGCCTGTGAGCCATTGAAGTAAGTGTTGTATCGGGCATTGAAGGAGTGCCACCAGCGTGATTGCGCTGTGTTCTTCTGCGTTGAGCAGCCGGATATGGCCAAAACGCATGAGGCGGCAATCAGCCATTGGAAGCCGATAATCCTTACCCTTCTATGCATCTTCCTTTTTCTTTTTCTCCTCCAGCAGACAGTGAATCTTGCATGAGCCCTCGTCTGCAGCCGTACATGTAGAGCAGTCGTGCCCCACAGTAATCTCGTCCTCTCCTTTGTCGAAGTGAGAGGCAATGCCGGCTACGATGCCCAGTCCAACTAATAGTGCGATGCAAACCAATGCGAAACTCATACGTTTATCACTTATCTGTTTCTTCTATTTTGAATCCTACATTCTTCAGATCGTCCCAGAAGTGCGGATACGATTTCGTCACCACCTGAGGGTTGTTGATGATCAGTCCTTCGGTTGTCAGCGCATAGGGCGCAAAGGCCAGAGCCATGCGGTGGTCCTCATAGGTGTCGATGCCCAGCTCCAGCGAAGGCTCGCAACGTTCGCCGTTCCAATACAGCTCGCTGTCGTTGGCGTCGTGAAGCACGTAGCCCAGCTTTCTCATCTCGCGCTTCATGGCCTCTATGCGGTCGGTCTCTTTAATCTTGAGCGTAGAGAGCCCCTTGAAGTGGAAGGGAATGTTCTTGGCGGCACAAGTCACCACAAACGTCTGTGCCAGGTCGGGCGAGTTCACGAAGTCGTACTCCAGACGGGGCACGCATCTGCCGTTCTGAGTCAGTGTGATAGTCTGGGGGATGCCTTCCTTCTTTGTCTCGAAAGTCGTCTTGATACCAAGTAGGCTGAACAGATAGCGAGTCACAGAGTCGCCCTGTTTCGAACCGTCCATCAGTCCTGTCAGTTTAATCTCTGAATCTCGGCCCTTGCAGAGCGCCAGCATCTCATACCAGTAGCTGGCTCCCGTCCAGTCGTTCTCGATGAAATATTCGCGGTCCTGATAGGCCTTGGGATTCACCGTGATGGTGTCAGCCGAGGTCCATTCAGCTTCAGCTCCGAATTCGCGCATCGTCCAGAGAGTCAAGTCGATGTAGGGGCGTGAGATGATGTCGCCCGTCAATTGCAGGGTGAGTCCGTTCTTCAGCATCGGCCCGATCATCAGCAGGGCCGAGATATACTGTGAGCTCACGTTGCCTGGTATAGCCAGCAGCCCGCCTTTCAGCGTCTTTCCTGTAATGCGTAGTGGGGGATAGCCTGCGGTCTCTACGTATTTGATGTCGGCTCCGAGTGCCTTCATCGCGTCCACCAGTATGCCTATGGGGCGATGCTTCATGCGCTCAGTGCCCGTCAGCACGTGTGTGCCTTTTGTCACACTGAGGTAGGCTGTCATAAACCTCATGGCCGTACCAGCCGCCTTGATGTTAATCTCTTCTGGCATGTCGCGCAGGGCTTTGATAATCACGTCCGTATCGTCGCAGTCGCTCAGATTCTGGGGCAGATTCTTGCCTCCGCTAAGGGCGTAGATTACAAGTGCGCGGTTGGAAATGCTTTTCGAAGCGGGCAGACAGATTGTCTGAGCCAGCTTCTCTGGTGCAGTCAGTTTATATTGTTTCATCTCTATTGATTCATATTTTCGGCACAAAGATACGATTTTTATTTGAATTTCCGCACTAAATGGTGGGTAAATTTGGACTTATAAACAAAAAGTTGCTTTAAAATTTGGTCAGTTCAGAAAAACTATGTACCTTTGCACCCGCATTCGACAAAACAAGGGTCGGTGCTAAGCAAAATTAGTGTTCGGGATTTAGCGCAGTTGGTAGCGCACACGTCTGGGGGGCGCGAGGTCGCTGGTTCGAGTCCAGTAATCCCGACAGAAAGCGAGAGAGTCGAAAGATTCTCTCGTTTTTCTTTTATTTCTTTGGTCTTGGCAGGCTTTGCATGGTAAGATTGTATGGCTGTTCGTTTTCCGTAGATTGTCAATAAAACATACGTAAAAAGCGCTTCCTGACCAGCTCATTCTAGGGCGGCGGGAGGCGCTTTTGGGGTTTCATTACGACTAACTATGGGTTTGTCGTAATGAAACTTGGG
>JAEEGK010003384.1_pt1 | contig 39749 bp, 22 predicted proteins | sample 8958771 | NCBI WGS metagenome assembly JAEEGK01 (sample SAMN16246547, study PRJNA631951) | gut metagenome | biome: gut microbiome; feature: rumen; material: SC-attached | host: Bos | place: Iran: Karaj | collected 2018-10
AGCGGATTGTGGCCTGTATGGAACTGCACACCTACAGCAGCCTGAGCAGCAACTTCCTTGAGCAGTACGCTGGCACAATGGACCTGGCCGACCGCTCGCTCGTCTATTTCAACCCGCACGCCATTGAATTGAAGGGCCTGCCTGGCATTACCATTGAGCAGGTTGAGAAGGCCTTTGCCAAAGACGGGCTCAAAGCCTACAGCGACATTGCACTGATGCTGAACGATTTAAAAACCATTGACGGCAAGAATTGTGTTCTGCTGTTCCTGAGTTCGGGCAACTTTGCTGGCACCGATTTGAAAGCGCTGGCAGAAGAAATTCTGGGTTGATGCTAACGGAAATCTGATTCTCGCACTGACAACACCGCCCCGACACTATCGGGGACACAGATTATCACATAATTATTAGGACGCGATGCTTGCGTCCTTTTTTTGTGAACGCTAATTTGCGAATACAATTTTTATTACACCGAATATCAATTATTTGTATATTTGAACGAATTATCACAAACTTCTTAAAAACCGCTAATTATGAAAAAACAACTAAACAAACTTGCCAAATCAAGTGCATTGGTAATCATTGCGCTTGCCACGTTTTGCACAACGGGCTACACGCAGGACAAAGAACCTACGGACAGCACTATGCTACTCATACAAAATCCAGAAACCAACACTATTGATACCGTATATACTATCGTTGATGAGATGCCCGAATATCCTGGTGGCATTCGAGAAATCAATAATTATATTAGGTATCCGGAGGAACTGTTGAGTTCAGCCGAAAGCATAGAGGAGCTTGAAGGAGTAGTTATTGTGCAATTTGTGGTTAACGAAAAGGGTGAGATTGGGAATGTTAGCATAGCACAAAGTTTTCGTCCAGAGTTTGATGCCGCAGCGATTAACGCAGTGAAGAGAGGCACCCAGAATAAAAAATTCAAACCTGGCAAATTAGATGGGAAACCTGTTAAAGTACGGATGACTATGGGTATTCATTTTCGTGTACACTAATCGCAAACTTTAAAAACCTCTTATTATGAAAAAACAACTAAACAAACTTGCCAAATCAAGTGCACTGGTAATCATTGCGCTTGCCGCGATTTGCACAACCGGCTACGCACAGAGTAACAACGATTCGACGGCGGGCGACACAACCATAACTAATACCACGTTGCCAAAAGAAGAAGAAAAACAGGTATTTTTTATCGTTGAAAATATGCCCGAATTTCCTTGTGGTGAGGTCGGTTTAAACAAGTATCTTGAGGAAAATATTGTTTATCCTGAAGAGGCGAAAAACAAAGGATTGGAAGGAAAGGTTTTCATATATTTTATTGTTAGTAAAACCGGAGATGTTGAGAATATCAAAGTTGCAAAAGGCATTGACCCTTTACTGGATAATGAAGCAATTCGCGTTGTGCAAAATATGCCTAAATGGAAACCAGGCTCGCAGCGTGGAAAACCAGTTGAAGTATCATTTTCCTTACCAATAGCTTTTCCTCCTACCAATAACTTTCAAACTCTTGAAACAAAGCCCGAATATCCGGGAGGAGCCTATGCTTTAGAAAAATATATATCAAAACAACTTGCAAAGCGGCCAAAAATCACCAAAAAGAAAACAGGTAAATACCGCTTCATAATCAACAAACAAGGATACGCAGAGAAAGTTAGCGTGGTGCGGAGTATAAATTCTGCAATGGACGATATGGTGGTAAGCGCGTTGCAAAATATGTCACAATGGAATTGCGCATATTTCCGAAAGGACCCCAATCAATGGCCCGTCACCATTTCAATTACGGCTGATAAATATGGCAGATTATCTGTTAGTGTCGATACTATGTGGGTGAATCGGTAACGGAAACAACCGCCACCTAAGTTCAAAATAGAAGTGCCAAGTTGAAAATCTTTTTGTTATCTTTGGCGTATTAACAATTAATTTCATCATAATGAGCACCCACGTCACAATTCTCACTGTTGCGCTTGCCGCGATTTGCTCGATGGGCTATGCGCAAAACAAAGGTACTGACAAGAGCGAATCAGCCATTACACCCAAAACAGCCGACGCCACCGAAAACACCGCAAAAAACGAGGATGACGAAGTGTATTTCATCGTTCCAAAAATGCCCGAATTTCCCGGCGGCGATTCCGCTTTGCGCAGATTTATCACCGAGAATCTGAGATACCCCGAAGAAGCCAAGGCCTGCGGAATGTCGGGAAAGGTTTTTGTTCAGTTCGTAATCAACAAAAACGGCGAGGTTGAGGATCCCCAGATTGCAAGAGGCATTGAGCCGGCATTGAATAAAGAGGCCATCCGCGTAATACAAAGTCTGCCCAAATGGAAGCCTGGTCAGAACAAATCAAAATGGGATAACGAATGGAGACCTGTGCGGGTATCGTTCACCATTCCTGTCGATTTCAAACTCGAATAGAAAAGTAATTAACACGCGAACGTGCCGCACAACCGTCCTGCAATGTTTGATTTTAATTAATAGAAATAATATGAACGCGAGACACACACTCAAAGCCATTCTGGCCGTTGCTTTTGCGGCCGTTTGCACAAACGGCGTGTGCCAAACCGAAAGCAATCAGCCGATTATTGTTCCGAAGGATAGTGCGGCCGCCGTCAATCAGCCGATTATCGACGATGACAACACCATTTACACTTCAGTTAAAATAATGCCGGAATATCCGGGCGGCGAATCGGCCATGAAACAGTATTTTGCTGATAATATGCAGAGTATAAAATCCGCAAAATTCATAAAAGGGAAAGTTTTCGTGCAGTTTGTAATTGGCAAAGACGGTATGGTTGAACCCGATAATGTGAAAGTTATCACTGGTATCAACCCTGAAATCGACGCAAAAGTGGTTGATTTTATAAAGAACATGCCAAAATGGACGCCCGGTATGCGACTCGAATCGAAAAACGGCACAGTGATGAAGGTGCTTGCGCGGGTATCGATGACTATTCCTATTGAGATATCGATTAAGGGCGAAGAAGAAGAAGTGTTCTTCATTGTTGAACACATGCCCGAATTCCCCGGTGGCGATTTGGAATTGCGCAAATTCATTGCCGCGAACATTAAATATCCCGAAGAAGCCAAGGCAAAAGGTCTGTCGGGAAAAGTTTTTGTTCAGTTCATAATCGACAAGAACGGTGACGTTGTAAATCCCAAAATAGCAAGAGGCATCGACCCGATATTGGACAACGAAGCCATTCGAGTGATACAAAGTTTGCCTAAGTGGAAACCCGGAGAGCAAAGCAAAAGAATTGATGGCGAAAAAGTGTGGGTTCCAAAAAACGTGTCGTGGACTGTGCCTGTCAGTTTTCAGATAAAATAGGAAAACCCGAAAACAGCTATAAACTTTAGCGAAAAGTCGTCCATATCAGACTCACAACGCACTTTCGGAAAAAAAATTCGTCGATTTTTCTGTTCCACAAGTAATAATCTGTGACAAAATCAGTTATTTTTAATACGAACTAAAAACGTAATACTATGGAACTCAAAAAGAATCCACGAGCAGATTTAAGGCGGTACGCCGGACTGTTCTTCGAAGCAGGTTTGGTAGTTGCGTTAAGCGCCGTTCTGGCATCGTTCAACTACACTAACCACGAGCTAAACCGTATGGTTTTTAGCGGCATTGACAACATCGACTTCGAGGATGTGCTGATTCCTGTCACACACCCGAAGGAGATTGCACCACCTCCGGCTCCACCAAAAGTTGCCGAGGTTATCACAATCATCGAAAGCGAATCTGAATTGGAGGAGACTCTCGATATTGACGACGTTGAGGCAACCCAGGAGACTGCGATTACCATCATTGAGAGACCTGACGAAGCGGAAGAAGCCGAGCCCGAAATCTTTTTCAGCGCCGAAGTCAATCCTTCGTTCCCTGGCGGTATGGCAGCCCTGTACAAACTCATCGGCGAGAGGTTGAATTATCCCGAAGCCGCAAGAAGTAACGGCATTACAGGCAAGGTTCACCTCAAGTTTGTGATTAATAAGAAAGGCGAGGTTGAAAACGTTCAGATAACCCGAGGCGTTGACCCGCTGCTCGACCGCGAGGCCATCCGCGTGATTGAGGGGCTTCCGCGATGGAACCCCGGCACACAACGCGGCAAACCCGTGAACGTGTGGTTCTCAATGCCGATAAACTTCCAACTAAATTGACAGATTAAAAGTGCCGGCCCGAGCGCCGGCATTTTTTTTGCCGGTTGTTTGCGGCTGGTTGCGGCTTTTCTGATTCAACCGTCAAAAAAGTTTCTTTTACATTGACATATTATTATAAAAAATTCTACTTTTAGCGGCTGAAAAAACTAATACTAATAATAAACGCTATGGAACTTAAAAAGAATCCAAAAGCCGACTTACGGCGATACAGCGGATTGTTTCTGGAAGTGGGATTTGTAGTGGCTTTGTGCGCTGTTTTGGGTGCGTTCAGCTACACAATTCACGAGAAGAACACCGCTGGTTTCGGTGAACTTGAAGATGTCATCGCCGAAGAGGAAATCATCCCAATCACACGCCAACAGGAGATAACTCCTCCCCCACCGCCGGAGGTTCCGAAGGTTGCCGAGGTAATCAACATTGTTGACGATGACGTTGAGATTGACGACGAGCTCGATATTGAGGACGTTGAGGCCGACCAGGATACCGAGGTGGCTATTGTTGAGATGGCAGAAGAGGAAGAGGAAGAGGAAGCCGAAGTATTCTTCATTGTTGAGAATATGCCCGAATTCCCCGGCGGCGAGCTTGCAATGCGCAAATATCTGGCCGAGCACACCCAATACCCCGAGATTGCCAAGGAGAACGGTCTTTCGGGAAAGGTTTTCGTTCAGTTCGTGATTAACCAGAAGGGTGAAATCGAGAACGTGAAAATCGCCCGTGGTGTTGACCCCGCATTGGATAAGGAAGCCATCCGCGTGGTACAGAGCCTTCCAAAGTGGAAACCTGGCTCGCAGCGTGGAAAACCGGTGCGCGTGTCATTCACAGTGCCAATCAACTTCCAGTTGAACTAGGACAGCAATAGGATAAGAATGCCGACAAATTTTGCCGGCATTCTTTTTTCTTTTATAAAACAAGGCCGGCGCAACAACCGGCATTGTCTGTTAAATTTGAACTACATTCATTTATCATCAAATAATTAATGACTATGTCACAGAAAAAACGTGTTTACACATTCGGCAACAAGAAAGCCGAAGGAAAAGCAGACATGCGTAATCTGTTGGGTGGCAAGGGTGCCAACCTGGCGGAGATGTGTCTTTTGGGTTTGCCAGTACCGGCAGGTTTCACAATCACAACCGAAGTTTGTACGGAGTATTATGAAAACAACTGCGAGCTTCCGGCAGAACTTGAGGCCGACGTTTGGGCTGCTATGGCCGAAACTGAGAAGATAATGGGCAAAAAATATGGCGACCCCGAAAACGCGCTTTTGGTTTCGTGCCGCTCGGGTGCACGCGCTTCAATGCCGGGTATGATGGACACCGTGCTCAACATTGGTGTCTGCTCGGCTACAATCCCCGGACTTATCAAAAAGACTGGCAACGAGCGCTTTGTTTGGGACTCGTACCGCCGTCTGATTATGATGTACGCCGACGTTGTGATGGAGAAAGCTGAAGGCTTGGACTTCAACATCCGCAAACAACTCGACGATATGCTCGACGACTACAAGAAACAGAAAGGTTACGCTTCGGATACCGACCTGAGCGCCAACGATTTGAAATTCCTGGCCGACGAGTTCAAGAAGAAAATCAAAGCCGTTTTGGGCAAAGAGTTCCCTGATGACGCTAAAGAGCAGCTGATGGGCGGTATCAAAGCCGTGTTCAAGAGCTGGAATGGTAAGAAAGCCGTTTCGTACCGCCGCATTGAGGGCATTCCTGACGACTGGGGTACAGCCGTTAACGTTCAGTCGATGGTGTTCGGCAATATGGGTGACACTTCGGCTACTGGCGTTGCATTCACCCGCAACCCCGCCACTGGCGAGAACCTGTTCTATGGTGAGTGGCTTATCAACGCTCAAGGCGAGGACGTTGTGGCAGGTATCCGCACACCGAACCCGCTTAACGATGAGACCAAGAACGAGCAGAACCAACACCTGAAAAGTATGCAGGAGGCTATGCCTGGAACATACAAAGAGTTGGTTGAAATCCGCGAGATTCTTGAGAAATCATTCCACGATATGCTCGACATAGAGTTCACCATTCAGGAAGGCAAACTGTTTATGCTGCAGTGCCGCGTCGGAAAACGCACTGGTACTGCCGCTCTGAATATGGCAATGGATATGCTTCACGAAGGTTTGATTGACGAGAAGACCGCCGTTCTGCGCGTTGACCCGACTCAACTCGACGAACTGCTTCACCCGATTCTGAATCCTTCGGAAGAGAAACGTGTTAAACCTATTGTTAAAGGTCTGCCTGCTGGTCCTGGCGCCGCTGTGGGCAAGGTTGTCTTCACTGCTGAAGACGCCGTTGCTTGGCAGAAGAAGGGCGAGAAGGTTATTCTTGTCCGTGAGGAGACCAACCCCGAGGATGTTGAGGGTATGCGCGCTGCCGATGGTGTTCTCACCGCACGTGGTGGTATGACGTCGCACGCCGCTCTGGTTGCCCGCGGCTGGGGCAAATGCTGCATTGTTGGTGCAGGTGCTCTGCACGTTGATGTGGCCAACAAGACTGCAAAAATCATCGGTACAGATATCGAATTCAAAGAGGGCGCAACGCTCACTCTGAACGGCACCAAGGGCAACGCTTATATGGGCGAACTGAAACTGATGGACGCTTCGGAGAATCCACGCTTCCAAGAGTTTATGCGTCTTGTCGACAAAAACCGCAAGATGGGTGTCCGCACCAACGCCGACAACCCAGACGACGCTCGCATTGCACGCGAGTTCGGTGCTGAGGGCATTGGCCTGTTCCGCACCGAGCATATGTTCTACGGCAAGAACTCTGAAGAGCCGTTGTTCCTGCTTCGCAAGATGATTTTGAGCGCCGACGCCGACGAGCGCCGCAAAGCTCTCGACGAGCTGTTCCCATTTATGAAGAAGGATATGAAGGCCACCCTGCTCGCTATGGACGGTCTGTCAGTAACCTTCCGTCTGCTCGACCCACCGTTGCACGAGTTTGTTCCGCAAGGTGCCGAGAAACAGGCTGAGTTGGCTGCTGCTCTGGGCATTTCGGCCGCTGCCGTTGCCAAACGCGGTGAGGCTCTGCACGAGTCGAACCCGATGATGGGCCACCGTGGTGTCCGCCTGGGCGTTACCTATCCCGAAATTTCTGAAACACAGATACGTGCAATCTTTGAGTCGGCTGCCGAGCTTATCAAAGACGGCAAAGACCCGCACGCCGAAATTATGGTTCCTGTAACCTGCGATATGAGCGAGTTGGAATACACCCGCAAGATTGTCGACAAGGTTTACGCCGAAGTTTGCAAGAAATTCGGCCTGAAGGAAATCGGCTTTAAGTTCGGTACAATGATTGAGATTCCGCGCGCCGCTCTGCTGGCCGACCGTATGGCCAAATACGCCGAGTTCTTCTCGTTCGGCACCAACGACCTGACACAGATGACCTTCGGCTTCAGCCGCGACGACATTGGCGCCTTTGTTCCTGCCTATATCGACAAGAAGATGTTGGCCGCCGACCCGTTCCAGACTATCGACCAGGACGGCGTTGGCCAACTGATTGCTTCGGCCACCAAACACGGCCGCTCAACACGCAAAGACCTGAAAGTGGGTATCTGCGGTGAGCAAGGCGGTGACCCAGCTTCAGTTGAGTTCTGCTACAAATCGGGCTTGAACTACGTGAGCTGCTCGCCGTTCCGCGTTCCAATCGCACGTTTGGCCGCCGCTCAGGCAACAATCCGCAACAGCAAATAATCTTAACGATTTGCAATATGAGAAAGCCCGACTCAAAAAGTCGGGCTTTTTTGTTTTGGTGCATTTTTACGAACTGCAAGAAATGCCCAAAATGATAGAGTTTTCTAATAAAAATCGTTTTATGTTTGTGAGTAATAATTAATTATCGCTTATAGGTTTTACATAATGTAGATTATGGGACTTTAAAAGCTAATACTATGAAACGAGAAGAACGTTTGAAACACTGCAGATACTACAAAGGGGAAGAAGATTACCCCGAAGGCAAGTTTGGCGAAGACATTCCATCTGCATTCTTCTACTGGGAGGCGGAGGAAATCTATGTTAATAGGTTTGAAACCGACCCAGAATTTGCGAAGCAAGCAGTGGCCGATTGCTTCCGAGAGAATCTTGTCGGCTTATATTTAGACATTCCGCTTGAATTGCTTGCGTGCTTATATGCCACGTACGTCCACACAATGGGCGGCGGCGAATACTCGGCTGGCCCTTATTTTGAGCATATCTTTATGCCTAAATATTTGGCTCAACCTCTATAACAAGATATGGCTTTTCATAATGCAGGTTATGAAACCTATAAATCAAAAAAGGAAAGCGTTCACCACTTTCCTTTTTTTGTCTAATCAGCCGCGCCAATTACCAGCACTTGGTGCTTTGGAACGACGATGCGGGAAGGCCCGCGCCGTTGTAGAGCGTGGCTTGGTCAACGCAGTCGTTCCAAAGGTAGCGCACCGATGCGGGGGCGGCAACCTTGTCGGATGTCACCTTCACCTTTCCGTCTTCAATTACCGCTGTGGCGGGATAGTATTTGCCGTCTTTGCCAGCAATCTCAAAATCTTTGAGTTCGCCGCCTTTGGCGTTCAGACCTTCACCGTAATCGAAATTCAGGTAGATGGCTTTCCCGTTGATTTCCTGACTCTTGAACAGCGGGCCGCTGCAAACCACGTCTTTGCCGTAGATGTTCTTAAACGCCCACAGCGCAAGGCGGTTGCCCACCTCAACCTTGTTGGCGGGGTGAATATTCTTGTTGTTGCCGATGTCGATGGTCGAAGCCATTCCCGAGTTGGCCACCGACAGCGATACGCGCTGAGCCTCGCGAATTTCCTCAGAATGTCCGTTGGTGCCGTAGTCGTAGGGTGCAATCTGCACGTAGTAGAACGGAAAATCGCCCTGAGCCCACCTTTCGCGCCAAGCCTTAATCATTAGCGGGAACGTGCGGGTGTATTCCTCGGCGTGCCCCACGTTGGCCTCGCCCTGATACCAGATGGCGCCTGCCATTGCGTAGCCTGCAAACGGCGCCACCATTGCGTTGTAAAGGCAGGTCGGCGTCATTTCGCTCAAATCGATGGGGCTAATCGGGCGTTGGAAAAATTCCATTGACTGTATGTCGAATTTGTAGAGTTTTCCTTTCGACAGTTCGGCCACGGGCAGATATTTCCAACTTCCAGCAAGCGACACGGCGGCTTTTTCGTTATCCTTCGCGTAGCACTTCATTTTAGCGGGGTTGCCGTAGAGTCCGCCGCCGCCCATATTGTCGGTAACGCGGACGGCAATAACAGCCTTGCCAGCCTTAACCTTCTCGGCGGGAACGGTGTAAACGCGGTCGGCCTGATAGTTGTTGGTGCGGCCGATGGGTTCGCCGTTGAAGAAAGTCTCGTCGCCGTCGTCAATCGCGCCAAGCGATACCACGAGTTCCTTGCCAGCCATTGCGGCGCTGATTTTTATGGTTTTACGGAACCACACAATGCCGTCGAAAGCGCGCACCTCGTTGTTGTTTTCCCAAAGTGTGGGGACGTTCATTGAGTGCCATTTGCTGTCGTCGAAATCAGGTTTTGCCAGGTCGCCGTCGCCAAGGTCGGGACGGGGGAATGTCGGCACCGACTGCTTCTGAGCGAGCCAACTGTTGCGTTTCTCGATGATTGGCGAACTTGCCTCAATGTTTTTCGCAATCTGACTGTATTCGGGCACGTTTTTGATATATTCTTGCGGAATCCAACTCTCGACAGGCGTTCCGCCCCACGACGAGTTGATGATGCCCACAGGCACACCAAGTTCGGCATTGAGTTTTTTGGCAAAATAGTAGCACGTTGCGCCAAACTGCGGTGTGTTTTTCGGCGAAGCGGCCTTCCACTCGCCACCCGCCACGTTTTCCTCTTTAAAACTCGTGTTGCGTTCAGCCATAAAGATGCGGATGTCGTTGTTGGTGCTGTTGGCAATATCCTCAGGGCCGTTCAGAATGGTGCCGTACGGGAAACCGCTCATAGGCATTTCCATATTGCTCTGCCCCGACGCGAACCAAACCTCGCCAATCATCACATTGTTGATGTAGATGGTGTTCTTGCCGTTGATAATGAGTGCATAAGGACCACCAAACGATGGTGTCGCCACATTCACCTTCCAACGTCCGTCGGCTGCGGCCTCGGCAGTGACGGTCTTGTTGTCCCACGTGTTCGACACTGTGATTTTCTCGCCAGGCTCGGCAAATCCCCAAACTGGGGCCGAAGTTTTTTGCTGCAAAACCATTCCGTCGGTAAACAGCGGTGGCATTTTAACGTCGGCAGTGGCGTAAGCAGCAAACGCAGCCACAGCCGTTAGAGTAAGAATCGCCTTTTTCATTAGTGTAGTGTTTTATAATTCAAATGCAAGATTGTAATTTTTCATAAAAGATGGAATTGTTTGACTTCTTAAATCGCTTGGGCGGAGAATGTGACTCTTCGGATTCTGCTTTTATGCTTGCGATTCCGGTTTAGTTGCCTAAATTTGGGCTACTATTTTTTCACATTAAAACAACATTTTCGATTATGGAAAACGCATTAGTTTGGTTAAAAAGAATCAGGAACACAATCGGGTTCCTTGGTATGTTACTTCCCTGGATAGCACTGTTGGGAACATTTTTGGCATCAAAACATATTGATATAACTCCTACTTTTTGGAAGGAACTTTCCATTTCAGCCACCTACTATCTTACCCCGGCTCTTACTGGAATACTGACAACGGCTGCTGTTGTTTTAATATGTTATTATGGATATGGTCCAGAAGACGACATTCCAACTACCGCAGCGGGTGTATTTGGGTTAATGATCGTACTATTTCCTTGCAGTTGTGAACTTTCTGCTGGTAAAATTGTAGGTTTCTTTCAATTGCAAGCTGAAACATCTCACATCATACACTGTATATCTGCGGTTTGCTTCTTTCTGTTACTTTCTTATATCAGTCTTTTCTTGTTTACCAAAAGCTATCCTGACAAGGAACAAACCGAACAAAAAAAGACGAGAAACAAAATTTATATTGTCTGCGGAATCGGAATGTTGGCGGCTTTAATCCTAATGCCCCTGCACATAGATTTTTACGCAAAGACTTTTATTGTAGAGGCAATCGCACTCACCTTCTTCGGCATAAGCTGGCTTGTGAAAGGACAAGTGTTCGGGCTTTTTGCGGATAAATAATTGTTGCATAACGGCAATTATGAGTCGAAAAACACAGCAAGAGTATTATGAATAATCCGTGGGAAGAGATCAGTTTGGACGATTATGAGAATCATATGAGCCTTGATTCCGTAAAGCAACTCCAAGCTATGAATAAAATAATGAAGGAACAGTTTGAGGCATATCCGGCTTCCACGGCTATGGTGCTTGGTGTTGCCGGAGGAAATGGCTTGGAACATATAAGGCGGGATAAGTATCAGACTGTTTATGGCGTGGATATTAACGGAGATTATCTTCGCACGGTTTCGGAAAGGTATGCCGACCTGTCGGATGTGCTGAAGTGTTTGAAGATAGACCTAATCTATGAAACGGATAAGCTTCCCGAGGCGCAGCTGCTGATAGCAAATCTTCTTATCGAGTATATTGGTTATGATGTATTTCAGAGAGTAATCCGCAAAGTGAATCCTGAATATGTGTCTTGTGTGATTCAGATTAATACGGATGATAAGCAGTGGGTATCAGATTCGCCTTATCTGCACGCTTTTGACAGGCTTGATGAGGTACATCATCAGATGGACGGGAATCTTCTTTCGACAAAATTGATGGAGATAGGGTATAAAGAGATACTTCAAAAAAGGACCGCACTTCCTAATGGAAAGGCATTATTAAGAATGGATTTCATAAAAGGACAACAAACAAAGGAGGAGTAAATGATACTATTAGTTGTAGATACCCAAAAGGGCTGTTTTGACGAAAGGTTATATTCGTTTGAAAGGGTAAGAAAAAATATAAAACAGTTAATTACTGTAGCAAGAGAGAATAATGTTGAGGTTGTATATGTTCAGCACGATGACGGCCCCGGTACTGATCTGGATAAAGCAACGGATAACTATGAGATATATGAGGATTTTGCACCGAGAAACGATGAAAGGCGTTTTGAAAAGAATGTAAACAGTGCTTTTCATCCTATGACAGGATTGACAGAATATCTGCAGTCTAAAGGGGAAAAAGATATTATAACAATCGGAGTGTCAACAGATTATTGTATGGATGCAACGATTAAAAGCGGTTTTGAAAAAGGCTTCAACTTATTTGTTCCTTCATACACAAACTCAACCTATGATAATCCGTATTTTGATAAGGAAACTGCCTACAAGTATTTTAATGAATTTATGTGGGGAACACGTTATGCGAAGATAATTACTGTTGAACAAGCCATCCAACTTTTACAATCCAAAATATCAACTACGGATATATAATAAATAGTATTACGAACTAATAGAAAGGTAATTTAATAGTTGGGCTTGTTTTGCAAATGATTTACGTCAAAGCCACATCAAACCAAATTGATGAAATAATGGCGGTTTATTCTTCGGCCATAACTGCGATGGAAGATTCGGGCATTCACCAATGGGACGAGATTTATCCTGACAAAAGCTCGATTGCCAACGACATTTGCAAAAATCAAATGTATGTCGGAATAATTGACAATAAAATTGCCGTTTGCTTTGCGTTGAGTGAAGATTGCGACGAACAATATAAAAACGGCAAATGGGCATACCCTAACTCAAAATTCTGTGTTATTCATCGATTGTGCGTCTCGCCCGAGTTTCAGCATAAGGGAATTGCGTCTCAAGCAATGTCATATATCGAAAAACTTTGTAAATCTGTTGGATACAATTCAATACGTTTAGATTGTTTTACACTCAATCCGTATTCAAAAAGACTTTATGATAAGGCTGGTTACAAAGTTGTCGGTTATGCTGATTGGCGCAAAGGCAGGTTTGAATTGAGAGAGAAGATTCTCCAAAATCTCGCCGCCGCTCGCCAAAAAGCCACGTCCCGAACCGATAATACGGCTTTGTAAAACGCTGATTATCATTGGTATTGGGAATGTTCCCGTTTTGGTACATATTAATAATCAGCCAATTAACTCCACAAAACAGTTTTTAGGGCGTTTTTTGGATTCATTTTTCAGCAAAAAATCAAAAAAATCACAAACGTTTGAATCGTGTTTATAACACTGAATATCAGCGTGTAACAAAACGGCAACACTGTTAAGATTTTGTCATCACAAACCACTCATCGGTATGAATATCAGCTACATAAATAGCAACACAAGTTTAAAAGCACTGAACGTCAAATTGTTAACTGCGTTAGATTTGTCAGTGACAAGTTCAAAGAACGAAACAGAATTTTAAAAACAAAAACTTAAAAAATTGTAAAGCAACTGTAAAACCACTGTAAAGAGCTATACACTTTTTTACACTTTACCAAAGTATAATATTGTTTATTATCAATAAAATAAAAGTTTAGCACGCACCGTGTAATAAGTTTTGCACAAGAGTTTTGTGAAGATTTTAAAACGTAAATAATAACATTAGAGAGGATTTTATTATGCAAGAGATTTTTTTTGAATCAGTATCAAAGCCATTGCGGAATAAATTGATATTTGAGATGGCGAAAGAATATGCATTTGATTATATAGATGGAATTTCAGAGCGGAATGTGTATCCAAAGGAGGAGGATTTACTAAAGCTTAAGAGTTTTTATGAACCTCTACCTCAAATCGGTACAGATGAAGAGGAAATTTTGACAACGCTTCATCTGAATGGTTCGCCCAATACATTAGCGCAGACCGGTGGAAGATATTATGGATTTGTGAATGGCGGTGCGTTACCGGTCACACTTGCAGTCAGGTGGCTGACTGATGTTTGGGATCAGAATTCCGTACTCTATGTTGCATCACCTATTGCAGGCGTAATTGAAGAAGTATGTGAGAAATGGATTGTTGATTTATTTGAACTTCCCGCAGAAACTGCGATGGGATTGGTGGGCGGTTCTTCGGATGCTTCTCTATGTGCACTGACCGTTGCACGAAATACAATATTGGAACGTAACGGTTACAACATTTATGAAAATGGATTAATGGGTGCCCCTGAGATTCGTGTTGTATTAAGTGAAAATGCTCACGCAACCATCTTCAAAGCCTTATCTGTTTTGGGAATCGGTTCCAAGAATATAATCAAGGTTGAGTCAAATCCGGATGGGACAATGCGTTTGGACAAGTTGCCTGAATTAGATGAAAAAACGATTCTGATCCTTCAAGCCGGCAATGTAAATACAGGAGCATTCGATCAGTTCGATACACTCTGTGATCTGGCCAATGAAAAGAATGCCTGGATCCATATTGATGGAGCGTTTGGACTATGGGCAAAAACAAGCAAGGTATATGCTTATCTGGCAAAGGGAATGGAAAAAGCTACGTCGTGGTCTGTCGATGCACATAAAACATTAAATGTTCCATACGATTGCGGAATTGTTCTTTGCAAATACCGGGATGCTTTCTGCAAAGCATTACAAGCAAATGGAGCCTACATCATTTACAGTGGGAAACGAGATGGTATGCTATATACAACGGCTATGTCAAGAAGAGCAAGAGCTTTCGAATTGTGGGCTGCAATTAAGTACTTAGGCAAAGAAGGAATTGCAACTCTTGTGGAAACTCTTTGTAGGAATGCAAAAACCTTTGCCGGACGACTGTCACAACTTGGATTTACGATACTGAATGATGTTGTGTATAATCAAGTACTGATACAGTACGTAGATGATGAGATGACAAAACGTGTTCTTGAATATGTGCAAAATGATCGTGTGTGCTGGTGTGGCCCGACACAATGGAAAGGGAATATGGCAATTCGATTAAGTGTATGCTCTTGGGCAACCACAAAGGAAGATATTGAATTGTGTGTCGATAGTTTTAAAAGAGGAATTGAATATACAAGAGAGAAGAATCTTAACTAAACAATGAAAATTGTCCCCATCGTCTGTTGTCCGTAGTCTGAAGTCTGTTGTCAAAAAATCTGCCGCCCCGAAAAAAACTGCGTCATTAAAAGAAAATTTATAATTTGCCGTTCATTAAAAACCGACGATTATGAATTATATACTCTTCGACGACAGCACTTGGGACGAACTGCTTCCCTTGACCTTCACTCGACCCGCGGCCGAAATACGTGTGGGCATTCTCACCATTCGCGAGAAGTGGGAAAAATATCTGGCTGGCGAGCCATTGTCGTACTGCACAAGGCCGCATCTGCGGGCAAAGTTCCCAATGACGGTCGGTGCCGACAATATCTTCATCAACGGCACGGTGATTCCGACGGCCGAACTGCTGGCCGAACTCGAGGAACTGCAACCTGGGCAGGCGCTGGTGTGCGACGATTCGGTGACGGCCATCCGCTTGGATAAGGCGCAGGCCGAACGCTTCGACCCGACACGCATCGCCTTCAAGGACTATACGCAGCAAATATCTGAATGTCATCGCGTTGAGCATCTGTCGGACATTTTCCGCAACAACGGTGACGCCATTGAGCACGATTTCCGCATCATCACCAAGGGCCGCAAATCGGCGCAGTTGAGCGCCACAAACCGCATAATCGGCACGGGCGACATTTTTGTTGAGCACGGCGCGGTGGTTGAGTGCTGCATTCTGAACACCACCAACGGCCCCATCTACATCGGTCGCAACAGCGAGATTATGGAGGGTTCGTGCATTCGCGGACCGTTTGCGCTCTGCACGGGCTCGGTGGTGAAGATGGGCGCGAAGATTTACGGACCGACAACCGTGGGACCGCACTCGAAGGTGGGCGGCGAACTGAACAACGTTGTGATTTTCGGCAACAGCAACAAGGCTCACGACGGATTTTTGGGCAACACGGTGGTTGGTGAATGGTGCAACTTTGGCGCCGACACCAACTGCTCGAACCTGAAGAACGACTACGCCGAAGTGCGTCAGTGGAACTACCCCGAAGGCAAATTTGTGAAGACGGAGCTGCAGTTCTGCGGCCTTGTAATGGGCGACTACAGCCGCACGGCCATCAACACAATGCTGAACACGGGAACGGTGGTCGGTGTGGGCGCAAATATCTATGGCTCAGGCTTTCCGCGAAATTTTGTGCCGTCGTTTATGTGGGGTGGTTCGGCAGGATTCAAGCCCTGTACGCCCGAAACGCTGTGCCAAGTTGCCGAGCGTGTTTTGGCGCGCCGCGGCCTGCAGTTGAGCGACATCGACCGCCAACTGATTGCCGACGTTTTCGGCTTGACCGCAAAATACCGCGGAGGGTATAAGAGTTAAAAGGTTAGAAGTTTAGGGGGTTAGAAGTTTAGAAAGTTTTCCCGATAGCTATCAGGGGCTTCGCTATTGAGAGAGTTTAGTTTCTAAACCTTCTCAACTTTCTCAACTTTCACTCAATAATATAAGTTATATTTCATTGATTATGAGTTCAAAAAAAGAAATAAAGATTGAAGGGATAATGGCGTCGGACGGCGACGGAATGGACGCGAGTTTTATTCCGATTATGTCGGAAGGCGGCCACCCGAATGAGAGGATTGAGATTCCTGACGAACTGCCAATCCTGCCGCTGCGCAATATGGTTATCTTTCCTGGCGTGCTGATTCCAATCAGCGTCGGGCGCGAAAAATCGCTTGAACTGGTGCGGCAGTCGTACCGAAGGGACAAAATTGTGGGCGCCATTGCCCAACGCGATTTCAACGTGGAGGACCCCAAGCCTGAAGATTTGTACAATTACGGCACTATTGTGCAGATTGTCAAGATTTTGGAAATGCCCGACAACAACACCACAATCATTGTTCAGGGCAAGCGTCGGTTTGTAATCAACAACTACATTGCGACGGAGCCGTACTGCACCGCCAACATTTCCGTCATCGACGAAGTGCTGCCCGACAACAGTCAACTTGCCGAATTTGAGGCTATTACAAGTTCAATTCGCGACTTGTCGTCGAAGATAATCCAAATGACGCCTGGAATGCCGAACGAAGCGGTTTTTGCTTTGCGCAACATCGAGAACGCCTTCTTCCTGATAAATTTTGTGTGCGTCAACACCGCCATCAACACCGAGGCGAAACAGGAACTGCTTGAGGAATCGAACGTTTTCAACCGCAGCGTGAGGTTGCTCGAACTGCTGTCGCAGGAAATGCAAAAGGTTCAACTTAAGGAAGATATACAATCGAAAGTGCGGGCGGAACTCAACAAGCAGCAGCGCGAGTTCTTCTTGAACCAACAAATAAAAACCATTCAGGACGAGTTGGGCGGAAACCCTACCGAAAAAGAAGCCAAAAACCTGAAAGACAAGGCGAAGCAGAAAAAGTGGAGCAAGGAAATGGCCGATTATTTCGACAAGGAGATTGAAAAACTGCAACATCTGAACGCCGCTTCGGGCGAATATTCAATCCAACTCAACTATCTGCAAACGCTGCTCGATTTGCCGTGGGGCGAGTACACCGACGACAATTTTGATATGAATCGCGCACGCGAAATACTTGACAGTCAGCATTGTGGACTTGAGAAAGTGAAGGAGCGCATTCTGGAGCACCTGGCCGTTCTGAAACTCAAAGGCAATCTGAAATCGCCCATTCTGTGCCTTTACGGCCCGCCTGGAGTGGGCAAAACGTCGCTTGGGCGGTCGATTGCCGAGGCACTTGGGCGCAAATACGTGCGAATGTCGCTGGGCGGCCTGCACGACGAGGCCGAAATCCGCGGACACCGCCGCACCTACATCGGAGCAATGCCTGGCCGCATCATTGAGAACATCAAAAAAGCCAAGTCGGCCAACCCCGTTTTTGTGCTCGACGAGATTGACAAGGTGTCGAACGACTATCACGGCGACCCCGCGTCGGCTCTGCTCGAAGTGCTTGACCCTGAACAAAATAGCGCATTCCACGACAATTATCTCGACGTTGATTTCGACCTGTCGAACGTAATGTTCATTGCCACGGCCAACAGCGTTGCGCCCATCAGCGCGCCCCTGCGCGACCGTATGGAAATGATTGAGGTGAGTGGCTACGTGATTGAGGAGAAAATTGCCATCGCGCGGCAGCATCTGATTCCGAAACAGTTGAAAGAGAATGGTTTGGAGCAGCATCCGTTTGCAATGGACGACGCTTCGCTCACCTACCTGATTGCCAACTACACCCGCGAGTCGGGCGTGCGCGAACTTGACAAGCGCGTGGCCGAGATTTCGCGGAAGATTGCCAAAAAAATCGTCTTTGGCGAGCCCGTGCCCGAAAATCTGACGGCTGAAAACATCGTCGAATATCTTGGCAAACCCATCTATTCGCCTGATATGTACGACGATAACCGCTTTGCGGGTGTTGTCACAGGACTGGCGTGGACGGCCGTGGGCGGCGACATTCTCTTTATTGAGACAAGCCTGAGCCGCGGCAAGGGAACGCTCACTCTCACAGGCAATTTGGGCGACGTTATGAAGGAGTCGGCCACTCTGGCGCTGGAGTACATCAAGGCGCACGCCACCAAATTCGGCCTGAACCCTGAAATTTTTGAGAAGTGGAACGTGCACATCCACGTGCCCGAAGGCGCCATTCCGAAAGACGGCCCGTCGGCAGGCGTGACAATGGTGACGTCGCTGGCGTCGGCGTTCACGCAGCGCAAGGTGCGCAAGGCTCTGGCAATGACGGGCGAGATTACGCTGCGCGGCAAGGTTCTGCCCGTGGGCGGCATCCGCGAGAAGATTCTGGCCGCCAAACGCGCTGGCATAAAAACAGTGATTCTCTGCGAGCAAAACCGCAAAGACATTGAGGAAATCAAACCCGAATACGTTGAAGGTCTGGAGTTTATCTACGTGAGCACTATTGAGGAAGTGCTGCAAAATGCGCTGCTGGAGGAGAAGGTTGACAATCCGATAAAGTTCGAGTAAAGGCCAACAGTGGCTATTTAATACGTTATAAAGCAATTTATTATGAAAAGTATAATTAAAATCGTTATCGGACTAATAATGTTGGTGAGCGCAATGGCAGGTTATGTGCCCGAGCCCGAATTGCTTGTTGAGTTCACCTGCGTTACGAATGTGTTGGGCGGCCTTCTGCTGATTGCCGACGGCATTCGCAATTTCAAAGGCAAAACCGTGCCGCACTGGCTGTACTTGAATGTTTGTTCGGGAATTCTTTTCGTTTTTGTGGTTTGTCTGGGCAGCCTTTCGGGAATGTATCATATGAATTATTCGGGTGCGTTTTTCTTCCTGCACGGCGTCAACCCCGCTCTTATTATTCTATGCTATGTTGTTCTGTATAAAGACGATACCAAAGGTAGCTTCAAACGTCTGGCAGTCACACCAGCCCTGATACTCACGTATCTTCTTTTCGATTTTATTCTTGGCAATTGCAGGGGTTATTTTGTCTATCAATTCTGCCGCCCCGAAGATTTGAATCTACTGATAATCATAATCATAGCAGTTTCAGTATATCTAATTTTCCTGCTTTTCGGGTGGCTGTTGCTTGCGCTCAACCGACTTGCACATAGGAAAGGTTGATAGGATGAAATTGAAAGGGTAATTTTTTTGTGACGCTACATATCGCAAGTTTAAAACTATGAATTTGGGCAAATTAGAAAAATTCATTGGCCGCCAAAAAGTTAGCATTGTGGCTTCAATTGATGATGAAGGCTTCCCGAACTTGAAGGCGATGCTCAAGCCGCGCAAGCACGTGGGGCTGAGGGAGTTCTATTTTTCCACCAACACGTCGTCGATGCGCGTAAGGCAGTATCAGAGCAATCCAAAGGCGAGTATCTATTTCTACCACAAGGGTTTGATTCGCTACGAGGGCGTTATGCTGATTGGCAAAATGGAGGTTCTGACCGACCAAGAGAGCAAAAATATGCTTTGGAAACGTGGCGACACAATGTTTTACAAAGGTGGCGTCACCGACCCCGACTATTGCGTGCTAAAATTCACCGCCGAAAAAGGTCGATACTATTGCGACCTGAAAACGGAGAGTTTTGAAATTAAATAATTGCCTGACATTATGCGATTTGCAGCGGACATAAAACTAAAACGCACTATTGCCGCCGTAAAGTGGTTGTTCGTTTCGTTTGGCGCCATATTTCTAATCCTGAATATTTTAGCGCTCACGCCCACGCCATTTTATATGCACCGCTGTCTGGGCGAGGATTCGGCGTGGAAAAGTGATTCGGCAGCAAATTTCCGTCCTGACTATGTTGTTATGTTCGGCGGCGCGGGAATGCCGTCGGGCAGCAATCTAATAAGGCTTTACTACACGGCCGAGTTTGCGCGAAATTTGCATACACCCGTTGTTCTTGTCCACCCGCAAGACTCTGTTTGTCAGGCTGAAATGACGAAATATCTTGTCGGCAGCGGCCTTGCGCCCGACAGCATTTTTTATATGACTGGCGGAAGCAACACACGCTCGCAGTCGGTCTGCCTTGCCGACAGTTTTCCGCAATTAAAAAATGCTTCATCGCTGATTATCACCGCACCCGAACATTTGTCGCGAACCTTGAAATGCCTAAAAAAGTGCGGTATTTGCGGCATCCGCGGCATCGGGGCATTCGAGAGCACCGTCGATTTTGACCTTACGCTCGACAAGCGGAAACTAAAAGGGAATCAGCTCGTTCCCGACGTTGAAAGCACCAATCTGCGATACACGTTCTGGAACTATCTGCAACTCGAAATCGTCTGCTTCCGCGAGTATTTCGCAACAGCGTATTATTGGGTGAAGGGGTGGATATAAAACATTGACACACAATCCTTCACTCATCGCTTAATCCACCGCCAAATCTCTTTCATTGTCGATTTTTTGCCATACATCAGGATGCCTGTGCGACAAATTTCACCAGCCAGGTGCAGACCACAAAGGTGCAATCAGTAGTGCGGCCGAATATTTCCACCTTCGCATACAACAGCCTTAAATCCGCAATACGTCACCAATAAGATGCCCTACAACGCGACACTACGCCTTACACAATATTCGCTTTCCCACAAAAAACACCGCCCGAAGGTTTGTTCCACTTACCCTCGAGCGGCGGCGAATTTCTATCCTCGATTATGGAAGTTACTGTTTTATCACCGGACGAATTTGTTGACCATAGCAGCGTAAATCTTCTTCCTCCGCGATACCGTTGGCCGAATCGAAACTAACACCTACCGCTTTGTCATATTCTGTACCGAGTTTCGATGTCCAGTATGGAGCATCAGAGTAACTGCGCTTTCCTTGGTACCGGAATGGTTCGGGTAGGAAAATATGAGCGTCGATGGCTGTTGAGTAGATGTGGTCAGAGCTTTTCGTCATCTGCTTGTCTTTTGATTTATCCGCCGATTTGAAGACTATGAAACCAGACCCCCCGTATCCAGTTTCCAAATAATCATCAGTCCACACCCAATAGCACGAGTTGTAGAGTTCTTCAAAATCGTCTATTGTTGGTGTAACCCAGCTCGATCCCCAAATCTGATAAGCGGCATCGTCGGTTGTTTCAAGAGTTGTTTTGCCGTCAGTACCGTTATACTTTGAGAAAGTTGCACCCTCATCGCTTGTAAACTGATACGATGACCATACATAACCATCTTCCTTTCCTGTTTTCCAATCGTACGTGGCTTCATCTCTGTACGATTCCGTTTCACCCCAAGCTATGCAATAACCTCCACTGGTAGGTGAATCGGCACCCAAGTTGGTGGTTGCCCAATATGTCCCGGAAGACAGGCCTAAATCAACATAATAATGACCATTACCGCCATCCATTAACCAGTCGGGTGTGGCAGAAGTTGAATTGGTTGCACGCAACGTGGTGAATTCATTATATTCTTTATTATTTATAGCTGCTTTTTGATCCGATGTAAGCGTGCCACTATAAACATTTTCACCATCGGTCATCAGCTTTCCGCTGACAATTGTAACCACTGTTGCGTCAGGAATACATATTTTCCCTGATATTTTAATTCTATCAGCCACAGTATGATAGCCGAAAGTTAAATTATTGACCTGGAATGTGGGATAATCTTCATAATTACTATTACCCTCAGCATAAAGATTACCACCATAAAAACCAAAACTCTTAACTTTTATTCCTCCTTCATAGAAACTTGGGTGAGTATGCAAGGTACCGGTGCTACCCGACTGAGCATAAATATTCAATGAATAGTTTCCCTCTAACGTATATCCGTTACCAGTACCATATGTATATATGTCAAGGGTTGCTCCGTTGCATAGTATAATATTCACATCTCCGCTAATTGTTGACGGTCCTATGATGGTATTTTTGTTCACGACATAAGTTCCTGATGAAAAATTTCTCTCTCCATTTGGCACATAAGGTTCTGAAGAACCATTAACCAACATTCCACCCGTGATGACCGAGTAGTCGCCAACTGCCAATGTCTGTTCAACACCATTTTCATTGATGTATGTAATAGGACCTTGGTAGTTAAACGCTGCCGAAACAGTAACGTTGCCCTCGGGCATCTGGAACGAATAAGTTCCGTTGCCATTGTTTCTAAGAGCAACCGCACCATCGTTTACATAAATGGTATCCAAATTATAATACGTGTTGCAAGTGACGGTAAGGGTAATATTCGCATAGCTGCGAGCCGAAATAATATTCGCCTCAACCGTTCCGCCTGTCATACTGCCAATTGTGACTGTATATTCAGTAATATCCGGCAGAATGACGGTCTTTCCGTCATTAGTACTGCCAACTGTGAAGTAATTATTCACAGTTGATGTAATATCGGTTCCGTTGTGAGTATAGACTACGCTTTCGCTAATAGGTCCCGCACTGCCCGTAGCCTCTACCCTGACAATATCATCAGAAATGGTGATTGTACCAACTACGACAGTCTTTCCGGTGGAAGGAGTATCTCCCTTGCCTATACCACAAGCGCTGCCACCTGCCAAAGCCTTGACTGTTCCGCCAAGAATGGTGATGTTGCCTATTGTGGCGGTATAATCATCGTTATATTGAACCCAACCTGTTCCGATACCGGATCCATAATGGCCGCCAGTGGCAGTAATGTTTCCGCTATTAATGACAATGTTGCCACCTACCTGATTGCCAACCTCGGCACTACAATCGAGACCTATGCCAGCTGCAAAAGCACCAGCTTGGGCCGACAATGAGCCATTGCCCAAGATTGTGAGCGTTGTGCCTTCGCCACCCACACGGATACCGGCTTGATATCTCGCAGATGTCTTAACAGTGTTGGTGCCGTCAAGTTCAATGGTTGCATTGCCAAGACAGATGATACCGCCATTGATGGTGGCTCCCGAAAGTTTAACGTAGGCGTTCTCAGCAATGAAAACAGTATCTGAAATGGTGCCTGTCAGCACATCACCGCTATTGGCCGTGTAGTTGCCGCTTGCTGGAAGATTAACCGGATTGGCGTAATCTTGCACAAGCCTTACCCAACAATAACTACCTGGCCAGTCTTCATAACTAATGTGCGCGCCGTAACCATCTTGTTCAAGGTCAACATCATAATACGATGTAGTAATGTTCATTCCATTATCTATTGTTGATGTCCAGTAGATGTAATAATCATTGTCGTAATCTACAGGAAGGAACACCGCCCCCTGCTGCTCCATCTCGTACCACTGGTCAAGTGTGGCGGTAAACGAGTCGTAACCAGCGCTGGTTGATGATATTGCATCACCTGTCCAATCATCGGGAAGAAGAATCAAGCCGTAATATGAGGTTGAGCCTTCGGTAATTGTGGCTAACGAGCTCTTTCCTTCTCTCTTAATAACATATTTCCACTCGTCGGCGGTGAGGGTGCGCCATTGGTTAGCCACATTGCCGCCGTTGACAATGGCATTGACACCCCAATCGACAAATCCTTCCGGAGTTTCAGGATAATCAGTGCCACTCATATTATTGCCATTTCCCCAGTAGAATCTTCCGACTCCCTCTTCGGTATTGAATCCGAACTGAGTGCTCTCAAACAACACAGAGTCGTTTCGGCGAAGCAAGTTACCTTGCGAGAACCAAACCTGCTTGCCATTGGCGCTGACACTGAACTTACCATTGACGGCGCCGACTGGATAATACATCAACCGTCCGTTGTCATCGATATGCCAAGAGGCGCTGTCCATTACAAAGCGGTCCTTTATATCGGCAATCGAGACAACATCTTTCACGCTGTCCTCAACCACCAACACCTGTTTGCCCACTTTGTAACGAGCAGGGTTCAGAACAATGGTATCAACTACACCGGTGAGTGTGAGCGGGCTTGCGATTATCACAGAATCGTTTTCCGGATAAACTGTTGAAAAATCAACCTTGCGCGGACGGGCATCACCACCCATTGCAAAGGTAAAGTCGTTATAAACACATATATACTGCCAAGTTCCACCTACGCCAGCAATGCCTGTCGTCATTTCGCCTCCAACCATCTCCACTTTGCTTTTTCTTCCGTCTGACGAGATTGCACCGCACTGCGAACCGCTTAGCATTGTGACGTTTACGTTAGCCGGTGCTTGAATTGCACCAGTTAAAATCGCCCCAGCGCCTAATGTGATATGAAGATTCGACTGCCATTTCATATTCATAATACCACCCAACACTACATTCTCAAAGATTAACGGCACATCGGTTTGCATATACAGACTGCTGATTTGGTTGTCGGTGCCGTCTGCACCCTTGATGGTGATTGATTTGGCGATTGCACTTTCATCATAAATTGAAACCATATCTTCGAAGCTAACACCCCTCAAAATCACTGTGTAGTAGAGCGTTGAGTCCATCATCTGATACAAAGCCCTGTTCAAATTCGCATACGGTTCATTCTTTGTTCCCTTGCCGTTCTCATCGCTTCCATCGGGGTCAACATAGAACGTTGTCTGAACCGGAACATCCTGCACAAGACGGACGGCACGTCCCTCGTAACGGTTTGTACTATCAAGGCTTAGACCTGCCGAGGCGGTAAAAGTGAAACCTTTTGCTTGCTCACCAACGGAAGCAGTAGTAGCCGACCAATAGTAACCTTCTTCATCTACACCACTATATTCATCCAACCCCAATCGTTTTCCGGCTGCCGGAAGGAATACAGCACCTTGGCTTTCCAATTCGCTCCAATTAGTGGTGGCAATGTAGCCACTGCCCGTTGGTACAGTCCCATTCCAACTGTCGGGCATAATTATCAAGCCTTTATTATCATCAATTTGCGCCATCCAATGCTTATTGCGGTTAAACAGATACTGCCACTCCGCATTGGTGAGTGTACGCCACTGATAACTCGTTTCGTCATCAATATCGACACCTTTTTGACCCCAATCAACAAAATCGCCACTATACCATTCATTATTCTCACCATATTCAGTTGGTTGCTCCGCAGTATTCCAGCCCCAAAGGTCAAGCCACGAAGGTTCACCTGGCGTAATAGAACCCGATGTACCATAATATTCAAACTGACTACCAGCGAACCTGAACCAAATATCTTCATCCCTCAAGTTACCTTTCGAGAACCAAACCTGCTTACCCGCGCCAATGCTGAATTTGCCGCTGACGGCTCCCATAGGAACGTATGGCTTAAGGTAGCCGTCGGAGCCGACAACCCAGTTTTCATCTACTCGGAACCTGCCATAGCTTGCCTCAACGCCATCACCAATAAGAACCTGAGTCTCCGTGTTATAAGAAGCCGGTGAGATGATTATCTCGGCGCCTTCCGCCAGAGGGCTGGCAACGTTGATTTTGGCTCCGTCTGTCAGATAAACAACATCGCCGCCGGTAATATTTGCGCTGCCGCTAATTGTGAGTCCGCCATTGATTTTGGCACCGCTACCCAATTCACCGGCTCCATTGTACGCAATTGTACCGCCCGCCATCACCACATCTCCCGTAGCGGCTTCTCTGCTGATACCGCCGCCGTCATTCGACGCAAAGTTGTGGTATATGCCACCAGTGAAACCAGCCGGAACCGGTTGTTCTTCCTCTCCACAACTATAACCCAAATACAGCATCGGACCATAACTTTGATTATTCATAAATATGCCAGCTCCGTTGTGTGCCTTGTTCGAGCAACTGCCGGCTGTGGCTGACGAGGTGGCAGTTGAGTCGCCAATAACCGCCGTGCCCGACATATACATTTTTGCATTTTCATCCATATACACACCACCGCCGGATGAGCTTGCCACATTGCCACTAATGGTACCGCCGGTCATTTCAAATTTGCCATTACTGTAAATATAGACACCACCACCTTTCTGAGATGAGTTACTGCTTATGACACCACCGGTCATTGTCAAATTCGACCATACTTCTGCATATACACCGCCACCGCTATAAACAGCCTCATTGCCCGAAATTACAGCTCCATCGGCTATGGTTAGGTTTGAATGAGACTTATTGTAATATATACCACCGCCGTATTCTGATTTACCTCGGGTGATTGCCAGATTACGAATTATAACCGGCGCACAGCATTGGATGTTGAGTGTGGTACCAGTCTCGTTGCCGTCGAGAGTATCTTTGGGTGTTCCGTCAACTTTCAAACCGTTTTTGCCTTCGAGTGTTATTGAGTGCAAACATAAGTAGTTGTAGTTGGACAGCATAGATTGCTGACCTACGAGTTTGCCGTCAATCTTGACTGTGTAAGCGCAATACTGGTCCATAAATCTAAATGTAGTATCTATCGACTTAAATGTGCCGTTGGCCGACACCTCCATTGTCTCGTTCCATACACCGTAATAGGTTGTGTTATATTCGTATTTGGTTGTGTCAACAATTGCTTGAAGTACATCAAAAGAACCATTATATTCCGGTGTGAACCAACCCACGAAATCGCCCGTGGTTGAGTACGGGTGGCTCACAGGCTTTTGGAACGCCGCAGGAACGCTGTCGGCTGGCAATGCCGAACCTTTGGCCAGAAGAACCGATTTGAGTATCACGGTTGTATCCACCAAAGAGCCGTTAACCTGTTTTTTATAAGAATAGCCGAATGAAACCTCAACAAGTTCTTTCAAACACCCTGCAGTGTCGAAAACATAATAGTGGTTTTCATTGTTGTAATATTCCGGTGTCACATCAAACTTGTTGCAGTTTGCCTTGCGGAGAAGCGGTTCTATCTCCGCCCCAGCATCGTAACCTATGCCCGCGAGGTACTTCGTACCTTCGTAATATGCTCCGGGTGTGATGGTTGCAACAGGCACCGTGGCTGTAAGGTCGCTTGTAATGTACAACTCCGTCACGTAGGGAGAACCCTCGCCAAGATAGACATCATTAAAGCCAGAACCAACCGTGTCTTTGCCTGTTTCTAATGTAACTCCAGCCGGAATGTAGGCCGAACCGCCCATACTGAATTCCGACAGGTACGAATAGACTGCTCCGCCTTCATTGGCCTGATTATTGCTTATGATGCCACCAGTCATCTCAAAACGATTATCCTGCTCAATATAAACTCCACCACCGTATGTAGCCCTATTATCAGACACCCTTCCTCCGGTCATTAAAAGGTTGCCCATTACATACACACCGCCGCCGTTTGATGCTTCGTTTTTCGTAACAACCGCACCCTCGGCAAGCGTTACCTTGGGGGTAAGGGTAAAGTTCGGTTTTACAACTGTGTCCATGCGGATTCCTCCACCTTCATCAGAGTTTCCTCCGGTAATAACCAGATTCTTAATGGTTAACGGTATATCGTTAGCCACAGTGAGCACTGTTCCGTCGTTGTAGCCTTTGAGCGTATCCTGCGGAGCGCCGTCTTTCAGGCCGTTCTTGCCACGCAGGGTGATGGTGACGCTTTGGTTTGCAAATTTGTAGTTGGAATTCATCTGCTGAGTGCCATCAACTGTGCTGTCAACAACAATCTCGTAGTTGTTGTCCGTCCCATGTTGGTTGGCGCATTTGTAGACAATGGTATCGAAAGCCTTTGTTACAGAGGCGAACGGATGTTCGGCATCGCCGGCAACATCGTCTTCATCGCTGCCGCCTCTGTTTTCAGGCGCTACGTAGAACGATGTTTGCAGCCAATGGGCGTAAACCTCGGTGTCGTCGCTAATGGGGGTGGCGAAATTGAACTCTTCACCGCCCGTGGACGCAGTGTACCAACCGCCGAAGACGTAGCCCTCGCGAGTCAGGTTGGCTGGCGGGGTTATAAGGCCGCTGGCATTGGCAACAATGGTTTGGGCTGGTGTTGTACCGTCGTTGTAGTTAAAGGTTACGGTAGGAATCTGCGACAACCTGCCATATTTAATGTTGTAAAGAGCGAATTTCCAATATTGCGTTTTGCCATCGGCAACCGACGGAGTAATATCGAATTTATCTAACTCGCCTTGGAAATCGGCATCAGATTTATTCAAAAGCCAGTTGAACTCAGTCTTGGTGTAATCGCCCACTGTAATAGTCGCAACCGGTGCTTGGGCTGTCAGTTGGCTGCCTATCCACAACTGCGACCAGTTGTTTCCTGTTGAATTAACCGACAGATAAACATCGTTGTCGGGAGTTACGCGAGCTGAGCCTTCAATGTAGTATGAGCCTTGAACATTGCCAAAGTATATGCCGCTACCCACTTTCGTGGTGACTGTATCGGCGTACTTGTTGCCCGTAATGAGCACACCATCCGAAATTTTTATGGTTCTAGCTTTTTCTATACTCAATGCACCACGCGAATCAATAGCCTTGCCGCTGAGCGTTGTGCCAGTCAGTTTCAGGTTTTTGAGTACAATCGTTGGGTCGCTGGTGGCAATTAAGAGTGCACTCTTGCCGTTGGTCTGAGAGCTCATATCAATACCATCCTGCGGCACACCCTCAACAAGGTCGCGTTTGCCGATAATGGTGATTTGGTTTGCATAGACAGTGCCGTCAATGCGCTGTGCCTCTGTGAGCATTCCGTTGACAACAATTGTATAATTTCCCTCGTAATTCCTGCTAAAGGTGTTAATCTTCTCCACAGCTGCACTGATGCTACTAAACGGATTGGCCTCGGTGCCTGGCAGAGCTGAGGCATCGGTCACTGTGCCGCCAACATACAGAGGCATACGCTCCATCTGAGCCACAAGCACAACGCTGCTGTCTAAAGCAACGTTCAGATTGTACGGTGTTGAGCCGAATCCGATTGTTATTTTATCATCAGTAATAATATATTTAGTCAACTCATACCATCCCAAGAAATCGAAGTAGTCCATCGTTGGGTTGGCAGGAATCTGCGCTGCCGGTACACCTGTGTTGTCGGTGCCAAGAGTTACCGATGCAAGCAGCTCACCCGGATAGCTGGCATAGAAAGAAACCTTGTAACACTCCTGCAGCTTGCCATCCGAATTGATGGTGTAATTATGTTTCTTACCATATTCATCAACGTATGGCGCAACATCAAACTTCTGATAGTTGTTCTCGCGCAGTGTGGTGTTCTCCGAGCCGTTGGCAAACACGCCGTAGATGAACTTCGTGTTGGTGTCGAAGTTGTCGCCCGGATAGATTGTGGCCACAGGTGCCGTGGCTGTCAGGTTGCTTATGATGCGAATATCTGCCTGATAGTCGCTGTCGCACTCAAGATATACATCGTTGGTTGCATACTGCGGTCCTGCTGGAATGTAGGCTGAGCCGCCCATATGGAACGTTCCGCCCGTGTTGCTAACATAGACAGCGCCGCCCTTGTCCATTGAGCCAAAATCCGACTTATTGTAGCTCATAAGGCCGCCGGTCATCTCAAAGATGGTTGCATCATCGTAAGCCTGTGTGATATAAACACCACCGCCCAACCAACTGGTGGCCTCGTTGTAACTTATTTCACCACCAGTCATTATGAGCTTGGCATCACTGTCAATATAAACACCACCACCCGCAGTGGCCTTGTTGTCGAAGACAAACGCGCTGTCGGCAATGGTGAGCTGCGAGTTCGAAGCAAGGAAGATACCGCCGCCATTTTTGTCATAGTCTTCGGTGTTGAGGTTGGCGTTACCGTTGGTAACAATGATGTTGCGCAGCGTTACAGGTACTGTGGTGAGAACTTTGAGCACAGTGCCGCTGTTGTTACCATCGAGCGTTCCGTTCGGCTGGTAGAGAGTAATATCATTATCAGTCACTTCTTGGCCGCCATCGCCCTCAATGGTGAGCGATGCAATGATATCGTTCAACGAGACTGGGATAACAGCATTTTCAACGATTGTACCCTTCACGCGGATGGTGAAATCGAAGTTGGTTACGCCCTGGTTCTTAATCGTCTGCACGGCCTGGGCAATAGTTGCGTATGGATTGGTAGAAATTCCACTGCCCGAGACTGAGCCAGCGTTGGCTTCATCGGCAACATAGATGGTTGTCTGAACCCACTCAGCCAGAATGATTGTGTCGCGCGTGATGGGGTTCGAAAATTTGTACTCCTCGGGATTCTGGTTGCCCTCAATATAGTAGAGCCAGCGTTTCATTGTGTGGTCGGCATACTCTGGTTTCAGGCTGTCAACATCTGAAATTGTGCTATTGTGAGGCACAACGACTGTTTTCATATTGGTGCCATCGGCAAACTCGCCGGCACCGGCAAAGAATCTCACAGTGTGGAGCTTGGTGAGCTCAGCCGAAATTGTAACATCCTCGGCCGGAATTGTGAGTTCGTAAACGCCGTCAACATCATACAAAGGCTCGCTTTCGCTGCTGACCATAACGGCGCCAGTAATATCATAACCGGAAGCAACCCTGAATGACACCTTCGAGGTGTATTTGTATTTTTCATCCTTGGGTGCAACAGACGACGATATAATCTCCATACCCTCAGGCAGAGTAACTGAGTAGTAGAGGGTATCGAACAGTGCATAGAATGTTTTTCCGCCAAATGGCATTAGCTCACCAGCATTAAACTCAGTGTCTCTGTCATCGACCCAAGCTATAAATTCGCGGCCTGCCGATTTAGGCTCGTCGGGGAGCTGAATCCTGGAATCGTATGGCTTTTCGGTTTCGGCATATACCGTGTCGTTCACCTTCCAAGTTGCTTTATAGCGTAAGCGGTCGTAGTAAACATCAATCACCGTTTTGCCATCGCCAGCAATTTTCACCTCACCAAATGGCTTTTGCGTAAAACCATTGATATTAAACTCAAAGCTGATTGCAGCATCTGTGGTGCCAGTAAATTCCTCGCCCTCTAAATACAGAGTATAATCGTTGCACAATGTGTCTTGCAACCAAGTGTTAACCTTGTAGGCGGTGTTGGTATTAGCCTCCCACTCGGCGTAGATGATGGTGTCCTTAGCGGGCATTGTGCGGCCGCTCAGGTCAGGCCAGCCCAAGAAGGTGTAGCCATCGCGTGTGGGTTGTGCCTCGGTTGCGCTAAGGGCGGTGCCGAATTTTGTGTCAACGTAGGTTAAATCAACCTGATAGCCGAACCAACCGCCGTTGCCTTTAAAGATGAGCTTGTAGCTGATGCGATTGTAGTAGATGTCAACATTTGTGGTGTTGTTGAGTGCAATGGTCAGCTGGCTGAAATCCTGCGCTGCAAAACCAGTGCTGTCTTTTGCTACCGCCTTGGTCTCATCACCGTCTCTGCCGGCAAATTCCTCTACAATAGAATCGTATTCGCCGTTCACTTTCTCGAAGTGATGTGTAACTGTGTATTTAACAGACGATTCGCTCCAAGTGGCAACCAAGTCAATCGGACCGGTTTTACCCGAGAAGGTAATGCTCTTAGTTGCTGTTTCCCAGAATGTTCCCGTCCAGCCCTCGAACACAAATCCTTTTTTTGTCGGATTGGCGATGGTGATTGTTTGGGTAATGTTGTACGATGTAAAATCGGGTACAAAACCACTACCGGCGGTATCGTAATAGTTGATATCGTATGTTGCCAATGTCCAATTAGCCTTGATTGTCAGGTTGCTGTCGGGCATTGTAGCCGGAACGTTCTTGCTCCAGCTGTCGGCATCAAAGTCATAACCATCGCGGGTCGGGTTCGATTTAGGCTCTTCTATATCAACACCATAATAACAGGTGTCGGTAATTACCGTCTTTTCGTTATCAAATTTTCCGCCGTTGGCGTCCCAAGTGAGCTGATGGCTGTTGCGTTTGTAATAAACATACACAGCTGCTTTTCCGTCGCCGCTGATAACCGTCTGCTTAACCAAATCCAGCGTAAAGCCTGTAGTGTCGGCTGGCTGATAGCTGGTTTCGGTGTCGGTGGTGCCCGTCAGAGTAATGCTCTCTGTCGGATAATCGGTGTCGTATTTGCCTTCGAAATTCTGCAAGAAGATGTTAACAGTGTATTCGGTGTTGGTTTTCGCCGCCCAACGTCCTGTTGTACCAAAGTCTTCGGTGACATTTGCTGGAGTAGGAATAGCCGGATTCCAACCCTTGAATTCGTAACCAACGCTGTCGGTGTCGGGTGCGACAATAGTGTCACCGTAGTGGGCTTCATCGTTATAATACAACACTTTGCCACCGGTGCCGTAAAATTTCACGACATAATTGACATATGCAGAATCGAACACTGCCGTATAAGTCTGGTTGGTTCTAACCGAAGTGATTTCCGGCTCCCAGCCGATGAACGAGTAGGTGTACACCTTGTTGGACTCGCGTGTCGGTTCATCGCCAATGTATTTTGGAGTTTCACCGTAGGCGAGCGTATCGACTTGCAAAGTGTCGCTGCCGTTCATAAACAAAATCTCGTAGTCGATGCCAATTGAGTCAAACACTGCCGTGTAAACCTGGTCGCCGGTAACTTCGGCAATCTTCGGCTCCCAATCATAGAACTTGAAGGTGTACTGCTCGTTGGGCTTTCGTGTCGGCTCATCGCCGGTGTATTTCGGCGTCTGTCCGTATGCAAGAGTGTCTTTTTGCAACTCAGATTCGTCGCTCACAAATACAATCTCGTACTTGTTCAGAGTGCTGTCGAACGCAGCCGTATATGTCTGGTCGGCAATTACTTTGACTATTGTCGGTACCCAACCGATGAACGAGTAACTGAACTTGGCTGTAGCTTTCTTCTCAGGAGTTTGACCCACATATTCAGGCATTTGTCCATAGGCAAAGCCTTTTGATGTCAATGTATCACCCTCGCTCACAAACAATATGGTGTATCTCCTTAAGATGGTGTCGAACACTGCCGTGTAAACCTGCTCGCTCTCGGCTGCATAAATATCGGGCGTCCAGCCGATGAACTCGTAAGTGTAGAGCGTGTCGGCCTTGCGTGCCGGCTCATCGCCAGTGTATTTCGGCGTTTGGCCATAGCCGACTTTCGTCGATTGCAACGTATCGCCATCGTTTATAAATAATACGCCGTACTCAATGGCCGTATAGCTTCCGCTGATGGTTATTGAGCTATCGGGCATTGTTTCCGGCACATTCTGCCATCCGTTGAATTTATAGCCTTCCATAATCGGAGCCTGTATGGGCTCGATGGTCGAATTATAGTATGTTTCCACAGAATCAATCACTCTGCCGTCTATCACATATACTATATTGTGTTTGTTCAACTGCCATTGCGCTGTGATTACCAAATCCTGAGCAGGCATCGTCTCCGGCAGAGTCGCATCCCAACCCTGGAACGTGTAACCCTCTCTTTCGGGTTCATCGAGGCTGGCATCCACAATCTCGCCAAAGTCGAACATCAGCGTGTCGGCTGCTTGGCCGTTGGCGGCGTCAATGGTGATGAAATATTTGTTGATACCCCATATAGCCTTGATTGTCAAATCCTCGGCTGGCATACGCTCGGGCACCGCCATACTCCATCCGCGGAACCTGAATCCCTCTTTCTGCGGGTCGGCGGGAGCCTCTATTCTGGTGTTGTAGTCTTGCGTGATGGCTGCAACCTCGCTGCCGCCGTCGGTGTCGAAGGTGATGGTGTACTGCATTATGCCGAAGTGCGCTATCAGCTTCAGCTTGGCCGTAACCTCAAGCGCAAGGCTGGGGCTGTGCTGCAGGCTGTCGCTCAGCTCAACGCCGCTCCAGTTGTTGAAGTAGTAGCCCGTGGCCGGTGTGGCCTCAACCATCGCGGTATCGCCGTGCAGATATGTGCCTTCGCCGCTCACTGTTCCAAACCGTTCGTCATCCGATTTAACGGTCAGCACATAGCTCATACGCTCAAACTCGGCCGAGAGCTCAAAGTCATCAACAATGGTGAAGGTGCGTTTCTGGCGGGTGCTTCCGTCGCTCCAGCGGACAAACTTGTAGCCAGTCTTCGGCACTGCCTCAAACGACGGCCGGTCGCCGTGGGCAACTGTTCCGTCGACAACCACGTTGCCGCCTTCGGTGCTGTTGGTTATAACCTTGTACGGAACGCCGGCCTGAGCCTCAACCTCGGCCTCAATCTTCACATACTGGTACGGTTCGGTTGAGTTCTTTTTCATCAAACCAAAGTTGATGGTTTGGCTTGTGGCCTTCAACGGTCTAATGTATATCTGTGTATCGCCCTCGGGCATAAGTACAGCCACGGTGGCATTTTTTTGATATTTGGTCACGTTGCCGTTGGCATCCAAGAGCAGAATGGTGTTCCTACGCGCGTCGGTGGCCGTTATTTTTGCAAGGTTGCCTTTCATATAAATGCCCAACAGTGCGTAGCCCGCGCTGTCGCTGTCGTTGCCATAGACAAACGGTTTGTAAGCCGAGCAGCTGACGGTGTCGGCTCGGTCGATAATCTTCGCAATCTGCGGGAACTCGGCATCAACGGAGTCAACATTGATGGTGTCGGCCTCGATTTGCTTGGTCACATCGCCCATCATCACCATCTCGGTGCCCACTTGCACGTTTCCGCCGCTGATGGTGAACAGGCTCTTCTGTTTCTGCTCGGCGGGTTCCTGTGTCGAAGTGCCTTCGCCTGACTGCTGATTTGACGAGGTGTCTGCCTCCACTGCGGCTGTCTCTGTCACGGAAAACTCTTCGGTCAGAATCGCCACTTCGCCTTCACCGTTCACGTTAAAGATGTTGGTGTTGTCTTTGGTTGCGGCGCGGCCCGTAACAACAAATCCGCTCCGTTTGGCCTTATCAGCCTCCCCATCAGGATTGTCGTCAACATAGACGCGGGTGAAACCTCCCTCAATGGCGAACAGCGTGTCCTCCTCTGCTTTGGTTGCGGCGCGGCCCGTAACAACAAATCCGCTGCGCTTGGCCTTGTCCTCAACATCGGCACCGTCAATATAAACCTGTGTGCCGCTGCCGTCAACAGCCAGGTAGTCGGCTTCGCTGCCGTCTTTGGTTGCGGCGCGGCCTGTTACCACAAAGCCGCTCCGTTTGGCCTTGTCTGACGAGGTGTCGTCAACATACACTGTTGTTCCGTCGGCGGTTGCCACAAAATATTGCGGTTCGCTGCCGTCTTTGGTTGCGGCGCGGCCAGTAACCACAAAACCGCTGCGTTTGGCTTTCGACGAGTCGTCATCAACATACACCGTGGTTCCTTTCCCGTCGATGGTCAGATAATCGGTAGCCTCACCGTCCTTGGTGGCGGCACGGCCCGTTACCACAAAGCCGCTGCGTTTGGCTTTCGACGGGTTGTTGTCAACATAAATCTGTGTTCCTTCGGTAGTTACCGAGAAATATTCGGTTGCGGTTTCGCCTTTGGTTGCGGCGCGGCCCGTTACCACAAAGCCGCTGCGTTTGGCTTTGGCGGCGCCATCGGCATTGTCGTCAACATACACCACAATGCCGTCGTCGAAGACTGCAAACACGGGGTTGCCGTTGGCGTCGTTCACAGCAAACAGCGCCCCACCGTCTTTGGTGTTGGCGTTTTTCGATGTGATGCCGCCGGCTTTCTGCGCGTACATTGCGTACGGCGCTCCCTGCACTGGCACCTCGCCAAGCACCACTTCGCCCTTGCCGTCAACATTCACGGCCACCTCCATCTTAATGTCGAAGGTGTTCCAGGGCACACTGGCAAAATCGCCGTCAACCTTCACTCCGTTGCCCACAACAACCTGGATGTTTCCATACTCATTGGTGGTGACAGTCTGCGTTTCGGTGTAGCAGCTCGCACCATCGTGCTTCAAGGTGAACTTCACCTCCACTTGCTTGTTGGTTACCAACTCGCCGTTTGCATCGCGGATAACCGCCTGATATGCAAAACCGTTTTGCCCTAAAGCTGACACGGCAGTTGTGATGGCTACCGCCATAACCGCCAAAAATCTAAGCGCTAACTTTTTCATATTTGGTAAAATAACTAGTTAACTAAGCCCTATTGCACGCATTTGCGCACAGTCTCAAAAAAACCTCCAAATATAAAGATTTTTGTTTGTAATATCAAAATGAAAATGAGCGGGTTGTGGCCGTTCGCCCCCGTACAATCCCTATAGGATGGCTATATGATCGCTATATGATAAGAATGGCTGAAAAAATTTGTTTTCGGGGCGTTTTTTTATGCCTTTCGGCGAAATTCACCCGAGGCAATCCCCACCCGGCAAACCAGAATCCCAATCACTTCACTCTCTTTCCTCTCACATACGTCCGCTCAACCGAAACCTGCGGGAGCTCGGGCTGGTACATTGTGGTGATGTTCTTGCCCACAACCACAAAATCGGCCCATTTTCCAACCTCGATGCTGCCGCGCTGCTGCTCGTCGAACTGCGAGTAGGCGGCCCAGATGGTGAGCGATTTCAAGGCTTGCGTGGGCGTCATTTTCTGGTTTTGCTTGTTGTAGGTGCGGCGTTTCTCCTGACTCATAGCGTAATACATCATCTCGGTTGGGTTCAGACTGCCGTATGGCGCGTTGCTGCCGCTCACAATGCCCTGATTCTGGCTCAGAAGCTGCTTCCAGGCAAAAACCTCTTTTTTGTGCCGGCGGTCGAGATTCTCCGAAATGAAAGATTTATTGTATTGGTATTGAGCCGGTTGCACCGACGGAATAATATTGTAATGGCTGAAATATTTCAGGTCGTTGTGCGCAATCAGGTGCAAATTCTCAATTCTCCAACGCAGCGGGTTCTTGTTTGGCAGAATGTCGGCGTAGGTTTTCAGCGTAAGCCTTGCGGCCGAATCGCCAACGCAGCCCACGCACATCTGGAATCCGTGCTCGTAGGCCATTTGGCAGAGGCGCCGGAGGCTGTCGGGTGCGATGCGCAGCCGGCCGTTGGGTTTGTCCTCGGCAAGGGGTTGCAGCGTCACAGCCGTGTATTGCGACATCCGCCCGTCAATATCGATGCCCACGGCCAGCACCTTCTGCCGGTCGGTATTGATTGGCATCTTGCTGATATACTGCTCAATATTCTCCGCCGACGGTTCAAGAACAATGTAAACCGGTATTTGCAGTTCGCCGCTTTCGCGAAGACTGTCAATCAGCCGCACGTCGCGGATGGTGCTGCCGAAATTTGTTGTGCCCGTAATGCCCACATTGAAGCAGTTGTGCTCGGCCTGTTTGAGCAGCTCGGCCATTGCGCTGTCCGACGGTTGCGGCAGACAGCGGGCGGCACTCCTCACCATTTCGCTTTCAATATACCCGTCTTTCACAGCCGGCTCAATTCCCGCCGCCTTCAGAAAAGCATCGTTAACCAGAGCCCGCTTGTAGTCTTTAGTCCAAATGAAGACCGGTATGTTCTTGAAAAAGACATTCAATGTTGTGTTGTCGGGCAGAATCGCATCGTCGGGCGAAGTGTAGCTCAGATTCCGGGCCACAATCCACTCTCCGGGGTGGCTGTTTCTGTATTTCGTCAGTCGGTTGAACACGGCGTTCAGGCTCTCGGCGCCTTCAAGGTCGACCTGCGCCAGCGACTTGGCATACTCAACAAAATGCGCGTGCGCGTCGATGAATCCGGGATAGACGAATTTGCCGCGAAGGTCGAGAACGCTGTCCGACGTGTAGCGGGCGCCAATGTTGGCATCGCTGCCCACAGCCACAAACCTGCCGTTGTGGATGGCCGCGCTCTGCAACACGGCAAAATTGTTGTTGACGGTGTAAATCTTGGCATTCCTGATTATCAGGTCAACCTCCTCCCGCTGACGGCAGCTGGTCGCCATCAGCACCGTGCAAGTCATTATCAGCAAAATACGTCTGTTCAATCCCATATCATAAAGTTCTTGGCCCAATCGGCTTTGAAAACACAAAAATCGCATTTTCCGCGAAAAAAACTATTGTATCAGACTGTTAAAATCGATGTTTAGAAACTTGTTGGAAAAAACCGCAATTGGGCGCGCACCATATCAATTTCGATTTAAATTTGTGCATCACAAAAATTTACGCTTAAAAACTTGTTTCAATGGCACCATTAGTAATCAACGGCACCGAAGATACGCCTGAGGTTATCTTCGACCCGGAAACCGGAAAGTTCTCAATCACAGGCACTTCAATCCCCGAAAACGCCCGCAAGTTCTTCGACCAGATTCTTGCCTGGAACGACGAGTACCTGAAAAACCCGAACGATGACACCAGCGTCAGCTTCAAGCTCAAATATTTCAACACCGCCTCAACAAAATACCTATTCGATATGATGGTGCAGCTCAAAGCGCTTGCCGGCAGCAAGAAAACTCTGGTTTTCAACTGGTTTTTCGATAAAGACGATGACGATATGTTCGAGGCCGGCCAAGGTTTCTCAAAAATGCTTCGCTACCCGTTCAATTTTGTGCAATACTGATTGTATTTAGCTGTTGATGAGCCGTTTATTCAACAAACCAACCGTTTGATGGCTCATTTTTTCAGTTCACCATCACGCGTTTCGCCGTCTTGCCAACCTTGATAATGTAAACACCTGGTTTGCTGACGGTTATTGCTGCCGCCGATGGTTTCATTGCAACAATGCGCCCCATTGTGTCATAAACGCTAATGGCTTCGGTGGTGTTCGCAACCACTATGGTGCGGCCAACGACGTAAACAATTGGCTCACAGCTTTGCGCCGCAACGGCGGTTGTGTCATCGGCCACCACGTTAACGCCAAACATATTGACGGTGTTTTCATATTCCACCGTAACCAATTGCAAACCAACCTTTTCGCTATCAAAACCGCTTGTCATACTGAGCTGCAAGGCCACGGTTGCGGTTGAATCGTTGCTGAAGGTTACTGTCAGCAGACCGCCGCTCACATCGAGCGTCTGCCCCACTTTGTACTCAAGTTTCAGCGGCAGCGATGTCAGCGTTACCGAGGCGACGGTGACAGAATCCTGCGCGCGAACCTCGACATAGAACGCACTTGTGGCCAAAGCTGTTTTCACTGTCAGCAGCAGGCGCCCGGCTTTCCGACTGCTGAATCCTCGCACCATATCGGCTGTAATTGGCAGAGTATCAACGCTGCCATCGGTGTAAGTGGCCCCAATCAGACCTCCCGTAACGTCTAGAGTGTCGCCAATATAATAGACGCGTTTCTGCGGCAGCGAAATAATGGTAAAATTCAGAAGCTCAACTTCTTGCGGCGGACACACGCTGTCGCGCACCACAATGTTGAAACTTGTCTCAAGCGTTCCGGCTCTCACTTTCAGCAACTTGATTCCGGCAGTGGCGCTGCTGAAATTGCGCACCATTGCACTGTTGATGGGCCAGACGGCCGTTGAATCGTTGCAGAAACGAACATTGAGCGAACCGCCGTCGGTGTCAAGCGTGTCGCCGACAAAATAGCTGAGTTTCCGCGGCAGCGTGGCAATGCTCACATCCACCGGATTGTTGTTTACTTCGAGACTGAACCTTGCCGTAACGGTCTGGCTCACAGACTCAAGCACCACATTCGCACCAAAAAAGCCTGGTTCAAGCTTGTCGCTGTTGAAAACCACGGTTATCGTATCGGTCTGGTCAACAGCCATATCGCCGCCCAAACGGCTGAACGACAGCCAGTC
>JAEEGK010003385.1_pt1 | contig 39745 bp, 37 predicted proteins | sample 8958771 | NCBI WGS metagenome assembly JAEEGK01 (sample SAMN16246547, study PRJNA631951) | gut metagenome | biome: gut microbiome; feature: rumen; material: SC-attached | host: Bos | place: Iran: Karaj | collected 2018-10
ATGTATTTCTTCAGCATCTTGGGTGACGTGTGGCCAGTTATCTTCATGATATCATAGATGTCAATACCATCTAAGTACATGAGAGTTGCACCTGTGCGTCGGGCAGTATGGGTATGAATGAGCTTGTATTTCTCAATCTTTTCCGTCTTGGGTGTACCACCTTTTGTGCTTTCAATTTCAACCAGGTCAGTTAATCCTGCTGCTTGGGCAATATCTTTGATGTATCTGTTGATAACCTGGTCAGGCAGATGTGGCACCTGATAGTCATATTTCTCCAATATGGCCTTTAGAGCCGAGTTGCAAGGTATAGCAACCTTGGCACCGGTCTTTTGCTGCCGTATATTCAAAAAGGTAATCTCTTGCCTCTCCACCCATGCTTTCTTCTCCCCGGGATGATCAGGATCGTCTTCTTCCCTTAGCACATTCTTTACAAGGGTATTGAAATCTTCCTTCTGGATGTAGTTGTAATCAGAGACACGCTGAGCTGTCCATACTCCAATCATAAAGATGTCCCTGGCCTGTTCGTGGGCTGGGCTGAACTTACTCATATCCACAGCCATGATCTTATCAAGTTCCTCCCTTGTAAGGAAGATAGAATCCACTTCCACACGATTGCCCTTGAATCGGTTGTCCCTCCAGATCTGGTTACTGTGATGCCCCTCACTTTGCGCGGCTGCTATGACCGTCTTCAATTCCTTGATGCACTTGCCGCAGGTGTTGATGTTATAGTTTTTCTTCTTTAGGAAGGCATTATAGGCGTAGTAGAAATCCATGTTGATGTCATTGAAGTCGTACTCCCTTTTCATGGCCTTTTGGAACTCCTTGAACCTGGTCATGGCCATCTTGATGGACTTCACTGAAGACGGAGCGAAATTTCGGCCTCGGGCTGTCTGTCGGCCTCCAGTTGCAATTTGTTTAAGGTACAAGTCAATGTACTTATTGAGAGTCATTCGGTTCTTTTCGGCCTCTTCACGAGCTTTCTCCTCCTTTCTTTTATTCTCTGCTTCTTTGGCCTCGGCATAGGCTATGTTCTCAATAATCTGCCGCATCTCCTCCTTGGTGATGGGCATTTCTCTGTCAAGGGTGTTATCCAGCTCTTCCTGTATGGCGTCTACTTTTTTACAGAAGGAAGTGTTTTCTCTACTGTACTTCCTCCATTTCTTCATATCGCCATAGTTGTCATTCCATTCCCGTATATTGGCGACTAGAGGCGTCGCCATCTTGTAGTTAATACCTAATTTTCGGGATTGCAACCGGACAAATAGAGTGGCATCGCCATCCTCTTTTTTTGTCATCAAGAAAAAACTTGTAGCCATAGTTCATATCATTTAATAACGCATTACAAAGATACGAAAATTTCCTGAATAGTTGGCTACATCTTGGCTACATTTGTGAAAAAAACTGGATAAGGAACGAAAGGTAAAAAGACGTAAGACGCTGATATTCAATACATATATTTTCATATCCTTACCTTTCTTTTCCACCTAAGAGGTGTTCCCAGCACCACAAGATAACCCGCTGAATTTCAGCGGGTTATCTTGTTAATACAGGGGGCTCTGCCCCCTCATACACCCCTGCGGCCTTTTCTCCCTCTACGATTTTGCCTGGCGGCAAAATCCCGGGTACGGCCGGCGCTCTGCAGAGCGCATCGTCGCTTCGCTCCTCCAAATTAGGTACTTATTCTAATAATAAAACTGACCCTATTCTAATAACCGTCTTATTTGCGGATTTGTGCTATCTTTGTAAATAGCTATGAAACGATTTCTCACTATTCTTCTATGCGCCCTGGGTGTGCTTCTGCTGGGTTTTGTCCTTTGTCTGCTGAATAATCCGGCCAAGGACGGTTTGTCGCACAATCACAATCCCTACGGTCTGCAGAGCGACAGTTCCCAAGTGTATCTGTTGCCGTCGTCCCAGGCCTATAAAGACTCCCTTCTGAAGCATATTTCGCAGGCCCGGGAGAGCATTTATATGGAAATGTATCACCTGGGCGGGGTGCATGCCCGGGAAGTGATGGACCTTATGCGTCAGAAGGCCCTGGGAGGCGTGAAAGTGGAGGTGTTGGTAGATGGCTGGGGTACCAAGGATGAGGACTGGGATTATGAGGCCATCCGTGCGGACGGTGTGGAAATCTCTTTCTGGGACGAGGTGAAGTTTCCAATAGTCAACCACGTCCTGCATCGGAACCACCGCAAGGTGGTCATCATCGACGGAGAATGGTCATTCATCGGGTCCACCAATATTGCCGATTATTCCTTCGGGAAGTTCGAAGAATTGCCGGACAGCCTCCCCTGCTTTGATATGAACGTTCAGTTCCGTGCCGGTGCACCGCAGGTTAGCGTCATAGAGAAGGCCGATGATCTCCTGTCCACTATGACGGCTCTGATTGACCAGGCGCAGGACTCCATCCGCGTTATCCAGCCTTATATCGCCCTCCCCGACCCTGTCCAGGAGGCTCTTCTAAATGCCTTGCAGCGTGGCGTGGACATCCAGTTCCTGTTGGGCGGATGGAATGATACCCCGGTCTATCAGCTCTCGGATTTCGGCCTTTTCCATAAGGTCCTCTACCCGGCGGGTGCACGGTTGTGGGTGCATCCGGTTGGCTTCCACCACACCAAAGCCCTGTCTGTGGATGGAAGCATCCTCTTTCTGGGCTCTACCAATATGACCTATCGGGCACTCCGTCGCAATTTGGAAGAGAACGTGCTTGTTAAAGACGCCCGGCTGGCCACGGAGTTTGATAAGTATTTTGCCGTTTATGCAAAAGAAAGCGTTCCCTTCGACGACCAATACTGGGCTCAGCTGCCAAGAAAGGAACGGGTTGAAGGAGTGCTTGCAAACCGGTTTAACTACCTGATTATAGAGTAATTATTTTCGGTCTATTACTGTAGAAGATCTTTAAATTCTTCTTTGCCTTCATAAGCTTCTCGGACGCCTGTATGGGTAAGAACCCATTTATCGGCCGAAGGTTCAAATTCGCATTCTCCAATCAATTTGCCTCTATCATAGGCGGCACTGCGGTCCAGTTCTTCTTCGAAAACGATGGAGATGGGGTTTAACAGTTCATACAGCAGGTGCCTGAGAGACATCTACCCACGGGCGTTGCTGCGGGTTAAAAACATTAACACCTGAATGTCATCGTTTTCGTAGGTCTTGTACCCTTGAGCCTCGAGTTCTTCTTTCTTTGTCATATCTTATTTACTTCGGTTGGCCAGCATCTTATAGGCTTCTACGGCATCACGGAAAGTGAGTCCGGCATTCTCCCTCAACCAGTTCTGGAACTCTACTTTGAAGCGGAATTTCTTGCCCAGATACTGCTCAAAGAATGCCCGCAAGTCTTGAGAACAGACAATGCCGGGTTCTATGGCATCATCAAGAGAAACGGGGACCTGACGGTTGACCGCACTTCTTTTGGCTTTTGACTTGGATGAAATGAGTTCCGGCAGGGTTGCTCTGATGATATCCTCCAGATAGTCCCGATCGTCCACGTTAGTGATATAAAAATGGTTCCGGGCACTAGGGTAAGGAGGCCTGAGTACCACTTCATCCAGTACGGCTTCTCCAGCTTCCGTCATTTTAATGTAAAGGTTATTGTCGCAAATAAGGCCGAAAAGGACACCGTTGCAGTAAATGCAATAGTCCCCCATCATCTTTTTGACGGCAATCTCCCCGGCGCCGGAACACTGGTCAACGATGAACTGAACGAAATCTGAATTACAAGCCATAGAATTCCAATTTATTGATAACAAATATATATATATTTTGCGTATATCTTTTCATCAAATCGCCCATCCGTGTGGCATAGTAGTTGCTTTTTATGGGCCCGGAACATGTTCTAATTATTAATTGTCACAAAATAACGAATGAAAAGAACGAAATGAAAAATCTTCTCATTTTATGGCTAGGAGCCTTGCTCCTTATCCCCAGCCTGAATGCCCAGGAAAACAGAAAGTATGAAATCGGAGCAGATGCCTCGTTTGGTTTCAGAAAGAAGTCTCAAGAAAACAACAATTACAGTTTTAGTGCTTTCGGAGGCTATAAGCTAAACAACTCACTATCTGTTGGAGCCGGCTTGAATTACACCAAGTATCAGAGCCGATCGGACGTCCCCAGTGGAATGGATGACGTTTATATCATTATCCAACCCTATCAGGCTTTCCGCCCTTTTGTTTATGCCCACTATGACTTCCTGCCCAACTTCAGATGGACACCCTATGTGGATGCAAGGCTGGGATATGCCTTCTTCTCCAAATCCAGCATCTCCTACGGCATTAATCCGTTTGCACTTACCGGACCCGAAGGAGGCATTATGTACGGTTTGGACACCAGTGAGTTCGATTACTTAAAGGATCTGGACCACTCCCTGGGTGTGAAAGGCAACGTATATGGTTCTATTGGTGTTGGGGCTTCCCTGCATCTTGGCAAGAACAGGAAAGGTGGAAAATTGAATTTCGGCGTTTCTATGGATCTTCAGCCCGTCCAATTCAGTTACTACCAACATCCGCAGGAGAAGAAAGTCAACTTCTCCATAGGACCAAAGATTGGTTATACCTTTTAGTTAATTTTAAACAAACACCCGCCGTAGCAGGCGGGTGTATTTATTTATTTCTGCTTAAGAAGACTGTCCAGCTGGCGGGCGTAGTCCAGGTTGGCGTCAATGGATTCCTTGTCCGGGTGGGGCTTCATAAAGTCGGAATAATCGGGCATAGCTTCTTCCTCAATGGCCACTTCTGCACGGGCATCCGTAAATGCAAGGACCTCTTCTTCGGGTATTCCTATCAGTTTCATATTCTTGCGGTTCATCCGCCGCAGATTATCTGAACAGTAAGCGAGCCAGGCCTTAAACGAATTGGGCATCTGCAACTGTTTACGGGCCTGTTCATCCCTCAGCAGTTTTTCCGTGAAGGTTTTTCCCGGATAATCCGAAAAGTGATTGAATATCCGCGCCTGATTGTCAGTGTATGCAACGGCTTCTTCGTTAATCTTCCCTTCGATCCAGTTCATCTGGGAAAAACAGGCTCCTACGTTGTCCACAAACTGGAAATTACCCATATTCTTCCACGTGTCTATATTACTGCTGAAGATGGTTTCGGCCGTTTGGTCGTGACGGATGATGGGGGCCTGGAACACTTCATTGACGGCATCTTGAAAAGGTTCCTCTCCCAGTCTTTCCACCTCATCCAGCGGCAAGCGCAGCAGCCATACGGCCACACTGTCCAATCGGTCCCATACTTCTGCCGATTCATCAATGCTGCGGGCAAAGGATTCAATGCTGCTCATAACCATCAGAGCGGTGAGTCTGCGTTCTTTCTTCTGATTGTTACGTTCAATCAGCTTGCTGGTGCCAAAGGTCAGAACAATGGAAACGGTAGTGGCCAGGATAGCCACCACAAAGTCTTTCCACCAATTTCTGTCAAAGAATTTGTCAGGCATAGTTTATTTCTCAGTCAAACGTGATACTTTCTATTCTCAGGCGAAGCGTTCCGGAAGGAACCTGGGCCTCGGCTATTTCGCCCACCTTCTTACCCATCAGGGCCGCGCCAATGGGCGAATTCAGTGAAATCTTGCCGGCCTCGAGGTCCATCTCGTGAGGGCTGACAATCTCGAATATCATCCGGGTATTGGTTGCCAGATTGGTGAACTCAACACGGCTCAAAAGACTTACCCTGTCTTTGGGGAGAGCGTTGGGGTCTATCACGCGGGAATGCTCCAGGATCTTCTGCAGGAAGCGGATGCGGCTGATGGTTTTGGCTTGAATGCGCCTGGCCTCACGGTATCCCGCATTGTCACTTCGGTCCCCTTGGGAGCCAGTCTCCTGAAGATCCTCCTGGACCTTGGGGTAGACCACCTCGATGAGGTTCTTCAGTTCGGACGCAATCTCGTTGTATCTTTGCTTTGAAAGGTATTCCATAGCTCAAATTCCCAATACAAAAGCGAATATAGTGTTTTTTGACGAGAAGTTGAAAGAAAATGCGTATCTTGCAAGGAGTAAAAAAATAGTATATGAAAAGAATCCACTATCTGGTAGCGGCGTTTCTTCTGGTCGCCTGCGGTACTACCAATCATTCCAGTGTAAAGGACGGGAACAAGTATGTCCCCTATGACCAGCGGGACGGAGAGGAAGCAGTAGTCTATTTTACCCGCAATCTTTCGGCCGAAGGGCTCATCGCTGCTTATGAAAAAGTAGGCGGCGAAATTATCGGAAAGGTGGGCGTCAAACTCCATACCGGCGAACAGAACGGTCCCAACATCATCCCTCGCGAATGGGTTAAGGCCCTTCTGGAGAAGGATCTGCCGGAGGCTACCATCATAGAGACAAACACCTATTACAAGGGAGACCGCTACACAACGGATCTTCATAGAAAGACCTTGGAAGTTAACGGATGGACGTTCTGTCCCGTGGATATCATTGACGAGGAAGATACCCTTACCCTTCCGGTAAACGGTGGAACCTGGTTCAAGAAGATGGCCGTGGGCAGCCACCTTACCAACTACGATTCTATGGTGGCCCTCACCCATTTCAAGGGACATACGCAGGGCGGTTTTGGCGGCTCTAATAAAAATATAGGCATTGGTTGTGCCGATGGACGCGTGGGAAAAGCCTGGATTCACACAACGCCCGGGCAGCCCAACCAGTGGGACATCAAGGAAGAAGAGTTCATGGAGCGTATGACGGAGAGTACCAAGGCTACCATCGACCATTTTGGCAAACATGTTACCTATGTGAACGTGATGCGCAACATGTCGGTTTCCTGCGACTGTGAGGGTGTTCATGCGGCTCCCGTAGTTACTCCCAATGTAGGAATCCTTTCCTCTACCGATCTTTTGGCTGTAGACCAGGCCTGCGTGGATATCATCTATGCCATGACGGCCGAAGAGCACCACGACATTGTGGAACGTATTGAAACCCGTCACGGCCTGCGTCAGCTTTCCTATATGAAAGAACTGGGCATGGGCCACGACCGCTATGTCCTGATTGATTTGGATAACGGTGGTAAAAGAATTACCGCTGCCGAAGCCGCCCAAGGCTTGAAACCGTTTGTGAAAGAATAAAAACGGATTTAGACTGGGGCTGACTTAAATATGAATAACTTTCTCCATTCATTATTGATGGTAACGGGCGAAATGAGTCCGTATCTGTTGTTGGGATTCCTGATAGCGGGGATCCTGCATGTGTTTGTACCCCGGTCATTTTATAATAAGTATCTGTCACGGGACAATAAGTTTTCTGTCCTGTATGCCGCTCTTCTAGGCATTCCTCTGCCGCTTTGTTCCTGTGGCGTGATTCCTACGGCCATCGGGCTGCGGAACGAAAAGGCTTCCAAAGGAGCGATAGCATCGTTCCTTATAGCCACCCCTCAAACGGGTATTGACTCCATTCTGGCCACGTTTTCCGTACTGGGACTGGGGTTCGCCATCATCCGGCCGGTGGCCGCACTGGTGACCGGTGTGTGCGGCGGACTGCTTGTGAACCGTTTGGTAAAGGATGATAACGTTAACAGTCCTGCCGAAGGCACCTGCCGCGTGGAAAGTGGAAACAAAGTATGGCGAGTGCTTCGCTACGCATACTTTGATATGATCCAGGACATCGGATTGAGGCTTCTGATCGGCCTTATTGTGGCTGCACTGATCCAGGTTGTCGTACCGGACGAGTTCTTCCTCCATTTCAGTTCCCATCCACTCCTGCAGATGCTGGTCATTCTGATAGTGGCAGTGCCTATGTATATCTGCTCAACCGGCAGCATACCCGTGGCTGCAGCGCTTATCATGAAAGGGCTCTCTCCTGGAGCCGCGTTGGTGATGTTGATGGCCGGCCCTGCGGTCAATATGGCCTCCATCCTGGTAGTCCGTAAGGCATTGGGGACCCGGTTTACAGCTCTCTATCTGCTGGTTATCGTCGGCTTTTCCATCCTCTTCGGCCTGCTGGTCAACGCTTTGGGATTCACTGTTCCTCCGATGAGCGGTTCAGACGCCTGTTGTGCATCAGAAACGATGCTCCCCAGTACTTTCAAAATTATATGCTCTATTCTGCTAAACCTATTTATCCTATTCGCTCTGACCATGAAACTCTTTAGTAAATTCACCCATAAGGAGGCCGACCCGGATACGGCCGTCTACACCGTTGAAGGTATGCATTGCAGCCATTGTGAGGCCGCCGTCGTACGTGCCGTAGAGGATTTATCCGGCGTTGAATCCGCCAAGGCCAGCGCGACTCGGAATACATTGACTATTAAAGGGACGGCTGCTCCGGAAGAGATTCGTGCCGCGGTTGAAAAAACGGGTTATACATTCAAGGGGAAGAAAGCATAATTCCGTTTCTTTTATTATTTTTGTAATTGGAATACAACAATTAACAACTAATAACCATGACAAAAGAAGAAGCATTGAAACAGTTTGCCCAAGCCGGTGCTGTATGGTTTGGCAACAGTAAACAGCATTTTGCTTTCTCGGCCTACTGCCGTCTGCAGGGCTGGAACAAGCTGGCCGACAAGTGGAAAGAAGAAGCAGAAGAAGAATGGGATGAGGCCGAAGAGGTCCTTAACCGCCTGGTAGAACTGGGCTGCAAGCCCGCCGAGCTGCAGGAAGCCATGAAGACCGTTGAGTTCCCCTTCTATGACGACCCCAAGCAGCAGATAGAGTCCGATTACAATCCCGAGGCCGTCAAGATTATGAGCGAAATGGCCGAAGCTTTCAAGGACGATTATCCCACCCAGAAGCTCATCCAGAAGTGGATTGACGGAGAGGTAGAGCATATGGCCTGGGAAGCCCAGTACCTGAATTATATTGAAAAACTGGGTTACGAGAATTTCCTCACCGCAATGATGTAATTATGAAAGAACAAGTACTCAAAGCTATGAAAGAGGCCGGAAAGCCCGTTTCGGCCGGTGATATTACCAAGATCCTGAACGCAGACCGCAAGGAGGTTGACAAGGCATTTGCAGACCTGAAAAAGGAAGGCGCCATTGTCTCCCCCGTGCGTTGCAAATGGGAACCCGCCAAGTAATTAATTGCTTTAACGCCAGACATTACTCAGCTGCTCAAAGACGGCCGGAATGACGGCCGGGCCATTGTTGCCCAGGCCTATTCTGACAATGATCAGCTTTTTGTACGGGTTAATGTAAAGTACCTGATTACATATACCCAAAGCATAATAGCCCGGATACTCTCCGGGTTCAAAACCTTCAAACCGTACGTCGTACCAGCTGTAATGGTAACACGACTTGGGATTGTAATCCGTAGTGAGGTGTATCCATTCCTCGCTTACGATTCGTTTGCCGTCCCACATACCGTTGTTCAGATACAGGCGGCCAATCTTGGCCAGGTCTTTCAGGGTACAGGTGATGCCGCCGAAGGCGTGGGGTGCACGGTGCTTGCGGCTATCTATGTTAATAAGCGCTACTGATTCCATCCGCAGCGGCTTCCAGACCTTCTCGCTCAGATAATCAGCATAGTGCTGTCCCGTAGCACGTTCTATGACTACGCCCAGAATGGCCGTGGTCATACTCTCGTAGCGGAATTCGGTCCCGGGATCGCAGCGGAACTTCATACCCCGGATCTGCTTGACCATATTGTGGCCGTAATTCAATTTGGCGATGGCGTTGACGGTCTTCAGTTCCTTGATATTGAACTCGTATTCGTCATTAAAGTCCAATCCGCTGAACATATAGAGCAGGTAACGGATGGTCAGTTTCTCCCACCGGGGGTCTTTCCCCTTCAGTTCCGGCATATATTTAGTGACGGGGTCGTCGATGCTTTGGATATAACCTTCATCCACGGCAATACCGCACAGAAGGGATGTGATGGATTTGGAGACGGAGAAGACGGTAGCCATCCGGTCGCCCGAAAAATCTCCCCAGTACTTCTCGTAAACGATGCTGTCATCGTGGATAATCATCACTCCCTGCGTGGAGCTGGCATTCCCGATGGCTTCGTCAAAGGTCATATTAACGCAATACGTGTACTCATTGTAGAAATGAAGCGTATCTATCCAATCGGCCCTGGATGGGGCCACTTTGAACTGGAAAACTTCGTCACCGTTGGGGATGGTATCGTGGACGTGGTGCTCAAAGCTGAAGATGTTGGGGCCATTCAAACCGTCGGCCCTGTATCCTCTGATCATAGAGCACGACGCCAGAACAAACCCACACGCAATGATAAATGGGGTACGTTTAATTGACATAGGGATTCGTTTTATTATTAAGTTCGTTTTTTCCGAATTATGGGTTGGTGATGTGCAGCACAAGGTATTCCGAGCGGGTTCCTATGCGGATCTTCGGGCCCCAGATGCCCAGGCCGGAGCTTATGTAATACTGCGTATTTCCGCGGCGGTGATGCCCCCAGGACTTCTCGTACATAGCGTCCGTGGCCCAGGAGAGGGGCCATACCTGTCCCCTGTGCGTGTGACCGCTGAACTGGAAATCGATTCCCGCTTCCTCCGCTTCTTCCAGGTGATAAGGCTGGTGGTCCAGCACTAGGGTGAAGCCCTCGAGGCCCTCGGCGAGATCTTTTAAATCGGCCCTGCTGCGGCTGGTGCGGTCGTTTCGGCCTATGATGTCCAATCCCTTGAAATGGGCCACGGAGTCCTTCAGAAGCTGGATTCCGGCCTCTTGGAAGAACTGCTGGGCGCCATCCAGGTTGGAGTAAAACTCGTGGTTTCCCAGGACCGTCATCACTGGCGCCTCCAGCTTATGGAATTCTTCCTGGCAGTTTCCTTCTATTACGGGCCGAAGACTGAGGTCAATCACGTCTCCACCGAAAAGGATAAGATCCGGCTTTTCTGCGTTGATGAGTTTGACCCAGCGGGCCAGTTCGGGCTTGCGGTTGTGATAGCCCACGTGCAGGTCACTGGCCAGTACCACCGTCAGGGGCTTTTCAAGGGGCTTGTTTGTGACTACGGTCATCTCCTCGCGGTACTTGTGGTGGTAATGAAAACCGCCCAGGGTTAGGATGACCGCAACTAATCCTACCACTGTGCAGAGCCCGGCTATGCTGTCCTTCAGAAAGGCCTTAGGAAGCACGTGGATGAGGGTTAAGATATCGGCCAGTATGAATATCAGCAGGAAATAGAGGAAACCTATGAGCCAGGTATTCCCTACCTCGTACAGCACGGAAGCTGCCGCCATAGGAATCTTGTCGTTGATGGCAAATCCCACAAAGAACGAGGCCATCCACAGCACGAAAATGCTCACCACTGCCCACTTCCATCCCTGCGGCGTAGTGCGCCACAAATGCCAGCATACATAGCCGGTAAAAGCGAGAATAAGGGCCGAAAGGGTGAGTATGGTTCCTGCTCTCATAGCGAATTTGCTTATATACTTGTTACAAAAATAATCATTATTCCCAAAAATGCACTAAATTAGCATCGTCAAAACAGTTTAGTTAGTAATGAAACAACTTCTTTACCTCTTGCTCCCCGTATTGGTGGTGGCTGTTTCCTGCCATAAGAACCAGGAGGATCCCTCGGGACCGAATTCTACTCCATTGACCTTGGAGACTGAGAATGCAAATGCCACAATGACTGTGACCTTTGAGAACACCCTTTCCAAGCTTATTAATCTTCAAATTAGTCTTGATGATGGAGAGAGTTGGCGCACCATAAGCATTCCTGAAGGAACGCCTGGTTATACAGACAAATCATCGGCCGGTCACTATAAAAAACCCGGTAGAGTACAAGTGTCCGGGGTTCGTAAGATGCTTCTTAAGGCAGAGTATGAGTCTTACGGAGAGTTTTCTTCAGTAGGTCTTGTTGATCCAAAAGAAGATGTTGACCGCAACCTGAATATCAGCGTTGATCAAGACTGCTATATCTATGGGAATGTGATGAGTCTTGTGGGGGGAGACCAGTTTGCTAAAAGGACTGATCTCAAGGAGGACAGGACGTTTTTTTATTTGTTTGCAGGAAATGCCAACCTAAAGAATCATCCTACCCAAAAGATATTGCTCCCTGCCACCACACTGACAAAGGGTTGCTATAGACAGATGTTCTATGGTTGTACGGCATTGACGGAGGCACCGGTACTGCCTGCTACTGAACTGACAGAAAGGTGTTATAGTTATATGTTTGCCAACTGTTTTGCCTTAAAAGCTATGCCGGCGTTACCTGCCACCGAATTGGAACCCTATTGCTATTATAGTATGTTCTCGGGGTGCAAGGCACTGACAGAAGTACCTGAGTTAGTTGCTACGACTGCCGCTGAATATAGTTGTTCAAAGATGTTTGAAGGTTGTACGGCTTTGAAGACTGCCCCTTCCAGACTTGCCCAAACGGTGGCCGACCATTGCTATTATTATATGTTTGCCGACTGTACGGCTCTTGTTACTGCTCCGGAACTGCCGGCTGCGACTATGGCCCCCTATTGCTATTCTGCTATGTTTCGTGGATGCTCATCGCTTGAGACAGCGCCGGCATTGCCTTCCACTGAATTGGCCGACCATTGCTATGAAAGTATGTTCTTTAATTATATGAATCTCCCCTATCAGTTGAAGAATGCTCCCAAGCTGCCGGCTACTACCTTAGCAGATAACTGTTACACTTATATGTTCAGTGGCTGTAATTCCTTGACAACGGCACCGGACCTGCCCGCCAAGGTACTCGAGAACGGGTGTTATGTGTGTATGTTTAATAATTGCACCAGCCTGACCAGTATAAAGTGTCTTGCAACAAGCATTGCGTCTGATGCAATGACATCGCCCACGTACAACTGGTTGAGAAATGTGCCTGCTTCCGGTACATTTGTGAAGGATGCCAGTGTGGATTATGGTTCTGGCGAATTCTGGGACACCTCTACACAGTTCGGCTCCACCACTAAATGTGCTGCACAGGATATTGCCAACTGGACTATGATCAATGCCCAGTAAGCAAGAGCAGTCTATTTACATTTTAATGTAAACGGTCATCTCTTCGTCAAAGTTGCGGAGGAAGAGGCGGTAGGTGCCGGGCTCATAGTATTGGAAAACGGCGCGGTATTCATTTGTGTCTTTGTCCCAACGGGTGGTCATGATATATAACTTCCCGTCAATCTTTACATTACTGGTGAGAGACTGACTTGTGGCCAGACACACGCCATGGGTCTCAGACCACATTTCCCAGTAGATTCCCTTAGCCCCGCGAAGGTACAGATAGGGATTCTTGATTATATAGGAATAGTCCATGTCCCCTATAGAAAAGTCCAGCGAGACAAGGTCAGTTATCTTTTGTCCAGGATGGAATTCAATATAGGCATTGGCCGATTGCTGGATGGGCACCCACTGATCGTCTACGAGTTGCGCCAGCTTGAGGCAGTCGCCTTCCTCTATGTCGCAAGTAATGGTGCAGGTAGTTTCCGGAATGGAATAATTGGATGGAGTCACCATGAACGCATCCCCAAACGCCTCCTTGAACCTACCTTCCCGATCAAATAAAGCGAATCTCAACCACACTTCATATTCCGCCGTGGAAGTTTGGATAATATTCCGTCCGCCCACAGTGAATGAATCGCTTCGGAAATCCCAAGGGAAAGCAACCAACTTGTCATCTATCAATGTGGGGCACACTTCCCCGCCCTGGTCCGGATAGATATGGGTAATCATATCCTGTCCCAGATTAAACTCGGTTTCTTCTTCCGGATTCAGATCGACAGAAGGCTTAAGCAGATAATACGCACTCCCTGTACCCCAACCATAGTTGAGACTGAAATAGTCTCCTTTATAGCCGTCCAGTACAAAGGCATGGCCGCCTCTCCCACTCACTCCGCCATAGTTAACCGGTCGGTTGGCATCGATTTCGGCCCGGATCATGCCCTCCCAGATGTCCGTATCAGGATAATACTTCCTTACAAGATATCGCATCTGCTTGTCATATCCGAAATACTGGGCAAGTTTCATAGGAGCATCAGCGTAAGCGGACGAGAAATCGGGAGTAAAGTCCATCTCGCTCATGATGGCCAGGTCGTAGAGAAGTTGCGCTACTTGATGTTCCTGCTCCTCCGTATACTGCCCCGGTTCATAAATGAGCGGCATCTGGCTCCAGTCGTACTCATGTCCCAGGGCGTGCCCTTCTATCTCCATATTAGCGCTGTACCAGAAATAACCGGGCAACGTTCCCGTTCCTTTCCGGGGCCACTGATGGTAACGCAGAATAATGGCCATGGCTGTGGCTACGCAGCCCGCAGGACATTCTTTTCCGCCCAACTTGGGAATCATGGCGTTCCAAGGAAGACCGTCCTGGTCCCAGTGAGCCGTTTGCAAGAGTACCTCCTTGCCTTCGTTCCCGCCAGCAGATTGCCACTGTGCCTTTATGGCGGCAGTAGCTTTTCGGCCATGCGCACGTGCATAATCAATCATAGAGGCGTGCCAGTCCAGCATATAACGCAGGTTGCATGGCAGCTCGCTTTTTGAGAGGCTACCCGTTGTGGAATAACCTATGACGGGTATGGAGATATCATCGGCTGCCATCACCACATAACCGCCTCCATCGCGTTCAAAGAGATAGAGTGACGGCTCATGGTTGGCACTTTTGGTCTGGGCCTCTGGCCAGGTACCGGTAAGGTGGATAGAAGACCGGGAAGATTTTGTGGTGGGAGATTCGGCCGACAGGAAACGATCTGCCACAGCAGCTGCCTGTTCAGGCGGTACTTTATCAGCCCTTACAGGAACTGATAAAGCAAGCAGGAAAACGCCAAACAGGATAGAACGTCTCATATTGTTTACCTCGTTTTAACCAATAGGCTGAAATCCAACACCATTCCGTCTTCCAGCTCGGTAATCTTGACCGGTTCCAGGGAACTTCCTTCAACCTGGACGGTGTGTTTGCCCGGCTGTGCGTACTTGTGGGTAAGACCCGGTGAATAGGGCTCAAACTTGCCGTCTCCCCAGAAAATCTTGGCGCCTTCACTGGATTCATTCAAGGACGGCCCATTCACTATCATCTTGTTAGTTGTATAGGAGAATCCGGGAAAGAAAGCCTGCCGTATGTGAAGCGTATCGGAGAGTTTGTATTCTGCATTCTTGAAAACCAGGGACATTTCCCGGGCCTCTCCGGTCTCGTTGAGCGCCGCCATAAAGGAATAGGTATTGGTGGAGATGGTTTTGGTCTTCATCTCTTCCACCCAGTCGCAAGTGGCCGGCAGAATCTCCATTTCCACATCCAGATTGCTGGTAATTCTGACTGCGAACTCGCTGCCCGCAGTTGGAACTTCCAATTCCCGTTCACTAAGCACAAGTGCGGGGTCCTCTCCCAGCTGATAAACGGTCACAGTTTCATTTCCCAGTTCACTTTTGATAATCAGAGAGGCACGGCGGGGCTTCAATTCCGTATTGGGGTCCACTTCAATGGTGAGCTTGTAGGGAATCAGAGCCTTGGTCTGTATCCTGCGCATCCATTGGGACGCCTCGCCGGGAACGGAGAAGGTAAAGCCTACATTGGTTTTTATCTCAATGTCAAAACGTCCGCCTTCCTGGGGCAATTCCACGCGGCTGGGAGTGAGCAGAAGGGCCTCCAGCGGCTTCTGCGTCACCACAATCGTGCGCTTTAAATCTTCGCAGCGAAGAACGATGGCCGCTTCCCTGTCGTCGTAAGCCTGGTTCCCCTTCGCGGAAACCGTAAGCGAGAAAGTACCTCTCTTCCCACTTTCGGCCGAAAGGGAGCACCATTCTCTGGCGCGGTCATTGACAAACGAAGCCGTCCATTGCTTGTTGGTCTTGAAAGACAAGGTGGCCGATCCGGCGTTGGACGAAAACAGCAGTGAGACCTTTTCCTCATTACCTGTAATAATGGCATCCACGGACTGGAACTGGTCGGGCTGGAAGTACAACTCCGGCTTGCAGGCCGTTACGGCTATAATTAATAAAAGACCGGTTATTATTCTTTTCATAGACTCATTATCAATTACAGTTTCACGTACAGGGTCATTTCTTCGTCGAAATTACGGAGGAAGATGCGGAAATTGCCGGGATGAAGCTGTATTACATTGTAGTATTCGTTGGTTTCCGTTGTCCAACGGGCTTTTATGCTGTAATACTTGTCGTCAATGGTTGCATCAGAAAAGGTAGTCTGGCTGGTGCCCAGGAGTTCTCCCTTGTCTTCAGCCCAGATTTCCCAGTAGATCCCCTTTTCTCCGCGTAGGTATAAATAAGGGTGCTTGGGCAAATAGGGATATTCCACATCGCCAAGTGAAAAGTCCAGTGTAACCAGTTCGGACAGCTTCTTTCCAGGATGGAACTCCAGATAGGCATTGGCCGATTGCTGGATGGGGACCCACTGGTCGTCCAGCAGCATCGCCAGCTTGAGACAGTCCCCTTCCTCGATGTCACAGGTAATGTTACAGGTAAGCTCCGGGATATAAGGATTGGAGGAACTCACCAGCACCGCCTCGCCCGTAGTGGCCTTGAACCGTCCCTCTCTGTCATATAGCACAAAACCCAACCGGACCTCCCCACCTTCACCAGAAGAATAGAATTGCAGTTTGCGACCGCCTACGGAAAATGACTTGCTCCGGAAATCCCAGGGGAAAGGAACCAGGTTGTCATCCGTAAATTGCAGGTACTCTTCCCCACCCTTGTCCGGATAGAGGTGGGTGACCATAGCTTGCCATTTACAGAATTCGGTTACCGCTGCCTGGTCCAGTGAGACGGACGGGCGGAGCAGATAGTAGTCATTAAAGTATCCGCTCCAACCGTAGTTAAGACTGAAATAGGGGCCCTTATAGCCATCCACCACGAAAGCATGCCCCTCGTAATCTGTAGTGCCTGCATAGTAGACGGGTCGGTTGGCGTCAATCTCGGCCCTTATCATTTGCTCCCAGGTGTCTCTACTATAGTAGTCCCAGTCCACCAAACGCATTTGCTTGTCGATGCCGAAATACTTGGTAAGACAAAAAACAGACTCAACTGCTGCCCCTGAACCACTCGGGTGAAAATCCATCTCGTTCGCAATGGCCAGGTCGTACAGGAGTTGGGCGACCTGACGTCCCTGCTCTTCCGTATACTCTCCTTTCTTATAAACAAGCGGCATCTGGCTCCAGTCATATACATGCCCGAGGGCATGTCCTTCCATCTGTTTCCGGGCACTATACCAGTAATAGGAAGGCAAAGTGCCCGTTCCTTTTTCCGGCCACTGATGATAACGCAAAATGATGGCCTGGGCCGTAGCTACGCAGCCGGCATGGCACTCCCTTCCATTGAGCTTGGGAATCATTGCATTCCAAGGAAGTCCGGACTGGTCCCATTGGGCTGTCTCCAAACGCACTTCCTCGCCCTCGTTCCCTTTTGTAGATTGCCATTGCGCTTTTATGGCCGATGTCGCCTTGGAACCATGATTACGGGCGTAATTAATCATAGAGGCGTGCCAGTCCAGCATATATCGCACGTTGCAAGGCAGTTCGCCCTTGGAGAGGCTTCCCTTTGTGGAATAGCCAATCACCGGCTGCGACACATCATCGGCCGCCACCACCACAAAACCGCCTCCATCGCGTTCAAACAGATAGAGAGCCGGATTCTCATCCACGCCCTTGGTCTGGGCCTGGGGCCAGGTGCCGGCAAGGCGCACAGTGCCCTGAGAAGATTTTGTGGCGGGAGATTCGGCTGCAAGAAAGCGTTCGGCCACCGCTGCCGCCTGCTGCTCCGTTACTTTATCGGCCCATCCGGGAACCGTTACAGTAAGTAGGAATATGCCAAAAAAGAGAGATCGTTTCATAGTTCTACTTCTTACGTTTATCGTTGATCTTGATACCCCGGTACCGGCTGATATCAAAGGTTACCTCTTCTTCTGAAACACCGAATTTCAGATCCTTCATGGTCATTTTTACGCCTTCCACCTTGGTGCTGAGGCTGATGGGATGGTAGGTGCCTTTGGCCACGGCCAAATCCATAGTTTCGGGCACTCCTTCCTCGGTGTTGCTCTTGGACTTCTTGCACAGGATGTACCAGGCATCGGCCGTCTGCTTGCTGATGGAAACGTCGTATCCGTCTGCAATTCCGGAGAACATTTCCAGGTCTCCGCTGTCTTCGGCAGGTTCTCCGGATCCGTCGGCTATGGTGAGTTCCTTGCCCTTGACATCGTAAGTATACTCCGTTACGCCGTCGTCCCAGATCATCAGTTGTCGGCCCAGCATCTTGGTATCCATACGGGTTTTATTCCCCAAAACCCAGGTCTTGGCGCTGATGGTTCCCAGGATGGGAATCTTGGTCTCCACCACCATAGAAACCCCGTCTTCCTCGTGCCGGTCAAAGACTTCTTCCATTTTGGCCAGGATTTCCTCCGCCGTCTGGGCCATAGCGCCCACAGCGAAAGCAAAGCCTATGATAATACTGACTAACTTTTTCATTAAGAATTAAATAAGCGTTAAAGAATTGCCGGAGGAAGGGATGTACTTTTGCAGGAGATCCTGCGTATGGAACTTGACAAAGCAAGTGGGCGTACCATCCGTGCAGGCAAACCACTCTGCCTCCGCTACTCCCCTGTCCATAATCAGATGCACATTACAGGCCGAAGGAAGGATGCAGCTGAGCACGGTGGTTGCCCCCACTTCCACGCCGGTGAGCTCCCAGAGTTTGTCTGCAGGAGCAAAGGAGACGCGGGGAATGCCCAGCGCGCCGCAGAAATCCCGCGTGACAAAAGGTTTGTCGTCCGTGGTTACATACAGATAGAACTCCGTCTGCTGCCGGTTGCACAAAAACACGGTCTTGACAATGCGTACGCCAATCTTGGCGTCAATATGCTGGCAGTCCTCCATAGTAAGCCCGGGGTCCGTATCCACCCTTTCAAACGGAATGGACAGGGCCTGGAAGGTCTCGTATACTTTCTGTTGCAGGGCCGAGGAAAAAGCCTCCGGCGGCGTGCTAATGGGGTCACTTACTTTAAACATATCCCTACAAAGTTAAATAAAAAAATAGTATCTTCGCGTTACTATGAATAAAGCAGCCCAACTCTTCCAAAAATGGATGGACAGCAGCCTGGTCCTCCGCATTCTGATTGGTCTTGTCATTGGTGCCGTTCTGGGTCTCCTGGTCCCGGGATGGACGTGGATAGGCATTCTGGGGCAAATCTTTGTAAGTGCCCTCAAGGCTGTTGCCCCTGTGCTGGTGGCGATCCTCGTGCTGGCCTCCATTGCCAAGGCAAATGGCGGGCTGGGCTCCCGTTTCCGCACGGTGATCCGGCTTTATGTCATAAGTACTCTCACGGCGGCTTTTGTAGCGGTGGTGGGCAGCAAACTCTTCCCCATACAGCTTCAATTGCAGGATATGGCTCAGGGAAGCGCCCCCAGCGCCCTTTCGGATGTTTTCAGCAACCTGCTCACCAACCTGGTTTCCAATCCCCTGGCTTCCGTCTCTTCGGCCAATTACATTGGTATTCTGTTCTGGGCCGTACTCATAGGACTGGGACTTAAGATGATTGCCAAGCCTTCCACCATCAGTGTGGTATCCGATTTTGCCGATGTCATTACCCTCATCGTGAGATGGATCATCCAGTTTGCACCTTTCGGTATTCTGGGTCTGGTGTTCAGTGCCGTTTCCCAAAGCGGTCTGGAAATCTTTACCACCTACGGAAAGCTGGTGCTCCTGCTGGTGGGCTGTATGGTGTTCAATACGCTGATTTTGAATCCCCTGTGGTCTTTCATAGCCACCCGCAAGAATCCCTATCCGCTTCTCTGGAACTGCCTCAAGGTCAGCGGTCTCAATGCCTTCTTTACGCGTTCTTCGGCCGCCAATATTCCCATTAACCTGTCTCTTTGCAAGAGCCTGGGCTTGGATGAGGATTTCTATTCCGTGAGCATTCCGCTGGGTGCCACCATCAATATGAACGGTGCGGCCGTCACCATTACCGTTATGACTATGGCTGTGGCCCATACGCTGGGCGTGGAAGTGAGTTTCGTTTCGGCCCTTTTGCTTTGCATCATTGCTACTTTGGGCGCCTGCGGTGCTTCTGGGGTGGCCGGCGGCTCCCTGCTGCTCATCCCTATGGCCTGTTCCTTCCTGGGTATCAGTAACGACGTGGCTATGCAGGCTGTGGCCGTGGGCTTCATTATTGGCGTTATCCAGGATTCCGTAGAAACGGCCCTCAATTCCAGCGCCGACGCCTTCTTCACCGCTACGGCCGAATACAAAGACAGAATCAAACAGAACCGTTATGAAGCATAAATGGTCCCTCCTCCTGCTGGTTCTCCTGTTTGTCCAGTGCAACTTAAAAAAGGCCGATGAACCCGTACGCGTTGGCATAGCCTGGCGCTCGGTTGCAGACTCCACTTCCTATTCCATTGTTGCACGCGCCATTGAGGAAGCCGGCGGCGTTCCCGTAATCCTGGAGCAGGTAAAGGAGTACGCCCTGGAATACGACGGTTACAAGCTCTCAGACGAATATCTGGATGAAAACGATGTTCTTATCCAGGAATACGCCAATCTGGTCAAAAACGAGCCCAAAAACGGCTTTAATAACTGCAATGCGGCAGAAGTGGTGGCCGGCGTGGACGCCGTGGTCTTTACCGGCGGCCAGGATATTGCCCCTACCCTGTTCCGTGTTCCACAACCGTGGCACGGACTGGAGGAAGAAAAGAACTACTATGCTACCCGTGATATCTCCGAGTATCTGACCATGGCCTACTGCCTGGACAGGGACATTCCCCTGCTGGGCCTGTGCCGCGGTATGCAGATGTTGGGAGTGGTCTCCGGAGCCGGTTTCATTCAGGATATCCCGGTCTATTATGCCCAGAAAGGCCTTTCCTACAACTTTGACCACCGCCAGCCGGCCGTTCCGGGAATCCGCAGGGACTACAAGCCCCACGATGTGGTGGTCCTGACCCACGATTCCTGGATGTACAAGATTGCCCAGACCGATACCATCCGCAAAGTTCCCTCCTGGCATCACCAGTCGGTGGGTCCCCTGGACAGCACGGCCCTCAAGCTTACCGCCGTTTACCCCGATGACGGGATAGAGATTTATGAGGCCTTGGAGCGCACGGACAAGCACTTTGCCGTGGGTGTGCAGTTCCATCCGGAGGTTGCCGTCAAAAAGAACCTGGACGGCGCCGACAACGCTTCCGACTATATGGATTATGAATCGGCCCTGGCCTACTTCCGCGTTCTGGTGCAGGAGGCCCGCGCTACAAGAGATTCAAGAAGAAAGTAATTACGCCCGTATTGATGATGTCCACAAACATAGCCCCAACCACAGGGACTATGATAAACGGCTTTACGCTGTAGTGGTACTTATAACTCACGGCCGACATATTGGCCATGGCATTGGGCGTGGCACCCAGGCCAAAGCCGCACAGTCCGCTCACCAGCATAGCGGCGTCGTAGTTGCGCCCGAAGGCCGGGAAAGCCACGAAGGCGGCGTATAAGCCCATAAACAGGCCTTGGGACACGAGGATGACAAACAGCGGAAGCATAAGGCCGGCCAGTTCCCACAGTTTGAGCGTGGACATAGCAATGCCCAGGAAAATGGACAGGCTGAGTTCCCCTATGCCAATGGTTTCCTTGAGGCACAGTTCATTCTCTTTATGGCCGAATACATTGCGCAGAATGGCCGCCACCACCAAGGAGCCAAAGTAGGTAGGAACCGTAATTCCTGTCATAGCAATGAGCTTGCTCAGGCCCATACCCAGGGCCATAGCCACAAAGAGCTGGCCCAGGGCCTGCGTATAGCGTTTGAGGGAAGATGCGCCCTCGCTGGCCTCCAGGGTCATAATTTCGTCGTTTGTGTGGATTTCTTCGGCCAGCTTGTGCCTGCGGATGAGCATTTCTCCCAGCGGACCGCCAATCAGGGAGCCGGCAATAAGGCCGAAGGTGGCTGCCGCCATTGTTATGGAATCGGCCCCTTCCAGACCCATCTTTTCCAGCAGCGGAGAGAAACCGCCGGCTGTACCGTGACCGCCGCACATAGGGATGGAACCGGTGGCCATACCCACCAGCGAACTAACACCCATACCCTTGGCAATGCCCAGCGAAAGAAGGTTCTGGGATATAATGAGGACCGCCACCAGGATAATCATTACCACGAGGGGTTTTCCACCCTGTTTGAGAACGCGCAGATTGCTCTGGTAACCCACCGATGTAAAGAATATCGTCATAGCGATATCCTTGATGGTGCCGTCAAAATTGATGTCCAGCCCAAATACAGAGTATAACAGCAGGAAAAAGAGCGATATCAGCAGACCGCCGGATACCGGAACCGGGATACAGAACCGCTTGAGGAAAGGGATCCATTTGGTGAAACACATTCCCAGCAGGAGGGCCACAACGCCCACTCCGGCTGTCATATACATATCCAAGTTCAGGTTCATACGCGTTTTAGTTCTTCTTCAATCTGTGGTAATAACTGTATGTCGGCCGGGAGCCAGCGGACCTCCTTCAACTCTTCTTTTCCCAGCCAGCGGGCGGCCTCGTGCTCATTGAGGTGCAGGGCCTCCCCTTTGAGCGAACAAAAGAAGCAGTGCATAGTAAGGTGGAACTCGGGATAATCCCACTCAATGGTGCTCAGGAAGCGGTCTATGGCAATATCGGCCGAAAGCTCCTCCCGAATCTCACGCACCAGGGCTTCCTCCGGGCTCTCCCCTGCCTCCATTTTCCCGCCCGGAAATTCCCACCAGTCCTTCCAGGGGCCGTAGCCCCGCTCGGTGGCAAAGATCTTGTCCCCTTTCCGGATAATGGCGGCTACTACCTCAATTGTTTTCATTGTAGGCAAATATACGAATTTTTTGCTACCTTTGCCTTTGTAAAAAGCTATTCATGAAACCTAAAACCACCATTATTCCTGTTCAGGGGATGAAAATGCTCAAGGCATTTATCCGCTTCCCTCTGGATTTATACAAGGATTGCGAGAACTGGGTCCCCCCTTTCGAAAGCGACGAATTCAAGTCCCTGGGCCCTGATAATCCCTCTCTCGAATTCTGTGAAAAAGAACTGTTCCTGGCCTATCAGGACAAGAAAATCGTAGGCCGAGTGGCTGCCATCATCAACCACCGGGCCAATAAGAAGTTTGGAGAAAACACCGTACGCTTTGGCTGGATAGACTTCATAGAAGATTTTGACGTGGCCAAAGCCCTCATTGATACGGTTATCGTATGGGGCGCCAAGCGGGGTGCCACCCAGATCAAGGGTCCCCTGGGCTTTACGGATATGGACCGCGAAGGCCTGCTGGTAGACGGTTTCGAAAAGGAGAGCCCTTTCACGGTTATCTACAACTACCCCTACTACCCCGAGTATCTGGAGCGGTTGGGCTTTACCAAAGACGCAGACTGGACGCAGCGTTACCTTAATTTCTCGGACGAACTGCCTCCTATGTATAAATATGCAGACATCATCGAAAAACGCTTCGGCCTGCGTATCTATACAGCCCGTACCTTGAAGCAGATGGCCCGCCGCGGCCGGGAGATGTTTCACGTGCTCAATGCCGCCTTTGAGCCGCTTTATGAGTATACCAAACTCTCCGACAAGCAGATTGACGGCTATGTAAGACAGTATGTCCCTGTTCTGAATAAAGACCTGGTGGCCTTTGTGGTGAACGAAAAAGACGAACTGGTGGCCTTCACCGTGACCTGCCCTCACATCAGCGCCGGTATTCGCAAGGCCAAGGGCCGCATCTTCCCCTTTGGCTGGATACACATCCTCCCCTGGCTCAATGCCAAGAAGAACCACATCACCGAAGGCCTTCTCATTGGCGTCCTGCCGGAGTACCAGGCCAAAGGCGCCAGTCTGCTGATGACCAAGTACCTGCACGAAAATTACATCCGCCTGGGAATCAAGCGGATGTTAATGAACCCGCAGCTGGAAGAAAACTACAAGGTGCAGACGCTCTTTGAGCCCTACGACCCGCAGCCGTATCAACGTCGCCGCAGTTATGTAAAGGAGATAAAGGCCCAAGAACTCTAGCCTCTCTCCTCAATTATAGTGTCACAGACTTCCCCGACGGTTACCGGCAGCGGTTTTCCTTCGGGGAATTTCATTTGAAACTTCTCCTCCGAAGCCAGGGCCAGGAGCATCATCGAAAGCGAGTCTATACCGAGCTCGCGGACGAGCTCGGTATCATAAGTTACTTTGGACAGATCCGACTTGGGACGGATCACGGACAGGACCTCCTTGAGGCCCTCGAAAACTTCTTCTCTAGTCATTATACGCGGGATACTTTCATACTGCCGGTGCGTTTGAAGTCTTCCGTACGCACGGTTACTTTACGGATCTGATGGGTGCTGGGCAGGGTGGCGTTGATCTTGTCTACCAGCTTGTTCATATAGGCTTCCACCTCTTCCCAAGGCTTGCCGTCAAAGGCGGGCATCAGGGGCAGAATCTCCACAGCAATCACCTGGTTGCCGTTGAGCTCGTCTTCCTTGACCATAGCGTCACGGACGCAAGGATCGGCGTAGAAGGGCTCTTCCAGGGCCTCAGGGCTCACATTTTCGCCGTTGGCCAGCACAATGATGTTCTTGATTCGGCCCGTGATATAGAGGAAGCCGTCCTCGTCAAAGCGGCAGAGGTCACCGGTACGCAGCCAGCCGTCGGGAGTGAGGGCTTCGGCCGTACGCTCGGGATCCTTATAGTAATAGGAGAAGATGTTGTCTCCCTTGAGCCAGAGCTCGCCGTCCACCAGCTTGGCCTCCTGACCGGGATAAACACGACCGATGGAAGCGGGATTGGTAAGCGGATAGGCATTGGCACTGGAGAGGTTGGCGCTTTCCGTGAGGCCGTAGCCAAAGCAGAACTGCACGCCCAGCTTGGAGAAGATTTCCGTCAGACGCGGCGGCACGTTGGCGGCGCCGGAGATGATCATACGGAGGTTGCCGCCCAGGAACTGGGGACCGTACATCTTCACAAGACCGGCCAGGATGTCGCAGATACCCGGAACAATGATGAGGATGGTGGGCTTGATGGCGGGAAGCTTGCCCACGGCAGCCTTCATATCCTCGCAGGTGTAGATAAGGTTACCGGAATAGAAGCAGCCCATACAGCCGGCAATGAGGCCGAATACGTGGCTCAGCGGAAGCAGGGCCAGGTAACGGTGTACACCAATGATGGGGCCGGGTTTGAAGATGGTGTTGAAGTTGCCTCTCATAAGGGCACGGTGGCTCAGGACAGCGCCCTTGGGAGCGCCGGTGGTACCGCCGGTAAAGAAGATGGCAGCGGGGCTGTCAGGATCAATTTGGGCCGAAGGAACACCGGTCTCTGCAATGGAAGCAGCCGGAAGCACCTTGGTGCCCTGAATCTTGGCGGTAAGGGGCATAAACTCCTCACGCACGAAGATGGCGGCAATGTCAAATTTCATACAGCAGCCGACCACGGCCATTTCCGGCAGGGAGGCCGGGAAGTTCATAGCCACGTAACCGGCACTGGTAACGGCCAGGAACAGTTCCATAGCATCCTGGCTATTGCGGTCCATAATGGCGATATGGGCGCCTTTCTGAAGGCCCAGGCCCTCAATAAAGGCACGACGGCGGGCTACCCGCTCTCCCAACTCCTTATAAGTAATGGTGTTGGTCATATCGGAGATGGCCGGGTTGTTGGCATACTCCTTGGTAAACCAGTCCACAAATTCACCCATCGTGGGCAGATAAGGGAGGCGCTCAATTTCCTCTTTGGGAAGCAGCGAATAGAAATACTCTTCGTTGGTCATAAATAAATGGTTTAGTTTATTAGTTAGTTAAAGTTGATTTCTTTTTCCAGTTTCATTAAAAGCTCATAGCGGTCCCAGTCGTTGCGGTTGGCAAAGATAAGGATCAGCAGGTCTTGTTCCGGATAACGGGCGGCCATAATCATAAATCCGCCATTGTCTCCGGTATGGTAAACGCGTCTGGGAGCGTTCTCCAGGGCCGGTTCAATGAACCACCCGTAACCGTACCAGGTGTTGGGACGGTTCTGGTAATCACTCCAGGGACTGTAACTTACTTGCGTATGTTCTGTCATTGCTTGCGCTAGCAGGTCCGGATCCAGCACTCTCCCCTCTCTGAGGGCTTTCTCCCACTTTACAAACTCGTGGGTGGTGGTGTAGATGCCGCCGTCCGGACGGGTGGCAAAGAAGGTCTCTTCTCCAAAATCGTACTCCTTCCAGCCATTGTCGTAAATGTATCCGTGGGCAGCGTCGGGACGCTCGTTATCGCGGTCGAAATAGTATGTGTTGTCCATACCCGCCGGGTTGAAGATATGCTTCTGAACATACTCCGTAAACGGTTCTCCGCTAACCCGTTCCACCAGGAATCCCATCAACGTGTAGGTGGGGTTCATATACTCGTATGCAGTACCGGGAGCAAAGTTCCGGTGGTCCAGGGTCTTCAGATACTCTACGCTCAGGTTCTCGTCTCCAAATACTCTCTGCTCTCTGGTCAGAATGTCGGCTCTTATGTCCGGAATGCCGGAACTGTGTGACAGCAGGTGCTTGATGTTAATCTCGTCCCAGATTTTGCTTTCGAATTCCGGGAAGTATTGGCTCACAGGATCCTCCAACGATATCTTCCCCTCCTGAACCAACTGTAAAATAGCAACAGCCGTAAACTGTTTTGAAACAGAAGCAATATTAAAATGGGTGTTGCCGTCTATAAAATCACTCTCCGGAATCCCAGGATTCTCCGGGAAATTATTTTTCGGAAGGCTTTCCGAAAAACCAATTTCCCTCCGAATTAAGCTATCAGGTTCTATTTCCGGTCCTACTTCTGCCATTCTGGCTAATCCATAACCTTTATCAAAGAGGATGTCGTTTCCTTGGAGGACGAGGATGGCGGCGCCGGGTTCATTGGCCGGGAAGATGGGCTTCAGAATGCGGTCCAGGCGGCTTTCCAGGGAGTTGTTGCAGGATACCAACGCCATGGTTACAAGTACGATATAAGGTTTCAGGCTCATACGGGATCCACGTCTATTACTATATGTCCGGGATACTTCTTAGCCTGTTCGAAGGCCGAAATGCAGCGGCTGATGGCCTGCTTGCGGAGGCTCAGTTCTTTGTCCCGCGGAAGCAGGAGCAGCATCTCCTGTACCTTCTCATCGGGGATGGGCCACCAGGAGGGAGCATAAGGGCCCGTGACGGGGCTTATGCTGCCCAGTTCCTTTACGAGGTCGTGAGTAAAGAATCCCAGCCGCTTTTCGTACTTGTCCCGCACCTGTACTTTAACCAGGCGGGAGAAGGGCGGATAGCCAAACTGGCGGCGTTCTTCCATAATGCGGTCGGTGGGATCCTTCCCTTCCAGAATAGCCTGGAAGACCGGATGGTGAGGCTCTCTGGTTTGGATCACAAAGCGGGCGCAATGGCCTTTCTGCTGCTTAAGCACCTGGACGGCTCTTTCATCGGCCCTGAAATCCTGGCGGGAGAGGATTCCGTCTGCTGCTACAATGGCCACCAGACCCAATTTCCGGCTTTCTATTCCTTTGGTGGAGAGGTTGTTTCCTACCAGTATATCAAACTCTCCTGCAGCAAAGGCGCGGAGGGTTTCCAGCTGTTCTTCAGCCGTTCCTTCATTGAGGCTTCCCAGGCGGACATCCGGGAAGATTTCGAGGACTTCGGCCTCCAGTTTTCTACCGTCAAAATAGCTTCTGCGGGGGCCCAGCACCAGAATCTGCTCTCCGGCTTCCAGGGCATTCTGCATATGAGCCAGCAGCTTGAGAGAGAACGAGCCGTTCATTCCGTTTTTGCGGATTTCGGCCCCTATACTTATAATCTCTACCTCGGTGATTTTTCCTTTGCTGGAGTTTTCCTTGAGGTCAACCCTTACAAAGCGGCCGCATTGAGCGTTGTAGACCGATTCCAGGGAAGGCGTTGCACTGCCCAGGATGACCTTGGCCCCGTGCGACAGAGCCAGCATTATGCCGCTTTCACGGGCGTGATATCGCGGAGCGGGGCTGTCCTGCTTGAAGGAAGGGTCGTGTTCTTCGTCCACCACTACCAGTCCCAGGTTGCGGTTGGGCAGAAGCAGGGCGCTGCGGGTACCCAGCAGTACATATTGATCTCCGGATCTCAGTTTTTCGGCCACTGCCTTTCTCTTGCCGGGCGTAAGATGGCTGTTGTATACCAGCAATGTGGGGAAAACCTTTCTGATTTGCTCTTCCAACTGGCTGGACAGGGCCACTTCGGGCACAAGAATGAGGGTGCTTTTGCCTTCTTTCCAGGTCTGGAAGGCCTGGTTGAGATACAGGTCTGTTCTGGAGGTGCCGCATACCAAAACGGGTTTGCCTTCACCGAAGCTTTTTATGATGCTTTCATCCACTGCTGGGGCTTCATTGGGCTCTTGGGTGGCCGGAAGGACCAGACGGGACTTATGGTGCGCCATACGGGGATAAGCGGCCTTGTAAACCTCCCCTACCGTACACAGATAATAAGCTGCGATTTCTCTCCAGAAACGGATCTCTTCCGGACTCACTTTGGGAAGGTCTTCTTCCACTGCCTCAATGGGCAGAATCCGGCCCGGATCCAGGTTGGGGGTAACGTTGATTTCGCTCACCGTTCCCACATAGAAGGCATTGGCAAAAATGACCCTTACACGGTCTCCTACCTGAACTTCAACCTGTTGCGGCACCTTATAATAAGGTTCCCACTCCAGGCGGAGAGGAAGGATTACCTGTATGAAAGACGTACGGGTCATAAATCTTGCGAATATACGAATATTTTCCGGTAAAATCAATGTGGAACTTTGTGGAACATTTCTTGGGGATGTCAATTTTTTAACCTATTTTTGTAAGCTTAAAAGAAACAGTATTATGGGCAAAATCATAGCTATCGCCAATCAGAAAGGCGGCGTGGGAAAAACCACCACAGCCATCAATCTGGCCGCCTCCCTGGCCGTCCTGGAGAAGAACGTTCTGGTCATTGACGCAGACCCTCAGGCCAATACCACCTCGGGTCTCAACTTTGACCCCGAGAACGAGGAACACCGTACCCTGTACGAGATTCTCATTGGAAAAATCGCAGCTCAGGACGCTCTCATCCAAACCGAGCTCCCCAAGCTGCATATGATTCCCTCCCACATCAACCTGGTGGGAGCAGAGATCGAGCTTCTGGAAACCCCGGACCGCGAATCCATCCTTAAGAAGGCCCTTGCGCCCATCAAGGACCAGTACGACTATATCATCATAGACTGCTCCCCTTCCCTGGGTCTCATTACCGTGAACAGTCTCACGGCCGCAGACTCCGTGATGATCCCCGTACAGCCGGAATTCTTTGCCCTGGAAGGTCTGGCCAAACTCATTCAGACCATCCGTCTGGTGCAGAACGGCATCAACCCCAACCTTACCATCGAAGGCTTTGTGGTTACTATGTACGACGGCCGAACCAAGGTCCACAACCAGGTGGTGGCCCAGCTGCGTGAGCACTTCAAGGATATGGTGTTCAATACCATCATCCAGCGCAGCATCCGCCTGAGCGAGGCTCCGTCTTACGGCAAGCCCATCATCCTGTACGACGTAATGAACAACGGTACTTCCAATTACCTCAATCTGGCAAAGGAAGTCTTAGACAAGAATAACGATGCCCAATAATCCGTCCCGCCTTGGAAAGGGCCTGGGGGCCCTTCTGGGAGGAGAAGACCTCTCCGAACTGCGCAAACCCGTAGGTTACATCAACAAGCAGGTCGTTTCGGCCGAAACCAAACCCCAGGACACATCCGATGTCCTGCGAATCCCCGTGGGCCTCATTGAGCCCAACCCCTATCAGCCCCGTATGAGCTTTGACAACGAAGCTATGCAGGAACTGTGCGAGAGCATCCGTTCCTTCGGCCTTATCCAGCCCATTACGGTGCGTCGCCGGGGAGAAAAATTCCAGATCATCAGCGGTGAGCGCCGTTACCGCGCTTCCATTATGGCCGGTATGGATATGGTTCCCGCCTATATCCGAGACGCCTCCGAGCAAGGTATGCTGGAAATGGCCATCGTGGAGAACATCCAGAGAGAAAACCTGGATCCCATTGAGGTGGCTATGAGCTATCAGCGCCTGATGGAGGAATGCCGCCTCACCCAGGAGCAGATGGCAGACCGCGTGGGCAAGAAGCGCGCATCTGTGGCCAACCAGCTCCGCCTTCTCAAACTGCCCGCCAAGGTCCAGCACGACCTAAAGGTGGGTCTGGTGAGCGTGGGCCACGCCAAGGTGCTTCTGGCCGTAGAAGATCCCGAAACCCAGGAACTCCTCTGTGACCTTATAGTCAAGGGCGGTCTCTCCGTGCGTCAGCTGGAAGAGAAGGTGAAGGCTTTGGAGAACAAGGCCGCTTCGGCCAAAAAGAAAGAAGATCCCGGCACCCTGCCAGAAATGTATTACCGCCTTCTGGAAAACGTGGGCAAGTATTTTGGAGAGAACATTTCCCTGCGCCGCAACCGCGAGGGCAAGGGCGTTCTCACCATCAAGTTCGATTCCGACGCCCAGATGGAAGAATTTATGAAGGCGCTGGACCAGAGATGAACGTAAGAGGGCTCATAGTGCTTTCTCTGGGTTGCCTGCTGGCTTCCCTGCCCCTTCGTGCCCAGTACAGAGACGACCAATTCAAACGGGACGCCTTTACGCAAACGTACGCAGACACCACGGAGAAAACCAAGACCGATTCCAGCCAGATTTTCAGTTTCAAGGAGTATTTTGGCGGTCTGGCCCATAAGAGAACCGCTTCCCTCAAGACATTAAGTATTGGTTCGGCCGTTTTGGTGGGCGGCACCCAAATCTACAACAAGCAGTACTGGAAACTTCCCATCATCTATGGTGGAATTGGTGCCGGTATTTACGGAGGAATCCGTTTCAACAATCTCTACAAAAGTACCGGAGAAGACAAGTACAAACTGTACAGTACCCTTTCCTATGTAGGAGCCGGCGTGGTCTACTGGGGAACTATACTGGACGGCGCCGTGAGCTACAAATCCAATATGGCCCCTCCGGATCCGGCCAAGTCCACCCTGTATTCCATCCTGCTTCCGGGTTTGGGACAGATTTACAACGGAGAATTCTGGAAGGTTCCCATCTATTGGGGTTTGATGGCCGGCAGCGTACACTTTGTGGTCGAAAACCATACGCAGTACCAGCGTTGGAAGTGGACTTATGACCAGGCCACCTCTACGGATCCGGATGTCGAAAAACCGCCGCAGAGTGCAGAGAATGCCAAGTATTACAGAGACTCTTACCGCCGCCTGAGGGACTATTCCATCCTGGCGGTTGCCGTCGCTTATATTCTGCAGGTCATTGACGCCAACGTCTTTGCCTATATGAAAGGTTTCGAAGTAAACGACGAAATTTCTATGAAGGTAGCACCGGCTGTCCTTCCCCTGGGAGAGTACGCCCAGGCGCCCCCGGCCGTGGGTATGTCCATCGGCCTTAAGTTTTAGAATATGAAGAAAATTGCATTTATAGTTAGTAGTATACTGCTTCTGTCTCTTCCCGCCGAGGCCCAGGGTCTTTTCAAAAAAAGCCGCAAGACCCTGGAAAAAGAGAACGAGGAGCTCCTTAAACGCATAGAAGTCTTAGAGGCCGAAGTAGCCGCCTACAGGGCCGATGCCATTGACCGCGAATACATTGAAGAAGAACTGTCCGGAGAAAACGAGAACAAGGTTTCGGCCGGTCTGGAAGACTATACTCCCGCCAATACGGACACCCTTCTCTCCCAGTGGTATATGCACCGTCAGTCCCGCATCCCAGGCCGCGAGCAGTTTGATATGGATTCCGTCCACTTTACTACGGACGTGCCGGATTCCGTGCTTATGCGCCGCCTGGAGGAGATGAACTCCTTCATCACCCTCCCCTTCAACGAGACGGTCAAGAATTTTATGATTCTGTACACGGAGAAGATGCCCGCCAAGATGTCGGAGATGATGGGCCTGTCGCAGTACTACTTCCCCCTCATTGAAGAGACCCTCCGCCGCTACGACCTCCCTCTGGAGCTCAAATACGTGGCCATCATCGAGAGCGCCTTCAACCCCAGGGCCGAATCCCGGGTAGGTGCCAAAGGTATGTGGCAGTTTATGTACAGAACGGCTCTGAGCTATGGTCTGCGTATCGATTCCTACGCCGATGAGCGTATGGACCCCGTTGCTTCTATGGACGCCGCCGCCCGTTATTTCAAGGATGCCTACCGCATCTTTGGTGACTGGTCTCTGGCCATTTCCTCCTACAACTGCGGTTCCGGCAACGTGAACAAAGCCATCAAGCGCGCCGGCGGACGCAGAGATTTCTGGAGCATATACGACTATCTGCCGCGTGAGACCCGTGGTTACGTACCGGCTATGGTGGGCGCTATGTACGCTTTCCGTTACGCCAACGAGTACGGCCTCTCCGCCGCTCCTATGTCCCTTCCCACCTACGTGGACACCTTCCACATTCACAAGAACCTGCATTTCAGCCAAATCAGCGAAGTGCTGGGCCTTCCCCTGGACGACATCCGCGACCTCAATCCCCAGTACTATACGGACATTGTACCGGGTGCCCACTCCGACGAAGTAATCCGCCTGCCCTTCAACTACAGCACCTCCTTCCTGGAGATGCAGGACAGCATCTACCGTTATAAGGCCGACGTCCTCTTCACCTCCAAGATCGAAGACGGCCGCGAAACGGTTAACGGCCGGCCCGTACAGACCGCCCGTCCTTCGGCCACGCCCCAGTGGGTATACTACAAGGTCAAATCCGGTGACAATCTGGGTAAAATCGCCCGCAAGTACCACACCTCCGTCCGCCAGCTCAAGAGCTGGAACAACCTCAAGAGCGATCGCATAGCCATTGGCCAGCGCCTCAAGGTTGGAAAGAGGTAATCAAAGCGACATCTGCAACTGGAAATTGAGGGTGGGCGTGCTTTCACGGCCCACCCTTACCATATATGCGCCTCGCAGATTGGCTTTAAGCGTGACGCGCCACACGCGTAGTTTGTAGCCGGCAACCACAGAGGCCGAAAGGCCCGTCCCGGAATAGGCAGGCACGGAAAAGGAGCCCGGAGCATCGCGTTCATAACAGTAAATGCGGTCGGCCCATTCGGGGATACGGAAAGCCGAAAAACGCAGATACGAAGAGAGTACATCGTTCTTATAACCGCCTTCCAGATAACCCAACAGGCCCCAGGATTTGCAGCGGACGGCTTCTCCCCTCAGTAGGGAAAGCCAGGGGCCGTGGGCGAACTTAATATCTGCTCTTAAAGCAGTGCGCGGTGCCTCATAATTGCGGTATCGCTCGGTGAGCCGGAGCGCAAGTGACCAGGCTTTACCTAGCTGCCATTCCCAGTTCACATAGCCCTTGATCTGCAGGCGACGAGGGTCAACGCCACCAACCGGTAAAAGAGCGCCATCCAATGTGATAGAGAGTTTATATAAAGGGACGGATGAACCGAAACCTGTCTTCCCGGCCAGGGTTTTCCAACGGCCGCTTTGAAGGGAATAACCGGCTGCCAGACCATATTCCCCGTTCTTCTTTCCGCTGTATTTGCTAGGTACAAAACGAGCCTGGAGGGCCCATTTCCCTTGGCTGCCGGCCTTCCTTCGCAGAGAGGCTTTTCCGGCTGCCGAACGGTTTTTCCAGGCTATTTCCGCCCTGTAATCGGCCCCTTTTATATTCAAGCGGGTTTCTGCAGAGGCAGAGATTCCTTTGGGGGTCCAGGCCAGAGAGGCACCTGCCTGGCCCCATCGGCCCAGATATTCTCCGTGGGCGCCGAAATGCTTGGCCAGCGTACCCCAGGCCGATGCCCGCCAATGGCTTCCCCCGTACTCGTAAGCCAGGCCCCGGTGCACGGAAGAAGAGGTGTAGGACCAGACCGGCGATATACCCGTGCTGCGGCGTATAAAGGCATCTACGGTGGATAGACTCTCCATGGCAAAGCCGCTCCACTGGGCTAGACCTTCGCCGTACCGGACGTTGAAATCTCCCAGCACCAGGCGGCCCCAGCGGGTATCGGCCTCTGCGTGGGCGGTCCAGTCGGGTTTTCTCCACGCTCCCCCAACCCGCCAGTTCTCTCCGCTCACCTTTGCCTTGACGCCCACTTGTTTGAGGGTTGTACGCACAAGTGCGTCCATACGGGTACGGGCTTTATCTGTGTTGCCCGGAAGCCTTCGTGATTCCAAGGACAGAAAGGGCTGCAAGGCTTCCACCGTTTCCCGGCAAAAACCGTCCACCAGCATCAGTTCTTCCCACGAGAGAATGTCTCCCTGGGCGGCTCTGTAATCGGCCAGAGACGCTATCTGATAGTCGGTCAGAATGCCCGGGCGCAGGTGGTTCCCGTTGATTCTGATCTTGCCCATACCTTCCAGCCGGTCTATCCATTCCTGGTCCACTTCTTCTATGCTGGAGGCGCCCGACAAATAGAGCGCCGCCCGCAGGACGGAGGCATCCTGAGAAGCGGCCCTGAGGCACAAAAAGGCCGCAACGGCCACACAAACAATACGTCTCATACGGGCAAGTTAAACAATGGTAAGCGTAATCCCCGCCGCCTGTTGAAAACTTGTGTTGTTTCAGATGTATTTTTGTGTGTTTTTTACTATTTTTGCATAACAAAATTTACAAATCGATGGATTCAAAAGTAACCCTTCACGACAAAACTTTCAAACTCTTTATTCCTAACAAAGATATCGAGAAGGCCATCGACGCCGTGGCAGAACGCCTGAATGCAGATTATGCAGACGCCACGGACCAGGATCCCGTGGTGCTTCTGTGCACGCTCAATGGTGCCATTATCTTTGCCGCAGAGCTCCTGAAGCGTCTTAATTTCCCCCTGATTCTCAAGGCCTGCAAGCTTTCCTCCTATCAGGGTACCCAGTCAACGGGATACATCAAGACGGAAGTTCCGCTTCCCGCCCATCTGGAAGGCCGAAGAGTCATCATCGTAGAAGACATTGTGGATACCGGCAACACCATTGTGGTTATGAAGGACCTGCTGCAGGCAGCCAAAGTCAGAGATTCCAAGGTCTGCACGCTGCTGGTCAAGCCGGAGGTGTACAAGAAAGACGTAAAACTTGACTACGTTGCTATGGAAATCCCCAACCGCTTCATCGTGGGCTTCGGCCTGGATTACGACGAACTGGGAAGAAATATAAAGGATGTTTACGTACTTGACGAATAACCCATTTGCCCCTATGAAATATTACGTACTCTTTGGCCCTCCCGGTGCTGGTAAAGGCACCCAGGCCGGCGCTATGGTAGAGCGCTACAATCTCTGCCACCTGTCCACGGGGGAACTCCTCCGCAGTGAAATTGCCGCCGGCAGTGCCCTGGGCCTGCAGGCCAAAGCCCTCATCGAGGCCGGTAACCTGGTACCCGACGAGGTAGTTGAAGGAATGATTGAATCCAAGTTCCAGAGCGTAAAGAATGTCAAGGGTTTCCTGCTGGACGGTTTCCCTCGCACCATTGCCCAGGCAGAGGCTCTGGACGCTATGCTGGCCAAGAACGGTGAAGCCGTTACCGCCTGCATTTCGCTTATGATTCCCGACGAACTCATCCACGAACGCATTGCCCACCGCGCCCATATCGAAGGCCGCGCCGATGACGCCCGCCCCGAGGTAGTGGCCAACCGCGTAAAGACGTACCACGACAAGACGGAACCTCTTGTGGAATTCTATAAGAAGGCCGGCCGTTACCACGAGATTGACGGCGTAGGCACCATTGAGGAAGTCCGTGACCGGATTTTCTCGGAAATGGATAAGTTCTAAATAATAGACTCATACCAATGCTCTCAGGCCCCCTTTAGGGGCCTGTTTGCGTTTTAGGGCGAATATGTTTATCTTTGTGTGATAAAACCTAACCTATGCACAGGATATTTTTGCCCATATACCACTTTTTCAAGGGTCACAAGGCTCTGTTATATGCCCTCTTAATTGCGTCTACGGCTGTTTTTGCCTGGTTTGGCGCCAAACTGCAGTACGAAGAAGACATTATCAAGCTTCTCCCCCGCTCCTCCACGTCCAATGAGCTCGCTTTCAGCGACATAGGCCTCATTGACAAGATCTTTGTCCAGGTCACGTCCAGGGACACCCTTAATCCGGTGAGCCCGGATGAACTGGGTGCCATTGCGGAGGAATACTGCAACATCCTGGAGCAGCGGGACAGCGCCACCCATTACCTGAAAGGCGTTCTGGTGTCGCTGGACATTGATACGGCCCTGGAAGCTATGGACTTTGGCCTGGCTCATCTTCCTTCGTTTATCGACACCTCCTGGTTTGCCCTGATAGAGAAAACCCTGGAGCCCAAGGCCTTTGCCGAGCAAATGGCCAGGAACTATGAGATTGTGATGAACGACGAAACCGGAGATGAGACTCAACTGGTTTCTATGGATCCGCTCAACCTCCGCGCTTCCCTGATGGGTGAAATCCTTGGGCAGGATGCCAGTATGGGCGGCATCACCATTGACGGCGGCCATCTCTTCTGCCCGGACAAGACCGTGGCCCTGGCCCTCCTCTCCCCTTCCTTCACGTCCACCAACTCCGGTGCCTGCACCCGTCTGGTGAATATGATGGACAAACTCAAGAAGGAAATCGAGGCCGCTCACCCGGACATCCGCGTCCTGGTACACGGTAATCCGCAGGGCAGCGTTTCCAATGCCGGGACCATCAAGAGAGACCTGATGTGGTCCATTGGCATCTCGCTCCTCCTGATCATGATCATCATGATTCTGAGTTTCCACAGAATGGCCTTCCTGTGGCAGCAGGTGGTCCCCGTGCTGTACGGAACCATCTTCTCGATGGCCTGTATGTACTGGCTCAAGGGCGGCATGTCCCTGATGGCTATGGGTATCAGCGCCATCATCCTGGGCGTGGCTCTCAGTTACTGCCTCCACGTTCTCATCCACTATTATTATGTGGGAGACACGGAGCAGATGCTCAGGGAAGAATCCACCCCCGTATTCCTGGGCTGCGTCACTACCATCGGCGCCTTTATGGGCCTGATCTTCACGGAGAGTGAACTGCTCAGCGACTTCGGCCTGTTTGCCACCTTCGCCCTCATCGGCAATACCCTCTTCGCCCTCATCTTCCTGCCCCACTTCCTGAAGCCGGAGCAGATTCACTTCAAGCGCACGCACGGTTTCCCGCTCATCGAGCGCATCAACAACCTGCCCTGGGACCGCAACAAATGGTTCATCGGCGCCTTGGTCATCCTCATTGCCGTGGGTATCTTCTACAGCCCCAAGGTCAAGTTTGACAGCGACCTCATGAACCTGGACTTTGACAACGCCGAACTCCGCGAAAGCCAGGATCTGTACAACCGCAAGAGCGCCGACGGCTTTGCCCACATATACTTCGCCGCCTGGGACGACAACGACCTCAATGAAGCATTGGAGTATAATAAAGGCCTGGTAAGAGCCCTGGATTCGTTAAAGGCCGATGGATTGGTGAAAGGCTATGTTCCCGTAGCCAAGCTGCTGCTGCATTCTACGCAGGACCAGCAGAGCCGCATAAGCGCATGGAACGCCTTCTGGACCCGTGACCGCGTGCGGGAAATGCGCCGCAGATTCTATGAGGCGGAATATCAGTACGGCCTTCCCAACGGCTTCTATGCTCCGTTTATGGATATGATCCAGAACAGTTATGAGCCGGCCGACATCGTGGCCTCTGGAATAGTTCCGGAAGGTCTGCTCTCCAACTATGTAGAGCAGCAGGAAAGCGGCCGCTATATGGTTTATACGGAAGTTTCCTACGACATAAAGGATCAGCTGAAGGTATGGAAGACCCTTACTTCCGTAGACCACGTGCTGGTGCTGGAACCCTTCTTCTACTGCCGCGATATGGTGGAAATCATCCACGACGACTTCAGCACCACCCTCTGGATTTCCAGTGTCTTTGTGCTGCTGGTCCTGCTCCTGAGCTTTATGAACATCTGGACGGCCCTGCTGGCCTTCTTCCCTATGTTCGTGAGCTGGTACGTAATGCAGGGCTATATGGCCATCTTCGGCCTGGAATTCAACCTCATCAACATTGTCATCTCCACCTTTATCTTCGGTATTGGTGTAGACTATAGCATCTTTGTGATGGAAGGCCTGCTGGCCGAAGCCCGTCACGGAGAAACCAAGATGCTGGAATACCACAAAGTGGCCATCTTCTACAGTGCCCTCGTACTGTGCATCGTGACCTTTGCCCTTATCTTTGCCCGGCATCCGGCCATCCATTCCATTGGTCTGATTACGCTCATTGGTATGGCTTCCACCATCCTGATCACCTACTCTTTACAGCCTTTTATCTTCCGCCAGCTCATCAAGATTCCCTTCTTCCGCCGCGGATTCCGTATACCAGAGAAATGAACCTAGACGCACAACTATACCTGAACCTCATAAAGGGCGGCACAGCCCGCCTGGCGCAAAACCGCCAGGATATCAATAACCTGAATGTTTTCCCCATTCCGGACGGAGACACCGGGGACAATATGTTTATGACCATTGAAGCCGGTACGCAGGCTTCCGGTAACACGCTTTCAGAAATGGCGGCCGCCGTTTCCCAAGGTATGTTGCTGGGCGCCCGCGGCAATTCCGGCGTCATCCTCTCCCGCATCTTCGCGGGTATGGGAAAGGCCTTCCAGGGCCTCAGACAGGCCGATAGCAAGCAGTTCAACGCTGCTATGAAAGCAGCGGTAGAGGAAGCCTATCACGCCGTCTCCCAGCCCGTAGAAGGCACCATCCTTACCGTCTTGAGGGAAGGCGTGGCAGCGGCCGAAGGTTCGGCCAGCATCGAGGAGTTTTTTGACCTCTGGATTGCCGGTATGGACCTGAGTCTGCAGCATACCCCCGACCTCCTGGACGTGCTCAAAAAGGCCGGTGTGGTTGACAGCGGCGGCGCAGGCCTCCTCTGCATTGCCGAAGGTATGCGCGACGCCCTGCACGGAAGATCCCCGATCGAAGTCGGGGATGACGTTAAGAACCAACCGGTTGCTGCCCCCAAAGTAGATTTCAACGCCTTCACGGAAGACAGCGTACTGGAGTTTGGCTACTGCACTGAGTTCCTCCTCCGTCTGCAGCGCTGCAAAGTGGATCTGGATACCTTTGACGAGTCCGTTATCCACGACTGGCTGGAAACCCAGGGAGACTCCCTGGTCTTCTTCCGCGACGGTTCCATCATCAAAGTGCACGTGCACACCAAGGATCCCGGCGCCGTGCTCACCAAGTGCCGCGAGTGGGGCGAATTCCTCACCATCAAGGTGGAGAATATGACCCTCCAACACCACGAGAACCATATGGACGAGCGTTTCAAGCGCACCCGCAAAGCCCTGGGCATTGTGACGGTGGCTTCGGGCGCGGGTCTTTCGGCCTCTTTCAAAGAGATGGGGGCCGATGCCGTGATAGAAGGCGGCCAGACTATGAATCCCCCGGTGGACCGTTTCCTGGAAGCTTTTGATGAAGCAGCGGCCGATACCATCCTGGTATTCCCCAACAACAGCAATATCATCCTTACGGCCCAGCAGGCCGCCCAGCTCTACGAGAAGTCGCAGATTGTGGTCATTCCCACCCATACGCTGGGAGAAGGCTATTACGCTATGGCCAACCTGGACGCCGAACTTCCGCTGGAAGAACTCACTGAGGTCCTCAAGCAGGCTGCTGCGTCCGTTACCACCGGCTCCGTTTCCAAGGCCATCCGCGATACAGCTGACGCCCGAACCGGAGAATACATCGGTTTCAGCGGCAAGGACGTCCTCTGCTGCTGCCCCGAGAGGAGGGATACGGTCCTTACCCTGGCCCAGAAACTGGAGGCCCAGAATGCCGATATTGTGATGCTTCTGCAGGGCTCCGATGCTTCGGCCCAGGAAGCGCAGGAACTGCAAGCCCAGCTTCAGAAAGCCTATCCCCTGTCCGAGGTCATCCTCCTGGACGGCGGACAACCCGTTTACGATTATATTTTAGTGCTATGTTAAAGATATACACCGATTCCGATACCG
>JAEEGK010003386.1_pt1 | contig 39742 bp, 36 predicted proteins | sample 8958771 | NCBI WGS metagenome assembly JAEEGK01 (sample SAMN16246547, study PRJNA631951) | gut metagenome | biome: gut microbiome; feature: rumen; material: SC-attached | host: Bos | place: Iran: Karaj | collected 2018-10
TGCCTTTCATTACTGTAATCCCGTGCTCTCGCAAAACCGGTGGCAGCGGATATTGCCGTGCTCGCATGGCCTGTTTCAAAACAGTCGTATTCGCTTTCGTCCCGTTTCGGAAAGCCGGAAAGCCCTCCGTATTCCCGGAGGGTCTTGAAATTCCTGTACCGGCCGGTGATCAGCTTATGGACATAGGACTGATGGCCGACGTCAAACACGATTTTGTCTTCGGGCATGTGAAATACGCGGTGGATCGCAAGTGTCAGCTCCACCACGCCGAGATTGGACGCAAGATGTCCGCCGTTTTCGGAAACGGTACTGATCAGTTCACTCCGGATTTCACCGGCAAGGTTTTGTAATTCTTTTTCGTTCAGATGGGCAAGATCCGCGGGGGAATTGATTTTCTCCAGCATGTTTCCGCCTCTCTCTGCATTAATTTCGGGGATTTACAGCTTCGCGCCGCTCTTGCTCCCCTTGGCACCTTTACTGCCCTTCACGCCGGATCCGGCGCTTTTCAGGATATCGCTTGTATAGGCATAATTTGCGTGATTCCGGTCTTCATGCGCTTTTTCCGCATAACCGATCATCCGGTCAATCAGCTCACGATACCGCATCCCGTCATATTCCCAAAGGTAGAATGCCAGGCTTCCGGGGATTGTATTGATTTCGGTGATAAACAGCCTCCCGCTGTCACGGTCGAACATGTAATCGATCCGGACGACCCCTTTTCCGTCCATCATCCGGAAGATTTCCCTGCTCATGTTCTGGATTTCAGTTTTCAGATCATCTTCGATCGGCGCCGGGAGGACACGGTGAAGGCTTGCCATTCCCTTGCTTCCGCCGGAGGCGAGATACTTTTCGCCGAACGTCAGGAATTCAGTGCTGTTCAGGGGCATCTCAATGGAGGACGCCATGACTTCATCGTCATATCCGAGCACACTGCAGTTCAGCTCAATCGGCTGGTTCAGGCCCTTTTCCACCAGGACGCGGCGGTCATACTCAAATGCCAGTGACAGACTGTCCTGCAGTTCCTCTTCATTGTCAGCACGGCTGACGCCGATGCTGCTGCCGAGGTTGGCCGGTTTTACAAATACCGGGAATCCGATTTCATCCCGGATCTTTGAGATAACGCTGCCGGGACTGCTTTTAAACTCGCGCCGTGTGACAGCTGCACCGGGCAGAACCGGGAGGCCTGCACCGCGGAAAAACTGTTTCATGATGATTTTATCCATACCGATCGCGCTGCCGGGAACGCCGGTGGATGTATACGGGACATTGGCCAGCTCCAGGAGTCCCTGCAGGGTGCCGTCCTCGCCGTTCAGGCCATGCATCACAACGACATAGACGTCAATCCTTGCGACAATTTCCAGCTTTTCTCTCCCGAAGAGCCCTTTGCCTTTTTCCAGGCGGAGGAGGGCGCCGGACCCGGCGGTCAGATCCGGAAAAACACGGACAATGCCGTCCGTTTCACCGCGGAACGGCCGGAAGGTTGCGATTTCCTTCAGCTTTTCACCGGTGTACCAGTTCCCGTGCTCATCGATATAGACCGGAATGATGTCATATTTTTCCGTATCGGCATGGCGCATCAGCTGAATTGCACTGATGATGGCGACTTCCCTTTCGCAGCTGCGGCTTCCGAAAATTACCCCGATCTGTTTCTTCAAATCAGATTCCTCCGTTTCATAATGCCGGGAAGAAGGATGATCCCGATCTCTCCCGGCAGATGGTTTCAGGAATGCTCCGGTACTTTACTCGCTGTAATTGTCGGGAAGATCATTCTCGAACAGGACGGTATCCCCGGAACGGGCAATCGTATGCATGATATTGATTGCCTCATCCAGCGAGTCGGCAATCCGGATGCTGTTTTCAGGGAACCCGGCCCCGGTCAGGCCTTCACGGATGGCTGTGCTGCGTTTTTTTCCGACCAGAATAGCCGTGTCACATCCGTCAGCCATCTTTTTCCCGAATTCACGGTTCATATCATACTCCAGTTTTCCAAGTTCGACCATACCCGGTGTAATGATGATCCGTCGGGGCGGAAACTCCTTCAGCACCTGGAATGCCTGCTCCGCGCCGCGGATATTGCTGTTGAATGCGTCATCGATAATCGTGATGCCGCCGGCGTTTGGAATCAGCTGGAGGCGGTGCTCCACAGGGGTCAGCCGGCTGATTCCGCGGGCAATCTGTTCTTTTGAAAGACCGAGACTGAGCGCAACGGAAGCACAGAGAATGATATTGCGGATATTCAGTTCCCCGAGCAGAGCGGTCTGGCACGGAATACGGAATTCGCGGGTGCACAGGGTAAAGCGGCTTCCTTCCGGGGATACGGCGATTTCTTCCGCCCATACGTCATCGGTTTCGGCATTCATACCGGACAGGCTTTTCGGCTTTACGGTCTTCCGGTACAGATCCAGGCAGATTCCCTGATCATCCTGGAAGAAGCACCGGCCGTTATCCGGCAGGGCGTCAATCAGCTCATATTTGGTCTTTGCGACACGTTCCACCGTTTTGAACGTATCGAGGTGCTGCGGTCCCACGGAGGTCAGAATGCCGATTTCCGGATGCACCAGGCGGCACATTTCCTTAATGTCTCCCACATGCCTTGCGCCCATTTCCGCAATGAATACCCGGTGGCCGGGTTCCAGTGAAGAACGGATTACCCGGGTGACGCCCATCGGGGTATTGAAACTGGACGGGGTGACAAGTGTGTTGTATTTTTCGCTGAGGATTGTTCCCAGGATAAACTTGACACTCGTTTTTCCCCAGGAACCGGTGATGCCGATTTTGATCAGGTCCTTTCGTTCACGGAGGATCCGCTGCGCGTCACGGAAGTACATCTCGCTGATCGCCTTTTCAATCGGCCAGGCAATCAGGCCGGCCAGGGCAACCCACAACGGAAGGAACAGCGGGAACGCCATGATCAGGACGGAAGATACAGCAGCGGCATCGGCAGGCACACAGAACCGGAAAGCAATCAACAGCCCGCAAAAAACGATGAATGACACGGCATAAAGCCGCTTCATCCGCGGAGTATACCTGAATTGTTTTTTGGCATGGCGGTCCCTTGCAAACCGGTGAAGAAGCGCGCCGCAGATCAGTGCCGCGGCAGAGGAACATACGACAGGAAGCCAGTCATTGTCTTCCGGAATAAGAACGGCAAACAGCAGAAGCGAAAGCGCCCAGACGAGCGCCTCAATCATACCCGGCAGGAAGGCTTTCAGAGCGTTGCGGCGGACGGTACGGAAATATCCGGGATGCTGATAGCTTTCCAGCTGGAAATAATGGAAAAGAATCCTTCCGGCCAGGACACATCCGGCTGAAAGAGAACATATCAGAATGATGGACAGGGGGGTCATGCATTAATCCTCCTTCAGGAATTCGGAAACGATGGTGCAGAATCTGTCCACCTGTTCCAGATAGGCAAAATGCGTGCCGCCTTCCAGTATGATCAGCGCGCTGTCCGGAATCATCTTTTCCATCTCGCGGCCCATCCACAGAGGCGTTTCGGTATCCCGGTCACCCCACAGAAGCAGTGTGGAAGACCGGATCGAACCATACAGGTTTGTCAGGTCCTGGCTGACGATCCTGACAAAGGTTTTCCGCATCTCAGCGTCAAGACTGTTATAGTCCCGGCTTCCGTACTTCCGGCGGAGCGTGTCCTCCAGGCGGAGGGATACTCCGTGCAGGAACGGGATCCTGCCGATACCGGCAGCAATGTTCTTCAGTTTCCGGTATTGTGCCGAGCGTTTCTGCGCAGCTTCCGTCTGTTTCGGACGGATACCTGCAGCACCCGTCAGAATCATACGGCTGACCATGTCCGGATATTCGGAAGCAATCCATGCGGCAACGCGGGCGCCGAAGCTGTGTGCGATGATATGGCATGGATAGAAACCGGTTTCCCGAAGGAATCGGACGAGGCATTCGCTGTATTCCGGGACTCCCCACGGTTCAGGCGGCCTGCTGCTTTGCCCGTGACCCGGGAAATCAATGATCATGAAACGGTGGTTTCCGGTGATCCGTTCTGCAACCGGTTTCATCAGATCAATGCTGCACCCCCATCCGTGCAGGAGGAGAATACGGCTTCCGTTGTCTCCGGAAGATTCGTAGGATATTCTGACGCCGTCAATCTCAATAAACATATTACCCTTCTGCCAGCCTAAACCTGCCAGATATACCGGCATTTCAGGCTGCTGAGTTCGTATTTTTCCCGGAGATCCGGGGGAACGGGTGATATACCTTCCAGCAGGCAGTGCAGGTGCTCACAGGTTTTCCGGCTTGCGCCGTTATCCGGATCGCAGGTGATCACGACAGAAGATTTCCCGCTGAGCCTGATTTCATTCCTGATCAGCAGGCAGGCGCGCAGCGCATAATGATGTCCCCGGTACGGAGGATCAATATGGTAGCCGATATGACCGAAGTAGTAGATGCACCGGCTTTCCCCGTCCCGGTAGCTGAGCTGCCCGATTTCTTTCCGGCTGTTATGGACGGTGATCTTCCAGACGCGCTCATGACCGAACTGCAGTCCGGAATCAGGCGGGGCAACCTGCAGCGGAATCAGGTCGATAATCCCGTCCGAATACTCTGCCCTGTTTCTTCGAAAAAACAACCGTTACACTTCCTGTACTTTCACCTGCGCAAGCAGTTTCTCAAAATCTGAGCGGACAATCAGCTGAGTCCCCTCCGTCATGACGCTGGCGGCGCCGGCAGCGATTCCGTAGCGGAAGGCTTTTGCCATATCGCCCGTTTTTTCATACCCCATCAGCATTCCGCCGATCATGGCATCTCCGGCTCCGACCGTGGATTTGGCTTCAATGCGGAGCGCAGGGGCAAACAGCGTCTTTTTTTCCGAGACATACATGGCGCCCATTTCCCCCATGGAGACAACGGCATGTTCCACACCGAGACGGATAAACAGAAGAGCGGCATCCCGGATCGCGCGGATTGTCCTCAGTTCAATGCCGAGCGTGGTTTCCAGCTCGCGCAGATTGGGTTTGATCAGATAGGGTTTTGCCCCTTTGGCGGCAAGCTCGAGTTCTTTGCCTTCAGTATCCAGAATGCATTTTTTTCCGTCCAGGGCGTTCATGAGATCCCTGTATGTGCCTTCCGGGCATCCCGGCGGAAGACTGCCGGTCATCACGACGATTTCACTGGAAGCTGTTTCCTGCCGGGTCAGTTCGAAAAAATCACGGAGGATGGAATCGTCCACGGCAGCGCCGGGTTCGTTCAGTTCAGTGACACCCTGGCCGTCCCGGCTGTATATTTTCATATTGGTGCGGACACGACCGGGGACAGTCAGGAAACGGTGACGCAGTCCTTCCCTGTCCATCAGTCCGCTGAGCTCAGCGGAACCGTCGGTGCCCATGATCCCGATGCACTGGACATCCAGGCCGAGCCTTCCGGCTACAACGGCGACATTGATGCCCTTTCCGCCCAGATCATCACGTGCGTTCCGGATCCGGTTGACACGGCTGATCTGAAGCGTATCCACCTCAACCGTCCTGTCAAAACATGGATTCATGCATATGGTGGTAATCATGCAGGTCACCCCCTGTGAAATTCTTGTCAATTATACCATTCAACAGGCGCTATTTCAATATTATCGTTGCGCAGGAGACTTGAAATATGGTATATTGGCGATAAAGAAAAGCGAAGGGTCGGTTCGTTATATGACAACGGATATCCTGATTATCGGTGCCGGAATAACCGGGACCGCTCTTGCGCGGGAAATCAGCCGGTATGATGTTTCATGTGTGGTAATTGACCGCGCGTGTGATGTGGCGGAAGGAGCCACAAAGGCGAACAGCGGGATTGTGCATGCCGGGTATGACGCGGTTCCCGGAACGCTCAAGGCAAAATACAATGTAGCCGGGGCGGCTGCATATCCCGGACTATGCCGGGAACTGGGAGTCCCCTACCGCTGCTGCGGCGCACTGGTGATCGGTTTTGACGAAGCGGATGAGGCAACGCTCCGGGACCTCCTGGAACGTGGAATTCGGAATGGCGTGGAAGGACTTCGCATTCTGGATCATGATGATGTGCTGAAGATGGAACCGAATCTGAATCCGGAAGTGCATTCAGCGCTTTATGTGCCTACCAGCGCGATTGTCAGTCCGTATGAACTGGCATTTGCGCTTGCGGACGATGCGGCGCTGAACGGTGTCGTTTTCCGGTTTGACCAGCCGGTACGCTCTGTTGAAAAAACGGACAGCGGATGCTGGAAAGTCTGCACGGATACCGATCAGTATGAATGCCGGGCTGTGGTCAACTGCGCAGGTGCTTCCGGTGCGGAAATACATAACATGATCTCGGATAATCCGCTGGAGATGATTCATCGGCGGGGCCAGTATTATCTCCTCGACCGGGCAGAGCGCCAGCCGTTTGAAATGACGGTGTTCCAGTGCCCGTCCCGGATGGGAAAAGGCGTGCTGGTGAGTCCGACGGTTCATGGCAACCTGCTTCTGGGTCCGACGGCGGAGGACATCGGTGATCCGCTGGATACGGCAACAACGGCGGAAGGCCTGGCGGAAATTCTGCAAAAAGCCGGCAGAACATGGCCGGGTATTTCCACGCGGACGAATATCACGAATTTCAGCGGGATTCGTGCCCATCTGACAACGGGTGATTTCATGGTAGGCCCTGTGAGCGGATGCGAAAACGCTTATGAAGCGGTCGGTATTGAAAGCCCGGGCCTCTCCTCAGCACCGGCAATCGCGGAGGATCTGTGCCGGATGATTGCCGGAGAGATGAAATGGCAAAGGAAAGACGATGACAGAATCCGTCCTGTACCGGCACGGGAGAAGGCATTTTCGACAATGACGGCGGAAGAAAGGTCCGAGATGGTCCGGAAGGATCCGCTTTACGGAAACATTATCTGCCGGTGTGAGACGGTGACGGAAGCGGAAATCCGGCAGGCAGTCCGGAGACCGGTAGGCGCCAGGACGATCGACGGCGTCAAACGCCGTACCCGGGCGGGCATGGGAAGATGCCAGGGAGGGTTCTGCCTTCCCCGGGTCGCCGCCATCATTGCGGAGGAAACAGGGTGTTCCCTGGCGGAGGTTACGAAGGACGGCGGGAACAGCCGGATCCTCGCGGAACCGCTGGATGCTTTTCTGAAGGGAGGCGGAGACTGTGAGTGACAGGCAGGTGGATATTCTGGTTATCGGTGCCGGACCGGCCGGCCTGGCTGCTGCAACTGCCGCCCGTGAAAGCGGAATTGGGTCAATTCTGATCCTGGAACGGGAGAGCGAACCCGGCGGGATTCTCCGCCAGTGTATTCATAACGGATTCGGGCTGCACCGGTTTCAGGAGGAACTGACTGGTCCCGAATATGCTGCCAGGGATATTGCCAGGGTCCGGGACCTTGGAATTCCGGTGGAGTGCGGTACCACGGTTCTGACCCTGTCTCCGGACCGTATTGCGACATGTGTTTCCCAGGCCGGCGGGTTTCAGACGATCCGGGCGAAGGCGGTCATTCTGGCTATGGGATGCCGGGAAAGACCGCGCGGCGCACTCTGCACACCCGGAACCCGGTGCGCGGGAATCTATTCTGCCGGAACAGCCCAGCGGTTTGTGAACCTGGAAGGATGGATGCCCGGCCGCCGTGTTGTGATTCTGGGCTCAGGGGATATCGGGCTGATTATGGCGCGCAGGATGACGCTGCAGGGCGCAAAAGTCCTGGCATGTGTGGAAATCATGCCCTATTCATCCGGCCTGAACCGGAACATTGTTCAGTGCCTGGAGGATTACGGTATTCCGCTGTATCTCGGCCATACAGTCACGGATATTCGGGGACGTGAACGCTTGGAGGGGGTCACGGTATCCCGGGTCGATGAACGGAGAAACCCGGTTCCCGGGACAGAGATTGAATTTGACTGCGATACGCTGCTCCTTTCATGCGGCCTGATTCCGGAAAATGAGCTGAGCCTTGGAGCAGGAGTGAAGCTTTCGGGCGCCACATCCGGCGCGATAGTGGATGATTCGCTGGAGACTTCGGTTCCCGGTATTTTTGCCTGCGGGAATGTCCTGCATGTTCATGATCTGGTGGATCATGTTTCTGCGGAGAGCTTCCGTGCCGGGCGGGCAGCGGCGGAATTTGTCCGTTCCGGAAAGCAGGAAGACAGCCTGATCGAAGTGGCGGACGGGGATGGAGTTCGCGGGACAGTTCCCCAGCTGATCCGGAAGAATGCGGACGAAGATGTCAGCCTGATGTTCCGGCCTTCTGCGGTTTTCCGGAACAGCACAGCTGTGGTGGAATGCGGCGGTCAGGCAGTTTGCTCACGGAAGGCCCTGGTTTTCACACCTGGGGAAATGGCAACGGTTGTCCTGAAAAAGGATGTGATCCGGACACTGACCGGAGACCGGATTACTGTCCGCATTGAAAGGAACTGAAGAAATGGAACAGATCATTACCTGCATTAACTGCCCGATGGGCTGCCGGATGACTGTGAATATGTCTCCGGATGGAAAAGTGCTTTCTGTGAGCGGCAATACATGCCCGCGCGGGGAAAAATATGCGGTGCAGGAATGCACACTGCCGGTCCGTATGATCACGGCAGTGATTCCGGCAGAAGGCTCAGCGGTGCCGCTGTCGGTCAAGACTTCCCGCCCGGTTCCGAAAGCTTTGATCCGTCAGGTGATGGATATCCTCGGGGGTGTTCAGGTTACGCTCCCGGTTAGTTCCGGACAGGTAATCGTTAAGGATATCCTTCAGACCGGATCGGATATCATTGCGACGCGGGATCTTCCCTGAAACCGGCTCTATGGAAGATTCACATGAAATTCACTTTCTGCCGCTGATTTGTTCTTGATATGGACTGCTTTTTTTGCTATACTCGGTTTACTGATTTGAAAGGAGAATTCAAAACATGCTGGACAAAATCTTCGGAATCTGCGCTGCGATCGCGGAAGGAACAACGGAAGTGGCTGCCGCTGCCGGCGGAGATGCCGTTCCTGAACTGGAACCGGGTCAGATTGCACTGCAGTACCTTTTCACCTTTGCTCCGATTATCCTGATCTTTGTGATCTTCTGGTTTATGATGATCCGGCCGCAGCGGAAAAAGGACAAGCAGGTCAAGGAAATGCTGAACAACCTCAAGGCCGGTGACCGGATCTGCACAATCGGCGGTATTTACGGAACCATTACCGGCCTGAAGGATGACCATGTCACCCTGTCTGTCGGCCGTGACAATATGTCCATGGTGGTTGCCCGCTGGGCGATCCGCGGCGTGGAAGAAGTCATGGTGGAAAATGATGCACAGGAACTGAACTGATTGGTTTTTACAGAATTGAAAAAGCAGCCGTTCGGCTGCTTTTTTTGTGCTGTTATCAGTCTACAATATCCACAGGTTCCCTGCCGAATGTCTGGTACAGGGAATCTATATAGGACTGATCCGGATCTCCTGCGGATGCGGGCACGGCGTTCAGATCAGCAGTGTCAAACACACACGGTCTGCCTGCCAGTTCGGTCAGGGCGCTGCCGATACGTGCCTTCTTCTCTTCCCCGGAAAGGGCCGTCCGGAAGAAACTGTCTTTTTCTGAATTGGGCTGCCAGCGGAAAACATTGTTTTTGACTTCGGTGATTTTCCCGTGATTCAGCATACTCCAGATACCGGGATCGTTCTTCTTGTAGGATTCCATCAGTTGGTTCCATACGGAAATCAGCCCGGAATCGGGAACGGCTGCGGGTCGGGGATCGGGAACGGTTTTCGCGGCAGGAACGGAACGACTGGCGGCTGCAGGTGTGGCATGGGGCTTTTCAGCCGGTTCCGGGGCAGGTATGGCGCCGGTCCGGATCTGTTCAGAAATCCGGCTGATTTTCTGCTCCAGTTCCGTAATCCGGTCAGTCAGGGCCTGCATATCAGCTTCGGATGTACGGATACAGCATTTGAGCGAAACGTTTTCAAGCGCAAGCCGCGGTGATGCGGAGAAGCGCATTTCCGTTTCCAGCGACATAAACAGGTCCAGGATTCTCATCAGCCGGGTTACGGTACAGCCGGATGCCTGCTCCGTATACTCCCGGGCATCATCCTCGGTAATATCCAGCATGGCAGTAATATCACCGGGACAGCTCTTGGCCAGGAGCAGGCAGCGGAAATGACGGCTGACTTCCCGGGCAAAAACAGAAGGATCCCTTCCGTCCCGGATCATCTCGTCAATCATCCGGAAAACTTCCGGGGGATTTTCGCTGATCAGCGCGTTTCCGAATTCGAACAGAAAAGACTGATCACTGGTTCCCAGGATGCTCCGGACCATGGGTTCATCAATGTGGTCGCCGTAGCCGAGGCACATATCGAGGATGCTCAGGGCATCCCGCATGCCGCCCTCGGCCGCACGGGCGATCATCATCAGCGCTCCGTTGGAAACGACGGCTCCGCTCTGGTCGGATGCTTCCTTCAGTCTTCCGGTAATTTCCGCTGTGGACAGGCGGCCGAAATCAAATCGCTGGCAGCGGCTCAGGATGGTCTCAGGAAGCTTCTGCGGCTCGGTGGTGGCAAGGATGAATACCACATGGGCCGGCGGCTCTTCCAGTGTCTTCAGAAGCGCGTTGAAAGCGGATGAAGACAGCATATGCACTTCATCGACGATATAGACTTTATACCGGCCGAACTGGGGAGGATATTTGACCGTATCACGCAGATCGCGCATTTCATCCACACCGTTGTTGCTGGCGGCGTCGATTTCAATGATATCCAGGCTTTCCTCGTGATCCATCCGAACGCAGTTGCTGCATTCGCCGCACGGGTCACCATTGACAGGATGTTCACAGTTGATCGCTTTGGCAAGAATCTTGGCAGTGGAGGTCTTGCCGGTTCCGCGGGAACCGCAGAACAGATATGCATGGGCAATACGGTCGTGCACAACCTGATTTCGCAGGGTTTCAATAATCGCCTTCTGCCCGACTACGTGCGAGAAATCCTTCGGCCTCCACTGGCGGTACAAAGCACGGTATGGCATGATTCAGACTCCTCCCTGGCTGAAATCCAGCAGTTCACGGAACTGTTCCAGTTTTTTCATCCCGATTCCCTTCACGGCTGTCAGGTCTTCCGGAAAGTAGAAATCCCCGTTGGTCAAACGCTCGGAGATGATCAGCTGTGACAGTGTTTCGCCGATTCCGGGGAGCATTTGCAGATCCTCAGCATTCCCGGAATTTACCGGGACAGTTCCGGAAGGAAGCGGAAAGACGTGTGGCTGCGCCTCACGGCCGGAAGCGGCATACACGGCGCCTGATACAGGGGCGGGCTGCAAGGCTGCGGGTACAATGCATAAAAAGCATGCCAGAACCAGCAAAACAATGCAGCCGGCTTTCTGAAAACGGTCAGACATCCTTCCGGACCTTCTGCCCCTGCTTGGTATCCTCAATGATATAACCGGCCGCACGAATAGCGTCCCGCAGTTCATCGCTGCGTTTCCAGTCCCGGTTCTTCCGGGCTTCTTCCCGCTCGCTGACCATTCGGACAATATCATCCGGCAGCGCATCGTTTTCCTTTGTCAGGAAACCGAGTACACCGCACAGGGCGTTGAGGCTGTTCAGGGCGGCTTCCGCGGCAAGTCGGGACGAACCTTCCCCGATGGATACATTTGCGTCCTTGACCAGCTCGAATACAGCGCCAAGGGCGTCTGCCGTATTCAGGTCATCATCCATGGCGGCGTCGAACCGGTCTTCGTATGCTTTGATGCGGATGATAAAATCATTCTCCGGATCATTCAGGGGACGGTCTTCCCCGTTTTCCTTCTGGAAGAGCAGGTGGTCGCGGGCGGTATACAGCCTGTTCAGGCTCGCGTTGGCTGCCTCGATCTGGTCACGGCTGAAATTGATCGGGCTGCGGTAATGAGCGCTCAGCATGAAAAGGCGTACCGCTTCCAGATCATATTCCTTCGCGATATCACGGATCGTGAAGAAATTGCCCAGGCTTTTGCTCATTTTCTGGTTGTCGATATTGATGAACCCGTTGTGCATCCAGTATTTCACATAAGGCTTTCCGGTAGCACCCTCGCTCTGCGCAATTTCATTTTCGTGGTGCGGGAAAAGCAGGTCTTTTCCGCCGCAGTGGATGTCAAATGTTTCACCCAGGTATTTCATGCTCATGGCAGAGCATTCAACATGCCATCCCGGACGTCCTTTTCCCCAGGGACTGTCCCAGGCGGGCTCACCCGGCTTCTGTGCCTTCCAGAGGGCAAAGTCAGCAGGATTTTCCTTGTCGGTTTCTACGTTCAGGCGGTCGCTGGCACCCATCTCGCGGTCTTCCATGTTCTGCCCGGAAAGCTTTCCGTAACCGGGAAAAGCGGATACGCGGTAGTAGACATCGCCGGAAGGTACGGCATAAGCATGGCCGTTTTCGATCAGGCGGCTGATCAGGGCAATGATCTCGGAAATGTGCTCTGTGGCACGGGGATGAACGGTGGCAGGATGAATTCCGAGCGCTTTGGCATCTGTATAATACTCGCCGATAAAGCGGTCAGCCAGTTCCTTGACAGTAATGCCCTCCTCGTTGGCGCGGCGGATCATTTTATCATCGATATCGGTGAAATTCTGAACAAATGTGACATCATATCCTTCCCGTTCCAGCTGGCGGCGGAGCACATCAAAGGTAATAAACGGGCGGGCATTTCCGATATGGAAAAAATCGTATACAGTCGGGCCGCATGCGTAAATGCCGACTTTTCCTTCATGGACCGGGACGAACTCCTCTTTTTTGCGGGACATGCTGTTGAATATATTCATTTTGCTTTTCTCCTTTTTTGACAAATGAAAATTCGGACGGCGGCCAGGATCCATATTGCTGCAGCAGCAATCAGGGTATAGCGGATCGGGGCGGCAAGATCGGGAAATGTCATTCCGGATAAACCGGAAACAGATGCGTTTCCGGCTACGGGAGCGGATGCTTCTCCCAAAATACTGCCATCCGGGGCCAGGACGGCCAGGGTCAGATTGATTTCTGAAAGATACAGGTTTTCCGGCAGGAGCCAGCTTCCGGAAAAGCGGATTTCGCTGTTTCCCTGCAGGGATGTGCTGTATTCATCCTTCTGGTTCCGGATGGAGAGTTTTTTTCCGTTTATTTCCGAAAAAACGATGGTGCCGGGTTCAGAAAGAGCCGGATCGGTCTGAAGGGAAAGAACCATTGTGATATCGGCGGCAGCAAAGGTTTCGTCTGCGGAAACACTGCCTTCAAACAGTGCGGATTCCCCGGGGATCCAGGCGCTGTCTGCCGGGATTATTTCACATGATATACCGGCTGCGCAGGCACCGGAAATCAGAAAAAGCAGCAGAGGGAGCAGCAATATGAAACATCGGGCGCAACATCGCTCTTTCATAAAGGTTCACCTCCGTTCAAAATCAATCTGGATTATATCAAAATCAGGAATGGATTTCAATGGAAAAGCCTCTTCCGAAGAAGAGGCTTTTTTACACGGAACACGTTATGGGCAGTCTGAAGACTACTGGTCCTTCCGGTCGTTGTTTCCAAACAGCTCATCGGTCATATCGTTGAGCTGCTTTCCGAAACTGTCAGAGAACTTCTTCAGCTGCTCCCCCATTTCATCCAGGGAAGCATTGACCTTGTCAGCGAGCTGGTCTGCCGGCGGCATCTGCTCAAAAAGCGAATTGATTGCGGAACTCAGCGGATCATTTGGCTTTTCGGGTTTTTCAGTTTCAGGAACCTCGATTACAGGAATGCCGGCTGGTTTATCTTTGTCCGTAACGGGAGCCGGTTCTTCAGGGGATTCCGGTTTTTCCGCTGGTTCAGGGGGCACTTCATCCTGTACTTCAGTTGTTTCCGCAGCACTTTCCTCTCCGCTGGTATGGGACTGCTGGTCCAGCCGGAGCAGTTCGCGAAGGGACTCTGCCATGGAATCGGAGAATTCTTCGCCGTTCAGCCAGGCGATATATACCTGCTCACCCAGTGCTTCGTACAGTTCCTTCTTCCGGGCACTGATGTTCAGTTCATTTACCTTCTGGCGGGTTGAGGATGCGATGCTGTTCGCAGTGTTTCCGATGGCTTCCATTCCTTTTGAAACCAGTTCTCTGATGTTCAGTCCGAAATCGCTCATGGGATTCTCCTTTCCTGGAATTCATCAGCAGATCAGCAACAGCGACCTGGGATGAATCATAAAATGCGCTTCATCCATCCGGCGGATTTCACCGTCAATATTGAATCTGAGGCCTTTTCCGCGGATAGTGACCGACTCCGCGAGCTGATGGTTCGTAATTCTGAATTTCAGGGCACGGGAAAGCATCAGTCCGGGAAGATAAAACGGTATTTTCCATCGGGGAAGTTTCCGGATCATGACCAGATTCAGTTTCCCGTCTGAGGGATCCGCATCAGGGCAGATGGGGATTCCGCCGCCGATATAACGCCCGTTTGCCACAGAGCAGATCAGGTACTCACCGTCTGCTGAGATTCCGTCATAGGAGATCTGCAGATTCACAGGCTCAAAAATCCGGATTGCCTGGAGCAGGCCGAGGAAATACGGTGTCAGGCCGCGGTGCTTTTTCTTCTTGTCCTCTGCGCATTCCAGAACGGTAACGTCAAATCCCGTCCCGCATACGTTCAGGAAGAACTGGTCATTCAGGGTGCCTGTATCCACAGGCCGGGCAGGCCGGTCCAGCATAAAGCGCATCGCCGTCTCGGGATCCCTGGGGATACGGGCGGATTTGATGAAGTCATTACCGGTTCCGGCCGGAATGATTCCCATGGGAGTGGAACTGCCGGCCAGGCCGGCGGCCACTTCTGTCACAGTACCGTCTCCTCCGACGGCGATAACAGCGGTAATACCAGGGATTCCGCTCAGCGAACGGGAAATTTCGGTAGCCTGCCCTGCATAAGCAGTTTCATGGATATGATACTCAGCTCCCAGGGCATTCAGGATTCCTTCAACCTTTTGCATGGCCTGAAGGGAATAGCCGTTTCCGGCAACCGGATTCAGAATGAATTCATATCGCATGGGCTTTTATCTCCGGGTCGGGGCTCAGAAAGCACCGGCAATTCTTTCGGCAATCTGCTGACCGGTCAGGCCGTATTCTGCCAGCAGGTCGGCGGGTTTTCCGCTCTGTCCGAAGACATCATTGATTCCGATTTTTTCAAAATGGGTTACGCCGCTGCCGATGATCGCAGAGGCAACCGTATCACCCAGTCCGCCGATGACGGAGTGTTCTTCTACGGTGAACACCTTTCCGCAGCGGGCGGTGTAGGTACGGGCCAGTTCCTCATCAAACGGTTTCAGCGTATGGAAGGAAACAATGGCAGCGTCAATTCCGCGTGCAGCCAGCAGATCGGCGGCTTCCAGCACATGCTCGAGCATGATGCCGCAGGTGAAAATGGCGCAGTCCTTTCCGTCCCGGATAACGGTTCCCTTTCCGACTGTAAAGGGACGGGGATCATATACCGGAGTGGCCAGACGGGAGGTACGGATATAAACCGGGCCTTCAATCTGCGCAGCGGCTTCCACGCACTGATAGCATTCATTCGCATCGGAAGGAACAAGGACAGTCATGTTCGGAAGAACACGCATCAGGGCGATATCCTCAATCGCCTGATGGCTGCCGCCGTCTTCACCCAGCGTGATGCCTGCATGGCTGAAGCCGAATTTGACATTGAATTTGGGATAGCAAACACCGTTGCGGATCTGGTCATAATTCCGTCCGGCGAATACGGCGAATGTGGAGCAGAACGGGATCAGACCCATGGTACTGATTCCGGCTGCCATATCCACCATATTGGCTTCGGCAATGCCGCAGTCATAGAAACGTTCCGGGAATGCTTTCTTGAAGGTGCCTGTCATTGTGGCGGAAGCCAGATCGGCGTCCAGCACCACAACGCGGTCATTTTTTTCGCCCAGCTTGACCAGGGCTTCACCATATGCGGCACGAACTGCTTTCTTTTCCATTGTTTCAGTCCTCCAAATCTTTCAAAGCCTGCGCGGCCTGTTCAGCGTTCGGTGCTTTTCCGTGCCAGCCGACCTGGCCTTCCATAAAGCTGACGCCCTTGCCCTTGACGGTGTTCAGGATAATATAGCGCGGTTTGCCGGGGCAGGCGGGCGTACGAAGTGCATCAACAACCTGCTGCATATCGTTGCCGTCGGCGACTTCGATCACATCATAGCCGAAGGAAAGAGCCTTGGCTTTGATGTCACCGAGGCTCATTACCTCGTCGTTGGTGCCGTCAATCTGCATTCCGTTATGATCCAGTATAACAGTCAGGTTATCCAGGTGATAATGCGCGGCGGCCATGCTGGCTTCCCAGACAATGCCTTCCTGGCTTTCGCCGTCTCCCACAACCGTATACACATGGCACGGATTGCCGGTATGCTTGGCGCCCAGAGCCATGCCGACTGCAATGGAGATACCCTGGCCGAGCGATCCGGTGGAAGCATCCACACCGGGGCATTTTTTCGTATCCGGATGTCCCTGCAGGATTCCGTGCAGCTGACGGAACCGTTCGAACTCTTCACGGCCGAAATATCCACGTTCACACAGGGTGCCGTAAAGTGCCGGTGCTGCGTGCCCTTTGGAAAGGACAAAGCGGTCCCGGTTGGGATCCTTGTCGTTTGCGGGATCCACATTCATGATTTCGAAATAAAGGGCAACCAGCGCATCGGTACAGGAAAGAGACCCGCCCGGATGACCGGCACCAGCTTTTGAAACCATGGTGATAATATCCCGCCGAACCTGGCGTGCCTGTTTTTCCAATGCCTGAATATCCATTCTGTTACCTCCCTGGATTCACATATTCCAATCAGAAATTATAGAATTTTGGTATACAAAAGTCAATCAAATGCCCGGCTGTTCAGTAATTTTCGGCATTGACTTCAAAATAGCTCTGCGGATGGGCGCAGACAGGGCAGATTTCCGGCGCTTCCGTGCCCACGACGATATGCCCGCAGTTGCGGCATTCCCAAATCTTGACACTGCTTTTTTTGAACACTTCGGCGGTTTCCACATTCCGGAGAAGAGCCCGGTAGCGTTCTTCATGATGCTTTTCGATTGCTGCGACGCCGCGGAATTTGGCTGCGAGTTCGGGGAAGCCCTCATCTTCTGCGGTCCGGGCAAAACCTTCGTACATATCGGTCCATTCATAATTCTCGCCGTCAGCAGCTGCCCTGAGGTTTTCGGCGGTGCTGCCGATTCCCTCAAGTTCCTTCAGCCACAGCTTGGCATGTTCCTTTTCGTTGTCAGCCGTTTTGAGGAACAGCGCGGCAATCTGTTCAAACCCGTCCTTCTTGGCCCGGGAAGCAAAATAGGTATACTTGTTCCGCGCCTGGGATTCTCCCGCGAATGCGGCAAGAAGGTTTTTTTCGGTCTGCGTGCCGGTATACTTGTTCTGACTCATATTATTAACCTCCTGTACTCTGATCTGGTGATATGAAATTATACCAGACAGACATGGCTGAAATCAATAAGAATTGATGTTTGTTCTGTGTGTCCGGTCCGGACGGATAATGTCAGGCGGCAAATGTCCAATCTTGCCTTTCATGCCCGGTTGATGTAAAATAATTTGAATGTTTTGGAAGGATGTGCGGACCATGACGAAATTGGAAACAGCTGTTCTGGATCTTCTGAAGGAAGACTGCCGCCTGCCTCTTGAAAAGATTGCCGTTATGACGGGCGCCCCGCTTGAGGAAGTGGCTGCAACAATTGATAATCTTGAAAAAAGGAGGGTGATTCTTCGCTACGCGCCGATGATCAACTGGGATCTGACGGACCGCGAACGCGTGGAGGCAATGATTGAAGTCCGGGTTACCCCGCAGCGGGATATGGGCTTTGACGCGATCGCGCGCCGGATTTACTGTTTCGATGAGGTAAAAAGCGTTTTCCTGATGTCCGGATCCTATGATCTTCTGGTACTTGTGGAAGCGCGCACGCTGAAGGAACTTGCTGCTTTCGTTTCCGGCAAGCTCTCTCCTCTGGAAACCGTGACAGGTACAGCAACCAGTTTTGTGCTGAAGCGCTATAAGGAAGAAGGCGTTATTTTCGATAACGGGGAAACTGATCGCAGGCTGGTGATCAGTCCGTGAAATACGAACGTTTTCTGAATTCCCGCATCGCCGCTGTTCCGCCAAGCGGAATACGCCGGTTCTTTGATATTGCAGCCGGCATGAAGGACACGATCTCGCTGGGTGTGGGGGAACCGGATTTCAAAACTCCGTACAGCATTCGTAATGCCGCGATTGATTCCCTGGTGGACGGGGAAACCCAGTATACGGGGAACCGTGGAATTCCGGAGCTCCGGAATGAAATTTCACTGTATATGCAGGGCCGTTACGGGCTCAGTTATAATCCGGAAACTGAGATTCTGGTGACGATCGGCGCATCTGAGGCGATTGATGTTGCGCTTCGGGCGCTGGTTGAGCCGGGCGATGAGGTTCTGGTTCCGGAACCGAGCTATGTATCCTACTCTCCCGGGGTCATTTTTGCCGGCGGCAATCCCGTCGGGGTGGTCACCAGGGAAGAGGATGAGTTTCGCCTGAAAGCTGAATATCTGGAAAAATCCGTCACATCCCGTACGAAAGTCCTGATTCTTCCCTATCCGAACAATCCGACCGGCGGAATTATGGAACAGCAGGATCTGACAGAAGTCGCAGATTTTGTCCGGAAGCATGATCTGATGGTTATTTCGGATGAAATCTATTCGGAACTGGTCTATGACGGGAAAAAGCATTTTTCCTTTGCGGCAGTGGAAGGCATGGCGGAACGCACACTGACCATCAATGGTTTCAGCAAATCCTTTGCCATGACAGGATGGCGGGTCGGATATGCCTGCGGACCGGCTGAAATTATCAGTGTGATGAACAAAATCCACCAGTACAGTATCATGTGCGCACCTCGGCAGGGGCAGATTGCAGCTGAGGCCGCACTTCGCAGCGGCCGGGAAAATGGTTATGAGGAAATCTGCAGAATGCGGGACAGTTATGACCGCCGGCGCCGTTATATGGTAAACGCGTTCCGGGAAATGGGCCTTGCATGCTTTGAGCCCTATGGCGCGTTTTATGCGTTCCCTTCCATCCGGACCACAGGTCTGTCCAGTGAGGAGTTCTGCTCAAGACTGCTGCGGGAAAAGAATGTGGCTGCTGTGCCGGGTACAGCTTTCGGGCCTTCCGGTGAAGGGAATATCCGGTGCTGCTATGCGACATCCATTGACAAGATTACGGTGGCAATGGAGCGCATCTCAGACTTTATTCAATCATGCTGACAGAATACGGAGGAACGGGAACAATGAACCGCAGTCGACTGATTTCATTGCTGTTGTGCCTGCTGATGCTGGTTCCGGCTTGCCTTGCCGAAGATTTTGACGAGGAGCTGGAGATAAAGGAAATCCTGGAATCCCTTCCGGAAGAGCCGGGGAAGAAGCTTACCCTGGACAGAGATGACGCAGTGATCATGACGATTACCTGTACGGGAGACTTTACCATCGGTGGGGACAATTACCACAAAAAGGATATTTTCACTCCTGAGCTTAACGCGCACGGCGGGGATATCAATTTTACCATGTCCGAAGTACGAGATATTCTGGTGAATGATGAACTGACTATCGTCAATTTCGAAGGAACATTCACGGATACGACCTATGTGCCTTCAAACAAGAAGGAAAATGAATTCCTGTTCAACATCTCCCCTTCCTATGTTCGTGTCCTGACAGATAATGGTATCGAGGCGGTTTCGCTGGCAAACAACCATGTGATGGATCATGGGGATGAAGGGTATGAGGATACCAAAAACACCCTGAGGGAAGCAGGCGTCATTTATTCCAATTCAGAAGAAATGGGCATTTTTGAATTCCAGGGCATTCAGGTGGCCATGTTATCCTATCTCTGTATTGACCGGTATGGAAAGCCGTTCGGCGGGTATCCCACATTTGAGGAAAAAGTCGCGGCGGATATTGCCAGTGCCAAACAGTATTATCCGCTTGTAATTGTCTCATTCCACTGGGGATTGGAGCCCACCTCATCCCAGCCGAACCGGGGATATAAACCGACAGACAACCAGATACGGCTTGGACGCCTGGCCGTGGACAGCGGTGCGGACCTGGTGGTCGGACATCATTCCCACAGGGTTCAGCCGATTGAGTGCTACAACGGGGTATATATCTGCTATTCACTGGGAAATTTCTGCTTTGCCGGTCATAAAAGCCCGAGGGATATGACATCCATTATGTTCCAGATCCGGTACCGGATCAAGCATGGGACGATTTCGTACAAGGATTTCCGTGTGATTCCGATCCGGATTTCATCCAAGCAGAAGGTGAACGATTTTATACCGACACCGCAGACTCCGGGAGCGGTATCAGACTCCATTTTCAGCACGATGCGCAGCAGTTACAATACGCAGGGACTGGACTATGCCATTACGGAGTTCCCGATGGAATTTGAATGACCGCGGCCTGATGGCTGCATGGAGGATAAACGATGAATGCATCCTTTCTGGTGGATGTGCTGATGGATTCCGGTATCGATTTCTTTACCGGTGTGCCGGATTCATTCCTGAAAGGCCTGTGTGATGAACTGTACGGCCGGTTCGGAACCGAAAGCATCCATCATATTGTTGCGCATAATGAAGGCGGCGCGGTTGGTCTGTGCGCGGGTCATTATCTGGCAACGGGAAAGCCGGCTTTGTGCTATATGCAGAACAGCGGACTGGGGAATGCCGTGAATCCGCTGGCATCCCTGATGGATCCGCGTGTATACGGTCTCCCGTGCCTGCTGGCAGTTGGCTGGCGGGGGGAACCCGGGATGAAGGATGAGCCGCAGCACGTTAAGCAGGGGGAAATTACCCTCGGACAGCTGGAGCTTCTCGGCATTCCATGGCAAATCCTGGATACCGACACAACAGAAGAACGATTCCGCAATGATTTTGATGAACTGAAGAAAAACCTGTTTGCGGGTAAATGTGCGGCGCTTATAGTGAAAAAGGGAGCACTTGTTTCGTCTTTCAGGCCGGATTACAGCAATCAATATGCGATGAAACGTGAAAAAGCTGCCGAAATCCTGCTGGCGTCAATGGATGAGCGGGATGTGGTGGTTTCAACAACCGGAAAACTGTCCAGGGAGATATTCGAAATCCGGGAAAGAAACGGCTACCCGCATGATCATGATTTCCTGACAGTCGGTTCCATGGGCCATGCTTCCATGATTGCACTCGGGATGGCGGAGGCTCTGCCCGGCAGGAGGATCTGGTGCCTGGACGGAGACGGCGCCGTACTGATGCACATGGGGGCGCTTCCGGTCATCGGGAAACGCTCCCCCGCCCGGCTGGTACATGTTGTGATTAACAATGGTGCGCATGAGACGGTGGGCGGGATGCCGGTTTGCTCCGGCGGCCTGAATCTGAAAAAGGAAGCGGAGGCAGCCGGATATGCAGGAATCTTTTCAGCAGACTCAGAAGAAACACTGAAGGCAGCATTGAAGGGTATCGCAGACATAGAAGCAAACGGTCCGGTGCTGCTGGAAATCTGCTGCGCATGCGGAGCCCGGGGCGACCTGGGACGCCCTACAACCACTCCGAAGGAGAATCGTGACGCGCTGATGAAATTTATTACAAAAAGTTAACAATTTTGACCACAAGATGTAGTATGAACCCGTTGACTGAATTCGCATATTTAGATAATATATGATAAGTGATGACAGTTGACGGAGGTGACATATATATGATTGCCGGTTATCAGTGCAGACCGGTCTTTCAGTATCAGTTCCGTCCCCTGATGAAGGAGCACAGAGCTGCTGACGGCGGCTTTTGCATCATCCTGTATGAAAACAGCATCCTGTCTTTCAGTACTTATGATGTAAATGGCGCGTTTCTGGATGAGTTGTGTTTTTCCCTCCCGCTGAGGATTATGCCGTGCTTTTACAGCCTGCTGCGGAATGCCGGAAGCTGGCTGGGCGCTTGCCCGTGCGACCTGCGTGCAGCCAATCTTACCCCATATGCATCATCTTTTGCGTTTGACGGTTATGATCCGGTCCGTGTCTGGGGAATTAATGACCTGCTGGCTCAGCCGGCCGGGTCTGAAGCCGGGTTTTTTACGCGTCATATTTATGTCCTGTTTGAGGATATTGCCAATCTTTTTGCCGAAAACGGGATCCGTCTGATGCTGGATGGCTTTACATGGGATACACAGATGGTTCGGCCGTTCCGGAAAAACCATCTGAATTACTCTGACCGGCTTGGGGTAATCTGAATGCACAGAAAACAAAAACGCCGTCAGGCGTTTTTTAAGTTATGGAGGATAAAGGAAATGACAATCCAGGAAAAAGCCCGGGCTTGGAAGAATTGTCCGATCATGACAGATGAACTGTTGCAGGAGCTTCAGTCGATGCATGATGATGAAATGAATGATAGCTTTTACCGGGATCTGGCATTCGGAACCGGCGGACTTCGCGGTATTCTCGGAGCCGGGACAAACCGGATGAATCTTTTTACCGTGATCCGGGCCACACGGGGGCTGGGCTGCTATCTGAAGGATCAGTTTGAAAATCCTTCCTGTGCGGTCAGCTATGACAGCCGGATCCACAGCCGGGATTTTGCGGAAGTTACAGCGGCATCATTTGCAGCCATGGGAATCAAAGCATATATATATCCGGCGCTGGAACCGACGCCGATGCTTTCATTTGCCGTCCGGCATCTGAAGGCTTCCGCCGGTGTCATGATTACTGCATCCCATAATCCGGCGGCGTTTAACGGATACAAGGTATACGGACCGGACGGATGCCAGATTACGCTGGATGCCGCCCGGGCAATTCAGGCCCGGATTAACCTTCAGCCTATGCTGGCTGATACGGTTCCTGATTTTGAAGAGGGCCTTCATTCCGGGATGATCCGGTTTATCTCTCCGGAAACCGTGGAAGCCTACTATCAGGCAGTGCTCAGGCTGCAGATCCATCCTGTTGCCGAACCGCTGCATCTGGTATATTCACCGCTGAACGGAACCGGAAATGTCCCGGTTCGCGAAATCATGAGGCGCCTCGGCAATATTACGGTGGATATTGTTCCCGAACAGGAAATGCCGGACGGGCATTTTCCGACATGCCCGTATCCGAATCCGGAGATCCGGGAAGCCATGCAGCTTGCAATCCGGAAAATGCTGGAAACCGGAGCGGATCTGTGCTTCGCCACGGATCCGGACTGTGACCGGATGGGTGCGGCTGTACGGAACGGAAATGATGCGCGCCTTATCACGGGAAATGAAATGGGAATTCTGATGCTGGATTATCTTTGCCGGAATACATTGGCTGGTTCCCTGCCCCGGGTTGTGGTAAAAACCATAGTGTCCACTGAAATGGCAGAGCCTGTCTGCCGCAGGTATGGAGTTGAACTTCGGAATGTACTGACGGGATTCAAATTCATCGGTGAGCAGATCGGCCTGCTGGAAAAGGCCGGGCAGAAAGAGCGGTTCCTTTTCGGTTTTGAAGAAAGCTACGGGTATCTTTCCGGAACGGATGTCCGGGACAAGGATGCGGTGAACGCCGCTCTTCTTCTGTGTGAAATGGCTTCTCAGCTGAAGTCTGAAGGAAAATCCCTGGCGGACAGGCTGGAGGAGCTGCAAAAGGAGTATGGGTGTTATGCGCAACGCCTGCTGACATACCAGTATGATGGTGAAGACGGCCTGAACAGGATGAACCGGATTATGGAGAAACTTCGGTATCCGCTGGAACAGATCGGCAATTCGGAACTGGAACGGTCAGAACGCACGGATTATCTCTGCGGAGTGAATGGACTCCCCTCCAGCGACGTGGTGGAATTCCGTCTTTCCGGCGGGAGGAAGATAGTGGTCAGGCCGTCAGGAACAGAACCGAAGCTGAAGGCATATCTGTTTGCCAGCGGAGCGAACCAGGCTGCAGCGGAGAAAGTGCTTGACGGACTGGAAGCCGTTGTGGGAAGCCTGTGCGGAAAATAAGCAGCGTACATAACAAAAAGACCGCCATGAATATGGCGGTCTTTTTTCTGACTCTGTGAATCAGAAACGGGACTGCTGCTGAGCGGCATAGCACTCACGGCAGTAGACGGGACGATCTCCACGGGGCTGGAAAGGAACCTGCGTCTCGCAGCCGCAGCCGTCACAGATCACTGTGAACATCTGGCGGGGAGCACCACCGTTTCCGTTCTGAGCACGACGGGCAGCGCGGCAGGCCGGGCAGCGGCTGGGCTCATTCTGGAAACCCTTCTGCGCGAAAAATTCCTGTTCGCTGGCAGAGAAAACGAATTCGTTGCCGCAGTCACGGCAGGTCAGGGTCTTGTCCTCGTACATGGGAATACCTCCTAAATATGTTGTTTACCCGCTCCATTGGTGAAGAATCGTGCCCCGTTCCAGACAATGGTTATGTAAACAACCATGGAGGAAATGAACCGTAATTAACGACCAGGGGTTGGGCTTACCTGTGTAATATAACATATTTGCTTTGCCAGATCAAGAAAAAAAGACAAAAAAGAAAACAAAAATAATACCGGTCGGATTTACAGATCCGGATCCGGCATGGAGCAGATCAGAGCTTCCTTCTGCTGGCGGGTCAGCTTTTTGATTCCGGCTTCCCGGCGCATGGCTTCATTCCGGGATGAGAAACATTCCAGGTATACCAGCCGGACCGGCCTGCGGGAACGGGTATACCGGCTTCCGCTGCCGCTGTTATGGGCTTCCAGTCTTCTGGCGGGATTGTCTGTCCATCCGCAGTAATATGTTCCGTCCGCACATTCCAGCAGGTAGGTGAAATAACTGCGTTGGGACGGGAGTTCTTTATTCATGGCTGCTGATCCTGAGTGAACCGTTTGCCGCCATCCGGCTGAGGGCTTCCGCAATTGCGATTTTTCCATGCGCGAAGGTGAGCCCGCCCTGCATGTAGGCAGTATAGGGTTCACGGATCGGCCCGTCACAGCTGAGTTCAATGCTGGCACCGGCAACAAATGTGCCGGCGGCCATCACGACCGGATCATCATATCCGGGCATATCCCAGGGCTCCGGAACAGCTAGGCTGTCAACCGGGCTGGCGGCCTGAATTCCCTGGCAGAACGCAACAAGACGCTCCGGAGAACCGAACTGGATTGCCTGGATAATATCAGCTCTTATTTCAGTCGATGAAGGCGTGGTAACCATTCCCAGCTTTTCAAAAACACGGGAAGCGAGGATAGCGGTCTTCAGGGCCTGGGCAACAGTATGCGGTGCCATGAACAACCCCTGGTAGAAGGGACGGTAGGAGGCTGCGTAGGAACCGAGCTCCCTTCCCAGTCCGGGAGCTGTCAGCCGGTAGGCGATTCTGTCCACGGCATCTTTTTTTCCGACTACATATCCTCCGGTCGGCGCAAGGCCGCCGCCGGGATTTTTAATCAGGCTGCCGACACAAATATCGGCACCGAAATCAGTAGGCTCATTCCCGGTTACGAATTCCCCGTAACAGTTGTCAACCATAAACAGGATACCGGGATAACGGCTGTGTATCAGGTCGGCGGTTTCACGGAAATCTTCCGGAAGCAGGCTCGGACGCCATGCGTATCCGCGGCTGCGCTGGGCAATGATCAGGGTGGTTTCCGGCCGGATTGCCTGCTCCATTGCGGCAATGTCAATCTTTCCGTTTTTCAGCTCCAGGCAGTCAAAGGAAACTCCGTATTCCTTCAGAGAACCGGGATGCGGACGGTCTCCGATCCCGATAACGCTCTGCAGCGTATCATAGGGCATCCCGGTGACGCTGAGGATGTGATCCCCGGGGTGTGTCAGACCGGACAGGGTCAGGCTGAGAGCTGCGGTGCCGCTTGCGACATGGGGACGCATCAGGGCAGCTTCAGTATGGAATACACGGGCATAAACCCGTTCCAGTGTATCACGCCCGATATCATCGTATCCGTATCCGGTGGTCGGGGAAAAATGACGGTAGCTGACACCTTCATCCCGGAAAACATCCAGGATGGCGCGGGTCCGGTATTCTTCGTTTTCATCAATCTGTCTGAAAATGGCCGACAGATCCTCCTCTGCGGATCGGATCAGCTTTTGAATGGTTTCCATATCGTATTTCCTTTCTGGTTATGCAAGGATTTCCCGGATACGGCTGCATGCATCGGGCGCACAGGCGTCAACAGATGTTATATTCGGTATCCGTTTCAGGAATGTCATCTGGCGTTTGGCATAATGCCTGCTTCCGGTACGAATGGCGTCAGCTGCCTGTTCAGCGGTTATCAACCCGTGGATATAAGGGATCATCTCTTTGTAACCAAGGGCACACATGCTCTGAGCAGTTTCCGGAACGCCGTCGGAAAGCAGGCCGCGGACTTCTTCCTCAAGGCCGTCACAGAACATCCGGCCGACACGGCGGTTGATCCGCTCATACAAGGCATTCCGGTCCATTGTGAGGGATACTACCCGCCATTCGAACGGAGAAGCCGCGGGACGCTCTTCCTGGCGTGAAAACGGGGTTCCGGTGGCTTCCGTTACTTCAATGGCACGGATGGCTCTCCGGACATCGTTCAGGGGCAGCCTGGCGGCGGTATCCGGATCACATTTTTCCAGGCGGGAATGCAGGGCGCGTTTTCCTTCTTCAGTCAGCGCAAGCTGGTTCAGCTCTTCTCTCAGTCCGGGATTGGCCGGGACGTTTCCCATTCCCATCGGCATCATCATAGCCTGGAGGTACAGTCCGGTTCCGCCGACAAACAGGACTTCCCTTCCGGCATTATGCAGTTTCCGGATAATGCGTTCCGCCTCCGGAATATACTCTGAGACGCTGAAGGATTCTTCCGGATCCCGGATATCCAGCAGGTGATGCGGTACAAGCCGCTGCTCTTCAGCAGTCGGCTTGGCTGTACCGATATTCATCCGCCGGTAGATCTGCATGCTGTCCATGCAGAGAATGTCCCATCCGGTCCGCTCAGCTATTTCCAGGGCAAACCCGGTTTTTCCGCTTGCGGTCGGTCCGGTCAGTACCCGGCAAATAATTCGATCCGACATGATTTTCTCCGTTCGGTTTCAGTTCTGGATACGCTTGAATTTCCGGTCCAGTTCCCGGTGACTGATGGCAACAACCAGCGGACGTCCGTGCGGACATGTCGGGGTTACTTTCTTCTCAATCATTTCTTCCACAAGGCTGCGAAGCTGGTCCTCAGAAAGTTCTTCCCCGCCTTTGACTGCGTGCTTGCAGGCTGTCTGCAGGAGGGCAGCCCGTTTTTTGTCAAATGCGAGGGTGTGCTTTTCATCAAGATCAGCCAGAATATCCCGGACGAATCCGGTGGTTTCCGCCTCCCCCAGAACCATGGGGATTGTCCGGACTGCAACGTCCTTTTCCCCGAAGGAATCGATGACAAGGCCGATGGATTCGAGCTCCTTCTGATTGTCCTCGATCAGGGAAATTTCCCTGCGGGTCATCGGGATGATAATCGGTACAAGCAGTTCCTGCCCGAGATTCTGAACGGCATTTTCCCGCATCAGGCGGTCAAATAACAGGCGTTCATGCACTGCATGCTGATCAACAAGCAGGAGATGATCTTCGTATTCAATCATGATAAAGGTGTTGAAAACCGCACCGAAAATTTTCAGCGGCCGGGACACCTGCGGAAGAATCGTACTGACCTGCTCAGCCATTTCCTCCCGGTATGGAACCGGAGGATTAATGTCGTTTTGAAAAGGAGTCACAGACGGTGCAGGAACAGCGGCTGCCGGCGATGCAGCAGGTGCCTGATACTGTTCCGGAGGTTTCACGATCTCACGGAATACCGGTTCCGGAGGAACTGCGGGAGGAACAACCGCTGCCTGGGCGGGAATGGCCTTTGACATGGTGACAACGGCGGCCGGCGGGGCAGCCGGCACCTTGTCCGGGACGCGGACCGTTTCCGGTTGTGTGCGGTCGCGGGTCAGGAACATCTCCACAGGCTTTTCAAAAGCATCGCGGTCCTTCAGCGCTTCAAGAACAAGCGTCAGGACTGCTTCGCTGACGGCTGCTTCATCCCGGAAGCGGACCTGGAGTTTGTTGGGATGAACGTTGACATCGACATTTTCAAACGGAATGCTGATGTGGAGGGCGCATACCGGGAATTTCCCGATCATTACACGTTCGCGGCATGCCTGCTCCAGGGCGGCGGACAGCGTCTGGCTCTGCATGATCCGCCGGTTGATAAAGAACATTTCCTGATTTCGGTTGCCGCGGGCATTGTCTCCGATACCGACGTATCCTTTCAGGATGATTCCGTTCATGTGTCCGTCCACTTTTCGCATGCTTCCCAGTGCCTGTCCGCCGTAAACGGTATGGACGGCAGATGAAAGCTGTCCGTCGCCGGGGGAATGATACAGGACTTTGGCGCCGGAAAGATACCGGAAACTGATATCCGGGCGGCTCAGGATCAGCTGGGTGATCAGCTCATTCACAGCCGCCCCTTCCACAGAAGGCTTTTTCATGAAATTCCGTCGAACCGGCGTGTTGAAGAACAGATCCCGGACAATGATGGTCGTGCCGGCGGGAGCGGCAGTTTCTTCGATGGAAGTGATCTTACCGCCCTCATTGATCACTTTCAGGCCGGTATCCCGTTCCCGGGTGCGGGTGGTCAGTGTAATGCGTGAAACGGCAGCGATGCTGGCCAGTGCCTCACCGCGGAACCCAAGTGTCTGGATGGCATCCAGGTCCTGCTCCCGGGAAATCTTGCTGGTGGCATGGCGTTCAAAAGCCATGCGGATATCGCTTTCATCGATACCGCTGCCGTTATCAGTAACCCGGATGTATTCGAGGCCGCCCTCACGGATTTCAATTGTTACGGAAGTCGAGCCGGCATCCAGGCTGTTTTCGATCAGTTCCTTGATGGCGGATACAGGACGCTCCACCACTTCACCGGCTGCAATTTTCCCGATCATGCTTTCGCTGAGCATGCGGATCTTGCTCATAATCGCATTCCCCTTTCGCGGTTACAGTTTGCGGGCTTTTTCCCGGAGCAGGAACAGCTTGTTGATGGCGTCCATCGGGGTCAGGGCCATGACATCCAGTGCCTGCAGTTCTTCGAGGATTTCTGTTTTCCGGTAATCAAACAGGTCCAGCTGCTCGCTCATCCGCTGCTGGTTCTGTTCTCCCAGTATATTCTGTCCGATTGTATTCTGATTGATGTCGCTGACTTCAAGGCGGGCCTGGATTTCATGGGCGCGGACGATGACCGGACGGGGTATTCCGGCAAGCCGTGCAACGTGTACACCGAAGCTCTTGTCAGCACCGCCCCGGATGATCTTCCGCAGGAAAATGACGTCTTCACCGTGCTCCTTGACTGAAATGCAGTAGTTCTTGATTCCGTCCAGGTGGCCTTCCAGTTCGCTCAGTTCATGATAATGCGTGGCAAACAGGGTTTTTGCCCCGATCCGGTCTTTGCTGCATATGTATTCGACTACAGCCCAGGCGATGGCAAGACCGTCAAAGGTGCTGGTGCCCCGGCCGATCTCATCCAGGATGATCAGGCTGTTTCGGGTGGCATTTCGCAGAATATAGGCAGTCTCGCTCATCTCGACCATAAAGGTGCTCTGACCGCTGGCAAGGTCATCTGACGCGCCGACCCGTGTGAAGATCTGGTCACATACCGACAGTCTGGCTTCCTTTGCAGGCACAAAGGAACCGATCTGGGCCATCAGGCAGATCAGCGCGACCTGACGCATATAGGTGCTTTTTCCGGCCATATTCGGGCCGGTAATGATCATCATGCGGTTATCATCCAGGTCCAGCAGCGTATCATTCGGAATAAAACCGCTTTCCCCAATGCTTTGCTCGACGACCGGATGACGGCCTTCCGTAATGGAAATGGTGCCGTCTTCCGTCATCAGGGGGCGTACATATCCGTTTTCGGAAGCGGTCCGGCTCATGCTTTGATATACATCCAGGTGTTTCAGAGCGCTGCTGGTTTTCTGAATCCGTCCGATCTCTGCGGCGATCCGGTCACGGATTTCGTTGAAAAGCTGGAGTTCCAGCCGGACACTTTGTTCCTGTGCGCCGATGATTTTCTGCTCAATTTCCTTCAGTTCATCGGTCATATAACGCTCAGCTCCGGTCAGAGTCTGTTTGCGGATATACCGGTCCGGGACCTGGGACAGGAAACTTTTGGTCACTTCGATGTAGTAGCCGAAGACTTTATTGTACTGGATTCTCAGATTCTTGATCCCGGTCGCTTCCCTTTCACGCTGTTCAAGCTCTACAATCCATTGCTTTCCGCCGGTCTGCGCGTTCCGGTAATCATCCAGAATCCGGGAATAGCCGTCCCGGATAATACCGCCGTCTGTAATGGTAACCGGAGCATCTGGATGGATGGAATCCTCCAGGAGTGCGCAAAGGTCTTCCAGCGGATCAAGATCGTCCCGGATACGGCATAGCTCCGCACTTCCGGCATCTGAAAGCAGCGATCGGATTCCGGGAATCCGTTTCAGGCTGGCACAAAGGGCCAGGCAGTCCCTGGCGTTCAGGCTCCGGTATGAAACCTTGCTCAGAAGGCGTTCCATATCGTAAACCCCCTCGAGCTCTTCCGCAAGCGTCATGCCGAGGACCCGGCGGCTGACAAGCTCTTCCACAGCGTCCAGTCGGCTGTTGATCAGGTCCAGGCGGATCAGGGGCTGTTCCACCCAGCTGCGCAGGAGGCGTCCGCCCATGGCAGTGCAGGTTTTGTCCAGAAGATCCAGCAGGGTTCCCTGCCGGCCTTTTCCGCGCAGGCTTTCAGTCAGTTCCAGATTCCGCCGGGTATTGGAATCAAGGATCATTCCGTTTTCATCGCGGATAAACCGGATGGATGTAATGTGCTCCAGGTCGTTCTTCTGGGTTTCCTCCAGGTATTTCATCAGCGCGCCGGCTGCGCACACAGCTCTCCGGTGGTCATCCAGGCCGAGGCTGGTCAGCTGTTCGACATGAAAATGGGAAGACAGCGCGGAAGCAGCGTTCCGGTGCTGGTACCATTCCTTTTTCTGTTCGGTCACATACCCGATTTCACTGCCTGCTTTTTCAACCAGGCGGACCGGATCATTGCTGATAATTTCAGTGGGGGCGATCCGCAGGAGCATCGTCCGGAGATGCTCCGGAACAGGTTCGGAAACATTGAATTCACCGGTGGAAACATCCACATAGGCGACTCCGGTCTGCTTTCCGTCGAAATAGACGCTTGCCAGGTAGTTGTTGCTTTTGTCTTCCAGCATGGAAGGATCGGTAACAGTACCGGCAGTAATGACGCGTACCACATCGCGCTTGACCAGTCCTTTGGCAGTGGCGGGATCCTCCATCTGCTCGCAGATGGCAACCTTGTATCCCTTGCTGATCAGCTTTTCAATATAGGTGTTGACAGAGTGAAACGGAACGCCGCACATCGGTGCGCGTTCTTCAAGGCCGCAGTCTTTCCCGGTCAGTGTCAGTTCCAGTTCACGGGAAGCGGTCTTCGCGTCATCAAAGAACAGTTCGTAAAAGTCTCCCAGCCGGAATAAAAGCAGGCAGTCAGGATACTGGTCATGAATCTGCAGGTATTGCTGCATCATCGGTGAAATTGCCATGGTATAAACCTCTCTTTACTGACATCCTCCGCAGGAAGAACAGTTGCCGGAGCAGCAGCCTCCGGACGGACTGTCATCGACGCGGCCTGTAATGACCAGGCGGAGGATCTGGTTGACGTTGTCCATCATCGTCTGGAAATCCTTGCGGGCGGATTTCAGTGCGGCGATCTGTTCGTTTTCATTCATGGCTTTTTCTGCAGCTTCCATTTCCAGACTTGCGGCGGAAAGCTCTTCGGGTTTCATGTTGGCTGAGGAAAGGATGGATTCAACGGCCTGACGTTTTTCGATCATATCGGATAACAGGCGGGCGGCAGTTTCATCATGGCGGACCTCGCCTTCAAGTTTTTTCATCCTGGTATATGTTTCACTGTTCAGGATAGCTTCCGCCAGTTCCTGGGCTTTTGTCATTACATCGCGCATGGTTCAGATCCTTTCCGCTGTAAGCGTATTGTTTTTCAGGCCGGTAATCCGGCAACGGATGATACGGCCGATGTCTTCGCTGGTTCCTCCGGTGGTAACGGATATTCCGTGCAGCCCCTTTCCGGATACTTCATGTTCGCTGCGCCGGCTGAGGCCTTCCACCAGAATTTCCTCATCTGTTCCGAGAAATCTTTTCATCGTTTCCTTCTGCAGGCTTTCCTGCAGGGAAATCAGTTCCTCAATCCGGCGGGAAGATACGTCCGGGTCAATCTGGTCAGCAAAGCCGGCTGCCTTCGTCCCCGTACGGGGGGAATAGATGAATGTGAAAGCACTGTCATACTGCACTTCACGGACCAGGTCCAGTGTATCCCGGAAATCCGTTTCCGTTTCCCCGGGAAATCCGACGATAATATCTGTGCTCAGGCCGATTCCGGGCACAGCTTCGCGGAGACGCGCTACTCGCTCCAGATATCTTTCACGCGTATAGTGACGGTTCATGAGTTTCAGGATCCGGTCGCTTCCGCTCTGAACGGGAAGATGGAACTGGGGCAGAATATGCTTTCCGCAGGCCATTGCATCAATCAGGTCGTCTGACAGGTCTTTAGGATGACTGGTCATGAACCGTATCCGCGGGATACCCATCCGGTCCAGGGCGCTTAGAAGGTCTGCAAATGACGGGTTTCCGGGGAGTCCTTTTCCGTAACTGTTAACATTCTGGCCAAGCAGCATGATTTCCTGTATTCCGCTTTCCAGGAGACCTTCTGCCTCTTTCAGGATGGATTCAGGATCACGGCTTCTCTCCCGCCCGCGCACGTATGGAACAATACAATAGCTGCAGAAGTTGTCACAGCCGTACATAATGGTCAGATAGGCAGCATCATGGCGGAGCCGGCGGATGGGCAGGCCTTCCGGAACAGGTTCTCCGTCATCAACGACGACTGTGCTTTCCATACTGTTGAGCGCCTGAAGCATCAGTTCCGGGAAACGGTACAGGTTGGAAGTGCCGAAAGCCAGATTGACAAAGCGGTACTGCTTCAAAATCTTTTCGGCCATTCCGGGTTCCTGGATCATACACCCGCATACAGCAATCATCAGGTTAGGCCGTGTCTTGCGGACCTCCTTCAGCCAGGTGATATTACCGAGGGCACGTCGTTCCGCATTGTCCCGGATGCAGCAGGTGTTGAAAATTACAAAATCGGATTCTTCCCGGCTCTGAGCCGGCGTCATTCCCATTTCTTCCAGCATTCCGGCCAGCTTTTCAGAATCATGGGCATTCATCTGGCAGCCGTAGGTAACGATATAGTAGCTCTCCGGACGATGCGGCAGCATGCGGATTTCATGCATAAACCCATACTGGCGTGCGATCTCGTCCTGAGAAACGATAGTTTCCGGTCTCTTCATAGGATTTACACTCTCTTTCGGGTCATTTCCATGATTCCAAGCTGTGTCCAGCCGTGAATCACGGTTTTCCGGCGGTCCAGGGAAAAATCGTCTTTCAGCCTTTCGAGTATCAGACTTCGGTCTGATTCGTCATCCATGTCGATAAAATCAATCAGGATAATCCCTGTGATATTTCGCAGCCGGATCTGGATGGCGGCCTCGTCGCAGGCTTCCAGGTTGGCTGCGGTGACACTGGCTTCCTTGGTGGAGCTTCCGGAGAAAGAGGCGGAATTGACATCGATGACAGTCATGGCTTCACATGGGTCAATCACGATGTTTCCGCCGCTTTTCAAGGCAATTTTCCGCGCGGATGCGGAGGAAAGCTGGTGCAGCAGATCAGCAGGCAGAGTATCATTCCGGATAACCGGATCCCCGGAACAAAAGTGGTAGTCATCAAGCAGCTGCTGTACCGGATTTCCGGCAAACACAACAGTCCCGGGATGACGTTCTTTCTTGATTCGCTGATTGATATCCTGCCAGATTTGCAGCAGCGCGTCCGTTTCTTCCCGGATGATTGATTCATCCGCACCAGAGGAGGAAGCACGGAGAATCAGGCCGAATGAGCCGCCGGACACCAGATTTCCGATATTGCGGAGCCGTTCGCGTTCATCCGGATCGGTAATGCGGCTGCTGACACCGATATATCGGTTCAGCGGCATCAGGATGACGTTTCTGCCGGGAATGGAAAGATCACGGCTCAGGAAAGCCCCTTTGGTTCCGGTTTCTTCCCTGCGGACCTGCACAGCGGTTACATCGCCGGAATGCAACGCAGGTCCCTGAAAACTGCTGCTGTTTTCAGCAAGAGGCAGGAAACCGCTTTTGGCCCTGCCGATATCAGCGAACGCACATTCCATTCCGGCCATGATCCGTCCGACACGGGCAATCAGGATATCACCCGACTGTGCTTCAGAATCAGTCGGAAGATATTCAACGAGCCGGTTGTTTTCGGCAACCGCGCACGCATCAGGAAGAACATAGATGACTCTGTTCATCTTCAGTCAAAGCTGCTCCAGAGGAGTCAGGTTTCCCTCCGTGTTTTCTCCGAACAATCCGGTGCGGGTGGTCAGGAAGCGGACCGGTTCTTTCAGTCCGGCTGCCCCGGAAAGTGCTTCCATCAGCATGCCGGGTTTGCAGGCCTCTTTTTCGGTCAGGGCCAGTACTGCATGAATGTGCAGGCCTTCACCGTCCAGGGAATAAATCAGCGGCTTGATATCGCATTCCCTGATGGCGGTTTTTGTTTTGCGCATGGCCGGAATGGAAGGCTGGCCCATCATATGCGGTATGGCGCTGATCAGCAGTGCTGCTTCCTGCGGATCGTAGACCATCAGATCATAGGAAGCCGCCCGAAGAATACCCATCAGGGATGGATGACGGTCATCCACGGCCCGGGCTTCTGTCAGGTGAAGTTCCGGCGGCATGGCATGATTCATCTTATCAAGAAATACTTCAGCATCTGTCGGCTCTGCCATGGTTACATCCATGATCTCCCGCTGTCCGCATGCGCCGGTACTCAGTGCGGACGCAAACGTGATCAGGATATGCGGATTGAACCCGTTTGAATAGGCAACCGGAAGGCCGCTGCGCCGCAATCCGCGCTGCATGCTGCGCTGGATGTCCAGGTGGCCGATATGGCGGATTCTTTCGCTTTTTTCAAACACTGCGAGGATTCGCATATCCGCATACTCCTTTCCATCGCTGCAGGCCGCATCCGTTGCAGCCTTTCCGGCAGTCTTTTGTCGTGACAGCCTGTTCGCTTTTTTCCTTTTCATGCCAGAGGAATTGTTTCGTAATCCCGCTGTCGATATGGTCCCAGGGCAGGATTTCATCCCGTCCGCGCTCCCGGTTGGCATAGAATGCCGGATCAAGGCCGCAGGCTTTGAATGCTTCCATCCAGGTGTCAAACTTGAATGTCTCGGTCCATCCGTCCAGGATACATCCAAGGCGGTAGGCGGTCAGGAGCACCCGGCCGATTCTTCTGTCCCCGCGGGAAACACAGGCTTCCAGGAAACTGACATACGGTTCATGCCAGTTAAAATTCACACCCTTGATATTGAGCACCTTTTTCAGATGATCCTGCTTCCGGATGATTTCGGGAATTGTATCCTGCGCGGCCCACTGGAAAGGAGTGAATGGCTTGGGCACAAAAGTACTGGCGCTGACGGTTACCCGCAGTCCCTTGGCCCGGCGTTCGCGGGGAACACGGAAGTATTCATCGACCACCTTCCGGGCAAGGTCGGCAATGCCGTCCAGGTCCTCATCGGTTTCCGTCGGCAGCCCGTCCATAAAGTACAGTTTGACACTGCTCCATCCGCCTTCAAATGCATCCCGGACTTTTTCGAGAAGGTCAGCTTCTGTTACGCCTTTATTGATGACATCGCGCATCCTTTGCGTACCGGCTTCCGGAGCAAAAGTCAGGCTGGTTTTTTTAACCTGCTGGGTTTCCTCCAGGCTTTCCTTTAGTACGCTGTCGATCCGCAGGCTGGGAAGTGAGATGGAAACCCGCTTATCTTTCATTCTCCGCATCAGTTCGCGGATCAGTTCGGGCAGGCAGGTGTAGTCACCGCTGGAGAGGCTGCTCAGGCTGATCTCTTCATATCCGGTGGAAGCGACAAGCTTTTCGCTCAGATCGACAAGCTTTTCCAGGCTCCGTTCCCTTACCGGGCGGTAGAGCATTCCGGCCTGGCAGAAACGGCATCCGCGGGTACACCCCCGCATGATTTCCAGCATGATCCGGTCAAAGACAACTTCAGTGTATGGGACGGGGATTTCTTCCGGATAATAGGTCTGGTTCAGGTCTGTGACTACACGTTTCCGGATGGTTTCCGGTATGCCGGGAGTATTGGGGTGAATTCCGGTGATGATGCCGGTGTCATCATATTCAACATCATAGAAGGAAGGGACGTAGACACCTTCCAGATCCGCCAGTTTTCGCAGGCATTCCTTCCGGGTCAGTCCGTTTTGTTTCCTCTCCAGGATGACACGGTTCAGCTCGGTCATCACATCCTCGCCGTCCCCGAGCATAAAAGCGTCGATAAAGTCCGCCAGCGGTTCCGGATTGAAGGCGCACGGACCGCCGGCAACAACGATGGGGTCGGATTCTCCCCTGTCCTTTCCTTCCAGGGGAATTCCGCCCATGTCCAGCATTGCCAGGATATTGGTATAGCTCATTTCATACTGAAGGGTGAATCCGATGACATCAAATTCATACATCGGGTGCCGGCTTTCCGTGGACAGAAGAGGAAGGTTTTCTTCTTTCATCAGGGCAATCATATCGGTCCATGGCATAAAGAACCGTTCACACAGGCTCCATTCTTCCCGGTTGATCAGTCCGTAGAGGATTTTAAGGCCGAGATGGCTCATTCCCACTTCGTATGTATCAGGGAAACAAAAGCCGAAATGCAGCGGACAGTCTTCCCATTTTTTGACAGCTGTGTTCATTTCACCGCCGGTATAACGGGGAGCTTTCTGTACTTTTTCCAGTATTTTTTCAAACCGTTCGTTTTCATTCATGTGCTTAGACTCCAGGGCTTATTCTTGTCGGTTTTATTACAGTGCGGGGGTCCAGTATTTCTGCTGATACAGGTCGGTAAAGCAGAAAGTGACACGGCAGTTTTCCAGTGTTCCGACCGGGGTGTTGGCGATTTCGATTTCATCTCCGAGGATTAACGGATTACCGATTTTATAGCTGTCACGGTAATTTCCGTTATAGTCGTAGAAATCACAGATAAACTGAATCGTGTCTCCTTTGCCGATCTGAATCAGGTTCTTGGCTTCCACACCGGGTTCGGAACCGGAATAGACAATCTGGGCTCCTGCGATATAGCCGTAAGGATTCTCCGAATCGAAATACAACAGCAGGTTGACACGGGTTCCGTTCAGGATTGCAGGCACATAGCCGGAAATCAGATAATCTTCTCCGTTCTCGATGGTATCCAGGTAATAGTATGCAACCGGCTGGCGGTTGATGGACATCCAGGTTCCGTCAAATTCGCCGGCCAGGGTGTTTCCGTCAATGGTGAAGTCATTGTCGGTTCCCAGGTCGATATATCCGGATCCGTTATCGAAGAATACATTCCGGGTCAGGCTGGCAATCAGGTCCCACTGGCTTTGCGGAAGTTCAATTCCGCCGTTTTTCCAGACCAGCTGTGTCGCATCAAAATGATTGTCAAGAATGTATTCTGCGGCACGCTCCGCGGTCAGGCTGCGTCCGGAGAACAGGTCCAACAGGGAACTTCCTCCTCCGTAGGAGGAAGAGTCTGTGCTGAACAGTCCGCCCAGCAGGTCTGTCAGTCCGGCGGATGAGCCGTATGCGGAGGAGGAATAACTGTTTCCGCCACCCATCAGGCTTTCCATCAGTCCGGGAAGGGCAATGCCCTGGGAACCGGATGAATATGAGGCGATACTTGAACCGCCGGCCACCTGTCCGCTGATTTCAAGACTGGCAAACTCCTGGATGCAGCGGGAATATTCTTCATCCATTCCGATGGCGGCATAGGTGGAAACAGCTTTGCCGACATCAGCGGAGCGTTTGTAGGGGAAATAAATACTCAGGCCGTAGGCATTGCTGATTCCGCCGCCCGTCCGGTTGTATTTGACAGCGCCCTGAAGGGCTTCCGCCAGTTTTTTGCCTTCTTCGGAACCCATGTTCTTGGCAAAATGAACCAGGTCGATCTGATCAATCCGGGAAGCCTGGGCAAATTCCCGCGTCTTGACACGGGCGGTGGATACTGCCTTGTATTCCTTGTTCTGGATCATCTGGTTTGTACCGATGCTGAAGTTCTTGAGTTCAGCAGGTACGGTGGCCTCAAGTTCAGCAAGGTCAACAATGCTCAGGGTGGTGGCCTGCCCGCGGCACTGCTTTGCGCAGACTTCAACGAAGTCATCCGCAATGGTTTTTCCGATTTCGATGGTGCTCATTCCGGGATTTTTGCCCAGTTTGTTCAGCCAGTTGGTATAATACCAGCCGACGCCGGGTTCTGTTTCCTCACTGCCGATCATATAATCAGCATACTGTGAAAGCATGATGCCGTTTTCAACTGTACCCATCAGGCATGCGTCAAAACCAATGAAGTCAAATTTCACACCGCCGTTTTTCAGCGCGGTATTGAGGCCGGCCAGGGACATGGACTGATTGCGGCCGTACTTTTCATCATATCCGTATCCGGAGACAGAACCGCCGCCGTGATCCCACAGGATCAGCATCATCCGGTTGGCCGGATAGTTTTTCGCACCGTACTGGATAAAACCGGTCAGCGTGGCCGGATTGGTCATGGAGGCAGTTCCCATGTTGTTTTCCAGCCTCGTCAGCTGGCCGCCCCGGACCAGGTAAATCTGGTTGTATTGATTGGAAACCACATTATTCCGCCAGCGGGAGCATCCGCCGGTATAGATCAGGAGGTTCACACGGTCGCCGAGATCGGCATTCAGCATTTCCTTGATATCGGCGGTTCCCATCCCGTTCTGGCTTTCCAGGTCGGTGCCGCACATATAAACCATCAGTGTGACTGTATCCTTCTGGCCGCCGAGGATCTTTGTAAATTTGGAGCGTGCGCCGCTGGCAACAGTGGTGTCCGGAGTGCCGGAATTGGTATTGCCGCTGCTGGTACTGGATGTGGATGTGAAATAGTCAGCGGAGCTGCCGGTGTTTCCGGTGACAGAAGAGAGCAGGTTTCCGCCGCTGAAATCATAGACAGAACTGCTTCCTGAGGACATGAAAGCGCTCAGCAGGTTGGAGAGGCTGCCGGTGGATCCGGTGCTGCTGCTCTGGTCAGTGGATGTCTGGGTCAATGCGGTATTGTCGTTACCGGTATAGGACAGGATTTCCTCATTATCCCCGCCGAGAAAGTTTTTGCCGAAGAAGAACAGGACAGCGGCGACCAGCACCAGCATAATCAGCTTTCCGCTGCCGCCCGAACCGGTTCCGCCGCTGCGGGTTGCCGGACGATGGCTGCCCTGGGAGGCGGAAGACTGCTGGTATCCGGATCCGGGAACGGATGTCGGCCGCTGATGGGAAGAACTGTTGTAAGTCCCGGAAGGACGCTGCTGGGAAGAACCGGAAGACCCGGCAGGACGGCGGAAAGGATCCTGGAAACCGGCAGACTGACCGGACTGCGGTCTTGCGGGACGGGAGGTACTCTGCCCGAAAGGACTCCCGAATCCGGAACCGGATGGATGCCCCGACTGGGACACGGAAGACGGACGGGGCTTTCGGTCTTCATAATTGCCCATGTTGTTGACCGGACCGGTTCCCAGTCCTTCACCGTGGATTTCAACCCCTTTGCCGTTCCCAACTACTTTTTTTTCACGGGCTCTCGGTTTTTTCTGGTTATCCATTTTTTCAAACCTCCTGTCTCACTCACCAACTGAAGAAAGGTTCCATTTATGAAATCAGGTCTCCGGAATCTTCCGGAACATCGGGGATATCTGCAGTCCGTGTATCATCC
>JAEEGK010003387.1_pt1 | contig 39733 bp, 33 predicted proteins | sample 8958771 | NCBI WGS metagenome assembly JAEEGK01 (sample SAMN16246547, study PRJNA631951) | gut metagenome | biome: gut microbiome; feature: rumen; material: SC-attached | host: Bos | place: Iran: Karaj | collected 2018-10
TAAACCTCGCTATTGTTTGTGGCTGAAAGATGCAAATCCGACTTTGTTGCGCCAATGTTGTCAAGTTATGGAGCGAGTGCAAAAAGTGAGAGAGTTCCGTTTGGGAAGTAATCGGGAAAGTACACTGAAAGCAGCTGATACACCGACCTTGTTTGGCGCACCTTTTGAATGTTCTGACAACTATATTGCTCTGCCAAAAGTGTCTTCAGAAAACAGGAGGTATATTCCAATGGATTATCTCTCTCCTGACATTATTCCTGGCGATAAACTTTTCTGTATGCAAAATGCCTCATTGTATCATTTCGGAGTGCTTATGTCAAATGTGCACATGGCTTGGACGCGTGTTACTTGCGGCCGATTAAAAAGTGACTACAGTTACAGCAACACTATCGTTTACAACAATTTCCCGTGGCCTAACCCAACGGATGCTCAGCGGACAAGGATTGAGCAGACTGCGCAGGCTATCCTCGACATCCGAGTCAAATACCCCGACAGCAGTCTTGCCGACCTTTACGACGAGGCGGCTATGCCTCCCGACCTCCGCAAGGCGCATCAGGACAACGACCGTGCCGTGATGCAGGCCTACGGTTTCAGCACAAAAATGTCGGAGAGCGAGTGCGTGGCCGCACTTTTCAAACTTTACGAGGATTTGACATAATAGCTTTTTACATATGTAAACAATTAAACACCAACTATATGAAAGATTTTTTCGCACACGAGACCGCAGTCATCGACGAGGGCTGCACCATAGGCAAAGGTACCAAGATATGGCATTTTACGCATATTATGGCGGGATGCACCATTGGCGAGGGCTGTAACATCGGCCAGAACGTGGTGGTGTCGCCCGACGTGGTGCTGGGGCGCAATGTGAAGGTGCAGAACAACGTCTCCATCTACACCGGCGTTACCTGCGGCGACGACGTGTTCCTCGGACCTTCGTGCGTGTTTACAAATGTAACCAACCCGCGCAGTGCCGTCAACCGTAAGAGCCAGTACGCCAAAACCCACGTGGGCAACGGCGCCACCATCGGTGCCAACAGCACCATAGTGTGTGGCCACGACATAGGCGAATATGCCTTTATCGGCGCTGGTGCCGTAGTTACCAAGAATGTGCCCGCCTACGCGCTTTTGGTCGGCAACCCCGCCCGTCAGATGGGATGGATGAGCCGCTACGGCCACCGCCTCAAATTCGACGCCGACGGCTTCGCCACCTGCCCCGAAAGCGGCGAACGCTACCAACTGAAAGACGGCTCTTGTAAATTGATAATTGAAAGTTGAAAGTTGAAATGCTCCTTGCCCTTCGGGCAGTTTAAATACTCCTAGCCGCAAGCGGCATTTGAATTTCTCCTTGCCCTTCGGGCTGAATTGCGCAGCAATCGTGAACACCTATGAAATAAATCAGTAATGTGAACAAATCTAGGGAATCTCAACAATTATTTCGCCGTAGGCGAAAGCGATTTACAAGATTTACATAATTTCGCGAGCCGTAGGCGAGCAGGAGAAGAAACAAAAAAAGATAAACAGATACAAACAATGACCTGTGAGATAAAAACTGACCGACTGCACCGCATCCTCTACGCCACCGATGCCTCGGCGTACCGCGAGATGCCCTACGGCGTGGCTTTCCCCGAAAACGTCGACGACCTGCGGGATTTGATTGCTTTTGCCAACGAACACAATATCAGCGTGATACCCCGTGCGGCAGGCACCTCGTTGGCCGGACAGGTGGTGGGTTCGGGTTTGGTGGTGGATATCTCCAAGCATTTCAACAAAATACTGGAAATCAACGCTCAAGAGCATTGGGTGCGACTCCAGCCGGGTGTGGTGCTCGACGAGCTGAACAACACCCTCAAACCCTACGGACTTTTCTTCGCTCCCGAAACCTCCACCTCCAACCGCTGTTGTGTCGGCGGAATGGTGGGCAACAACTCATGTGGCTCGCACTCATTGGTTTACGGTAGCAACCGTGACCATCTGCTCGAGGCCAAGGTGCTTCTCAGCGACGGCAGCAAGGCCATTTTCTCGCCTCAGCGGGGCAAAGAGCTTCTTGCCAAAGTGCAAACCTCGGATTTCGAGCCTGTTACCCTCGAAGAGAAAATCTACCGTCAGCTGTGGCAGTGGTCGCAAGACGCTGAGCTGATGGACACTATCCGCACCGAGTTCCCCGACCACTCGCTGCGCCGTCGTAACTGTGGTTATGCTTTGGATTTGGTACTCAACGACATAGCCGACGGCAACGCCAATCTTTGCAAACTGTTGGCAGGCTCCGAAGGTACCCTCGCCTTTGCCTACGAGCTGAAACTCAACCTCGAGCCGCTTCCGCCCAAGCACAAAATGCTCGTCTGCGCGCATTGCGAGAAGTTGGAAGATGTCTTCAAGGCCAACCTCGTGGCGCTCAAGCACAGTCCCCGTGCGGTGGAGCTGATGGACAGCAACGTGCTGGAACTCAGCAAGTCGAACATCGAACAGAGCAAAAACCGTTTCTTCGTGCAGGGCGACCCCGCCGCCATCCTCGTGGTGGAGCTAGCCGACGACGATGCCAAAACTCTGGAGGAGAGGGGAGATGCTGTAGCCAAAGCTCTGACGGACAGTGGTTTGGTGTATCACTGCTCGATGGTTTACGGTGACGACATCGCTCGTGTGTGGGCGTTGCGAAAAGCTGCGTTGGGACTTCTCAACGGCATGAAAGGCAGTGCCAAGCCGGTGTCGGTTATCGAGGACACCGCCGTGGTTCCCGAGCGTCTGCCCGACTATATGGCGGATTTCGGAGCCATGCTCAAACGCCTGAATCTCAGCTGTGTATATCACGCACATATAGGCACTGGCGAGTTGCACCTGCGTCCAGTGCTCAATCTTAAAGAACAGAAAGACAGAGAGTTGTTCCACACTGTGGCACACGAAACTGCTCTTCTGGTAAAGAAACATCGTGGCTCTCTCAGCGGCGAGCACGGCGACGGACGTCTGCGCGGCGAGTTCATACCCATCATGTACGGCGACGCCATCTACAACCTTTTTGTGGAGTTGAAACGCTGTTGGGACAGCCGTAACCTCTTCAATGTCGGCAAGATAGTGAACACTCCGCCTATGGACACCAGCCTCCGCTACGAGGCTGCCCAGCGTTATCCCGACATCAAGACCTACTACAATTTCGACGACGACAAAGGGCTTTTCTGCTCCATCGAGCAGTGCAACGGCAGCGGCGACTGCCGTCGCGACAAGCAGTTCGGCGGAACGCTGTGTCCCAGCTACAAGGCCGGCAAGGAGGAGCTTTTCGCCACCCGCGCCCGCGCCAACATTCTCAGGGAGTTGCTCTCGCGGCCGCAAAGCAAACGCATTTTCGACCAGCCCGAAATCAAGGAAATCCTCGACTATTGCCTCGCCTGCAAGGCCTGCAAAAGCGAGTGTCCCTCCAATGTGGACATGACCCGCCTCAAGTCGGAGATTCTGCAGCATTGCTACGATGTGCAGGGCACGCCGCTGCGCAGTTTCATGGTGGCGCGTATGGCAATGGTGCAACGCCTCGGCTCGCTGGTGCCCGACATCTACAACTTTTTCGCCAAAAACCGCTTCTCGTCGGCAATTCTGAAAAAGATACTGAAATTTGCCTCGCAGCGCGAGATCCCTTCGCTTTCGCGGAAAACGCTCCGCCGTCTGGTGCGTAATAAGCAATCGCAAAATGTTGATTATCCGAACGGTACGGTATATCTCTTTGCTGACGAGTTCACCAACTACATGGAGGCGGAACTCGGTGTTACATTTGTAAAACTGCTCAATGGGCTAGGATACAAGGTGTTGATACCCAAGCACAAAGAGAGCGGGAGGGCAGCCATATCTAAAGGTGTGGTGAAACTGGCCAAGAAATTCGCCCAGTATAACGTTGAAAATCTGTACGATATAATCACCGAGGAAACGCCGCTCGTAGGCATCGAGCCGTCGTGCATACTCTCCTTCCGCGACGAATATCCCGACCTTGTGGAAAAAGAGTGGAAGGAACGAGCCAAGACTTTGGCACACAATGCGTTGCTTTTTGACGAGTTCATCGTAAGAGAGATGGAGAAAGGCAAAATCACCGCACAGCAGTTCGACGAGAAAAGTCGCAAGATATATCTTCACGGACACTGTCACCAGAAAGCCCTTGTGGGTGTGGGGAAATCTGCCGAGATGCTTCGTTTGCCTGTCGGTAACGAGGTAAAGGTGATTCCCTCGGGCTGTTGCGGTATGGCCGGCAGTTTCGGCTACGAAAAGGAACACTACGATTTTTCGTTGCAGGTAGGGGAGCAGGTGCTGTTTCCTGCCGTGCGCAAAGCCGTTGCCGAAAATCCCGAAGTGATAATCGCCGCCCCGGGCACCTCATGCCGTGAGCAGATAAAGCACGGCACCGGCCGCACAGCTTATCACCCCATCGAAGTGATGTATTCGTGTCTGGCAGTATAGACGTTTCATGGAACGTCTAAACATTAATAGTATCCTATTAGAATGTATACAATTGTAGCGTGCCAGTTTGTATTATGTGTTTGTCTTCGTCTCTCTTTTTTCTCTTGAAATATGAAGAAACATTCTGTGAATGTTTCAATAGCGTAGCGGAGAACAGATAATCATTCAGTGAATGATTTGATAGCGAAGCGGAGAAAAAAATAAGAAAACGAAGGTCATTGGGAGAACAACAAGTGTTTTCGAGTGTTGGTGTTTTTTTCTGTTTATGGATTTAGCGACAATTGCATTATTATTTTGTTGTAACCAATAATTAAAAATCATATTTCCGTTATTATATTCAATTTTTTTTCGTATTTTTGCTTTTCAAAACCAAATAAACCACCACCCCATGAAAAAACACCTTTTAATAATTGCCGTACTCATTGCCTTTGCTGCCACGGCGGCGGCTCAAAAGGATGAATATATTGAAAGATATTACCACAGAATATCACTCGGCGGCCAGTGTTCCAACCATCCATCATCATTTTATTGGGCTGGGAAAATGTTGATGGATTGGAGAGTGTTTAATAATACAGGTTTTAAATTATTGGATATATCTGCTGGACCAAGTTATTTTTCTGTAAGTGTTGCTCCTCTGTGGATAACAGGCGCTTTTCTGGGCGCGTCTATAGATTGTCATGGTGCCGAATGGGGAATTTTCGTGGGAATTCTTTCCCAAGGACAGCTTTATTACCCCATCGGAAAGCATTTCGAGCTTACTGCCGGATGGAATTTGTTTAGACTTACAAAAATGAAAGACATCAGTAGCGCGTGGTATCTAACGGGCAGTCTTAATGCGGGCATCAACTATTTTGCGACAAAAAAACTGTTTATCAGTGCGTATTACGAGTTTAACCATACTTACAATCCGATGATAAAAACCCTTAACTGGTCGTTGGGCGGTCTGGGTGTGGACATCACGGAACAGCCCCGCGCCCTTATCGGACAAACAATAGGACTGCGTGTGGGGTGGTTATGGTAGGGGTTGTAGAGACTTTCCACGAAATGTTTCTACGGGGTGGCGCATGGCAAAAATGCCATTGTCTTTCCAAATTCGTGTCTTTTTTTTGTCTTTACACAATAATATATGCAATCGTTTGTTATTGTAACGAACAAAAGGCTTTTTAAGGTTGCTTGGCTACCATATTGTTGAAAAAGCGATTAGTGAAGTGAAGGAGAGTTCGATTAAGCTGTCTTCTATGAATTGATTTCAGGTATTTTATTAAAAAAGCATAGTAGAGACATCTAAGATGGTGTAGTTATAGAACTAACTGTAACATCCTATTCCTTAATTATCACCCATAATGTTTTGAAAATCAATCTAATGTCAGAGATAAGTGAGTGACTGTTCACATATTCGATATACAGTTTCAGTTTTTCCTGCATTATCACGTTGATGTAGTATTCTTCGGGGTTTTCGGCGGTGGCCATCAGCTCGTTCTCGTTGCGGAATTTGATACTTGCGGGGTCGGTGATTCCGGGACGCACGCTCAGCACAACCATCTGTTCCTCAGTCCAATAGTCCACGTAGTGCCGCACTTCGGGGCGCGGCCCGACAAAACTCATGTCGCCTTTTAGCACGTTGATAAGTTGCGGCAGCTCGTCGAGTTTCAGCTTGCGGATTATGTAGCCGCTGCGGGTGATACGCGGGTCGCGGCCGCCGATGGTTACAAGGCTGCCTCTGTCGCTGCCCACACGCATGGAGCGGAATTTGAAGATGCGGAAATCGCGGTTATGGCGACCGACACGCACCTGTCGGTAAAACACAGGTCCTCGACTGTCAAGCTTTATCCAAACCGCCACCACAAGGAACAAGGGCGAAAGCACCACCAGCCCCAAAATACTGAAAAATATGTCGAACAAACGCTTCACTTTATTAGTTTATAATTTACAGTTTATAGTTTATAATTATCTGGTTATTAATTGATTATTCAATGCGTTTTTCTTTCTAATCACCAATCACTAATCACTAATCACTTCCACAAGATTTTCCGCTACAAAATGTGCTTGCTCGTCGGTGAGGAGAGTGTGGAGTGGGAGTGTTATCTCGTTGGAATACAGCATATAAGCGTTGGGGTAGTCGGCAATGTCGAAACCGAGGTTGCGGTAGGCGGTCATCATCGGCAGGGGTTTGTAGTGAACGTTGGTGGCTATGCCTCGCTCGGCCATGCGTGTGATGACGGCGTTGCGCTGCTCCACATCCTTTCCGAGCAATCGTGTAAGGTACAGATGTCCGCTCGAAGCGTGCTCGTCGCTGTAGTGGTTGAGGACTTGTATATTGCTGTTTTTCAAAATATTGTCATAGATGCCGATAATCTCCCTGCGACGTTGCAGAAGTGCGGGATAACGCTCCAGCTGTGCCAGTCCGATGGCCGCCATTATGTCGGTCATATTACATTTGTAAGCAGGATAAACGATGTCGTACTCCCACGCTCCGAGCTGCGTCTTGGCGAAAGCGTCTTTGCTCTGTCCGTGCAGCGAGTAGAGCATAAACTGCTTGTAAAGCCACTCGTTGTCGATACCGGGGATGTCGCGCCAAGTGAGGGCTCCCCCTTCGGCGGTGGTGAGGTTTTTCACAGCATGGAACGAAAACGAGGTGAAGTCGGCAATTTCGCCGCACATCTTACCGTTACGGCTTGCGCCGAAAGCGTGGGCGGCGTCGGCAAGGACGATAACCCTACCAAAAGCCGCCTGTAGGTCGTTTTTCGGTTGGAACAGATGCCGTTTGGCCTCCACAGCGGCGAAAACATGGTCGTAGTCGCACACGATGCCAGCCAAATCGACGGGCATAACTACCTTAGTACGAGGCGTTATGGCCTGCTCCAGCTTGTCGTAATCCATCTCGAAACAGTCGGCCTGTGTGTCCACAAACACGGGCTTGGCGCCAACGTGGCAGATGACGCTTGCCGTGGCGGTGTAGGTGTAGGCCGAAGTAATCACCTCGTCGCCCTCGCCAACTCCCAATATGCGCAGTATCAGCTCCATGCACGCTGTGGCGGAGTTCAGGCACACGGCTTTCGAGGTGTGGCATAGCTCGGCGATGCGGCGTTCGAATTCCTTGGTGCGCGGACCGGTGGTTATCCATCCCGAACGCAGTGCTTCGGCAACGGCATTTATCTCATTTTCAGTGATGTCCGGAGGTGAAAACGGTATTTTCATAATCGGTTGTTTTATGATTGCTTGTGCAGTAATTTTTTGAAAACGAATCCTCGTAACGAATTTGGCATAATCGCCACAACGAATTGTATTACAATGGTATAAGCGTAGTCCCACCACGAGATGAATCCCGTTTGGTAAATCACCCGGCGGGCTTTTCGGTACTTCTTGAAATAGGCCATCCCGCCACGGCGCTCGTACATGTCCTTGCCGATGCGCACCAGCACGAGGTAGTCGTCGATGTTCATGGCCGTGGCGCCCGTCTTGAACATATTGGCCCACAGCAGGGTGTCCTCCATTAGCGGACAATGCTGGTAGTTGCCGGCTTTCAGCACCGCCGTTTTGCGGAACATCACGGAGACGTGGTTGAAGGCGTCGCGACGGCGTTGGTAACGCTTGCAGTCGTCGTGGGTTAGGGGCACACGCCTTTCGGCAACGATGTGGTCGGGAGTTTCCTCGAATTCTTTGATGTGCGAACCGCAGATGTCAATGCCCGGATTTTTCTCAAACTCAGCCAGTTGGCGTTCGAAACGTGTGGCAACGGAAATGTCGTCGGTGTCCATACGCGCCACCAACTCGTTGGAACAGTGTAATATACCTTCTTGCAACGCAAGTCCCAGCCCTCGGTTTTCGGGTAGCGGCACACGTTTTAGCTCGGGATGGCTGTTGCTGTAATCGTCGAGCAGGGCGTGGAGTTCGTCGGTTAAAGGACCGTCCTCCACAAGCACCACCTCGGCGGGGACGGCAGTTTGGTCGAAAACGCTGTCCAGCGCCTCCCGCAGGAACTCGGGGCTCTCTTTTCGGTAAACCGACATCAGGACGGAAAAAGGTGTGCTGCTCATAGTTTCAAAGTCCTTTCTTTTAGTAAGTTACGGTATTGTTCCAGACTTAGTTTCGAAACATTCTGCCACGAAAATTCCTCGGCGGCAGCCATGGCGTTGAGCCTCAGCTGTTTGCCGTTGCTTTCGTAATCTGCAACAGCTTTGCGGATGGTGTCGGCGATGCTCTGTGCAGAAAGTTGGCACACCCAGCCGCAGTGCTTATCTGTCACTAAATCAGCCATATTGGTCTGCGGAGTGACGATGCAGGGCAGTCCGTAGGCAAGTCCTTCGAGGATGGAGACGGGCATCCCTTCCGACCGCGAGGGCAGTATCATCATTTCGGCGTCGGACAGGACTTTCTCCTTGTCGTTGCCCGAAACGTAGCCGCAGTATTTCGCAAAATCGCCGTACTGCTCGAAAATACGGTAGGTTTCGTCGTAGGTGTAGCCGTAGAAACGGAACTGAACCTTGCCCGAAAGCTCGTCTTTCAGCTGTGCTATGGCCTGTTCGAGCAAATCGAGACCTTTGCCGTGGAAATCCATCCGCGACAAGAAAACGATAGTAAAAGGAGTAGTTTGTTGATGTTCAGCGATTTGAGTAGGCAATAAGATACCATTAGGAATAATAAGATAATTCGGATTTGTACGTTTTGCAATGGAGTTTCGCATCTCGCCTTCGGTAAGGTAAACCACACGTTGTGCGTTGCGTATCACGTAGTTGAACATCAAAATACGTGCCGCTTTTTTCTTAAGCCATTTTTTGCGGTTGCTCACCAGAGATGCTCCTCCGTGGAAGGTGAGGATATAAGGTATTTGTTTGTTTTTCAAACTTTTGGCAACCATGGGCATCTCCAGCCAGTACATGTCGTGTACGTGAGCGATGTCGGGTTGGAAGGTGTCGAGGATTTCGCGGAAACTCTTTCGGCTGTCGAAAGCCACGTAATCACTGTCGGGTACGGAGCTGTTGCGCGAAGCCGACGCCACCTTTACCTCGGCACCCGCCTCACGTTGCGCCTGTGCCAGCGACAGCACCGCCTCGATGACGCCGTTGCGTTTGTTCTTGCTGCCGAAATGCAGCACATGCAGTATTTTGAGTCTCTCGTTCATCGTGCGGATTGGATTTTGTGTTTAATTGACGAAAGTAGCGGAATAATGCGCAGCCACGAGCAGAGGTAGTGCAGCTTCACTCCAAGTGGAAGCCTGAAATCGAACAGTATGCTGCCTTTGATTGTTGCTACCTGCTGTCGCCAAAGCCTGTAGTAACGGCCTTTCCCGAGCAGCGGCGTGAGCGGACGGCAGGCCAGCAGTCGCAATGACTTCAGTTCGGCGCTGTACTCGACGGCGGCGTTGTTTTCGGCAAAGAAACGGCACACCACATCGGCGTTTTGGTTCATAAAACGGAAATTACGTTCGATGTTCTCCGCCGAGGGGTTGTTGGAAATGGAACTTTCGTTGATAAAATAGTGATACAAAGGCTTTTGCAACAACGCCACCGAAGTGGAAGCGTTATACAAAAACTGTATGTTGAGGGCCAGATCTTCGCCCATATTTCCTATCGGATAGATGATATTCTCCTGAAACACAGTACGTTTGTACAAAGCTCCCCACAGGCTGCCGTTCTCCTGTCCCGTCATCATGCGTTTCATCAGTGCTTTTGGCGATTGCTCGAAATGGCGGAACCGCTGACGTGGAGTGGCTTTCTGCCCGTTGTCGGTGAAAAAGTCGCAATACACGATGTCGGAATCGGACTTTTCGGCTGCAGCCAACAAATCTTCGAGCAGAGTGGGTTCGGCCCAGTCGTCGCTGTCGCAGAAAGCTATGTAATTGCCTGTGGCTGATTGAATTCCGTGTTTCCGTACCTCGGCCTGTCCGCTGTTCTGTGGCATCCGCTCGATGCGGACCTGCCATTGTTTTTCGGCAATTACTTCGCTGTGCTGTTCTATCTCCTCTTGAAGGATGGTCATCGAGCGGTCGGGCGTGCAGTCGTCGATAAAGATAAACTCCACCCGGTCGAGCGTCTGGGCAAAGAGGCTCCGCGCGCAACGCGCCATGTATTTCTCAACGCCGTAAACAGGCACTATCACAGATACTTTCATACTTGTTTGCGTTTGAAAAATGACAATACTTTTTGTGTTGCGGGCAGCGAAACCACAAACTCACGCTCCTTGCGGTTGATGCCGATAAAGAACGACGCCACACCGACCATCGCCACGGACAGGGCTCCCGTTGCCAGAAGGCGCAGCCAGCCGTCCTCCATCAGAGTGGCGGTCCAGACGGGCAGAGGTACGGCAATTATCGTCACCACAAGCATTTTCAGCACCACGTCGGTGATGTATCGCCGCAGCGAGAGGCTTATCAGCCGTCGCATATAGATTGTTCGCGCCACAGCGCAGATCACGTTGAGCGCAGCCCAGAGATATAGTGTCAGTTCGGGAGTGCCGCCCCACAGCAGGGCGAGGTAGGTGGCGGGGATGGCCAGAATCTTTATCGAGGCAATCATTATCTGGTGCACACGCAGCTTACCGGTGGCGTGGACGGCCGTCACCAACGGCATCTGGAACACGTCGAAGATGGTGTACGCCACTATTGCGAGCACAAAAGCCTCGGTGCCGGCGGGGTATTCGCCAAGCCATATCTCCAAGATAAACTGCAAGTTAAGCAAAATCGGCAGACTGATCATCAAAAAGAGGTAGTAGTAAATTTTTGACGTAGAATAGATTAGCTGCATAAAATAACTGTTGTCGCCGGCGGCGTACGACTTGATAATCTGCGGACGGAAGGCCTGCGAGAAGGAATCTACAAAGACGTTGAACAGCGTAATCACCTGATTGGCAATGCCCATGGCGGCGTTGGCCACGGCCGTTGAAAACCAGTTGAAGAAAATGTTTCGGCTCGACACCGTCATGCCGTCGGCGCCGTTCACCAGCATGCTGTAGCCGGAGTAGGAGAGGAACTGCTTTATCATTTTGCCGTCCCAGAAACGTATGTAACGGGTGTCGGCAAACACACGGCGGTTGTAAACCACATACACGGCCAGCACCACCAGCGACACCACGAAAAGTATTCCCGAATAGAGTATCAGCTTGTCGAAAGTGCTGTGTATCATTAAGATAATCAGAAGAAGCTTCAAGGCCGCCTCGCCCATCGAGGTCCAAGCGTAGAAACTCATCTTTTCGTGGGCTATGACGTTGGAGTGCAACGGCACTTTCATTATCGAAGCACAGAAAAGCAGCACCGAGAACTGGAAACACCAGTTGGCGGCCACCACACGGTCGGGGGGTATCACCACACGGTGGTTGAGGAACCATAGTCCGCCCGTTTCCATTATCACCAGCATTGCCACGGCCAGAATAGCGTGGGTGTTCACCGCCATGGCGTAGGTCTGACGTATCTTTTCGGGGTTGCCGGCGCCCAGCTCGTAGGTGATGTAGCGCGAGGTGGCGTTGGTGAGGGCTATGTTGAGGAAGGTGAAAAACCACACCACGCTGCCAACCACGTTGTACAGCCCGTAGTCGTTGATTCCCAGCATCTGAAGCACCACACGCGAGGTGTAAAGACTTATCAGCAGCACCACGCCCATCCTCAGAAAGAGGAAGAGGGTGTTTTTCAAAGCTCGTGATGCATCTTGCTGGGACATAGCTATTTGTGTTTATAAAACCAGATGTTCGCCTTTCGCGATGCGCTCTTTCGTCTGCTCGAGGGTGAGGCCTTCGCGGAGATTCATGTAATAACGCACGTTGCCGTGGGTGGCGTTCTGTTGCTTGGCGGGCGGCGGCGTGCGCCAGTCACCGTAGAGCGAGGTGAGGTATTCGTCGTAATTGGCGGGGACCACCATCTCGGTGTCCTCGAAAGGCAGTTTGATGGTATTCTGGAACCACTCCGTTTTGAAAATGGCTTTCATCCCGGAGCTGATATACACGCATTTTTCGCCCGACTGCCCGATTTTGGAATTGACGAAATCGTTGTACTCTTTCAAACGTCGCTCGGCCTTGGCCTTGGAGCGGTTGAACGGCGACATCAGTATGCGGTAGGCCGAACCTAACTCGCGGTGTGCCAGATGTTTGAATAAATCGCCGATGCCTTCGTTGGTGGTGATGCAGGGCTGGTAGCGGTAGAAAAGTTTGCGGGCATGTTTGCGCATCGCCTCCAACTCGCTGTCGCTCAACGAGAAACTGTCGAGGGGGAAAATGTCGATGTAGTTGCCGAGCACGTAAGGCAGCTGTTTCAGCTCCCAGATGGTAGTGTTGAGGTCCACAATTTTGGCAAAGGGCAGGTAATAGCCCGGGTCGTTGAGGGAGACGACGTCGTAGCCGTCCTTGCGCATCTCGTCGCGCAACGTAAGAAGTTTTTCGTAGTCAGCACGTTGCATGTGTATGTCGAGGTCGTCGTCCCAAGGTATGAAACCCTTGTGGCGTGCCGCGCCTATCACCGTGCCGTAGGCTCCGCAGTACCCGATGCCGTGCTTTTCGAAGAAAGCCACCGAGTATTTGAAGGTCTTCATCAGGTTCTGCTTGATAATATCCAGTTGGTCGTTGTTCATCATGCCAATGTGTTAAATCCAAAATTTGGAGGTCTCGCGTTCTATGTTGATTTCCATGCAGTTGTCCTTGAGTCTGTCGAAAATCCGTGCGGCGAAGACGGCGTCGTGCAACCCCAAGCCGATGTTGTAGCTGAGGATGCGTTCGTCCGAAGTCTCGCGGCCGGGGGTGTCGCCATGGAGCACCTCACCAATCTCGGCGTAGCGACGGAATTTGTCGAAATAGCGGAACTCGTGCAGATGGCCGGTGTCGTCGCCGAAAACTTTGTCGAAAAAGAGGTCGCAGTTCTGGAAACCCTTGGTGTGGACGGGTATCACGAGGCATCCGGGGCGGAAAAGCGAGTCGTCGGGACAGAGGATGTCGTTGGTGTTGGTTATGCAGCTGATAATCACGTCGCTGGAGGCAACGATGTCCTCGATTTTGTCGCAGACGCAGAATTCAACGTTTTTATAATTGCCGAAACGTTCCATGAACAGCTCGGCTTGGTTTTTGTATCGCAACAATTTGACTTTGTGCATCTTGTCGGGCTCCGACTCCAGCAGGCAGAGCATGGTGGCACGTCCGGTGTTGCCCAAACCCAGAAGCCCGTATTGGCAGCTGTCGTTTTTGCGGAAAGTCTGTGCCGCAAGGGTGGCCACGGCTCCGGTGCGCATGGTGGTAATCCAGTCGGCATCCATCATGGCAAGCAGCTCGCCGGTGGCGGAGTTGTAGAGCAGCAGGTCGCTCCCCAGCGAAGGGGTGGCGCCGGCAATGCGGTGTACAATCTTGACACTGAATAAGTTATTTTCCGCAGGAAGGATGCAGGGCATGGTGTTGAAAAAATCGTTGCCTTGCGGGTGAAGGCTGATTTTCGGCGGCAGCTGGGCGTCGCGTTTCATCAGAAAGCTCTCGCGAACCCATTTCACGCACTCCGCAGGGGGGATGCCAAGCTCTTTTATCTGTTTTTGCGATACTATTTTCATCGACTTACAAACTTTTCAAAACTTCGGTCAGATAATGGTTGTCGCGGCGGTCGCGGACGGCCAGACGTATGTAGTTGCCGCCGCTGAGCACTTTCTTGCCGTCGCAGTCCTTTATCAGGATGTTGCGTTTCAGCAGTTTCAACGCCAGCTCGTGCGAGGTGAAACGCTCCTTCACCCGGCAGAGGAAGTAGTTGGCCTGACTGGGGAAGATTTCGAGATACGGCACCTCGCGCAGTTCGGCGAGGAATAGCTCGCGTTCTTTCTTAAATTCCTCACAACCAGCGACATATTCTTTGTGGTACTTTTCGTAAATCTGCATGTAGAATTCGCCGAAGGAGTTGATGTTCCAAATCGCCACCTCTTTTTTGAGTCTGGCAATGAGTTCGGTGTCGCCCGAAGCGAGGATGCCCAGCCTCAGGCCCGGCACGCCGTAGCTCTTGCTGATGCTTTTCACCACCACCAGATGCGGATTTTGTGAGAGTAATTCGTTGTCCAACAGCGATATACGTCCGTCTGTGGAGACGAAGTCGGCAAACGACTCGTCGACCACAAAACGTATGCCGCGGCTCTTGGTCCAATTGATGAGCCACTGCAGGTCGGCAAAAGGTATGTAGTTGCCCGAAGGGTTGTCGGGATTGATAAGTAACAGAGTGTCAATGTCTTTGTCGGCAAAGAAATCGGCAATTTCGTGTGCCGTGTAGCGGAAACTGGGCTTTTGCGGAACGAACTGCACCACCTTGTCATGACTCAGACGGTTGGGGTATTCGTCGAAAGTGGGGAGTATGTTGCCGAGTTTCCCGGTCCAGTTCTCCATCAGCGCTTTGATAAGCTCGGCGGCGCCGTTGCCCACCACGATGAAGTCCTGCTTAACGCCGAAGTTCTTGGCCGCCAGCAGCGAGTTCACGCGCATCCCCGAAGGGTATTCGCGCATCAGCGTCTCGAAACTGGCTTTTATCTCGTCGATCATCCGCTGTGGCGGGAAATAGGGGTTCACCAGATAGCAGAAGTCGAGCATCTGCGGGTAGCGCCAGTATCCGCCGTAGCGCGACGAGATAGCGCGGTAGTGCTCGTCGTCGGAGGGGGCGAACATTCCCGAAGCTATGTCGAGATCCTGCACGTCGTCGATCTCGTACCACGACTCGCCTTGGAGCGGCAGTGCCTTGATGGGGGCGTTGTAGAGGTGCAGAATCACGCGCAGCACCTGCTCGTAATATTCGTTGTTGCCCAGCGCCGTGCTGTAGGCGGTAAGGAACGGCACGTAGTATTTGGTGGAGAACTCGCGGCTGAACTTGTAGATATTCACTGTTTTATAGTAGTTCTTGATGTCCTCGAAACGGAAATGGTCCTTGTCGATGAAGTTGGTGATGCGGCTGTCGTCGTCAATAGTCACCACGGTGCCGTCCATCCAGCTCTCGTATTTGTCCACAAGGGCGATGTTGGGGCTGGGGTCGGCCACCAGTTTCTGCACCACCGAAGGCTCGTAGATGAGGTCGCTCTCCAGCAGCAGGGTGTCCTCGGCCAGCATGTGGTCTTTGGCAAGGAAAAGGGAGTATATGTTGTTGGTTTTGTCGTAGATAGGGTTGTCCACGTACTCTACGGGGGTGCCTTTGTAGTTGTCGCCCACGTACTTACGCACGTTGTCGCCTTTGTAGCCCACCACCAGCACTACACGGCTAACGCCGACGTTGTGCAGTATCTCCAGTGTGCGGTCGATAAGGCGTATGCCGTTCACCTCCAGCATACATTTGGTGTTGTTCTGGGTGTATTCCCCGAGCCGCTTTCCCATGCCTGCGGCAAGAATTATTGCTTGCATCCTTTACAGATTTTGAGTTGCGATTTGTTTCCCATGCTTTCGCGACAGGTCGATGGCCCTTCGCAAGTAGCACAAATTTGCAAAGATACGAAAAAATAACGGAGTTGCCAAATAAAAAAACGCAAGGCGGTACATTATATATTTATAAGCAATTGTATTTTGCAGATTGTCAATGGTTTGTGCAACGGCATTGACTATGGTACAATCTTTCGGACTAGGCTTCTGTCCGATATCTGCAAAGGAAAGCCGCAGGGCGGTTTGTAAGATTTTTTCGTTTCTTACAATAAAAAGTGCCGTTTGTCAGTTATCCGAAATGAAAAATAAACGACAAATTCACAAAGTTATGAAAAGGATATTTCTTTTATTGTTTGCAGGCTTGAGCCTGATAGCACAAGGATGTAACACACAGCATGCCGACGAGCAGGGCGCCGCCGCCAAGTCCGACGAGTCGCCGCGCCTCACCCTCACCGATTTCACCGACGTGGCCGCCGCCACCATCGACGGGGTGGTGCATATAAAAACCGAGATGAAACAGCTCACACCCATGTACCAGTCGTTTTTCGGACTGCTGATACCGCAAGGTGTTCAGGAACAGGTGTATAGTGCCTTCGGTTCGGGAGTCATCATCTCCGACGACGGCTACATTCTCACCAACAACCACGTGGTGCAGGACGCCGAGCGTATCGTCGTCACCCTCAACGATCGCCGTCAGCTCTCCGCCAAGCTCATCGGCGCCGACCCCGCCACCGACCTCGCGTTGATAAAGATAGAAGCCTCCGGACTGACTTTCATTCCTTTTGGCAACAGCGACGAGGCCAAGATAGGGGAGCCCGTGCTGGCCATCGGCAACCCGTTCAACCTCACATCAACCGTCACTTCGGGCATCATCAGCGCCAAGGCACGTAACGTTAATATCATCGAAAACACCCGCGGGGTGGAGAGTCCCATCGAGTCGTTTATACAAACCGATGCCGCGGTGAACTCCGGCAACAGCGGCGGAGCGTTGGTCAACGGCAAAGCCGAGCTCATAGGCGTGGTTACAGCCATCGCCTCCGGCAACGGATTTTACACCGGATATTCCTTCGCCATCCCGTCGAACCTTGCCAACAAGGTGGTGGGCGACCTCAAGCAGTACGGCTACGTGCAGCGCGCCTACCTCGGGGTACAGGTTACCGAGGTTACGCCCGACATCGCCAAAGAGACAGGCTCGAAAGAACTGAAAGGACTGTATATCACGAGGATAACCCCCGATTTCTCGGCCTACAACGCCGGCATACGTCAGGGCGACATTATCAGGAAACTGAACAGCACCGAAATCAACAGCTACGCCGAGCTGATGGAGGAGATGGGGCGTCACAGTCCCGGCGACAAAATCGACGTGCAGTACGAGCGTGCGGGCAAGACCAACACCGTCAAGGTGACGCTGCTTAACAGCCAGGGAAACACGCAGATTATTAGGAATTAGTCGCAGGCACTGTTCACTGATCACTGATTACAGTTCACTGAAAAAAACTTTTCACTTTTCACTAAAAAAATCGTATCTTTGCACCAAATTTTTTTAAAGAAAAAACAATGCAAAAACGTCGAATACTCTATGTGAATCAGGAGATTAGTCCGTTCTCCCCTGAGACTGAAATATCGAAATTTGCACACGACTTGCCCGAATTTACGCAGGTTTACAAGGACAGCGTAACCAAAGAGACCAAAGAAATACGCACTTTCATGCCGCGTTACAACTATGTGCACGAAATCAAAAACCAACTGCACGAGGTTATCCGTCTCTCGGGTATGAATTTGATAATCAATACTATCGACCACCATCTGATAATCAAGGTGGGGGCAATGCCCGAATCCAAGACCCAAGTCTATTTTGTGGACAACGACGAGTATTTCGACGAACGTCTGCCCCTGCGCGACGAAAACGGCGTGTTCCACCCCGACAACGACGAACGTATGATGTTCTTCAACCGCGGCAGCATGGAGGCCGTGCGCAAGCTGGCGTGGAAACCCAACCTGATACACACCAACGGCTGGTTCGGCTCTATGATTCCTTTCTACCTGCGCCGTTTCAACAAAGAGGACGACTTCTTCAACGGCACCAAGGTTGTGGTGTCGCTCTTCGGCGAGGACGCTTTCCCCGAACTGCTTTCCGACATGATGGACAAAAAGCTGCGCCACGAGGGTGCCACCGCCAAAGACCGTCTGCTCTACGGCGGCCGCGACTACATCTCCGTTATGAAAACCGCCATCACCTACGCACACGGCATAGTGATAGCTTCGCCCAACGTGAACAAAGAGCTAGTGGATTACGCCAAGTCGATAAAGAAAAACGTGATGGACTACAACCCCAACACCGAGGAATTCTTCACCCAAATCAATAAATTTTACGACGTTTTGATAGGAAACAGCCGCAAATAATACTATTTTATTAAAAAACTCGTTATACCTAATTATTTACGGATTACATCTTTTGCAATGAATAACAAAAAAATATCGATAAAAGCTCTCGTAATCAGTGCTATAACGCTGATGACGGGCTTTTTCCTTTTCACAGCCTGCAATCCCGAGGACACCGATTTCGGCCGCGACCTCACCGACCCCTCGGCCTGGTACAACGGCACTCTGTGCGACACCCTCAGCATAGAGGCATATACCTGTCGCGAGGACTCCATGACCACCTCCAACTACCTTAACGGTGTGATAGGAATGTTGCAGAATTCCGTGTTCGGCAAAACCGAAGCCACAATGTTCACACAGGCCGCCCTCTCCACCACCGGCGGTATCAGCTTCGAGAGGGATGTGGTGGATTCCGTGGTGCTGTCGCTGGCTATCACCGATTACTTCAGCACCGACCTCAAGGACTCCAACTATGTCTATTCGGCCCGCATGAAGGTCGTGCCCCTCGCCGACCCGATGTATGTCGACTCCACATACTACGCTTGCTCCGACGTGCAGTGCCTGCGTATGGTCTATTTCGACAGCTCCATGCGTATCTCCAAGAAAGACACCGTGGTGCGGATGAAACTGAACCCCTCCATAATGTCCATCTTCCAGAACAAGAGCTATGCCAACAACGAGGATTTCCAGACAGCTCTCCGCGGTTTTAAAATCAGTCTCGAGCCCGAAGGCGCCGACGCCGACAATATGATGATGTATTTCAACTATGCCGCTGCCGCCACGGGACTTACCGTACATTTCCACTCCGACAACGACACTGTGCCCCTCAAATACTCATTTGTCTTTTCCGGCACCTCGGCAGCCCATTTCAACGGCTACCGCCACACCTACACCTCGGCGCCCCTCTCGGCTTTCGAGGCCAATGTCAACGATTCCGTCGCCGGCACGCAGAAACTGTATCTGCAGCCTCTTGGCGGCACTTTCGTGAAAATGCGTTTCCCCACCCTGAAACAGTGGTCGGAACAGCACCCCAATGCCGTGATACATCACGCCCAGCTGATACTCCCCGTCGACGCATCTTCCGACGCCATAGGCGAGAACGCCCAGCGCGTGCTCTGCTACAAATACGTCGAAAACGGCAAAGTGTCGCTCATACCCGATATGATGGACGCCCTGCTCTCGGGCGGCTTCGACGGCGGCTACAACTCCGACAAAAGACAGTACCGCATGCGTATCTCGCGACAGATACAGCAAGTGGTCTCCGGTGCACCGGATTACGGCCTCGCACTCTACATCGACGCACGTCGCACATCGGCCAAACAGACAATACTCTGCGGCACCGACAAAGCATTGCCAAATCACGTAAAACTTGAAATAATTTATTCCGAAACAAAATAAAATACCGTTGCCATTATGAAGAAACTTGTTATTGCATTATCGCTGATTGCTTTTGTAGCAACCGCCACAGCACAGAAATTCGTTAAATATTACGACGAGGAGAAAAACCACAAATCCGTCGAGGGACAATACACAGGCAAAACCAAAGTCGGTGACTGGACACTCTACCACCCCAACGGAAAAGTATACCAGCAAGGCTCCTACGACAACAGCGGCGACAAAGTGGGCGTTTGGAAGACTTTCTACGACGACGGCAGCAAATGCGCCGAAGAGACCTACGGCAACGGCTCCAACCGCGAATGGTACCGCAACGGCAAACTGAAAAGCGAAGTGGCTGTAGCCGACGGCAAGAAAAACGGCACCTACAAATCGTGGTACGACAACGGCAAACAGAAAGAGGAAATCCCCTTCGTCGACGGCAGCAAAGAGGGTCCCACCAAAGAATGGCACTCCAACGGCAAACTGAAATTCGAAGGTGAATATAAGGACAACGAACTCAACTGCTACGGCAAATGGTACACCGAACGCGGACAGAAAGACATGGAAGGCAAGCTGGTCGATGGTCTGCAGGAAGGCGAATGGCTGTTCTACTACCGCACCAACGGCAAGCTCGGCATCCGCGGCACCTACAAGGAAGGCTCGGAAAACGGCCACTGGACCTACTACTACGAGACAGGCGAGAAATGGCGCGAAGGCAACTACGTTGACGGTCTTCGTCAAGGCACTTGGACCACCTACTACGAAAACGGCAAGAAACTTCACGAAGGTAAATACGTGGACGGCCTCGAGGAAGGCAAATGGGTAGCTTGGCAGCAGAACGGAAGCGTGGACTATCAAGGCACATTCGCCGAAGGACTAAAAAATGGAGAATGGACTGGGTACTATCCCAACGGCAAAACCCGCTACATCATCAATTACCGCAAGGACAAAAAACACGGCCACGAGACCAAATATTTCGAAAACGGACGCATCAACTCAGAATGCGACTACAGCGACGGTCTCGAAGACGGCACTTGGAAGAAATACGATCCCACCACAGGCAAGCTGCAGGAGACTGGCTCTTTCTCCGAAGGCCAGAAAAACGGTAAATGGACTTTCTACAACAACCTTGGCGGTATAGCCCGTGAGCAGAACTTCACCAACGGCCTGCCCGACGGCGCCGTTACCGAATACCACAACAACGGCAAGAAATCTGCTGTGGGACAGTACAAAGACGTCAACGGCGTTTCGCTGCGCGTGGGCACTTGGACCTACTACGACCAGTACGGCGACGAGACCATGACCATGAAATTCGAGGACGGATACATGGTGTCCAAGGACGTGAAGAAAAAGACTCCCGAACAGAAACAGAAAAACCGTCAGGACGGATTCAAAGCCATCAAACGATGAGCCTTTTCGGCGACATTAAGATACTCCTCGCTTCCAAATCACCGCGCCGCCGGCAGCTCGTGCAGGAGCTGGGACTGCCTTTCGAAGTGGTGGACGTAGATGTGGAGGAAAAACTGTCGCACCGTCTATCCCCTTGCAATACCGCCAAAGCACTGGCCAAACTCAAAGCCGACGCATTTTCCAAACCTTTGGCAGAGAACGAGATACTCCTCACCGCCGACACCATAGTGGTGCTCGACGGCACAATCCTCGGCAAACCCAAAAGCAAAAAGGAGGCCTTCGAGATGATCCGATCTCTCTCAGGTCGGCAGCACTACGTTTATACTGGCGTGTGCCTGAAAAGTCGCAACCGCCAACAGCTCTTCGCCGAACGCACCACAGTACATTTCCGTCACCTTTCCGACGAGGCAATCCATTATTACATAGATAATTACAAGCCCATGGACAAAGCCGGAGCCTACGGCATTCAGGAATGGATAGGACTTTTCGGCGTGGAACGCATCAACGGCTGTTTCTACAACGTGATGGGACTGCCCGTGCCGAGGATTTGCAGGGAGTTGGAGATGATGATGAAATTGTCTAATTCTCGGATGTTGTTTTTTGAAATGCAAAGATACAACGCTTATTCAAGATTAGCATCGAAAAAAGGGATTTTGTATATCCATGTAAACGTGGATCTTGGTGGTGCAGCGTCAGGATTACAGAAAGACATACCAAGATATATGTTTTTGTATGACAAATCCTCGCATGAATTGAAATGTTATGTTGATAAATCAAAATTAATAGTTCGGAACTACTACGAAATTAAACAGAAAGTTGATTTTGAACTTGTCGAAACAAAATTTTTGAGTGAAGACGTGGCGATTGAAGAATTATTTGATTGCAACGCCTCGATTAGGGGTTGGGATTGTGGAGGTTATAGTTTTTATGTTAGTTACCTAGGCAAAGAACATAATTTTTTTATTGATAATAGCGAAGATGACAATTTTAAATTTCTCAGTTGTTTTTTTGACGCAATTCGCGAAATGTAAAATCCAAATTAAATGTAAAAATAATGTTTATCCCGCATAACCGACGTTCCATACGTCTGAAAGGATACAATTATTCGCAATCGGGATTGTATTTTGTCACCATCTGCACATTAAAAAAACAATACATATTCGGTGATATTGAAAATGGCAAAATGGTATTATCGCCCGAGGGCATTGTCGTTGGGCAATGTTGGAATGAAATCCCCGAACATTTTCCGAATGTTGTTTTGCACGATTTTGTTATAATGCCCAATCACATACATGGGATAATTGAAATTACGGATGCCGAAACGGCTGGTGTGAAACAATTGGAAACATCGTCTAATGTAGGGGCGAAACATTTTTCGCCCCTACACCCCGTACACACCCCACAATCCCTCGCGTCCATCGTTTCACGTGAACAAATACGACCCACCGGGACATCGCGCACCGTGGGTTCGATTGTGCGCGGATTTAAAATTGGTGTTACAAAAAACATCGGTTTTTCGCCTTGGCAACGGAATTATTACGAAACAATAATCCGTAACGATAATTCGTATAAAACGATTGTCCAATACATCGAACTAAACCCCGCAAAATGGGAATTCGACCGGTTTTATGAAAATAAATGAAAACATTCGATAATAAAAAACGGCGACAGAATCTGTCGCCGTTTTTATTATAATTCCGAGTTCCGAATTCCGAACTCCGAATTAATATTCAAAGACTCCGTGTTTAGATTTCACGGTAACCTTCTTTCCGTCGTAGGCCTCGCAGTGTCCGATGATACGGGCATCCACGTTGAACGATTTCGAGATGGCGATGATATCCTCGGCGGTACGTTCGTCGGTGTAGAATTCCATGCGGTGTCCCATATTGAAGACCTTATACATCTCCGCCCAGTCGGTTTGGCTTTGCTCGTGGATCATGCGGAAAAGGGGAGGGGTGTCGAAAAGGTTGTCCTTCACCACGTGCAGGTTGTCGATAAAATGCAGCACTTTGGTCTGTGCGCCGCCGCTGCAGTGCACCATGCCGCAGATTTCCTTGCGGTGGTTTTTCAGAATCTCGGCAACGATGGGTGCGTAGGTCCTTGTGGGCGAAAGCACCATCTTACCTGCGTCAACGCCCGGCACTTCGGTGGGGGAGGTGAGCATCAGGTTGCCGCAGTACACCACCTCGTCGGGCAGACAGTTGTCGTAGCTTTCGGGATATTTCTCGGCATAGACTTTGCTGAAAACGTCGTGGCGTGCCGAGGTGAGTCCGTTGCTGCCCATGCCACCGTTGTAAGCCGTTTCGTAAGTGGCTTGGCCAAAGGAGCTTAGTCCCACGATGACGTTCCCCGCCTTGATGTTGTGGTTGCTGATGACGTCGCTGCGGCGGATACGTGCTGTAACGGTGGAGTCCACCACAATGGTACGTGCAAGGTCTCCGATGTCGGCAGTCTCGCCTCCGGTGGAGTAGATGCCCACGCCGAGTGCGCGCATTTCTTCGAGGAAACTCTCGGTGCCGTTGATGACGGCGGCAATCACCTCGCCGGGGATAAGACGTTTGTTGCGGCCTATGGTCGAGGAGAGCAGTATGTTGTCCGTGATGCCCACGCACAGCAGGTCGTCGAGGTTCATCACAATGGCGTCGATGGCGATGCCTTTCCACACCGACAGGTCGCCCGTCTCGCGCCAGTACATATATGCCAGCGACGATTTGGTGCCTGCGCCGTCAGCGTGCATCACCGTGCAGTAGTCGGGGTCGCCGGCAAGGATGTCGGGCACTATCTTACAGAAAGCCTTGGGATACAGACCTTTGTCGATGTTCTTGATGGCGTTGTGCACATCTTCTTTCGATGCCGAAACGCCTCTTTGATTGTATTTTAAATTGTCCACTGTTGCTTGTAAATTTTTTGCAAAAGTACACAAATTTTCCGACATATAACATAAATATGTAACTTTTTTATTAAACACGAATTGCCAAAAATTTACCATTAATTATTTAGTGACCGGCGTTTTCCACGTGCTCTGCTGCTATAAATGGTGGCTGAGTTGGTCGAAGTCCCACGCCTTCACGCCTTCACATCTTCACACCTTCACATCTTAACTTAAAAAAATCTCCCCCCGTGCAATATTTCCGAAAGCTCTGCGTTAATATCCGTTGTCGTTGGTAAACGGCACGTTTTTTTATTTTTATCAAACAACAGACATACAGATGGAACAAAATTTTTATGACAGCGGATTCTCTTTGAAAAACTCGTTGAAATTCTTTTACCGGCATCGTGTGGTGCTTTTGGTAGTGTTTGTGGCGGCGTTGGTGGCCTCCACGGTGGTGGCTTTCCTTTTGCAGGAACGTTTCGACGCCAAGGCGGTGATGTTCCCCACCAGCTCCAACCGTGTCTCCAAGTCGGTTGTTGTGGACCGCTACAGCATGGACGTGCTTGACTACGGCATAGAACGCGACTGCGAATATGCCCTGCAGGTGCTTTCGTCCGATGCCATGATGCGCGACGTGTGCGAACATTTCGACCTGATGAACCACTACGGCATCAACCAGAAAGCCAAGGACAAATACTACCGTTTGTACGAAATGTACCGTGCCTACGTCACCGTGAAACGTACCGAATACCTCGGCATTGAGATTAAGGTTACCGATTTCGACCCTCAAACGGCTGCCGACATAGCCAACTATATCACAGCTAATTACGACACTATGTGTACCAAAATCCTCGCTCCCCGCACCGACGGCGCCATCGAGCTTATGGAAAATGTGGCAAACCGTCTGCAAGAGGAAATTAAGTCTACAAACGACCCGTTGCTGCTGAAATATAAGAACAAGGAACTGGCTTCCATCCAGACACAACTAGCAGAACGCAAGGCCGATGCCGAGGTTGTGATGCCCCGCAAGTTCTGGGTTGACGAGGCTGTCCCCTCCGACCACAAGTCGTTCCCGAAACGCGCAATAATAATACTTATCGGCACCCTCGCCGTCGAGCTGCTGTGCATCCTTGTCCTACTCGTGGCCGAACGTTGGTCGTCGATGAAAAAAGAACTGCAGTAAAGGCTCTGTCGCTCCACTTTTAGTTATTCCCAAACCACCCTTGGCGACCGATGCGTGATTTTTGGCAAAAGACAAAACGCTGGTTTTCGGAAAATAGGCTTCCGGTAATAGTGTTGCTGGTAACGCTTGTGTTTCTTGTCGCCAACAGCTACGCCCTGCGCAAGGAGTTCTACTACCTCACCTTGGTTCCCGTTGCTGGGTTGCTTATCCTATTGTTTGTCAGAAAGTTGGAGTTTGGACTTCTTGCCATAGCCCTATTCACGCCTTTCGCCATCAACTACGACATTGTGAAAGGCACGCAGCTCTCCATACCCACTGAGCCGCTGATGATGCTCTTTATGCTGATTTTCCTTTTCAGGGTGTTGCTCAAACGCAGCTACGACCGGAAGATAATGAGTCATCCCGTCACGTTGGCGGTGCTTTTCTCGCTGCTGTGGATGCTTGTAACGTCGGCCACGTCGGAGCTTCCGGCGGTGTCGTTCAAATATTTGCTGGCAAGGCTGTGGTTCGTCATCCCCTGTTTCTTCGCTGCGGCGCAGATTTTCAAAAATCCCAAAAGGATAACGCAGTTCTACTGGTGCTATGCCATTTCGTTGCTCATAATTATCTTTATGACAACGCTTAAGACATTCTCCAATTTCTCCGACCTGCAGACCATGCACCGTGTGATGAAGCCTTTCTACAACGACCATACCGCCTACGGTGTCACCATCGCGATGTTCGTTCCTCCTGCCTTCCATTACATCTTCGAAAACAAGCAGTTATGGTCTTGGAAACGGCTGTTCGCCATAGCCGCTTTTGTGCTGCTGATGACAGGCTTGGTGCTCTCGTACTCGCGTGCCGCGTGGATAAGCGTTTTGGGAGCCGTGGCCGTATATTTCGCCATCCGTTTTGGCATGAAAGTGCGGTGGATGCTGCTCTGCGGTGCTCTGGCCATAGGACTTTTCTTCGCCTATCAGGCCGATGTGATGTATAAGCTGGGCAAAAACAGTCAGGACTCGTCGTACGACATCGCCGACCAGATAAAATCCATCTCCAACATCTCCACCGACGCCTCCAACCTTGAGCGTCTCAACCGCTGGGCTTCGGCCTTGCGCATGTTCGACGAGCGTCCGGTAACGGGCTGGGGCCCCGGCACATACCAGTTTGTGTATGCCGGCTACCAACGCTCGTACCAGCTCTCCACCATCAGCACCAACGCCGGCGACCTAGGCAACGCCCATAGCGAATACATCGGGCCGCTGTCGGAACAGGGAGTTTTGGGCACCGTGGCGGTGGTGCTTGTGTTCGGTATCACCTTCGCCTCCGGAGTGCGTGTTTATCGCACCCTCAAGGATCGCGACCGCCGTATGGCAAACGTGGCACTCAGCTTCACTCTCGGACTGCTCACCTATTACATCCACGGCATTTTCAACAACTTCCTCGATACCGACAAACTCTCCGTCCCCTTCTGGGGATTCACCGCCGTAGTGGTGGCCATTGACGTGTATATGTGCCGTTTGGGCGAGGAGAAAGAGGTGGAAGAGGAGAAGAAAGAAATGGAGTAGGTGAGTACAAAAATCATAAAAAATCCCTCTATTTAAAATAAATTTTGCAGATTGTAAAAAAAATCGTATCTTTGCAGTCCGATGATATTCGATGGGGTAATTATAACCTGTTGAATACCATTGTTTTAGGTTGTTAAACAAGCGTAAGAGCATAAAAATATAATGGTAAATATCACATTACCCGACGGTTCGGTCCGTCAATACGAACAAGGAATTACTCCGCTGGACATAGCAAAAAGCATCAGCGAGGGTCTGGCCCGCAACGTGCTTGCCGCCAAGGTAAACGGCAAAGTTGTGGAGCTGTACCGCCCTATTAGTCAAGATGCTACCGTTCAGCTGCTTACATGGAACGACGAAGAGGGCAAAGAGGTGTTCTGGCATACCTCGGCACACCTTCTGGCTTCCGCCATCGAAGAACTCTACCCCGGCGCCAAATTCGGCATCGGTCCTGCCATCGAGACAGGTTTCTACTACGACATCGACTTTGGCGAACAGACCGTCTCCTCCGACGATTTCGCCAAGATAGAGAAGAAAATAGCCGAGCTGGTGTCGGCAAAAATCCCCGTGGTGCGCCGCGAGGTGTCCAAAGCCGAAGCCCTCGATTTCTTTACCAAGAAAGGCGACGAATACAAGCTGGAGCTTATCAGCGAGCTGGAGGACGGCACTATCTCGTTCTACGAGTCGGGCAAGTTCACCGACCTGTGCCGCGGACCACACTTGGTCGATTTTAGCCCCATCAAAGCTTTGAAAATCATAAACTTGGCTGGTGCTTATTGGCGTGGCGACGAGAAACGCAAACAGCTTACCCGTATCTATGCCGTTTCCTTTCCCAAAAAGAAAGAGCTCGACGAGTACCTCGCGCTGCTCGAGGAGGCCAAGAAACGCGACCACCGCAAACTGGGCAAAGAGTTGGAACTCTTTATGTTCAACGAAATGGTGGGCAAAGGTCTGCCTATATGGCTGCCCAAAGGCACGGAGTTGCGCCTACGTTTGCAGAATTTCCTTACCAAGATACAGAAACAATATGGTTATCAGCAGGTTATAACGCCGCACATCGGCGGCAAACAGCTGTATGTAACCTCCGGTCACTGGGATCACTACGGAGCCGACAGCTTCCGTCCCATCACCACCCCCGAAGAGGGCGAGGAATACCTGCTCAAGCCGATGAACTGTCCGCACCACTGCATGGTGTATAAAGAAAGTCCCCGCTCGTACAAGGAGCTGCCGTTGCGTTTCGCCGAATTCGGTACTGTATATCGTTACGAGCAGAGCGGCGAGCTGCACGGACTTACACGTGTGCGCTCCTTCACACAGGACGACGCCCATATCTTCTGCCGTCCCGACCAGGTGAAACAGGAGTTCATCCGTGTTATGGAGATTATCGAGATAATTTTCAAAGCCCTGAGTTTCGAGAATTTCGAGGCGCAGATTTCGCTCCGCGACCCCGACAACAAGACCAAATACGTGGGCACTGACGAGAACTGGGCCAAAGCCGAGCAGTCCATCATCGAAGCCTGCAAGGAGAAGAACCTTCCCGCCAAGGTGGAATACGGCGAAGCCGCTTTCTACGGCCCCAAACTCGACTTTATGGTGAAAGACGCCATAGGCCGCCGCTGGCAGCTGGGCACCATACAGGTGGACTACAACCTGCCCGAGCGTTTCGGTCTGGAATACATAGGCAGCGACAACCAGAAACACCGTCCGGTGATGATACACCGTGCGCCTTTCGGCTCGATGGAACGTTTCGTGGCCGTGCTTATCGAACACACCGGCGGAAAATTCCCGCTGTGGCTCACCCCCGAACAGTTTGTGATACTGCCCGTGAGCGAGAAATTCGAGGACAAGGCACAGGAGCTGCTCGCCAAACTCGACAGCATGGACCTGCGCGGCTCCATCGACCTGCGCAGCGAGAAGATAGGCCGCAAGATTCGCGACGCCGAACTGAAAAAGACCCCCTTCATGCTCATCGTGGGCGAGAAAGAGGTGAGCGAAGGCACCGTTTCGGTGCGCCGCCACGGCGTTGGCGACCTCGGCAGCATGACAGTGGAGGCTTTCGCCGAAACCATCAACAACGAAATCAAATCATTATTGGAAAAATAAATAAATCAAAGTATTAACTAAAAATAGGAGAACCAAGTTATAGCATTACCCAACAAACCTAGGAAACCGATAAGAGGCCGTGGTCCTGTAAAGAAGGAAGCCCAGCATCGGATCAACGAGTTTATCAACGAACCCGTAGTGCGTGTCGTTGGTGAGGACGTAGAAAACAAGATTTACAACATCAAAGAGGCTTTGTCAATGGCCTACGACCGTGGCCTCGACCTTGTGGAGATTTCGCCCAACGCACAGCCTCCCGTGTGTAAAATCGTTGATTATCAGAAGTTTTTGTACGAGCTGAAGAAAAAACAGAAAGACCAGAAAGCCAATTCGCAGAAAGTGGTGGTGAAAGAAATCCGTCTGGGACCGCAAACCGACGACCACGACTTCAATTTCAAGCTCAACCACGCGATAAAATTCCTCAAGGAAGGCTCTAAGGTGAAAGTTGACGTGTATTTCAAAGGACGTACCATCATATACAAGGAGCAGGGCGAGAAGATACTGCTCAAATTCGCCGAGGCGCTGCTGGAATACGGCAAGCCCGAAAAAATGCCGCAGATGGAAGGCAAACGTATGCTGATGGTGATTTCGCCCAAGAAATAATAAAAAAGAAATCTTATATATCAAAAACATAAGTAGTTATTAACCATTAAAAACAGTAAAGACAATGCCAAAATTGAAAACCAAATCCGCTGCCAAAAAGAGATTCGCTCTCACCGGCACCGGTAAGATCAAACGGAAGCATGCCTATCACAGCCACATTCTGACTAAGAAAGAGACTTGCCAGAAACGTAACCTTACACACACCGACCTGGTAAGCCGCGACGACGAAAAACGCGTGAAAGAAATGCTTTTAGCATAAGGAAATCCGTTTTCCTTGTGAAACAAACAGGAGTTATTAACCATTGTTCCGCGCCGAATAAAAAAATAGAGAAAACAAGTATCTGCCTGTGGCAGGTCGCCGGAACGAAAAACAATTAAAAATTATGCCAAGATCAGTAAACGCAGTTGCTTCAAGAGCACGCAGAAAAAAAATCCTCAACCGCACCAAAGGATATTGGGGCAGAGGTAAAAACGTTTGGACAGTAGCCAAAAACAAATGGGAAAAAGGCCAGCAATACGCATATCGTGACAGAAAATGCAAGAAAAGAGAGTTCCGCTCGCTGTGGATCAACCGTATCAACGCCGGTTGCCGCCTCAACGGTGTGTCGTACTCGGTATTTATGGGCCAGGTGCACAAAGCCAACGTGGGTTTGAACCGCAAAGTTCTCGCCGACTTGGCCATGAACCACCCCGAAGCTTTCACCGCCGTTGTAAAGATGGTGAAAAAGTAAATGAACACTAAGTATCACTTTTCAAACACTTTAAGTCATGGGAAAAACAGAATTACTGCAATTTGTTGAAGACCAGGTAGAACGCAAGGCGTTCCCCGAGTTCAAGGCCGGCGATACCATCACTGTCCACTATAAAATCCGTGAAGGAAACAAAGAACGTATCCAGCAGTTCCAGGGAGTTGTTCTGCAGCTCGCCGGTACAGGATGCACCAAGACCTTTACTGTTCGTAAGATTGCCAGCGGTGTAGGTGTGGAAAGAATTTTCCCCTTCGCCTCCCCGTTCATCGAACAAATCGATGTCAACAAACACGGCGTGGTGCGCAGAGCACGCATCTTCTACCTCCGTAACCTTACAGGTAAAAAAGCTCGTATTAAAGAAAGAAGGAAATAAAACGCCCGACAGCTTTAATTGTTTTAGGTATATAAGACTAAAAGACAGAAATCCGCAAGGGTTTCTGTCTTTTTTTTAAAACAATTGTAATTCAGCAAGAAGGAAGCGAATGATTGTTTTTTTTAGAATAAACATTTAATACTCTATAGAAAAAAGTTTTGGTGTCCATTAAAACGTGTCGGAGACACGTGCTTTCAGTAACCCCACACGGTAGTGTGGGGGAAAGCAGCACCACTACACACAATATAGCGTGCCAAAGGCACGCCACTATTATTGGGCGCGTCTCTCCGAGACGCGGATTGCTCGGGGAGGGGCTTTTACCCCACACTGCGTGCCTTGTGTGGGGTTATTAAGAGTTAGCCCCTCCGGGGCATTTTGGATCAATCGAACAATCAAGACTCAAATATGAAATACACATAATATTATGCATTTGTTATTAATATTGTACGACAATAAAAATTAATCTTAAATCAAACTATTTTGTTTTCTCAAAAAATAGTCGTAACTTTGCAGAACGAAAATCAGTTGTGTTATGAACAAGATTACAAAGCTGTTAGGTGTGATTATTGCGGTGTGCTATTGCCAAGCTGCCGTCTGTCAATCTTCGTGGACGGACAGCGTGAAGGTCTATCTCAAGGTCGGAGGGGCGTGCGACATACTGCCTTCGGAGAAACTGCAATACACTTCGTTTCAATCAATTCGAGGCTCACATTCCAATAACAAAGATTATAGTGACTTGTCGGCCAGTGCGTTAGGTGGAGTGGAGTTCGGGATGTGCCGCTTGGAAGCAGGAGCGGCCTACTCGTGGATAGAGGATAAGCATAATGGAGTAACTGCCAAAGATGTGGCTATTCCTATGTCTTTTTCCGTGAGGCTGTTTCGTGTGTCCGGTTTTGGTTTTTACCTCGGTGCAAGGTTTGTTCCATACAGAGTTGTCTGTCATCAATATAGAATTCCCAAAGTTATTTCAGACATATCGTGGGGAAGAAAATCAGGTATGTTTCTGGAATTGGACAAAAATATTACTCGCAGCCTGTCCATTTTTGCCTCTATTGGATTTACGCAGGTGCATAAGAAATCCATTGTCGGTTTTTATACAGAAGATAATGGAGATATTTATCAGTCGCCGATGTACTACGGGAACACTATCAATGTGGGAATAGGCGTTTTGTGGAATATTGTGCAGACTGAGTATAAACATTAAAAAAGCGGTGAGTGATTTCACCGCTTTTTTTGTAATTTAAAGTTCCTTACATTTTTTCTTCCTTTTTCGTGTTTTTTCCAGAAACATTTTGCCAAACCGGAAAAAAGTCGTATCTTTGCAAAAATTTTCGGAACGATGGAAGCACGTTATATTCTGCCATACACCGACTTCGGTTTCAAGCATTTGTTCGGGTCTGAGCCGAATAAGGACTTGCTTATCAGTTTTTTGAACGCTCTTTTGCAGGGCGAGCAGGTGATAACCGACCTCACTTATCTCAACAACGAGCACCTTGGTGCTACGCAATGGGAGCGCAAGGCCATTTTTGATGTGTATTGTAAGAATGACAAGGGTGAGTATTTCATTGTGGAAATGCAAAACGCTTACCAGAAGTTTTTCAAGGACATTAGCCTTTTCTATTCCACTTTCCCGATACGCGAACAGGCCAAACAAGGCGACTGGGATTTCGAGCTGAAAGCCGTTTATACCGTAGGATTGCTGAATTTCGTTTTCGACGAGGATAAGGACACAAAAGACTATTACCACCACGAGGTGAAGCTGATGGATGTGAAACGCAAAAAAGTGTTTTACGACAAACTCACGCTTATATATCTGGAACTGCCAAAATTCAACAAAGCCGAAGACGAGCTTGTTACAATGATGGACAAGTGGATGTATGTTTTAAAGAACGTGTCGCGGTTGCTCGACAGGCCTGTAAGTCTTAGGGACCGCATTTTTACACGTTTCTTTGAGGTTGCCGACATAAAAAAGTTCACCCCCGAAGACATGCTACAATATGAAGCTTCGCTGAAAGCATATAGGGATAACACCAACACTATTCAGACTGCCGAGGACAAAGGCGTGAAAAAAGGTATGGAGCTCGGACTGAAAAAAGGTATTGAGAAAGGCTTGAAGAAAGGCCGCAAAGAAGGTTTGGAAAAAGGCAAGGCCGAAGGGCAAAAAGCCAAAGCTGTTGAAATTGCCCGAAATATGAAACAGAAGGGGATGGACACCAAAACCATTGCCGATATTACCGGCCTCACCGCTAAAGAGATTAAAAACCTGTAAACTCGGATATAGTGATGAATACTGTTTCTAACACATTGACACATAGTTATTTAGGGGGGGGTATGGCATAATACCAGCCACCAATCCGAATTTAATATTTGTAAAACCATACCGCAGACAGACCGCAAAAAACGGTTTGTCTGCGTTTTGTTTTGATAACAACTTAATATTTATTTAATTATGAAGAAAATAATTTTGATTTTTACATTTATTGTATTCTGTTTTTCGGCAAATGCTACAACATATTATGTGTCTAAATCAGGAAATAACAATAACAATGGACTATCGTGGGCAACTGCGAAGTATACTATACAAGCAGCTATTGACTCTGCTAATAGTGGTGATTCTGTCTTTGTATCTGTCGGTAATTTTGACGGTTTTACATTAAAAAGCGGGGTTCATATTTTCGGTGGTTTTACAGGTACAGAAACATATTTTTATCAAAGGCAAAATCTCGCTTATGGCTATTTGCAAAATGGAACGGCTACAAAAATAACGACAACGATTAACCGTCACTATGGATATGATTATAAAAATTTTAATATTTTTTCCGAAGAAAACTACCCAGCTGTAGTAACAACTTATATTGATGGTATTGTTATAAGAAACTCTTCAAACAATCTTTATATTTCAGTGCTATTACGTGGAAGTTATGTTTTAAAGAATAGTTCTATTTTAGATGTTTATGCTGGAAATGCTGCTGTTTTTTGTAGAGAAGGTAATCCTTCATTATCTAATGTTAAATTTGAAGGATGTAGAGTGCCTGCAATCAAAGCAAATGATTTTTCGTCTATTATGATTAATAATTGCGTTTTTGAAAAGAACCAAGGTAAAATAATTTCTATAGATGATGGGCGAAATAACAGTTCATGGATTTATTTAAACAATTGTTATATATCCAATAATATAAGTGGAGCAATAATGGTTGATTGTGATTATTATGGCTCTGCTAAATTTTCAAATTGCATTATAAACAACAATGTTATTAAATCAAACGGTGGAGGCGGAGCATTCAGATGGGAATCCGGAGGTTCTCTTGTTTTCAGAGATTGCATCATGAAAAACAATTATTGCTATGATTCAACTGCTAAAGATTCAACTTTAAGTATTTTTGACCTGCAAAACAGCAGTGCACTTAAGATGGTAAATTGTATAGTTGCGAACAATACTGTTAACAATAAATACAACACTTCTAATAGTTATGCAAGTATTGTATATCACAAAGGTTCAAATAATTCGCTACTGCAAAATTGTTCTTTTGTAAACAATAAATCTATTGTTAAAAATTCATCGAGTAAGGCTTATGTACTCCGTACTCCAATTTGGTTAGGAATGTACAATACTCTATTTTGGGGTAATTCCTGCAACGTGAATCATAATTTTTATGGGTATTATCATCAAGATTATTTTTTATATAATGCCTTAATGCAGAGAAGTATAAGCAATTTACTGGGTACGGGAAACATACTATTAGACACCCTTAACACTGGAAATGACAGCACAAAGAATTATGTACGTTTTGTACGTCCTACAACTTTTGCGGGTGCGGCTACAAATAGTGCAGACTCCCTTGCTATATTTCAGGCAGACTGGCATTTGGATTCAGGCTCGGCTTGCATAGATGCAGGGCATCCATACCAGATTTCATTGCCTTACCAAGATTCCTTGGATTTGGACGGCAACCACCGTGTTTCGGGCGGGCGCATAGATATAGGCGCCTACGAATACCCGCAGGCGGATGCCCCGCAGCAGATAGTGTGGAGCCAAAACCTGCAAGGCAAACGCCTGAGCGAGGGCTTTGTGGTGGCAACGGCCACCGCCACCAGCGGCCTTCCTGTAACCTACACCAGCGGCAACCCAAGGGTAGCCACAGTGTCGCACGATACCATATTTTTCCAATCGCGAGGCACCGCCACCATCACCGCCACACAGTGGGGCAACAGCGTGTATATGCCCGCCACTCCGCTTGGCAAAATGCTTACCGTGCTGGATACAATAGGCGTTTACGACACCATACCCGTTTACGACACAGTGCGTTCATACGATACCGTAGCTGTTTATGATACTCTTTGGACAAACGACACCATTTGGCACAACGATACAATCTGGACAAACGACACAATCTGGCACAACGACACCACCCACACGCAAGTGTTCGACACCACTTGGACACACCTGTTCGACACTATTCCGGTGCTTGACACAACTACAATCTACATCTACGACACCATCCATATCTACGATACCATACACATCTACGACACCACGCATGTAAGCATACAGGGTGCGGAGGCGGTGCCGTGGAAGATAGGCCAAAGCGGGCTAAATATCATTGTTAGCGGTGCGGAGGGCGAAACGGTGCGCGTCTATGATGTTTCGGGGCGTTGTCTGCACGTACAGCCTCGGGCTGTGGGGGTGCTGCGTTTCCGAATGCCCACGGCAGGGGTTTACCTTGTGCAGGTGGGCGGCAGCCCGGCACAGAGGGTGATAATCACGGACGTAGGGAGTTGAAAGTTGAGAATTGAAAGTTGAAATTATTGAGCCGCAACGCGTTGCGGCTCTTTTTTTGCAGAAATCAGCAAACGGTGAACTGAAATGGTCGCTCGTCATTAGTCCTTTGACTTTAGACTTTTGACCTTTGACCGATCTCGTTCCGCTCTCCGAGTTCCGAATTTGAAAAAAAAAATCGTATCTTTGCAAAGTGATAACAAATTTCTTTCGGACAAAAAACATTTAAAAACCAACAAATTATATGACAACAGCCGAAACCATTAAAGAGCTAAGCAACCGCCAAGAGGCTCTGAGGAGGTTCCTTTGACATCGACAATCTGAACCTTTCCATTGCCGAAGAAGAGAAAAAGACCGAATCACCCGACTTCTGGAACGACCCCAAGGAGGCCAAGAAGGTGATGGTGGAGATTAAAAACAAAAAAGTGTGGACAACGGCCTACGCCGACATAGCCACGACAATGGACGACCTCGCCGTCATCAACGAATTTTTCGAAGCCGGCGACGCCACCGAGGAGGAGCTCCTGCAACAGATTGCCGTTGCCACGAAAAAAATCGAAGACCTCGAGTTCAAGAACATGCTACGCAACGAGAGCGACCGTTTCGACGCCGTTCTGAGCATCAACGCCGGCGCCGGCGGAGTGGAGGCTCAGGACTGGGCCGAGATGCTTATGCGCATGTACATACGCTACGCCGAACGCTCGGGCTACAAAGTGGCCACCAGCAGCTATCTGGAAGGCGAGGGAGCGGGCATCAAGAACGTCACCCTGCAGATTGAGGGCGAGTTCGCCTACGGCTACCTGAAAAGCGAAAACGGCGTGCACCGTCTGGTACGCGTGAGCCCTTTCAACGCCCAGGGCAAACGTATGACCAGCTTCGCCTCAGTTAGCGTAACGCCTCTGGTGGACGACACCATAGATGTGGTTATCGACAACTCGCGCCTGAGCTGGGACACATTCCGCAGCGGCGGGGCGGGCGGTCAGAATGTGAACAAGGTGGAGAGCGGCGTGCGCCTGCGCTACCAGTTCAAAGACCCCTACACCGGCGAGGAGGAGGAAATTCTTATCGAAAACACCGAGACCCGCGACCAGCCGAAGAACAAAGAAAACGCCCTGCGTCTGCTCCGCTCGCAGCTATACGAACGCGAGATGCGGCACCGCATGGAAGAACAGGCCAAAATCAAGGCGTCGCAGAAGAAGATAGAATGGGGCAGCCAGATACGCAGCTACGTTTTCGACGACCGCCGCGTGAAAGACCACCGCACCAACCACCAGACCTCCGACGTCAACGGCGTTATGGACGGCGACATCGACGCCTTCATAAAAGCCTACCTGATGGAGTTCGGAAACCTGTAACGAGTTGAAAATTGAAAGTTGAAAGTTGAAAATTAGTTGATAGTTTATAGTTTACAATTAACAATTTACAATTAGTGGTCAGTTGGCAGTATTCAGTAATCAGAAATAATTTGACAGCTAAAAAACTCAACAATCAAACATCTTAACATCTTAACGCCTTCACATCACTAATCACCAATCACGAATCACTAAAAAATACACCAATGAACATATTACTTCTCGGTTCTGGCGGCCGCGAACACGCCATAGCTTACAAAATAGCCCAGAGTGCCCAGTGCCAACAGCTTTTCATAGCCCCGGGCAACGCAGGCACTGCCGGTTGCGGCACCAATGTAAACCTCAAAAACGACGACTTCGCCACCATCAAACAGTTTGTGCTTGAGCACGATGTGCAGATGCTTGTGGTAGGTCCCGAAGCTCCCCTTGTGGCAGGCATAGCCGACTTTTTCAAAAACGACGCCCAACTGAGCCACGTGGCGGTGATAGGTCCCTCAAAACACGGCGCCACCCTCGAAGGCAGCAAGGAATTTGCCAAACAGTTTATGCAACGCCACGGCATACCCACGGCACGGTATCAGTCGTTTACCAAAGACACTCTGCCACAGGCCGTTGAGTTCCTCAAAACCATGCAGCCGCCCTACGTGCTCAAAGCCGACGGACTGGCGGCAGGCAAAGGGGTGCTGATTATCAACAATTTGGCCGAAGCCGAAACCGAGTTGCACAACATGCTTGAAAACGCCAAATTCGGCAATGCGTCGAGCACCGTGGTGATAGAGGAGTTTCTCAGCGGCATCGAACTTTCGGTGTTTGTCCTTACCGACGGGAAAAACTACAAGATACTGCCCTCCGCCAAGGACTACAAGCGCATAGGCGAACACGACACCGGCCTCAACACCGGCGGCATGGGCTCCATATCGCCAGTCCCCTTTGCAAACGACGAGTTTATGCAGAAAGTGGAGCAACGCATTGTTATACCGACTGTTGCAGGATTGCAGAAAGACAACATCGAGTACTGCGGTTTCATTTTCATCGGCCTGATGAACGTGGCCGGCGACCCGTATGTGATTGAGTACAACGTGCGTATGGGCGACCCCGAGACGGAATCCGTCTTCCCGCGCATCAACTCCGACGTGGTGGAGCTGTTCCGCCATACCGCCGACGGCACCCTCGACCAAGCAACCCTCGACATCAACCCGCAAACCGCCGCCTGTGTGATGATGGTGGCCGGAGGCTATCCCGAGAGCTACCGCAAAGGCGACGTAATCTCCGGCATCGGCGATGTGGAAGGCAGTCTGGTGTTCCATGCAGGCACAAAAACCAACGACAGCGGCAAAACCATAACTAACGGAGGACGTGTGATTTGCGTCACATCCTTTGCCGACACATTGCCGCAAGCTTTGGAAAAAACATACCATAACGTGGAAAAAATACAGTGGGACGGCAAGTATTTCCGCAAGGACATCGGTCAGGACCTGCTCAGTTATTAACACAAAACACACTGTAAATCCGACTTTTACCGCATAAAAAGCCACGTAAGAGAAAGTCCGATTTTGAAAAACCAACTTTTTTTCGTATCTTTGCAGTTTTCAACATAAAGTATATGCAGACAATAATAATATTAGACTTCGGATCGCAATACACACAGCTTATTGCACGTAAAATCAGAGAGTTGAACGTATATTGCGAAATTCACGCATACAACAAGATACCCACCCTAACCCCCGATGTGAAAGGCGTTGTGCTTTCGGGAAGTCCCTACTCCTGCAACGACGCGCAGGCCCCCATCCCCGACCTCTCGCAGATCAAAGGCCGTCTGCCACTGCTTGCGGTATGCTACGGAGCCCAATATCTGGCCAAGACCGGCGGCGGCAAAGTGCTACCCTCCACCATTCGCGAATACGGTCGCGCCAACCTGCAATACATCGACAATAGCAACCCGCTGCTGAAGGACATCTCGCCCAACAGTCAGGTGTGGATGTCGCACGGCGACACCATCGAGTGTGTGCCCGACAACTACAAGCTCATCTGCAGCACCGACACGGTGAAATACGCTGGTTATCAGATAGAAGGCGAGCAGACCTACGCCATACAGTTCCACCCCGAGGTGAGCCACTCCATCGAAGGCATCAAGATGCTGCGCAATTTCGTTGTGGACATCTGCCACTGCGACCAGTCGTGGACTCCCGCCTCGTTTGTGGAGACCACCATCCGCGAGCTGTGCGAGAAACTGGGCGACGACAAAGTGGTGCTCGGACTCTCCGGCGGCGTGGACTCCTCCGTGGCCGCGATGCTGCTCAACAAAGCCATCGGCAAAAACCTGCACTGCATTTTCGTGGACAACGGACTGCTGCGCAAAAACGAGTTCCAAAGCGTGCTGGAATCGTATAAGGACATGGGACTCAACGTGAAAGGCGTGGACGCCAAACAGAAATTCTACGACGTGCTGAAAGACGTCACCGACCCCGAAAAGAAACGTAAGGCCATCGGCAAAACCTTCATCGACGTGTTCGACGAGGAAGCCAAACAGATAACCGACGTCAAATGGCTGGCGCAGGGCACCATCTACCCCGACGTCATCGAATCACTTTCGGTGAAAGGCCCTTCGGCAACGATAAAATCGCACCACAACGTCGGCGGACTGCCCGACTATATGAAACTGAAAATCGTGGAACCCCTGCGTTCGCTCTTCAAAGACGAGGTGCGCCGCGTGGGACGCGAGATTGGCCTGAAAAACGACCTCCTGCAACGTCATCCCTTCCCAGGTCCGGGACTGGCTATACGCATCCTCAGCGACATCACTCCCGAAAAAGTGGAGATACTGCAGAACGTGGACGACATATTCATCAGCGGACTCAAAGAATACGGCCTCTACGACAAAGTTTGGCAGGCCGGCGCCATGCTTCTGCCCGTGCAGTCGGTAGGCGTGATGGGCGACGAACGCACCTACGAGAACGTGGTGGCACTGCGCGCCGTGGAGTCCAACGACGGAATGACCGCCGACTGGAGCCACCTGCCCTACGAATTCCTTGCGAAGATGTCGAACCGCATCATCAACGAGGTTAAAGGCGTCAACAGAGTGGTTTACGACATCAGCTCCAAACCGCCGGCAACAATAGAATGGGAATAACAACCTAATACACAAGAAAATGAAGAAAACTTTCGCACTTTTTGCATTGTTATCCATCTGCCTGATTACTTGGGCACAGACCCCTGTTATCATTACAAAAGATA
>JAEEGK010003388.1_pt1 | contig 39731 bp, 30 predicted proteins | sample 8958771 | NCBI WGS metagenome assembly JAEEGK01 (sample SAMN16246547, study PRJNA631951) | gut metagenome | biome: gut microbiome; feature: rumen; material: SC-attached | host: Bos | place: Iran: Karaj | collected 2018-10
TCCTCGGAGGCCCCCTGCATTTCCTTCCCGAGCTGAAAAAGGCATTTATCAGGACTCTTCATCTGACCGATGAGAATATAGTCGATCCCGATAATTCCCATCTCTTTGCCGCTATGGGCGCTGCGCTCGAGGCAGGCAATGAGGCCGCTCTCGCCGCCGCAGGCAAGGCTGACGCGCCCAAAGACGAACTCCCTCAGATCTCCGAGCTCATCGCACGCCTCGACAAAGGCGTTGAGATGGCCTTTGAGATCAAGCGTCTTCCCGCGCTCTTCGAGGATGAGGCTGACTATCGGGCATTCAGGGAGCGCCATGCCCGCGCCGTCATCGCAAAAAAAGCGATCGAGACCTACGAAGGCAACTGCTTCCTCGGCATCGACGCAGGCTCCACCACGACCAAGCTCGCTCTGATCGGCGAGGAAGGCGAGCTCCTCTTCTCATTCTACGCAAACAACCAGGGCAGCCCCATAAAGACGGCCATCCGCGCGATGGAGGCCATCAAGGATAAGCTTCCCGCCACGGCTCATATAGTTCGCTCCTGCTCCACCGGTTACGGTGAGGCTCTCTTAAAGTCCGCCTTCTGCCTCGACGAGGGCGAGGTCGAGACCATCGCCCACTGCACTGCCGCCGAGTTCTTCGTGCCCGGCGTCGACTGCGTTCTCGATATCGGCGGTCAGGACATGAAATGCATCAAACTCAAGAATCACACCGTTGACAGCATTCTCCTCAACGAGGCCTGCTCCTCGGGCTGCGGCTCCTTCATCGAGAATTTCGCGAATTCGCTCGGCTACACAGCCGAGGGCTTCGCAAAAGAAGCTCTTTTCGCCAGGAATCCCGTGGATCTGGGAACCCGCTGCACGGTTTTCATGAATTCGAACGTAAAACAGGCGCAGAAGGAAGGCGCGACCGTTCAGGATATTTCCTCGGGTCTGGCATATTCCGTTATCAAGAACGCCCTGTTCAAAGTCATCAAGCTTTCCGACGCTTCAGATCTCGGTCAGAAAATCGTCGTACAGGGCGGCACATTTTACAATGAGGCGGTTCTCCGCGCATTTGAGCGCATCGCGGGAGTCGAGGCGACATGCCCCGATATTTCCGGTATAATGGGCGCTTTCGGAGCGGCGCTGATCGCCAGGGAGCGCTACAAGGGCCAGACCACGACCATGCTGCCCCTCGATGAGATCACCGCTCTCACCTACAAGACTTCAACGACACACTGCCAGGGCTGCTCCAACCACTGCATGCTGACCGTCAACATCTTCCCCGGCAACCGCAGGCACATCACAGGAAACCGCTGTGAGAAGGGCTTAAAGACCGTCTCGGACATCAAAAAAGGCGAGAATCTGTATGCCTACAAATATAAGCGCATCTTCGACTACGAGCCGCTTCCCGAAGAGGCTGCTCCCAGAGGCGTTATAGGCATCCCCAGAGTCCTGAACATTTACGAGAATTACCCTTACTGGGCCGTATTCTTCGCGCGCCTCGGATATCGCGTCGTACTCTCACCCGGCTCTTCCAGAAAGATATATGAGCTCGGCATGGAGTCGATCCCGTCCGAGTCCGAGTGCTATCCGGCCAAGCTCGCGCACGGCCATGCCCAGTGGCTGATCAACAACGGCATCAAGCGCATCTTCCATCCCTGCGTTTTCTACGAGTATCAGGAGACCGAGGGTGCGCAGAACCACTATAACTGCCCGATGGTAGTCTCCTATCCCGAGAACCTCAAGAACAATATCGAGGAGATCACCTCGGGAGAAGTCGAGTACATCAGGCCTTTCATCGCGTTCACCACGGAAAAGACCGCCGAGGACCGTCTCGTGCAGCTGTTCACAAAGGATTTCGGCATCCCCGAAAAGGAAGTCCGTCAGGCGGCCAAGCTCGCATGGGATGAACAGCGCCGCGCGAAGGACGATATCAGACGTGAGGGCAGACGCGCCTTAGAGGCCATGGAAAAGGAAGGCGGCCGCGGCATCGTGCTCGCGGGCAGGCCTTATCATATCGATCCCGAGATCAATCACGGCATACCCGAGATGATCGCATCATACGGTCTGACCGTGCTTACCGAGGACAGCATTCCGCTCGATTTCAAGCCTGCAAGACCCGTCCGTGTGGTCGACCAGTGGGTATTCCACTCGAGACTCTACACGGCCGCGGAGTTCGTCCGCACCAGAGACGATCTCGAACTGATCCAGCTCAATTCCTTCGGCTGCGGCTTGGACGCCGTAACCACCGACCAGGTTAACGAGATCCTCGAGAACAGCAACAAGCTCTACACCCTGCTGAAGATCGACGAGGTCAATAACTTAGGAGCCGCGCGCATCCGCATCAGGAGCCTTATCGCCGCGATGAACATGCGCCGCGACAGATGCATCACCTGCAAGCCCGGCCCCGTAGACTACCATAAAACGGAATTCACAAAACAGATGCGCGAAGAAGGCTACACCATCCTCGCGCCGCAGATGAGCCCGATCCATTTTTCGATCCTCGAGCCCGTATTCAGAAGATTCGGCTATCGTTTCGAGGTCCTCGACAACGATAACCGTACCGCGGTGGATTACGGACTGAAATTCGTCAACAACGATGCCTGCTATCCTACCATCTGCACTGTCGGCCAGTTCATGGAGGCCGTACTTTCGGGCAGATACGATACTCACAAACTCGCGATCATCATGACGCAGACCGGCGGATGCTGCCGCGCGAGCAACTACGTTGCGCTGATCCGCAAGGCACTCGACCGTGTCGGCATGTCCTACATACCGGTCATCTCGCTCAACTACACCGGCATGGAAAAGAGCGAGGGCCTCAAGATCACGCTTCCCATGCTGATCGGCGCCGCTCACGCTCTGATCTACGGAGACGTGCTGATGCGCTGCCTCTACCATGTCCGCCCCTACGAGCTGACACCCGGTTCGGCGAACGAGCTTCATAAAAAATGGGAATACATCTGTGTCGATGAGATAATCAATCCCAAGACAAAATACAGCTTTAAGCAGATAATCAGGGATATGGTCAGGGAATTCGACGAATTCCCGATCGATGAAACAATAAAGAAGCCCCGCGTCGGCATAGTCGGTGAGATCCTTGTAAAATACATGCCTCTCGCGAACAACCACCTCGTAGACCTGCTCGAGCGCGAAGGCGCTGAGGTAGTCGTTCCCGACCTGCTCGATTTCTTCAACTACTGCCTCTACGACGCGGATTACAAGCATGAGTTCCTCGGGACCTCTTGGAGTTCCAAGTTCTTCTCGAACTTCGCGATCAATGTCCTGGAACGCTTAAGAAAGCCCGCCGTAGAAGCCCTGAAGGCCAGCAAACGCTTTGACTACCCTATCCGCATAGAGGAAGTTGCCGAGTACGCGAAGCCTATCCTGTCTCTGGGCAATCAGTACGGCGAAGGATGGTTCCTTACCGGCGAGATGGCTGAACTTCTCCGCCACGGCACGCCGAACATCGTATGCATACAGCCCTTCGCCTGCCTGCCCAACCACGTGGTCGGCAAGGGCGCGATCAAACGCCTGCGCCAGCTCTACCCCGGCGCCAATATCGCCGCAGTCGACTACGATCCGGGCGCTTCCGAAGTAAACCAGCTCAACCGCATCAAGCTCATGATGTCGGCAGCAAAAAAGAACCTGCAATAAAAGCCAAGGGAAGACATGGGGACGGTTCTTCTGTCTGCGAACTAAAGCAGACAGAAGAACCGTCCCCATGTCTATAATTTTTCTTGATTCATCCCTTCAGTCCCGTCGTGGCCACGCCCTCAACGAAGTATTTCTGCAGTATCAGGAACATGATTATTACGGGTATCAGCGACAGTACCGAGCCGGCCATTATCAGGCCGTAATCCGATGAGTACTGGCTGATGAACATCTTCAGTCCGAGCTGGATCGTCTTTTTCTCCTGGGATTTCAGGTAGATCAAAGGTCCCAGATAGTCGTTCCAGGTCGCGACGAATGTGAATATCGTGAGTGTCGATAGTGCAGGTTTTGACAGCGGCAGCATGATCTTCGCGTATATCTTGTACTCGCTCATGCCGTCTATTCGCGCAGCCTCGCACAGCTCGTCGGGTATGTCCGAATAGAACTGCCTCATCATGAACACTCCGAACGCCGAGAACGCCTGCAGGCAGATGATCGCCAGCAGCTTGTCGTTCAGGCCCATCTTACGCATCATGATGAACTGCGGTACCATGTATACCTGCCAGGGCATCGCGATCGTCGCGATGTAGGCAAGGAACAGCTTGTTCTTGTGCTTGAACTCGAGCTTTGCGAACGAATATGCCGCAAAACTGCTGGTAAGCAGCTGGAGTATCGTTACAACGATCGTTAAGAATACCGTATTCTCTACGAATTTCAGGAACGGTATCTTTGTCCATATGCCGGAATAATTGCTCCATTTCGGCACCTCGGGGATCCATACGAACGGATCCATCCGGAACACCTCGCGGTCGCTCTTTATCGACGCCGAGAGCATCCACAGGAACGGAATGAGCATCATCGCGGCGATAACGATCAGGATCACATATATGATTATTTTGCCGATCACGGCTTTCTTATGCGCTGATTTCACTGTCTTCTCCTCCCGGTCAGCATTTCACGGCCGCAGCCGTTTCCTCTGTTCTCAGGCTTTTTCCTTTCTGGACTGACCGTAGAACTGTATGATCGTTACCGTCAGTACAAGTACAAAGAGCACCATAGCCACCGCACTGGAATATCCGAGATCCCAGTCGATGAAAGCCTTCTGGTAGATGTAGTAAACGAGTACCGTGGCGGATGTCGTCAGCTCTCCGCTGCCTCCTCCCGCGAGCATGATCGCTATGTCGTAGACCTTGAAGCAGTTGATCGTGAGCATTACGACAACGAAGAATGTCGTGGCCGAAAGCTGCGGCCAGGTGATATAGCGGAATTTCTGCCATGTCCCGGCGCCGTCGAGCGAAGCGGCTTCGTACAGCTCACCCGATATGCCCTGCAGGCCGGCAAGATATATTACCATGTAGTAGCCCATGTATTTCCATACGCTGAAAAGTATCATGGAAACGAGCACCAGCGACCCCGTAAACCACTGCGGCAGGTCCTCCGCCGCCACTTTGAAGGTGTTGAACAGGATGTTGTTGATAGGGCCCTTTGACGGATGGAAAAGCATCTTCCATACCGAGGTGATCGCAACGAGCGAAGCTACATAGGGGAAAAACGAAAGAGTCCTGAAAATCCCTCTTCCGAAAACTTTCTGATTCAGGACGACCGCGAGCGCGAGCGACGCGATCATCGTAAGAGGCACGGTACCCAGACAATACAGGATCGTATTCTTAAGGGCTGCCTTAAAGAATGTGTCGTCGATGAGCCGCGCGAAGTTGCTCACTCCCGCGAACTCGATGGGATTGCTGCCGTCCCATTTCAGGAAGGCCAGCGAAAAAGCGAATACTATCGGGATCAGCGTGAATACGCAGAAGCCGATGAAATTGGGCGCTATAAAAGAATACGCAACAAGCGTGCGCCTCGTTTCCTTGCTGATCAATGGTTTCTTTTCGTAATGCAGCCAGTTGTTCATATCTTTCTCCAAACCGGGCTTTAGTTGCCCCATCAAAGATATACCCTCCCTCCGCTTTTGACAGAGGGAGGGGTTTTCAGATAATACCGGAAGGGGGACTAAGTAACCGGTATCGGGTATCACTGCTTAAGGATCTTGCCTACTTCGTCGTTCATCTTCTGGATGCCTTCGTCGATCGTGATCTCACCTGTCATGATGCTGCCGTGATAGGAATCGAGAACGGAGTTGATCTCGGAAACGTGATCGCCGTAAGGAACCTCAAGATAAAGGTTGGAAACATCAAGAGCTGCCTTGCTCTGGTCATCTGTAGGGAAGCCTTCGATCGAAGCGATGGTGTTCTTAACGCCCTCGGTCATGCAAGCCGGGAAGTTACCGCTCGAAGCCATAACAGCCGCGCCGTCAGCACCGCTTACCCAGTTAACGAAATCCCATGCGGCATCGGGATTCTTGGAAACAGATGTTACGGAAAGACCTGTGATGGTACCGAGTGTCGAGCCGGGCTCAACGCCTTCGGCGTGAGGATACTTAACGAGACCCCAGTTGCCGCAGAGGCTCTTGTCATACTCGCCGTTCTTGATGTTGGTGATCAGGGTCGCGATAAACCATGAACCCTGGTTCATCATAGCTACATCGCCGCCCGAGAATGCTGCCGAGTAGTGGAGACCTTCGGTCTTCAGATCGGCGTACTTTCTGCAGACGCCGTCCTTCTCCTGGTTGAGGACCATCTCATAGTAAGGCTTGATGAAATCGTAGTTGCCGTCAAGGATGGTGTGCTTGCCGTCGAGCATAGCGCAGAGCTGAACGGTACTTCTCCAGGTATGGTAATGTGTTCCGTAAACCTGCTTGCCGAATGTGGTATCGGTAACCTTTCTCGCAAGTTCATCGTACTGGGTCCATGTCATATCGTTTGTGGGATATGCAACGCCCGCTCTGTCAAAGATGTCCTTGTTGTAGAAGATAACCCAGAAATCGTTACGGAAAGGCAGCTCGTAAAGCTTGCCGTCAACGAGAACCTGATCGGTAGCGCCGGCGAACTTCTTAAGATCTACTTTATCCTTTGCGATGTAATCGTCAAGAGCAATGATCGCATTTTTCTGAACAAGTGTGGCGTAACCGGGAACGTCCTTGATCGTAACAACGTCAAAATCGGAACCCGAGCCCGAAAGTTCTGTTGCAAGGACCGTCATATAATCGGTCGAGCCCAGGTCTACCATCTCGATGGTAACGCCCTGATGCGAAGCCTCATAAGCCTTCTTGATGTCGCCCCAGTACTGTGTGGTGCTCTCATCCCAGATAGCCCATTTTAATGTGATGTTCTGCGCGGGCTTGTCGCTCGATGTCGAACCGCTGCTGCTGTTCGAGCTGCTGTTTGAACTGCTGTTTGAGCTGCTGTTCGCATCGCCGCTGTCCTTCTTGCCGCAGGCGGTAAATACGGATGCTGCCATAACTATGCAGATCAGCAGCGCAAGAAATCTTTTCTTCATAAAATAACCTCCTCAGATTAAAATATCCTCCCCCTGTGTTTCAAAAGGGTTAGTTACAGTTATGATTTTATCGTTTTTCCGTTTTCGCAAGAATGGAATAATTTATATTTGTCTGCACTTTCCTTTATATCGCCGCGCGGTATCGGATGCACTTTTCTTATATAACATGTCATTTTTTTAGTTTCCTTGTTATCGCGCCGCCGTTGGTGTAAAATAATCGCATGAAAAACGATAAGCACCCTTCCGAGAGCAAAAACAGAATAATCGTCATCACGGTCACGGTCCTGGTCGTCGTCTGCGCGGCGATCATTTTCGTGAGTTATTCCGTATTCCAAAATTATCTGGAGACCAGTCTGATCCGCTCTTCCGAGGCCTCGCTCCGTCTGGTGTCCGACAGCATCGACTCGGATCTGGCGAATGTTTACCGTCTCGTACGCTTCTGCCGCACCAACCCCTCGATAGCCGACTATATCGACAGCAATCCCGAACCGGGCTCTGTCAGATCGGTCGCGACGCACAACCGTATCTCCGAGGAATTTGCGGGCAATTCTTCATCGTCATACATACCGCGTCTTGCGGTGGTCACCGGAGAGCATTTCCTGCAGATCGTCAGCACCACCTACTCTTCCACCGCTGATCTTTCGGCAGAGCTGCCTGCGCAGGATTTCTTCGAAAAACTTCTCGATGCCGACGATTATGATTTCTCGACAGGATTCATAAAGGATCCCTTTTACAGGAACGGCATACAGATCCTGCCCATCATCAGACCGATCAGCTACCGCTTCAGTTCAGCCACAGGCGGATGCCTGTTCATGGAGCTTTCCTCTGCTCTTTTTACCGATGCTTTCAAGCGTTATCAGACCGAGGAGGACAGCCGCATATATCTGAACCTCCCCGGACACTGCTACTGCTACGAGGACGGCGCGCTCACGGAGGTCGGCGGATTCACGGTTCACGGCACACGCAAAGCATCCGCGCTCTTATCCGACACACTCGTACAGAAGGTCACCGATTTCCGCGGCGTAAACACGATCCTTGCCACAGTCCCGATAGACATGGCCGGCTGCAGTATTTCGCTCAGCATCTCGCTCTCGCGGCTCCATTCCCGTCAGCTCCTCATGTGGCTCGGCATATTCTCGGTACTTGCCGTGATAACCGTCGCCGGCATACTTTTCATGAGACGCCGCATTGCCGCCGAAAAAGAAAAGAACGATCTCGAATACAAGATGCTGCAGAGCCAGATAAACCCGCATTTCATATACAATACGCTGAACTCGATAAAATGGATGGCCACGGTACAGGGCTCGGAGGGCATAGCGGAGATGACCACCGCACTGGCCAAGCTGCTGAAAAGCCTCTCCAAGGGCACCAGCATCACGGTCCCGATCCGTGAGGAGCTCTCACTGCTGCGCGATTACTGCACGATACAGAGCTACCGCTACGGAGGCACTATCGGCGTGGATATCCGCGTTGACGATCCCGCGATCGAGGACTGCGGAATAGTCAGGTTCACTCTGCAGCCGCTTGTCGAGAACGCGATCTTCCACGGTATCGAACCCAAAGGCTCCGGACATATCGACGTTCATCTCGGTTTCGAGGACGGCCTTATCCGGATCGATGTTGCCGATGACGGAGTCGGAATGTCCGCCGAAAAAGCCGAAGCGATACTGCAGAACGGCGGAGAAGCAAAATCCGAGTTCTTCAGGGAGCTCGGTGTTTACAATGTCAACCGGCGCCTGAAGTTCGAATACGGAGACCGCGCGGGCATAACGATAAACAGCACTGAGGGTGTGGGCACCACGATGACGGTTCGCATTCCCGCGGAAAACAGCGGGGCCGTGCGTTCCTGATCCCTTTCGGGTGAGAATACAGACACAGAACGGAGTATAGAATGTATAAGCTTCTTATTGTTGACGATGAGCCGCTGGTCCAGGTCGGAGTCCGCTCCATGCTCAACTGGGGCAAGCTGGACATCGAGGTCATCGGTACCGCCGCAAACGGCCGCACAGCACTCGATATCATCGAGGAAAAACATCCCGATATCGTAATTACCGACATTAAAATGCCCGTCATAGACGGGCTTGAGCTCGTGCGCCTCTGCCGCGAGCGTTTTGGCGAACGCGATCCGCATTTTATATTTCTTACCAGCTATGAGGAGTTCCAGCTGGCCAGGCAGGCCATCGTTTACGGCGTATCCGATTATCTCGTAAAGCTCGAGCTCTCTCCCGCGCTCCTTGAGGAGGCCGTCATGCGCGTCATCGAAGACATACGCAAGATACGCGCCATGCAGACCGGCGAGACGAGCCTTGCCGCGCCGCTGCGCGAAAAGTTCTTCATCCGCCTGCTCAACAATATGTTTGAGAGCACCGAACAGTTCGAACTCGAGAGCAGGGAACTCGGTCTTTCCTTCAGTTCCCCCGCCTATACCTGCTGCGCAGGCACTTTAAGCGCCGCGGGCGCTGAGGAGATGCCCTATGACAGACAGCTCTCGGTCTGTACATCAGCGCTCAGCATGATCGGCGAGCTCGCCGAAAAATACATGCCCTCGCACTGCATCGCGCTCGATATGCGGCATTTCGCCGTTATTTTCTGCGGTGACGCGGACTGCGGAAAATTAAAGACCATACTCTCGGGCATCGCCGAGACCGTATTCAAATACTACAACGTAAGCTTCCTCTGCGGCATCGGCACCTGCGCATCGGAGCCGCTCGGCACAGGCGAATCGTACCGCAGTGCCCGTACTGCTCTCGTTAAGGCAGGAGAAGCCTCTCCCATCGTATGTTTTGACGCTCTTTCCGCGGAGAATCTCGCGCACAGCTCATTCAACATGGGGATTTTCAAAAACTCGCTCACCAAAGCTTTCGAGGAATACGATTCGTGCGAGCTCTCCAAGCTGATCGACAGTCTCTGCGCACTTTTCTCGGAGCATCCCGGTGAATACGTACAGGCACTCGACGCCGCTTCAAACATTCTCTATCTGGCCATCTCGCTTCTCTCCGACGGCGAACAGCTGTTGACGGAGATATTCGCGGACAGCCCCGACGGCTACCGTTCTCTCTATCTTCAGAAAAACGTGGAGCAGATCGTCGGCTGGCTCTCGCATTTCGGCAAGGGCATATGCGCCGTATTCGACGAGCGCAGGAACGACCATAAGAACCATATCGTGAGCGGCGTAAAGAAATACATCTCCGAGCATATAAGAGAGCGTCTGGCGCTCGATAAGGTCGCCGCGGCATTCGGCATCAGCCCCAATTATCTGAGCCAGCTCTTCGGAAAATACAGCGATCTGGGCTTCTCGGAATACGTCAATTCCTGCAAGATCCGCGAGAGCAAGGAGCTGCTCGCCACCGGCCGCTACAAGGTCTACGAAGTTGCCGACATGCTGGGCTACGAGAGCGCGTTTTATTTCAGCAAGGTATTCAAAAAGGTCGAAGGCATCGCTCCTACCGAATATCTGAACCAGCCGCACGTATGATATTTGTGTCTATGAACCGCTCACGGAACTCTTTCTGCGCGATCCTGTGTATGGTCTCCTCAAAGTCCTGATAAGCCGCCAGGAACCTCTCTCCATCGGGAGTGAGGCAGGTCCCTCCGCCGCCTTTTCCGCCGCGTTTTCGCTCCACGACGGCATATCCGAGATTGTGCTCGAGCTGGTTGATCATCCCCCATGCCTTGCTGTATGCCAGCCCGGTGCAGGCGCAGCCCTTATGTATGCTGTAATTGTCTGAGATCAGGAAAAGCAGCGTTTTCAGGCGCTCATCCAGAAAAGGCTCCTCACGCTCCATCCGCACATGCAGCACAGGGTGCATGACCGGGGCATTGTGCTCCTCAAGGCGCGCGTTCAGTTCCTCGTAACCGTTGACTTTCAGCAGTACTCCGCTGTCATCGACATCCACCCAGGTCCGTTCAAACCCGCCCGCGCTTAACGCGCCGCGCAGCCCGTTCTCACCCGTATAGGCGAGTATCCCGGGTATGGCGTTTCTGCCGATCAGTACCGGATGGCCTCCGTGCATGCGGTGAGACGCGATGACTATCTCCTCTTCCCTCTCCATCATCGTCAGCAGTGTCGTAGAGGTAAACATCGGCACTTTTACCGGCGTAAACATAACCCGGTCACAGTTATCGGCGAGAAATCCCAGTCCTGCCTTAACGTAGGAGAACAGCTCGGATGTGTCCTCCGCCGTATTCCGCACAAAAATAACCCCGTAGTTTGACAGCTGCGTTTTTGCGGCTTCATCCTCGGCATCGGTGACTATGACGATCGGGAAAATGCCGGCCTGCTGGAACGTTATGATGATGCGGCGTATGGCAGGGATCGCGTCGGATCTCTGCTGCTGTGAATTCTTATGATCTGCGGCCGCTATCACGCCGCCCACCCTGCTGATGCACATATCGTTCTCCTTTCGGTCATATCCTCAAAATATCCGTATCAATTATCTTATCATGCCGGACAGCGGCCAGCCGTCAGTCAATCCCCTCACGGTCTGCCGCGAGTATCCTGTCCACGTAGCGTTCGAGATACGGGTCGTTTCCTTCGATCAGGCCTTCGTTTTTCAGCATAATCACTATATCCGCTGCGATCTGCTCCGCGAGGTTCACCACCGGGTCGGCCAGGTTGGGCCTGTCCGGATTGTATTTCCTGTCCTTCCAGAAAGCTACTGCGCATCCCGCTTCAGCGAGTGACCGGATCTTTGCGGAAAACGCTCCGTTCACGTCGAGTTCGGCGAGTCTCCGGTAAGTCCATTTGTAATATGGCGGATACACGCGCTTCAGGAGAAAAAACAGCTCCATCGCGGCTTTAAGCCCCTCAAGCCTGCACATCTGCGCGGCAACGGTATCCTTCCTCGTCATGCAGCGCGCGTAGTTGACCTGCAGCGCCGCAGAGAACCTGTGAAGCTCGTCGGCAAGCCTCTCCCTGTAGATGCTCTCCGGATAGTAGGCCAGCAGCAGTTCGCGAAACCGGGTGAAGGCTCCGAGGTCGTCGCGGAACACCTCTCCGTTTACGGCGGTCGCGAGACACGCGTAATCGAGCCTGCGCCAGTTTTCATCGCTCATCGCACAGCCTGCCGTATCGCAGTCCACTCCGAGGATATTCGAATAATAATCATGAATCGTCATCACTCCGCGCCGCTCCATGAGCCGCGCGGAAATAGCGGAATACCCGCTTGTGTATGCCAGCCTGTCGTATTCGGACGTGAGTTTATCTCCGAACAGCTCCATGTCTTCATCCGTCAGCCACAGGCACACGCCGGTGCCGAAATCATGGTCTCTGGACATGAAATCGTCGTATCCGAAGCAGTCCGAGCCTTCTCCCGCGATCCCGACCGCGATCCGGCCCTCATATTCCGCAAATTTATCATGTATCATCACAGCCACTTTTTCCCTGTAAAAAATGCGGCTGCTCTCAAATCTGTCTGTCTCCATACACAATCCCATCTTTCCGAAAACGGTTATGTATATATAATACCGCACTTTTTCCGCGATGCACAACATATGTATCCGAAAAATAAAAAAGGAGACTGCCCCGAAGGGCAGTCCCGCTAATGATAATATTATCGCTGATCAGAGACTGTATGATTTAACCACATCGCTCAATGCATCGGCTCTGTTCTTGACCGTAACGGTAACGTTCGATATCTCTTCGGTCATGTTCAGGACTTCTTCGACGGACGCGGTGGTCTCCTCTGTGGTCGCCGCGTTCTCCTGCGCGGCCGAAGACAGGTTCAGCATTGACCTGCTGACCGTATCGCAGCTGTTCGTCATTGCGCGGCTCACATCACCGAGCAGACGGATCTCCTCATTGATGATCTCCAGATTATCAGATATATTCTTGTAGCTTTCTCTGGTGTTTTCAACTCCTGCAACCTGCTTGTCAACGGCATCACGCACATTCTCGCTCTGACCGGTCGCGTTGTCCACGCTGGCTCTGAGCTCCCTGATCATCAGGTTGATCTGGTTTACGCTCTCGGCCGAACCGTCCGAAAGCGTCCTGATCTCGTCCGCGACAACCGCGAAGCCGCGTCCTGCGTCTCCGGCGCGCGCAGCCTCGATCGACGCGTTCAGCGACAGGAGGTTTGTCTGCGATGCGATGCCTTCGATGATCTTTGATGCCTCACCGATCTTATCCGTGCTCTCATTTATCTTTTCTATGCAGTCAAATATGCTGTAGAAAGTCTTCTCGCTGTTCTTCGACAGAGCGTAGAGCTCATCGAGTATCCTGTTGCCCTGTTCGCTCGCTGCGGAAATCTTGCGGCTGGCCTCGGAGAGCTTATCGGAAGCCTCTTCGTTCTGCTTTGCCACATCCTGCAGGGCCGAGATCTCCTGCATGGAGCCCTCGATATCGGCTGCCTGGTTGGTAGCGACCGTGGCCACATTGTTTACGGCCTTGGTTATGTCGGTCATATTGCTCTTGATCCTGTCGGACTGATCGCTCATGAAGTTCGAAGCCTCCTCAAGCTGATCCGTCGACTCGTCCATATTTGCCATGATCTCGCGCAATGAAGTCCTGAGAATATTATATGCGTATACGAGACCGCCGATCTCGTCATGCTGCGTCTCGGGTATCTCGCTGACGGTCAGATCCTTGGCCGCAAGCTGCTGCAGTGCGCTGCTGACATTCGTTATGGGCTTTAACATCTGTCTGATGACTACGAACAGGATAAAGCAGAGCGCAGCTATATAGAGCACCGAAGAAACGGCATATACGATCGCGATGGTCGTTATCTTCGCGGAAATGTCATTGACCGCTCCGTCGAGCTTGGCTTTCATATCTTCGGTAACACCGTCAACGATCTCGCTGAGTTCCTCGGTTACCGGATCAACCTGCTCCATGATCTCATTTCCGGCCTCGAGGCCTTCCGCGATATAGGTTCTGGCCATAGTGACACACAGATCGTAGAAATTCTCGTATTTTCTGAGGATATCGTCCCACAGCGCGGTATCCGCGTCCGGCGAAGTCTTGATCTTTGCGATCAGTGTATGGATCTCGTCGCGGAACTCTGTCGCCTCTTCGATAACCTCCTCCTCGCGGGTAGCCGAGGCATCGGTCAGTATCTCTGCGGTATGGAGGATATCATATCTGATCTGATGCATATCCTGCATCTCAACGATCGTTTGATCACGCAGCTCGGCTGATTCATGCTTAAGCCGGTTAATGGTGGTCAGCGAATAGAGTGTAATGATCACCATAACGGCGATAATTGCAAACAGAGGTAAAACTACTTTAAATGCGATTCCTTTGTACTTCTGCTCCATCAATGTCCCCTTTCGTAAAAAGCGCAAACAGGATCTCTTTGCATACATCATGTTCCGTGTGAACGAATCACGCCGATTTTACTATGTGTATGATTATACATGATATTTCGTGTAATAGCAATCTAGAAATCACACTTTTATAATTTTATATACACTATATCGAATAGGGCAGTTGATGATTTTTCAAAAATAAAAATGATTTTATTGCAAAAAAGAGCGCAGGCCTTACCGGCCTGCGCCCTGATAACTCAGCAATATTCTGTTTATTTTACATCCTTGATCGAGAAGCTTACTCTGCCCATCTTGTCCTTGCCGAGGCATACGCAGCGAACCTTGTCGCCGAGCGTAAGAACATCCTCAACATGATTGATGCGCTCCTTAGCGATCTTCGAGATATGTACCATGCCCTCTTTTCCGGGAGCGAACTCGATGAATGCGCCGAAGTCCTTGATCGATACGACCTTACCTTCGTAGATCTTGCCTTCCTCGAACTCGGAAACGATGATATTGATCAGGCGGATAGCCTCCTGCATCATATCTGCCTCTGTACCGCATACCGATACAGCACCGTCATCCGTAATATCGATCTTAACGCCGGTAGCGTCGATGATAGCGTTGATGGTCTTGCCGCGCTGTCCGACAACATCACCGATCTTCTGGGGATCGATCTGGATCTGGATGATCTTGGGAGCGTATTTGCTGACCTCGGGACGAGGCTCGGAAATAGCGGGCTTCATGCAGTTGTCCATGATGTAGAGACGTGCCTCACGGCAGCGTGCGATAGCGCCCTCTACGATGGGACGGGTAAGGCCGTGTATCTTGATATCCATCTGGATAGCGGTGATACCCTCGGTAGTACCTGTAACCTTGAAGTCCATATCGCCGAAGAAGTCCTCAAGGCCCTGGATATCGGTCAGAAGAACGAAATCGTCGTCCGTATCGCCTGTTACCAGACCGCAGGAAATACCCGCAACCATACGCTTGATCGGAACACCGGCTGCCATCAGGGACATGCACGATGCGCAGGTCGAAGCCATCGAAGTGGAACCGTTCGACTCAAAGGTCTCCGATACGCAGCGGATAGCGTAAGGGAACTCCTCCTCTGTGGGAAGAACGGGGATCAGGGCACGCTCAGCCAGAGCTCCGTGACCGATCTCACGACGTCCGGGTCCGCGCGAAACCTTTGTCTCACCTACTGAATACGCAGGGAAATTATAGTGGTGCATGTAGCGCTTAGCTACTTCGTTCTCATCGAGTCCGTCGAGCTTCTGCTGCTCAGATAACGGTGCCAGTGTGCAGACATCGCAGATCTGTGTCTGGCCACGGGTGAACATGGAAGATCCGTGAACTCTCGGGATGATATCAACCTCAGCCGCAAGAGGTCTGATCTGGGTGATCTGACGTCCGTCGGGACGCTTGTGGTCCTTGAGGATCATCTTGCGGACTGTCTTTTTCTCGTACTGGTAAATAGCGTCACCAAGGATAGCGAGCCACTCTTCGTTCTCGGCAAAAGCAGCCTCGAGCTTTTCTGTGATGGCCTTGATATTCTCCTCGCGCTTCTGCTTCTCGTCGGTAAATACGGCCTCTTCCATCTCCTGGGGAGGAACGATCTCCTTGATAGCATTGAAGAGTTCCTCGGGAACCGCGCAGCTCTCATATTCATGCTTCTGCTTGCCTACCTCGCGAACGATGTCGCTGATGAAAGCAATGAGCATCTGGTTAACGTCATGAGCCTTGTAGATAGCCTCGATCATCTTTGCTTCGGGGATCTCATTGGCACCGGCCTCGATCATGATAACCTTCTCTGCGGTAGACGCAACGGTAAGGTTCAGATCGCCGTTCTTCCACTGCTCCTGAGTGGGGTTGATGATCAGCTCGCCGTCGATCATGCCGACCTGTGTGGTAGCGCAGGGGCCGTCGAAGGGAATATCCGAAATGCTGGTCGCGATAGCCGATCCGAGCATGGCAACGAGCTCGGGACGGCAGTTGGGATCAACCGACATAACCATGTTGTTGAGGGTAACGTCGTTACGATAGTCCTTAGGGAACAGGGGTCTCATGGGACGGTCGATAACACGGCTGGTAAGGATAGCGTTCTCGCTGGCCTTACCCTCACGCTTATTGAAGCCTCCGGGGATCTTGCCTACCGCGTAGAGCTTCTCCTCATATTCAACGCTCAAAGGGAAGAAATCGATACCGTCTCTGGGCTTATCCGATGCGGTAGCCGTAGAAAGAACGGTGGTGTCGCCGTAATGCATGAATGCGGCGCCGTTAGCCTGTGCTGCAACTCTGCCGATATCAACGGACAGTGTTCTGCCTGCAAGCTCAATAGAAAATGTCTTGTACATACAGTACCTCCTTATTATTTTGCGTGGAGATTCCGAAACAACTGAAAAACAGGCATTCGCTCGGAATACGGGCTTTTCAGAAGTCTCGGGAACAATCTCCACGAACTGATATTATACCACTTCCGCGGGATACTTGCAAGTTTATTCCTGCAGGGACAGCTCCCGTTTTGCGCCGGGCCGATGCCGGTTGTTGCGGCAACCCCGTTTTTCTGCTATAAATATAGTGATTACTGATAAAAATATACTGTTTGAACTTTACTGTTTGAACTTTACTGTTTGAACTCAACGGGGCGGTCACAAAATGCGCGGAAGGAAACTGTACGAAATCATATCGGTGAAAACCGGCTTAAGCATCATAAAGATGCTTGCCTTTTGCGCCCTGTTTTCGGTTATGCTCCTGTTTTCCGCACTCGTTATGCGCCGGCCCGCTTCGGTTTGGGCGGGTGTAACCTCTGACCGGGCCTCAGAACAGACTGATCCGAATCCTGATCCGGCATCGAACGGGGCAGATAAGGCTTCCGACCGGACATCGGGCCGCTCCCCGTCATGCGCGGCAGCGCGGTATCGGTGCTGTCCCGACGGCATATGGCGCAGGACCACCGCTGACAACGGCTATGCGGCCTTCGTTCCCGATCTTCCCGATCCACTCTCTCTTGTAGACTATTCTGCCGCATTTTTTTCACATCGAATCCCGTTTTCAGGGAAACATAATGCATATGAGGAACTCATGAAATCACTCGCGCGACCGGATGACCGCATGGCAGTTTTCTCGTCAGGCGCTCCCGATACCGCAATCTGCTGCTTTACCGGCGATATAATGTGTCTTCGCGGACAGCAGTATGACGCAAAAACGAAAAAGGGTTATGATTTCCTGCCTTCCTACAGATTTGTCTCCCGGATATTTAACGACGCGGATCTCGTATGCGGCAATCTCGAAACCCTCGTCAGCCCGTCAAATCCGCTTACCAAAGACCGCAAAACGGACGACAACGGCACTCCTGTCTGCAACGCTCCCGCAGGGCTGCTCTGCGCTTTGAAAAAGGCCGGTTTTGATATGCTCCTGACCGCGCACAATCACTGCTGCGACTACGGTGCGGAAGGGATCATCGAGACAAAGGATAATCTGGACCGTTATCATTTCGCGAATGCGGGTACCGCGTATCCCGGTGAACAGGCCGGGGCAGGCGGGAATTACTGTATCTTCGAGGTGAACGGCATCAATATCGCGATCCTTACATATACCCATCTGATCAACCAGCGTTCTCTCATGTCCCATGAGGAGCTCGATACCATGGTCAACCGCTATGACAGTGAGCGTGTCGGCCGGGATATCGCGGACGCCCGTGCCGCCGGCGCAGAGTTCGTGGTCGTATATTGCCACTGGGGGATCGAGAATACCGAGGAACTCACGGAATACCAGATCCGCGATGCCGAAAAAACAGCGGAAGCCGGCGCCGATCTGATAATCGGCTCGCATCCGCACTGCCTGCAGCCCGGACGTTTTATCGAGACTTCCGACGGACGCACGGTTTTCTGCATATATTCGATGGGCAATTTCTGTTCGAGCATGGAGCGTGATATCAATAACGACACGATCATCCTGCGCCTCGAACTCGCCCGCGCGGCGGACGGCTCCGTCACCTCCGCCCTCTCCTATATCCCCTGCCGCGTGATGCATTACCGGTCACACAGTTTTGTGGTGGTCCCCACCGACAGTGAGCTGAACGGAGGCATTTCGGACAGGCGTTTAAGAGAAGCCGATGAGCGTATAGGTGAAGTGCTCGAGAAAACCGAGGGCGGTACGCTTCCCAGGTATTAACCTAAAAGGTGCCTGTCACCATAAAGTAAAAAAAAAGACTCTGCGGGGTAATCCCACAGAGCCTTTGTTTGCTTCGTAATATGAAATTACTTTCTGAGGCCGAGCTTCTCAATCAGATCACGATAAGCGTTGATGTCTGTCTTCTTGAGGTACTCAAGGAGACCACGTCTCTGACCAACCATCTTAAGAAGGCCGCGTCTTGAGTGATGGTCCTTCTGGTTAACCTTAAGGTGTGCGGTAAGGTCATTGATCCTAGCGGTGAGCAGAGCTACCTGAACCTGAGTGGAACCGGTGTCTTCTGCGTTCTTGCCGAACTTGCTTACGATCTCGGCTTTCATTTCCTTTGTTACTGCCATTTTAGTTTCCTCCGTTTGATAAAAATTTTCAAGTCGACCAATGCTAAGGAACCGGCCGGAGCGACCGCATACCTGAGCTATGGTTCACAACCTTTTGTATTTTATGCGTATAAGGCCTGTTTGTCAAGGATTATTTAAGACGAATAATGAATGCTGTTGTTCTCGGATTTGTCGGATATATATTTCGTGGCAGCGAAGCTATAGTAGTATCGGGAGAATAAGAATATACGTTATCTTTCAGAAATATCGAGAGGTTGGGGAAATATGAGGATCAGATACAGAAATAGCAGCTATAGTATCAGGCAAATGTTCCGGGAGATCATCCCAGCGGTTATCATAATGGCGGCGGTCGTTTTCATGACAGCCTGTGCAGGGAACGGACGCGGAAATGTAAATGAAACAAACAAAGGTATAACGGCCGGTGTATCTGCCGACAGTAACAGTGTGTCCGATACTGCAGGAAGCATAGATACAGGCAGCAAATCGGGCAGTAACGGCATGTCTGATAATACCGGCAGCACAGACTCAACGGGAGATACTTCGTCTTCCGACTCGGGTGCAACAACCGCCACTCCCGGTAACGAAATAAACGATAATCCTGCGGCATCTCAGGACAACTCTGCCAATAATTCCGATGCATCTGCGGATAATACCGAATCCCAAAACCGGATCACCGATCCCGGCATCCCCGTCTCTCACCCCGAGGCTGCGTACACGGTTCCGACCGATATCCCGGTTATCGAAAAAAGCATCTCTTTCTCACTCCCCTCAGGCTTTTATCCCGAAGAGTTCGACTTAGAGCTCGGCATTGCCTCAGATGCAGCCGCCCCCGAGGGTTCCGGCGCGTCCTCCGGCCACATATTCTTCACTCTCGACGGCAGCGATCCCGCTCAGAGCCATACCGCTATAGAGTACACTTCCGCGATCCGCATCTATGCGCCTCGCAGCGTGATCCGTGATAATGCCGTGGTCCCAGGCCCCGAAAACATCGCCTCGGCCGTCGATCCGCTCCTCTTTTCCGGCAATTACAGCGCAGTGGGGCCTGTCGGATACAATTTCGTAAGCACGGTCAGCACGCCTGATGAAAGCGCCGCAGATAAATGCACTGTCATCCGTGCCGCCCTCAGATACGCCGACGGCAGCTTCGGTCCCGAGAGCGGCGCGGTGTATTTCATCGGCATTCCCTCAGATCATATCCCCGGCATAGCCGAAAGCTGCAGCGCCGCGGGGTATCCCCTGTCGGTCATCAGCATCGCGACCGCGCACGACGGCCTGTTTGACAACGAAAACGGCATCTATGTCAAAGGAAAGATATTTGACGACGCATTAAACGAATACATTTCGGCAAACGGCAGGATAAAGGACGGCGAAGTCGCGCGCTCTCTGGACGCCAATTACAAACAGCACGGAAAAGCCTGGGAGCTCAAAGCCTCCGTCACGATGTTCGAGGCCGACGGCAGCGGCGCCGCCGAAGTCATTTCCCAGGTCTGCGGCCTGCGCGTGCAGGGCAATTACTCGAGGTCAGACCTGCAAAAAGGCTTCAGACTGTATGCCAGAGGCGAATACGGCAAGAAAAACTTTAAATACCCTGTCTTCGGTGCAGGCTACACCAACGCGGCCGGCGAAGTAATGGACAGATTCGACACACTCGTGCTGCGCGCCGGCGGCAACTGCGCATTTACTGCCAAATTCAGCGATGTTTTCTGGCAGTCCCTGCTGGGCAATTCCAATTGCGAAACGCAGCGCAGCCGGCCCTGCGTCGTATACCTCAACGGCGAATACTGGGGCCTGTATGTCCTGCAGGAAGACTACAGCGACGACTGGTTTGAGGACAAATACGGAGTGGATAAAGACAGCGTCGTGATCTATAAGGGCGACGCCGAAAAATACGCGAGCGGCTACAAACTGGACGAAGGCACGCTCCCCGAGGGTGCCTTGGAAGACTATTATTTCAGCGAACTGGAGTATATCTTCAGCCGCTGCAAAGACCTGTCGTCAGATGAGGATTATGAGGCTTTCTGCCGCATCGTGGATGAGGAGTCGGTCATGGATTATTTCGCGGCCGAATGCTGGATAAACAACAAATGGGACTGGCCCGGCAAAAACTGGTCAATGTGGAAAGCCGCCCCCACCGATGATTACGACGGACGCTGGCGGTTCATGTTCTATGATATGGAGTTCGGCGGCGTGAGCGGCTCCTCCGACGCCAAAACCAACACGGTAAAGGAGGACAACTACAAGCCCGAGGGCCTGCTCGACCGCGGCACCAACAATCCCGCAGTCCTCTGCTTCGCCTGGCTCATGACCAACAAGGGCTTCAAAGACCGTTTCTGCGCCCGCCTCACAGCCCTTTCCGAGAGCTGCTTTGAAAAAGAAACCGCTCTTGCGCGGCTGGCCGAGTATGAAGCGATCTACGCCCCTCTGTACGACCAATTCTTCGCCCGCTATCCCGGCAGCGGCAGCACCGACAATGCCGTAAACGGCGGCTATGCGTCGATCAGGTGCATACGGGATTTCCTGAACGGCAGGGCGGGGAATATATACAGGCTGACGGATTACATCAACAAAAAGAGATAGGAAAAAGGCATAGAGCTCATCACAACGGGTTCTATGCCTTTCTTTTATTGACAAAACAGACTGATGTGATATACAATTACCCTACATTAATAGATTTTTTCTTTGAGGTGTTGTGTATGGACAATTACTCAGATGCATATGTTTCATTAAAAAAAGAGTTGTCAAAACTGGAGAACAAACTGGAAATGATGCCTAAGGGTACGCTTCGCAGGCGTATTATCAACGGCAGAGAATACTGCTATCTGCAATACAGAGACGGTGATCATGTCAGGAGTCGGTATGTTAAACCTGACGACATATCCGATGTTTGCAGGATGATTAAAGACAGAAAAAAAACAGAACAGAGCATCCATGTCATACGCTCAAAGTTAGATATCTATTCAAGAATTCTTGGCATTCACAGAACATATCGTCCAGTTAAAAATGTGAACTATGAAGATTACACCCTCTTTATGTCAACGGTGGCGCATGATTATAAGACTCTGTCGATCGATGTTTTCAGTGAAAAATATGATACAACCAAATACCGCGGACTCAATAAGCGATATCTGCTGGCTTTCCTTGATTATATCAATGGGATTGAACGGCAAAACACACGTAAGACAAACGATCTTGTGTTAGATCCGTATACTTATCTGCTTTACTATAAATACGGCGACAAGACTGTCTTGGAAGAAGAACTCAAAAAAGCCATCCCTGCTTTTTTGAACAGAGGTTTATTGATCACAAATGTTCAGGAGGCTGTAAATGGGACATTTGACAGATGAAGAATATCTGGACAGAGAGAATATAGATTTTTATTTTTCTATGCTTGCCGACGAATTAATAAAAACAGGTCTGGGCAAACACAGAATATTGGTCGTTGGTGGTGCTGCTATGGCACTTAAGTTTAGAGACGGACGTTCCACCGTCGATATCGATGTCTGTTTTCGGGAGCAGAACAATCTATATTCATGCTGCACACAAATTGCCAAAAAATATAATCTACCTGCAGATTGGATCAACACCGATGTTATGCACTCCGATTCTTTTTCCTTTGCCCTGTTTGAAAAGGCAGAGTTTTACCGCAACTATGGTGATATTCTGGATGTCTATGTAGCTTGCGACATTGATCTGTATTGCATGAAAATAGTATCTTTCCGTCCCAAAGATATACAGGATATGGAAGTTCTGGCGAATTCATTACGAACAACAAACACTTCTCAGGTTGACATAATCCAAAACTTCATACGTTTATATGGTGACGAATACTTTTTGCGTAATGATGAACGAAAGCTGCGTCTAGTCAGACTGCAAACTAGTACAGAATAATCTATAAATACAATCTCTGCCTTTACCCCAGCATCTTATATGCCTCATCCAGCTTTCCTTCCCGGATGAGCTCTCTTATCAGACTGCTGCTGACGGTCTGCCCGTCATACTTAATTCTCTCCAGCACTACGGTCTCAAAGCCGTATTTCTCTCCTTCGCTCTTCAGCATGGCGGTATCTCCCGCACGCTCGTATCCGAATCTGAAATCGTCTCCGACCACCATAGCGCCCACTCCGAGCCTGTCCACGAGGATATTTTTGATAAAGCTCTCGGCGCTCATATGAGCGACCTGTTCGGTAAAGGGCAGACGGATATAGATGTCGATCCCCAGGGCCTCGAGCAGCTCGATGCGCTCCTTCTCTGTCCTGATATTGGATTCCGATCCCTTTCCCTTCTCCGGCATCTCGAGCCTCAGGACCACGGCGGAGAGCCCCTTCTTTCGGAACTCTTCCATGCGCTCCATCAGCGCCTTGTGCCCGATGTGCAGCGTGTCGAACTTGCCCACGGTCACACAGGTATCTTTGAATCTGAAATCTGCGTCATTTATTATTATCATCGCTGAAAACCTTTATCGGTGTGTACTTGTTGCGGCCTTCGAGGTACTCGTATATCCCGAGGAACTCTCCCTTGCTCGAATAAACCCGTACAGGCGAAGGGGGCTCGGTGATATACTGCGAAAAATGCCTGAACCACAGCTGGTTTCCGTTGGCCAGCAGATCGTCGTATTTGGCCTTTGTATCGAGTCGCTCATAGTCAGTGAAACAGCTGTCGGCGCAGATGATATGCTCCTCGAGCTTGCCCTCGCGGACCAGGTCCTCGACCTCGCGCAGCATGAACGAATCCTCGACCTTAAATCCCGATACACGCGTGCGCACGAGCCTTTCCATGCAGGCGTGCACTCCGAGCTTTTCGCCGATATCGTTGCATACGGTCCTGACATATGTGCCCTTCGAGCACTCTATCGCGAACGCGACCCTGATCACGTATGTGTCGCGCGCCATCTCATTGTATATGCAGCCCGAGTAGCGCTCGAACCTGCCCTGCTCGTCGCGGGCACGCCCGATGTATTTTTTGAGCTTGCTGTTGTCCGAGAGATCATCCGCGCTGAATTCATCCTCGGCCTTGCATCTGACTATATCCGAGGTGATCTCGATGGCGCCGATCTCGACATGTCTCGTTTGCCGCTCGACTTCTTTCCCGGCGCGCGCCAGCTCGTATAAGCGCTGTCCGCCCTGTCTTACCGCGGAAAACATAGGCGGGAGCTGATCGTACTCTCCGACCATGCTCATGATCGCCTCACGGATGCGCTCGTCGGTGAGAGCCCTCAGTTCGGCTTCATCCGCGCGCGCTGTGATGCTGCCCGATATGTCCTGCGAATCCGTCGCGATACCCAGCACCATCACCGCTTCGTAGCTTTTTGACTTGTCGGTGAGCACATCGCAGGCCTTGGTCGCCGTGCCGAGACATATGGGCAGTACGCCCTCCGCATCGGGATCGAGCGTTCCGGTATGCCCCATCTTGCGCTGTCCGGTGATGCCGCGAAGCCGCGCCACCACATCGTGCGACGTATATCCGCGCTCCTTGTAAATGTTGATTATTCCGTTCAAATTATCATCCTTCCGAATGCTCAGACAGCTATGAGTCCGTCTGTAAAAACTCATAACCGTCTTTCATAAAAAAGCGGACCAAAATCCGCTTTTTTGATCATGCTGTTTAATTTTACCGTTCGGAGTTAGTTTTCGATCCCGCCGGGAGTATGCGGCCCGAGCTGCATCTCTATCTCCCTGGTCAGCGTATTGATCACGTCATGCACCGAGCCGTTCAGCATGCAGCCTGCGGCCCTGATGTGCCCGCCTCCGCCGAACTTGCTGCAGATCGTCGCGACATTGACTTCCTCCTGTGAGCGCATGCTCACGCGCCATACACGTGGATTCATCTCCTTCAGCAATATGGCGACCTCAACGCCCTTTGTCTCGCGCAGCTGGTCTATCACTCCGTCGGTATCGCTGCTCACGAGTCCGTAGAGCATCTGGACCTTTCTGTCGAGTGATGAAATGATGACCTTGCCGTCCATGCAGAGTATGCTCTCCATCAGGCATCTGCCGAGGATCTGGTTCTGCAGATAGGTCTTTTCATAAAATGTCCCGTCGATGATGCGGGCGCTCGAAACACCGTATGTCAGCAGCGCTCCGGCCGTTTCCATCGTATGCTTCGTAGTGTTCGAATGCTTGAAAACTCCGGTATCATGCACGATGCCGAGGTACAGGCACTCAGCGACATTTTTCGATATGCGGGCCGGATCCATAAGGTCGTACAGAACCTCGGCGGTCGCCGCCGCGTCGTGCACGATCAGGTTCTCATGCGCATATCCCGTATTTGTCTTGTGATGATCGATGCAGTATGAATGCACCGCTTTTTTCATAAACTTAGCGGCCTTGCCGAGCCGTTCCTCATCTCCGCAGTCCAGCGCGAAGAAAACATCGAAGTTCCCGGTATCCTTAAAACTGAGGTCGATGCTGTCGCTTCCGGCAAGAAAACCGTATTTTTCCGGCAGTTCCTCAATATACACCGTAACGCTGCATCCGTAGTTTTCGGTGATATAGTTGTACATAGCCAGACATGAGCCGATGCAGTCGCCGTCGGGGCGTATATGCCCCGCGATGCCGACTCTCGCAGCCTCACTTACAGACTGCCACATTATTTCTTTATCAAACATATAACTCTAATAAAACCTTCCACTTCATTCCCGGCATCGCAATTCTGCCTGCCGTTCAAAGCTCTTCGTAACCCTCGTCCTCTTCCTCTGTTTCGGTATCGTCCCCGCCGAAGGGATCGGGCACATATTTAGCCTCGTCGTGCTCGATCACATCCTCGATCATATGCGACATGTTCACGCCGTATTCGATCGACTGGTCCATAACAAAGGTCAGCTCGGGAGTGTTGCGAAGATTGAGATTGTGCGCCAGCTGGCTGCGCAGGAAGGATGCCGCGGAACGGAGCCCCGCCAGGGTATCCTTCTGTGCCTGTGCGTCGCCGAGCACGCTCACATATACCTTGGAAGTCTTCAGATCGGGCGCAACGTCAACGCTGACAACGCTCGTCATGGGACTGATGCGCGGATCCTTTACCTCCATGGAAATAAGTGTCGAGAGCTCGCGCTGGAACTCGCGATTTATCCTGATCATTTTTACACTGTTCTTACGCATGTAGATCGCCTGCCTTTCAGTTTCTGGGAACTTCCTCCATTACGTAGAATTCAACCTGATCAAGCTCTGCCAGATCCGTGAATTTCTCAAATACAAGACCGCACTCGTAACCGGCAGCAACTTCCTTGACATCATCCTTGAAGCGCTTGAGCGAAGCCAAAGCGCCTTCGAAGATCTGAGTGCCCTCACGCGTGATGCGTGCCGAGCAGCCGCGGGTGATCTTTCCGTCGAGAACAAAGGAACCTGCGATCACGCCGACGCCCGAAGACTTGAACAGCTGACGTACTTCCGCATGTCCGATAACCTTCTCCTGGTAAACGGGCTTCAGCATGCCCTTCATGGCCGCCTCGATATCGTCGATGGCGTTGTAGATTACCTTGTAGAGCTTGATGTCGATGTTCTCATGCTCCGCGATATCCTTCGCGGTGTTGTCGGGCTTAACGTTGAAGCCGATAACGATCGCGTCGGAAGCGGCCGCAAGATTGACATCGCTCTCGTTGATATTTCCTACGCCGCCGTGGATGACGCGTACGGCAACCTCGTCGTTGCTGAGCTTGACGAGAGACTGCTTAACAGCCTCGACAGAGCCCATAACGTCGGCCTTGATAATGATATTGAGGTTCTTGATCTCGCCCTCCTGGATCTGTGAGAACAGACTCTCGAGGGTAGTATTCTTCTTGGACTCGGCGATGAGCTGTTCCTTGCTCTGCGCAATGAACGCTTCCGCGATGGTCCTTGCTTCCTTCTCGTCCGCAACGGCCATCATGACCTCGCCTGCAGCGGGAACACCGTTTAAGCCGAGCAGCTCAACGGGTGTCGAAGGAGTGGCCTCCTTGACCTTGCGTCCCTTATCGTCGACCATCGCGCGTACCTTACCGTGAACGGAACCGATAACAACGGTCTCGCCGACATTTAACGTGCCCTTCTGTACCAGAACGGTAGCAACGGGGCCGCGGCCCTTATCCAGCTTGGCCTCGATAACCACGCCGCGTGCCTTTCTGTTGGGATTGGCCTTAAGTTCAAGCACATCCGCGGTAAGGAGCACCATCTCGAGAAGGTTCTCGATGCCCTCGCCGGTCTTTGCCGAAACGGGAACCATAACGGTATCTCCGCCCCAGTCCTCGGCAACGAGCTCGTACTCGGTCAGCTCCTGCTTTACGCGGTCGATATTGGCACCGGGCTTATCCATCTTGTTGATGGCGATGATGATCGAAACGCCTGCTGCCTTCGCATGGTTGATAGCCTCAACGGTCTGGGGCATAACGCCGTCGTCCGCCGCAACTACCAGAATGGCGATATCCGTCGACTGTGCGCCGCGCATACGCATCGAGGTAAATGCCTCATGTCCGGGCGTATCGAGGAAGGTGATCTTCCTGCCGCCGATCTCAACCATATAAGCACCGATGTGCTGTGTGATGCCGCCCGCCTCGCGCGCGGTAACGTTTGTCTTTCTGATGGCGTCAAGGAGTGAAGTCTTACCGTGGTCAACGTGACCCATTACGCAGACAACGGGAGGACGCTTCTGCAGCAGTGCCTCGTCCTCATCAGCCTCCTTAAGGAGCTCCTCGACGATATTAACCTTAACTTCCTTCTCGCATATGATCTCGTAATCGAGAGCGATCTCCTCAGCCTCTTCGAATGAAAGCTCTGAGTTGACCGTAACCATCTTGCCCGCAAGGAACAGCTTCTTGATGAGGGCGGATGCGTTCTGCTTCATCTTGTCGGCCAGCTCCTTGATCGTAATGACCTCGGGAACAACGATCGTCTTGATCTCGTCCTCAACCTCTACCTTGGGCTTCGCAACGGGTTTCTGGAACGCGCCCTTGCGGTTGGGATCCTTCTTGCCCTTCTTGATATTGTCATCATCGAAATCGGCGCGATTGTTCTTGCCGTCCTTGAAATTATCGTTATTCTTTCTGCGCTGATCGCGCTTTCCCTTACCGGGATCGGTTACAAAGTCAGGCTTGCCCGCGCCGCCCGAAGACTTGTCGTTCTTGCGCGGAGGGAACTTGCGGGGTGCATCGTCCTTATCCTTGTCTCCGAATCCGCCCTGGCCGCCGCCAAAGCCTCTGCCGCCGCCCTGGGCTCCGCCGAAAGGACGTCCGCCCTGGCCCTGAGGTCTGTCACCGTAAGGACGGCGCTCGCCCTGGGGCTTGTCGCCGTAGGGACGACGCTCGCCCTGAGGCCTGTCGCCGTAAGGACGACGCTCGCCCTGGCCCTGTCCCTGGCCTTGACGCTGAGGTCTGTCACCGTAAGGTCTGCCCTGACGGTCGGATGAGTATGTTCTCTCACCCTCACGGTAAGAGCCGTTATTCTGTCCGCGACGGTCGCCGCGCTGTCCGCCCTGCTGGGGACGGTCCGAAGAATACGTGCGCTGTCCGGTCTGACCTGTCTGACCGCCCTGAGGTCTCTCATGACGGATAACGGTGGGATTATCGAAAATATTGCCGTGCACAATGGGATTGACCAGAGACTTGGGTTCCGCAGCGGGTGCTTCGGGCGCTGCCGAAACTGCGGGTGCGGGCTCGGGCTCGGTCTGAGGCTCAACCGCGGGTGTCTCTGCGGGTGCGGTATTCTCAGGCTCCTGCACGGATGCTTTTCCGTTCTTAAAATCGTCGGGAAGTACCGGAAGCGGGAAATCCGCATCCGTCTTCTTCTTTTTCTGACGGTTCTCATTATTTACAACGGGCGCGGAAGGATCGATCTGATCCGCGAACGCGCTGATCTTGTCGCCGAGCGCGTTGGTCAGAGCGCCCTTGGGACCGATAGCCTTATTCTGCGCGTTGTTTGCCGCACGCTGCTTGTCACGCTCCGAACGACCGTCGAATACCTGGTTCATCGGAGGTACGGCGGGCCTGGCGGGCTGACTGCCCGAAGGCTTGCGCGTGATCGGACGTCCGTCCTGTCCGATGATGATGCCTTCCTGGTTCATCTTAAAGGGCAGGGGCTTGTTGTTCTCAACATTGATGAGTCTGCCGTCCTGCGCAACACGGTAGTATATCTCCCTGCCGTCGCGCGAACGCAGAACACCGCGCCTGTTGGCAACACCCTGTCCGCCCTGCGCGTTCTGTGTCTTTGCCTGCTGCCGTGCCTCGCCGCCCTCTTTTGCGGGAGCCTTTTCAGGCTTGGCTGCGGGCTTTTCCGAAGCGGTCTTTACGGGCGCTTCGGCCTTTTCGGGGTCGTTGTGCGGCTCTGCGGCCTTTGCGGGCTTCTTTGCCTTTCCCGAACCCGAGAAAGCGGCTCTGATCTTATCTGCTTCTTCGTCGGTAACGGTGCTCATATGGTTCTTCGCATCGCTGCCGGCATCCTGAAGGATCTTCAGGATGTCCTGAGTAAGCGTTTTAGCGTCAGCCTCCGCGTTTTTCTCCAGTATTTCCTTTGCCAGTTCATGTATCCTAATCTTGGCCATATATCTTTATTTTCCTCCACCTAGCCGAATATGATCGGCATCTCATGCTATTTGTTTTCGAGTAGATCTATGATTTTCTTCGCCATACCGGCGTTGTTAATGGTAACCGATGCCCTGAATTCGGTTCCTATCGAATGTCCGAGTTCATCCTTCGTTCCGAAGGTATAGAACGGAACCTTGTAAAAGGCACACATGTCCGAGAAGTTTTTCTTGGTATTGGCGGAAGCGTCGTCCGCTACCAGTATCAGCGATGACTTAAAGGACTTCACCGCCTTCTCGGTCAGGAACTCGCCTCCCTGCGCAAAGCCGGCCTTTTTGGAGAGACCGAGGAGCGAATATATCTTCGCGTCCGCCGCTTCGCCTTTGAGGATAACCTCGGGTTTATCGTTATTCTTCTTCACCGTCTTCAAGCTCCTTCAGCAGTTTCTCACGTACTTCCTGAGGTATCGCGTGCTTAAGGCTCGCTTCGAGCCCCTTTGACTTAAGGGCCTTGGTCAGGCAATCCTTATTGCCGCACACATATGCGCCGCGGCCGTTCTTTCTGCCTGTCCTGTCCAGCTCTATCTCATCTTCGGGCGTAAGTATCACGCGGATGAGTTCCTTCTTCGGGAACATGCCTCCGCAGCCCGTGCACTTTCTCATCGGAATCTTTTTAACTGCCATCAATAATTGTCCTCTGCCTGTGATTCACTCTTGATATCGATCTTATAACCGGTAAGTCTGGCCGCAAGTCTCGCGTTCTGGCCTTCCTTTCCGATCGCCAGCGAAAGCTGGAAATCGGGAACGATAACCCTGGCCGACTTCTCATACTCGTCCGCAACTACCGAAACAACCTGTGCGGGACTTAACGCGTTTCTGATGAGCAGCGCGGGATCGTCGTTCCATTCGATGATGTCGACCTTCTCGCCTCTGAGCTCATTGACGATAGCGTTTACTCTCGCGCCGTTAAGGCCTACGCATGCGCCTACGGGATCAACGTTGGGGTCGTTCGAGCTGACTGCCATCTTCGTTCTGGCACCCGCCTCACGGGCAATGCTCCTGATCTCAACGATGCCGTCATGAACCTCGGTAACCTCTTCCTCGAACAGGCGCTTAACCAGCTCCTTGTGTGTTCTCGAAACGGAGATCCTGGGTCCCTTTGTATTGTCCTTAACCTCGAGCACGTAAACCTTGATGCGCTCGGTGGGACGGAAATGCTCGCCGGGGATCTGCTCGGCCTCGGTAAGGATCGCGTCCGCCTTTCCGAGATTAATGCTGATGTTGTTGCCTACATAACGCTGTACAACGCCGGTAACAACCTCGTGCTCAATGTTTGAATACTGGTTGAAGAGCACCTTGCGCTCCTCCTCACGGATCTTCTGCACTACGGTCTGCTTTGCCTTCTGTGCCGAGATCCTCTGGAAATCCTTGGGTGTAACTTCGATGTTGACCTCATCTCCGACCGAGAGCTTTCTGCGGGGGAATTTTTCTTTTGCCTCCTCCAGCGTGATCTCCTCATCGGGATCGTTCACTTCATCAACGATAAGCTTTGTAGCGTAAACCGAAACGGCGCCGTTCTCACGGTTGATGTTCACGTGGATGTTGTCAACCTTGCCGTTGAACTCATTCTTGCACGCCGCGAGAAGCGAATTCTCGATAGCTTCAAGCATGACTTCCTTGCTTATGTCCTTCTCCTTTTCTATCAGATCGAGAGCCTCGATCAGTTCTTTGTTGCCTGCCATTTTCCATTGTCCTCCTTATTCGGTGTTTCGCGAATTACTTCGCTTATACTGCTTTTTTTATGTCTATCCCTTTTCCGGGATTGATCTCAAAAATCTATAGTGAGCGCGATCTTAGCGATATTCTCGCGGTCAAACGCGGTCTCTGTCCCGTCGATCGTGATCTTAACGGTCTTATCGTCAAAGCCCGAGAGGATGCCGACATACTCCTTGGTCCCGCCGACTGCCTTGTAGAGCTTCAGCTCAACCTCTTTGCCGTTCTCCCTCACGAAATCCTTATCCTTTTTAAGCTGTCTGCCGAGTCCCGGCGAGCTGACCTCCAGGATATAAGCGTCCGCGATGAAATCCTTTTCATCGAGCAGGTCGCTGAGTCTCCTGCTGACCGCCTCGCAGTCTCCGATGTTTACGCCGCCCTCTTTGTCGATGTAGGCACGCAGATAGTAGTCGGAGCCCTCCTTAACGTACTCGACGTCCACGAGCTCAAGCTTCATCTCATCGACGATGGGCTGCAGCAGCGCCTCCGTCCGCTTTTCATACTCTTCTCTCTTCGCCATTTTCGTTCCTTTTCAAAACTTTGGGAGTGGACCTCGCGGCCCACTCCCATGCTGAACAATAATTACCATGTATCATCTTAACACTTTAATATAGTGAATGCAAGCACTTTTTGACATTGACCTTTGAATAGTAACCGATCATTGACTAACTCCTAAGGTATACATTCAAACTCATACATCCGATACGCTCCGTCCTCATTCAAAGAAACAGCCGCGACAAAGCGTCTGATTACAATATCGGAGTCAACACCGGAGACATAAGGCGGAACTCCGTCAATATATCCCTCACATATGTATCTTCCGTCTTTTATGTACACATTTTCCAAAATCGGATTTCCGCCATAAGGGATCCAGTGCTTATAGAACAGTATCCGGTCTCCGTATCCGTATATCTCGCCTGCCATAAAGCCTGTAATCCCGTTTATGTCAAAAAGCCGGTCTATATCCTCCTGAATATTGGAAATATAGGTAGTATACCGGGCATAGTCAGGTTCATACTCTAGCCGCAGATCTGCTTTCTGCTCCAGATAATGGACAATAAATACGAGGACAGCTTCCGTATTCTCCTGTGTAAACGAATAAAGGACCGGCTTCTTCGTAAATTGCGCAACAAATTCCTCAAGCCCTCTGATCACTTCCGAAGTTTCTGTTTTTTCTCCGTATTCTTTTATATCATCCAATATGCCCCTTATTTCTCCGGGGTTCATCTGTCCTTTTTTCAGATGATACAGCTCGTCACCTATGCAGATCTCAGTGTCTGAGAGGATTTTTATCTTTTTCCGATCTGTCTCCTGCTGTCTGTTGTATAAAGAAATAGTGAATGAATACCCTCCCGCTTCCTTCATTGCTTCTTTGCTTTTGTACTTCAGATTACTGAGAACGTTGAATAATCTATGCAGCTTCTCCGGATCTGCATACCTCAAAATGATCTCTGCACTAGCCTCAGTCTCATCTCCGATTTCGCGATAGTATAAATAATTGAACGCGTTAAAGTCTTCTTCGCTGAATGCGGTCACAATGCCGCCTCTGCCAAAACACACATACAGGATTCCTATGATCATTAAGAATGATAAAAATGCAACCAGCGCAATTTTGCAGTTTTTCATATAACCCCTTCCCCCTTAATTAACAGGTCGCATTACTCTTCACATCATTTTGAGGATATAGTCCTTCACTTTTTCGAGCCGGCTGTCCTTCCACTCACCCCTTTCCGCCTCATCGGCGAGCGGGCAAACGATCTGAAAGTCCAGAGCCTCGCCCGGCACGCGGCCCGAGCGCATGTCGTTCCAGAAATTCTCGCGCCACTCCTCTTCGGTGGTCGCAGCGGAATATCTGTCGGGATACATGAATATCTGCTGGCGCTTTGTGGCGGCCACGAAAGCCTTCGCCGAAAGGGGTGCAAGCTTCTTATACTCGTCTTCCGGTACCTCGGTGAAGATATCGGGAAGCGGCGCCGAAACTATGCGCTCTGCATCGCGGTCCACCCTTACCCCGAGGGCTTCGAAATCATAACTGTCTTCGGAGAATATCAGCTTCAACACCACGCCGCTCTCGGTGTAGAACTGGGAACGCTGGTACGGGGTATCGAAAATAAAATTGCCGAGCGAGTAGAAAATGTATTTGTCCCCGACCTTTTCCCAGTTCATCGGAACATGAGGATGGTGGCATACGACCGCGTCCGCTCCCATATCGAGGTATTCTAGATATCTATCGCGGGTGTAGGGTGTCGGGAGTGCGGTAAACTCCTCGCCTCCGTGCGAAACAACGATGCACCAGCGGCATCTGCTCTTGATCTCCCCGATGATCCTGCGGATCGTGTCTGTCTCGTTCCAGTTGAGGCATCCTCCCTTATCGGGTCCCGCGGGCTTGCAGCCGCGGCGGTACCCTACGGCAAACATGCCTATGCCGCCTGCTTCGTCGAGATATACAGGCTTGCAGGCCTCGTCTGTGTTCATGCCGACGCCGAGTGTCTTCGCATCGTTTTTCTTCGCGCATTCGAGCGTAAGAGCCAGGCCCTCCTGGCCCGCATCCATGATATGATTGTTGCAGAGATTCCAGATATCGGCGTGCATTTTGTGAAACACGGATACGGCCGCCGGATCGATCGTGTGCATCAGGCGCATCTCGGCTGCCTGCATGAGCTTCGCCGAAGCCGCATCCACGAGAGGGCCTTCGACATTCGCGATCACATGGTCCGAAGCCGCCAGATATGCCAGAACATCATCCGCTATCAGGTTTTCGTCCTCCCATTTGCCCGCCATAAAGTGGTCAAATCCGATATCTCCGGTGAAAGTAAGTACCGTTTTATCCATATAACTCCTATTAAGATCTGCGTATTTCGGGTCCTGCAGGTCAAAGATCGCCAATCCGGGGACTTCCGGTCCCGCCGGTCAAAAATCTCCGATCCAGGAATTATCCGGTCTGACAGGTCACAGATTGCCGTGCGCCAGCTTCGCAAATACGTCGCCGCGTTCCTCGAAATTCTTAAAATATCCGTACGAAGCGGCCGCCGGCGAAAGAATGCAGGCCTTTCCCACAGGCGTCCTGCTCTTTGCCTCCGCCACCGCAGCCTTCAGATCCGCAACCGCCACGCAGTTCGGATACTGCTTCACATCCTCATATATGCGGTATCCGGACTCATACATGAAAATGTAGTCCAGCTCCCCATGCTCACGGATAAAACCAACCAGAACATCGTAATCTATATGCCTGTCCATGCCTCCGATCAGCAGCGTGTGCACGTTCGGAACGCTCTTCGCCGCAGCGATCGTGGCCTCCGGTATCGTGGAGATCGAATCGTCGTAAAAATCTATGCCTCCCACATTGCCGATATACTCGAGCCTATGGCGCAGTCCGGTAAATTCCGCGATCGAAGCGCGGAGCGCCGCGTCATCACAGCCATACAGATCCTTTGCGATGACATACGCGAAAAACGCGTTGATCTGGTTGTGTGAGCCCTTGAGCGCCATCTCAAAACGCGGTCCGCCCATGAACGGAATGATCCAGACCTTCGCGTCGGTCTTGATCTGCGGCACCTGGTCACCGACTATGAAATGATCGCCTGCCGTCTGCTTCAGCGTGATATTCTTTTTCGCCTCAAAGTAGCGCTCCTTTGTGCCGTAGCGGTCGAGATGGTCCTCGTAAATATTCAGCATCACGGCCACATGCGGCGAATAGTACGCATGCTCGAGCTGATGACAGCTCATCTCGAAAACTATGATCGAATCGGGCGTGATGTCGTCATAGATATCGAGGCACGGAACGCCGATATTGCCCACCAGGAAAACGGGCCTGCCGCTGCATTCCTTAAGGATGTGGTACAACAGCGAGGATGTCGTGCTCTTGCCCTTCGTGCCTGTAATACCGATCGTCTGCGGAGCAAACTCCGAAAGGAACAGATCCGTCGCCGCGGTATATTTGTCGTTAAAATGATCTGTGGGGATACCCGGGCTCTTGATAATCACATCGTAAGCATCCTCATCAAGGTCACTCTGCTTTCCCTCAAAAACCTCAAGACTCGCCGGAGCGCAATGCGTCTCGATAAAACGCTTCGCCGACTTTCCCTCAAGCCCATAGCCCCAGATCAGGACTTTTTTATTATCGATCTTTTCCCTAATAGTCATGTCATTACCCCCGCCGTTCTCGTCACCGATCCCGGCCGGGCCGCGCAGTGCGGCTCCTTTACATATCCGAATTTGCATATCCGATCATGCATTGTCTTCCCTAATTCTATCACAACCTTCTCTCTCAGACAATTATTACTGATTCCCCCATCCCTCATTCAATTCAATGTGCAGGTACGTCGCCCACACGAGATCGCCTTTGGTTCGAATCCGAGAATAAATGATCTATAAGATCTTATGTCAGGCTATCAGTAAAAGAGATCGGAGTATTGTTACGGATGATATGAAAACGATAGTGAGCGACTGAGCTGCGCAAGCACTGTGCACGCTCGAAGGCGACCAATCTTCTCCAGAATGGCACCCTTATTGACTCGCTTCGCGCCTCAATAAGTATCGCCGGAAAAATCACCGGCTCAATCAGTGCGCAGCCCAGCGAAGGTAGCGAGCGTGTTTTCATTCACCGTGACAATACTCCGACCGTAGTCCGATCGAAAGCCACAAAAAATCATTCAATATCCAATTCCGGAGGCACATCGATCTCTTCACCGACGTACTTTCCGTTTTTCTTCCGCTGCTTCACGCATTCGGTCAGCAGATACTCTATCTGGCCGTTTACCGATCTGAAATCGTCCTCGGCCCATGCGGCGATAGCCTCATACAGCTTTTCCGAAAGGCGGAGCGGAACCTGTTTTTTTTCACCCATCAGTAGAGGCTGCCCGAATTAACTACAGGCTGCGCATCGTGGTTGCCGCAAAGAACCACGAGCAGGTTCGAAACCATGGCTGCCTTTCTTTCCTCGTCGAGCACTACGGTCTGCTTCTCGTTCAGTCTCTCGAGAGCCATCTCGACCATGCCAACAGCACCGTCAACGATCATCTTTCTCGCGTCGATGATTGCCGATGCCTGCTGGCGCTGAAGCATTACGGACGCGATCTCGGGAGCGTACGCGAGGTATGTGATCCTGGCTTCGATGATCTCGAGGCCGGCGTCGTTGACCTTGCTCTGGATCTCATTCTTGATGCGCTCGGCAACAACCTCCGCGGAGCCTCTCAGGCTCCCCTCATCGGCCTGTCCATCGCCTGTGGTGTCGACATTCACAGCCACATCGTAAGGGTATATCCTGACGATATTGCGCAGGGCCGAATCACACTGGAGCGAGAGATATTCCTTATAGTTGTCTACGTTGAACACTGCCTTTGCGGTATCGACAACACGCCAGATCACCGCGATACCGATCTCCACGGGATTACCGAGGCAGTCGTTGATCTTCTGTCTGCCGTTGTTGAGCGTCATGGCCTTCAGCGATATTTTCTTTGAGAACATCTCGGGAGAAATGGCGGTGCTGCCGTCCGCGCCGAACTTAAGTCCGGGTATCGGTGACGCAGGTCCGCTCTCGCCGCTCTGTGCCAGTTTGGTGGATGCAGCGGGGTTTATGGCCGAGCAGAAAGGATTGACAAAGTAGAAACCGTCGCCCCTGATCGTGCCCTTATACTGACCGAAAAGCGTGAGCACAAGTGCCTCCTGAGGCTTTAAGATCCTCAGTCCCAGGAAAGGTATCCATCCGATGAATACGATAGCCAATCCAAGGAACAGAAGCATGGACTCTTCTGTCGCTCCGTAAACGATGCATGCTATGCCGCCTGCCATCAGCAGCAGTGTGAGCAGCAGTGCCGTCATTCCGTTTTTCTTTGTAGTGTATATTTTCTCCGTCATTGAAGAACACCTCCTTTTGATATCATTATGATATCATATAAAATCTTTTCTGTCAATATCCGTCCGTATTAATAATCCGTCTCATCCGTCCGATATATATAATACCGGAATACCCGTACTATGCTCTTTTACCGGTTAAAATGTCCGGGATATCATATTTGCGTGTGGAAAAGGATTTCCATACACTCTTTTGCATGTTCAGGGAAAGGAGACCCGATATGAAGATTGCAGGCAGCTCTATAGCTATGAATTCGGAACACCTCTACAGTGAGTCCAACACCTATGATTCTCTCCAGCTCATTACCCGTTCGTCGGGCGCGCGCGAAGCAGCCGAAGCTTACGCGAAGCACCATGAAGGCAATACCGTTGCGGGACTGCGCGATTTCCAGAAGCAGGAGGAGCTCGACGCCGAACAGCGCCGCAAGGAGAACGAACAGAACAGCGTCCGCCACATGCTCGAGCGCATGCGCGAGGACAGGATGCGCCCCAACTTTGAGATCAGCGACGAGACCGATCTGCAGATCAAACTGCTCCGCAAGCTTCTGGCCGCTCTGAACGGCAAGGGCAAGCCCGAGCCCATCGATCTCGAAGAACTTGATCACGCGAAGGCGCTCGATCTGCGCAGCAGCAACATTAAAAAAGCTGATATGATAATGCAGATCCGCGGCGCGTCCGCAAGCTTTTCGGTATCTGCGGAAAAAGTTGCCGCGCTCAAGGTAGGCACGAACGTTTCGGGCACCACATGGCAGAAAATCACCGCAGTAAGCGCCATGCACAACGAGAGCGAGTACACTTCCTTCAGCACCACCGGTCTCGCATACACCGAGGACGGCCGAAAGATCGATTTCGGCGTGGAGCTCTCGATGTCACGTTCATTTACTGCCAAATTCGAGTCGCTTACCGCAGAAAGCTATATAGTTACCGATCCCCTGATCATCAATATCGACAATAAATTCGCAGGTCTGTCCGACGTCAAGTTCAAGTTCGATCTGGACAATGACGGCAAAAAGGAGGATATCTCCTTTGCCGGCGAAGGCAGCGGATTCCTGGCGCTCGACAAAAACGGAAACGGTACGATCGACAACGGCAGCGAGCTCTTCGGGACAGCCTCCGGCAACGGATTCGCGGATCTGGCAGCCTACGACGAAGACGGCAACGCATGGATAGATGAGAACGATTCGATCTACTCGCAGCTTAAAGTCTGGACCAGAGACAAGGACGGCAACGACCGTCTCATAGACCTCAAGGAAGCCGATGTCGGAGCGATATATCTGGGCAGCGCGAGCACCGAGTTCAGCCTCAAGGACGGCACGAATTCCACCCTCGGCGCGATCCGCAGGACCGGCATCTATCTTAGGGAATCAGGCGATGTCGGCACTATCCAGCATGTGGATCTGGCTATGTAAATCAATGGTGCCTGTCACCACCAACAAGACACGGGAAGACATGGGGACGGTTCTTTTGTCTGCGAAGTGCGCAGACAAAAGAACCGTCCCCATGTCTTGTAATATCCTTTATTCTGTCTTGATCGTTACGTTTCCGGCATTCTCCAGACCTGTCAGATTAACGTTCTTGTTAACCTTTGCGTCGTAGGTCTCGGCCTTCATGATCTCGGTGATATCAAAACCCGTAGTTTCCTTGATGGTCTCGATAGTCTTCGCGAGCACTGCGGGAACATATCCGCCCATGGTGCCCACGCCGGTTTCGGAGCCGTTCGCGCCGTCGATGATGGTGATCTTATCGATAGCCGCAAGAGGCTCGGCAACAGCCTTAGCCATCTCGGGCAGCTTGTTGACGATCATCTCGGTCATGGCTGCCTGGCCGTACTTCTTCATAGCCTCAGCCTTCTTGTCGATAGCTTCAGCCTCGGCGATACCCTTTGCAGCGATCGCTGCGGCCTCAGCCTCACCGACTGCCTTGATACCTTCGGCTTCCTTAAGCTTTGCGTACATCTCCGCCTCAGCTACTGCCTTGCGGGCATCAGCCTGCTTTTCCTGTTCGAACTTCTCGGCCTCAGCCTTCTTCATTCTCTCGAAGAGTTCAGCCTCTGCACGCTGCTGTCTCGCAAACTTCTCAGCCTCAGCCTTTTTCTTAACTTCGGCTTCGAGCTGCTGCTCCGTAACAGAAACTTCCTTCTGTTTTAACTCGATCTCACGTTCCTGACGCGCAATGTTCGCGTTAGCGGTCGTGATCTCGATGGTCTTACGCTGCTCTTCCTTCTGGATCTCGTAAGCGGCGTCTGCCTCAGCCTGCTTGATATCCGCAGCCTTTTTGAGCTCTGCCTGCTTGATGGCCAGCTCGTTCTGTCTCTCCGCGATAGCGGTCTCGGATGCGATCTTCGCGTCGTTCGCAAGCCTGCGGGCCTCAGCCTCCGCGATCGCAACTTCCTTGTCCGCGTTAGCCTTCGCGATCGATGCGTCTTTCTTGATCTTGGACATATTGTCCTGACCGAGCGCAACGATCAGACCGTTCTCATCCTCGATCTTCTGGATGTTGCAGGAAATGATCTCGATACCGAGAGCGTTCATGTCCATCTGTGCCTTGGTCTGAACCTCGTCACCGAACTTTTTGCGGTCCGTGCACAGCTCGCGCAGATCAACAGTACCGATGATCTCACGCATGTTGCCCTGCAGGGAGTCGGTCAGTGCCTGGCAGATCCTCTCCTCGTTCATGTTGAGGAAGTTCTTCATCGCGAGTTTGATACCGTCTTTGTCGGTCATGATCCTGACCTTCGCAACGGCATCGATATCAACACCGATGAAGTCCTGTGTGGGAATGTAGCCGCTGGTCTTGATATCAACAGTGATCTGTTTTGCCA